>ERZ773115.20-NODE-20-length-175832-cov-5.922185_pt1 | contig 175832 bp, 157 predicted proteins | sample MGYA00511116_ERZ773115 | MGnify/ENA primary metagenome ERZ773115 (study PRJEB29015, sample SAMEA2737869) | human gut metagenome | biome: human gut; feature: human-associated habitat; material: faeces | place: China | collected 2012 ... | reverse complement strand
TTAATGCTCCTGCGATTACTCGTCGCAGTTTTTACTTGGTGAGCGCTCAGGTCAAGACACTCTTTTCACAACCTCATGAAATAATGAGAGAGAAGTAAGAAGTAGTTAGTCTCTAAGGATAAACGATTGCCTGTGATAGCTGGGTTATTAATAGGTAGTATGATAAAGTATGAGTAACATATAAAGGATGGTGAATCATATGAAAGTTTTTAAGTTTCTCGTTAAAATGTTCTTAGCTGTAGTAATTCCTGCTTATGCCACTTATGGTTTGTTATCTGATAGGAATAAGTCAGACAGTAAGAAATCAAAACGCACTTAGATTGATTTGATGATTTTATTCGTTGTACCCTGATCCAGGGGAATCGAAAAGCTAAAAAGGAGCAAAACTATCAGAGGATGGAATGATTGTCGAACTTTATTTTTGACCTTATTAATACATAATAATGTAAAGGCATTCATTGGAAGGTGAGTTAAAATGAAGAACATTATTGAGTATAAGATACCCTTTAGTTCTAAAAATATTGAAATACAAGTCAGAGAATTTTTGAATTATTATGAGAAAGATAAAACTGTCTTTCACTCGTATGAAGTAGCCAACAAGGCGAAAGAACTTGCAGAAAAGTTTAACGTACCAAAAGATAAAGCCTATCTTGCTGGTTTGTTACATGATATTAGCGTAATCATTCCTGATGATGAAAGGATAGAACTACAAAAGAGTTTAGGGGAGGAAGTTCTAAAAGAAGAAGAGAAACTACCTATGATTCTCCACCAAAAACAATCAGTATGTATAGCAAAAGAACTATTCAATATAAAGGATAGAGAAATATTATCAGCTATTGAATGTCATACAACGCTTAAAAAAAATGCTTCTAGTTTAGATAAAGTTGTTTTCATTGCAGATAAGATTAAATGGGATAGAGACCATAGTGCTCCTTATTTAAAACAATTGAACAAAGCTTTAGACATCTCTTTAGATCAAGGGTGTAAAACCTATATTGAGTGGGCTTTAACGGATATTTTCGTTTTACATCCTTGGCTAAAAGACGCAATGTGTGACTTAGGAATGTGAGTTTATGAGAAAATTCTATTTGGTTCAATAAAGAATTTGTGCTTTTTTATGATTATATTTTCGTCAGTTAATTTTATAGAGAGATTACTATTTTTTATGTCGAATGAGTGTAATCACCGATGAGGACTAGACAAACGGTTATTCTCAAAGCAGTAAAAGACATACACAATTTTACTTAGTAGTTTGGCGTGATCAAATAAGTTCTTTCAGATTGATGGGTTGAATAACTTCATCTTAGCGGTAGTGTAGTAGTTTTTTATAAAAGAATTAGGACCGATAGAATACTCTATCAGTCCTACAATGATTGAGTGTTCGTCTGGTCTAGAGACTAAAAGGTGAGTGTCCTAGACTTAACATGTTTTACTAGATCTGCTTTAAACGAAAGCAGAAGAAGTTGTCTACTGAAATCACTATACAATTTATTCTGATAATGGAATCAGATTCATTTCTTCATAATAAGACATTTCCCAAAAAAGATATTCAAATTCCAAACTGGAAATAAAAATTTGTTTTACTTTTTGTTGTTCCTTCGCACTTTTCATTTCGGCTAATTCATCCAACAGGTCAAACATCCACTCAAATGATTTTTCAAAACTAGGATCTGCATATAAATCAATCCAGGAGCGATAGGGGTTCTTTTCTAAACTCGATTGATATCGTTTTTTTAAACGACTCGCATAATCGTAATAGGTCCAAGCGCAGGGAAGGATAGCTGCGATGATTTCAGCTACACCTCCACTATGGCCGATCGCTAGCATATTTGTTGTATAAGAGCGATTGTAAAAAGAAGGTTGTACGGTGTTAAATTCTTCTTTTTCAATAGCATAATCCAACATATATTGGCGATGTAAGTCAAGTTCTGTTGCTAGAATACTGTATTGTGCTTCCACAAAATGAAACAATTGATGTTCATTGTCTGATTTGGTGGCAGCTAATGCGAATACTTTAGCATATTCAAATAAATACAAGTAATCTTGTAGTAAATAAAATTGAAATGTCTTTTTAGCAAGAATACCTTTTCCTAATTCTTGAATAAATGGATGATTAAATCCTTTTTCCCAGCTGTCATAAGCTTCGATTTTTAAATTTTTTGAAAATGACATTGATTTACCTCCCAATCGTCTGATCAATCAATCCTAAAAGTTCCTGACTGGCTTTTTTGATATCTTTTTTTGACAAAATAGCAGATACGACAGCAAAACCTTGAATGGGAAGTGAGTGAAAAGCTGGGATTGTTTGCTGATTGATTCCACCGATCACAATGATTGGAAGCGAGATTTGCGCACAGATTTTTTCTAATTCTTCAGTTGTGACATGCATTGCATCTGGTTTGGTATCTGTAGGAAACATTGCACCGACTCCTAGATAATCCGCACCATTTTTTTCTGCTTCGATGGCTTCTTCAACCGTTTGTACTGAAACACCGATTAGTTTATCTGGTCCAAGATGCTTACGAGCTATAGTTAAGGGTAAGTCATTTTGACCTATATGGAGACCGTCTGCATCACATGCCAGAGCAATATCAAGGCGGTCATTGATGATCAAGGGAACGTTATATCTTTTGGTTAATCGCTTTATCTGTATGGCTTCTTCGTAAAACTTTCTAGAATCTAACTGTTTTTCTCGGAGTTGGACAGCAGTAACGCCTCCTTCAAGTGCTTGTGAGACAGCTTCTAGCAGTGTATTGGTAGTGAACAAGAGTGGATCTGTTACTAGGTAGAGCCGGTAATCAATCATCGAATGCAATATAGTCACCTCGTTCTGATAAGGTTTGATCAGTTAGTTTACTTATTTCATCTATTAAATGAGTACGTAAACTACCTGTTCCGTTGGTTTTTGCCTTTTCAAAAGCTAATTCACCAGCAACACCCATTGCAATCACGCTACTTACGGTTGCTTCAAAAAAATCATCGGAATAACCACCACAAAAAGTAGCAATTAGGGAATCTAACATACAACCAGTACCAGTAACATGGCGCATTGCAGCACAACCATTTTTTACCTGCATCGTTCGAACACCATCTGAAACGATATCGATTGCGCCGGTTATGACGATGATACAGTGAAAAGAAGAAGCTAGTGTTCGTGCAATATTGATGACTTCAGTTTCTTTTTTTTGATTCACAAGCGAAGTGTCTACTCCTTTAGCTGAAGTTTGAATACCTGCTAGACAAAGGATTTCTGAATAATTTCCACGAATGACTGTAAAATGGATACTGTTTAATAACTTTTTAGTCACATCCATACGAAATTGAGAAATACCCACACCGACTGGATCGAATATGACCGGAATTCCATGCTTGTTCGCTTCTTTGCCAGCAAGAATCATCGAATCAACGGTTTGTTCATTCAAGGTTCCTATATTGAGAACGAGTGCATCCGTTTTAGCTGTTATTTCTGCTACTTCTTGAATCGCATCAGCCATTATCGGAGAACCACCAATAGCTAAAGTAATATTGGCACAATCATTGACTGTTACATAGTTCGTTAGATGGTGAACCAACGGATTGCATGCACGAATTTGTTGGATAATAGTTTCGAATGATGACATAAAATTACTCCTCTTCAACGGTATTTTGGTAAAGCGAGTAGAAATGATTCGTAGGACCATGTCCTTGACCGATCGCCAACGAATGTTGGATTGCAAGTGTAACGTATTTCTTTGCTTCACAGACAGCCTGCTCTAAGGATTTTCCTAGAGCTAATTCAGAAGCAATAGCAGAAGATAACGTACACCCTGTCCCATGAGTATTTTTGGTTTCGATTCGTTCTGCAGTAAAATGATAGACTTTCTTTCCATCAAAGAGCACATCGGTAGCTTCACCAGATTTATGCCCACCTTTGATTAAAACAGCTGTTCCACTATTTTCGTAGATGGTTCGTCCGACTTGTTCCATATCTGCTATTGATGAGATCGTACATTGTGCAATTTTTTCTGCTTCTGGGATATTAGGTGTAATCAAGTTAGCTAAGGGAAGAACTGTCTGGATCAGTGTATCAATCGCAGTTGGCTCCATCAACGCATTGCCGTTTTTAGCGTACATCACTGGGTCTAAAACAATATTTTGTGGTTGCCATTTTTTTAAACTTTCGGTCACTGCAAGCATTGTTTCTTGGCTAGAAAGCATCCCAATTTTTACAGCGTCGGGAAAAATGTCTTCAAAAACCGCATCCATTTGATCTTTGATGATTTGAGGGGAAATATCTTGGTAGGTCAATACACGAACCGTATTTTCAGCTACGACTGAGGTGATAACCGACATTCCATACACTCGATGAGCAGAAAAAGTCTTTAAATCGGCTTGTATACCCGCACCACCACTACAATCTGATCCTGCAATACTAAGCACTTTTTTCATCTGTGATCCTCCTTAAAATAGAAAAAGACATTCCCCTAGAAAGAAGAATGTCTTGTTTGTTTTGATTTCGCATCAACAAAAAGGACATTTGCTCCCTACGCTGGTATCAACCAAACAGGTTCAAAGGGTCAGGTTTTACCTTCTCAACGCAACAGCGTCCCCCTGCAAACAAAATCATATTTTATTACTTTTTAATCATAGCGGAAATAGTTAGGAGATTCAAGAGCAGATAAAGGAAACAGGTGAGAAGCGGAACTGCTCTTACGTAACTTCCGTTTTTGTCATTGCTAAATATCCATATGAATCAAGTGATCCGCAATGGTGTCGGTAGTAATGATGGAGTCAACCAGTTGATTTTTACAAGCATAATAGATTCCTTGCCATTTCGCATCATCATAAGCAATAGCGATGGTTTCAGGAATCGCTTTAAGCTCTTCAAGACTTAGGCCAACCACATGCTTATTGATTGGATGATTTACTTCTTGCCCATCTTTATCATAAAAACGGGAGTTGATGTCCCCAACTGCACCAATCCCTCTTAATTGTGCCATTTCTTTTTTATTAGTATACCCGATTTCTTCCATCGTGTTGAAATGATCAGGGGAGGAGATACCGACAAGTGCTAATTCGACTTTTTTGGCTTCAGAGAGAATTTTATCAATGTAGATATTACCTTCAAATTCTTGACGGATTATCTCATTAGAAACCAGTGCTGGAGTGTAAAGATATTTTGAAGAACCACGCGTCTTTCGAGCAAATTCATGGCAAAGTTGATTGGAGTGGATATCAAAATGATCATATCCCATGCCGCCAATTAATGGAATGAATGTTGTATCAGGATAATTCTCAAATGGAAATTGAGTAACTAAGCTTTTGATTGACTTTCCCCATGAAATCCCGATTGTTTTCGCAGCTGCAATCTTATCTTTTAAAGAAATTGCTGCAATTTGTCCAACCATTTTCTCGATTTCTGGATAAGATAGATTCGTTGTGTCCACCACTTTAACAAAAGATAAGGCAAATTTTTTCTCTAGTTCGGTTTCTAATTCAATGGCATAGATATTTTCACTATTAATAAAAAATTCAATGAAACCTGCTTTTCGAGCATCAATTAACCATTTAGAAATGAGTGAACGAGAGACTCCCATTTTCTTAGCAATCTGTGCTTGTGTCAGACCTTCTTTATAATATAAAGTTGCTACTTTCACCATGTTTCTTTCTTCAGACTTACTCATTTTTTCCTCCAATTGATCGTTTCACTCCAGTTATTCACTTCACTTAAATAGATCAAGTCGATCGGGTAATCATAACTGTCATACATTTAATAAAAAACATTTCCATTTTTAGTGTACTTTATTTTTTCAAAAAAATCAATTGACATTAATTTTGTCAAATGATATATTCTTGGTGTGGTATCATATGACAAATGAATTGTCTTTTGATAAAAGCGCGCAATTTGATCTTAAAAGGAGGAATGGGATTTGAATTTTCTGGTGAAGTTGTCAGATGGCTTTATGGGAATGTTTCAAGCTGGAGCAGATACTTTTGTTGGATTTTTAACGACGATCGTTCCGCTGTTGATTTCTTTGATTCTTTTTGTAAACGCTCTAATAAAAATTATCGGAGAAAAAAGAGTATTTGGATTCATGCAACGATGTACGAAATTCACGTTATTACGTTATACATTGATTCCGTTTTTAGCGTGTTTCTTTTTAACAAATCCAATGTGTTATACATTTGGACGATTTTTAAAAGAAGAACACAAGGCAGCTTACTATGATGCAACGGTGTCAATGCTTCATCCCATCGTGGGATTATTTCCTCATGCAAATTCAGCTGAACTATTTATTTATCTTGGTGTAGCAGCTGGCTTTGGTAAAGTGGGAAATCAAAGTGAATTAGGTCTAAGGTATTTATTGGCTGCTTTTATGATTATCTTAGTACGAGGAATCATTACAGAAAAAATTGCTCGTTTCTTAACACAAAGAGAAGCAAAAAAAACAACAGAGGCATAGACGAAACTGAGAATGGAGGTAGAGATGGAAGCGAAAAAACTAATTATCCATAAAGGAAATGGAGGCTGGGGAGGACCATTAACCATTCCGTTAAATGATGAACGTAAGAAGTACGTTATCAGTGTAACCGGTGGTGGTATTCATCCCGTCGCTGAAAAGATTGCGGAATTAGCTGGGGTAACAGCGGTTGATGCATTTAAAAATCCAGTGGAAAAAGAAGAAACCTTGTGTGCAGTCATTGATTGTGGCGGAACAGCACGCTGTGGAACGTATCCAAGAATGAAGATCCCAACAATCAACGTAAAATTGCAAGCGCCTTCTGGGCCGTTGGCGAAATTTATGACAGAAGATATTTTTGTTTCAGGAACAACGATTACAAACATAGAAATTATTAGTGAAAGCGAAGCTGCACAAGTACATAATAAAGAAGATAAGAATGAAAAAACATCAAATATCAACACAAATAAACCGGAAACAACTACAGAAATAACAAAAGAAACCACTGAAAAGAAAAATCATAGCAATAAAAAAGGTGGGATTTTTGGCTTGATCGATACCATCGGACGTGGTGCGGGGAGCTTTATCAATATCATGTATCAAGCAGGGCGTGAAACGATCGATACCGTGCTAACAAATATTATTCCATTTATGGCTTTTGTTGCAACTTTGATTGGTATTATCAACTATACAGGAATTGGGGATATTATTGCGAAGTTTTTGTCACCTTTAGGCGGTAGCTTACTTGGCTTAGTTCTATTAGGTGCTATTACTAGTTTGCCGTTTTTATCTCCTTTATTAGCACCAGGGGCGGTGATTGCTTCGGTGATTGGTTTATTGATCGGAACAGAGATCGCTAATGGTACAATCCCGCCACATTACGCTCTACCAGCACTGTTTGCTATCAATTCACAAGTTGGCTGTGATTTTGCACCCGTAGGAATGACTTTGGGAGAAGCAAAACCAGAAACGATTTCTAATGGTGTGCCAGCTGTGTTGTTTTCGCGAATTTTAACTGGGCCGATCGCAGTTATCATTGCGTATGCCTTTTCAATTGGATTATAGAATAGGAGTGAAAAAATGCAACCTAAAAACATAACGTTTGGCTATTTAGCTGAGAAGAAGAATGCAAAGATCAAGGAAATACCGATGCCTGAATTGGCAGAAGATGAATTGTTAGTAAAACAAGAAGCTTGTAACATTTGTACAACTGACTATCAACAATGGTTAGGACTTAGAGAACATCAAGGCTATCCTATGGCTGGCGGACATGAATGTTCAGGAATTGTCATAGCAAAAGGCAAAGCTGTCGGCGATACCTACCAGATCGGCGATCGAGTCAGTGTACTTTATGATTATTGTGGTTACTGTGATGAGTGTAAATTTGGTGAAATTACGAATTGTGAAAACAAACGGCAATTTGGAAAGAATTATTCAAAAGAGTTTTATGGGATTTTTGGATTTGCGAATTATTTTGTTCGTAAAGCCAAGAGCTTCGTCAAGATGAGACCAACTTTATCTGCCTCAGAAGCTGCTTTTGTCGAACCCTTATCCTCCGTCGTTCAAAATATGAAAAAATTACGAATAGTGCCTGGGAAAGAAACGATCGTGATCATCGGTGGAGGAACAATGGGACTTCTTAATGGACTAACAGCACGAGCAATGGGCGCAAGGGTCATTATTTCTGAGGTCATGCCTAAAAAGTTAGCTCTGATCAAGGAATTAGGGTTTGAAGCGATTGATGCAAGTCAAAACGATCCAGTCCAAAAAGTCAAAGAACTCACAAATGGGAGAGGGGCTGACAGCGTCATTGTCGCAGTTGGATCAACTTTGGCGATGAATCAATCCCTTGAGATGGTGAAAGAAAAAGATGGGAAAATCTCGATTTATGCTGCGGGTTATCCTGCGCCTGAAATGGCTATCCAGCCAAATACGATTCATTATATGCGTCTCGAAGTGATCGGTACGTATGCTTCCACATTAGAAGATTTTTATGACGCAGCTACACTCCTAAATGAAGGGCGTGTCGATGTATCAAAATTGATCGAAACCAAAATTCCATTAATGGATATTCAAAAAGCATTCGAGATCGCTAGTACCCCAGGAAGCTACCGGGTATCAGTTGTATTAAATGAGGAGGGGAATAAAGAATGATCAAATGTTTAGCAATCGCAGATTTATTTATTGATCGAGAAATGATGGAAGAAGGCTTAAAAGATTTAGCGACAAAAGGAATTTCTGTAGACATCAAAGAATGGCGGCATTCTGATTTAGATAGTCTGCAAAAAGGTAATATCAAGATTGAAAAACATGGGTGTGATGCAGTCGAATTACCAGAGTATCTCTTAGAAAATATTGAAGAGTATCAGTGGATCATTACTCAATTTGCACCGATTGGTAAAAAAGTGATCGAACGGGCGGAAAATTTGGAATTAGTTGGCGTACTGCGAGCAGGTACAGAAAATGTCGCTGTTAGCTATGCCGAAGAAAAAGGAATTGCTGTTTATAATACTCCTGGCAGAAGTAAGACTAGTGTGTCGGAATTTACTGTTGGTTTGATTTTGACAGAAATTCGAAATATCGCACGAGGAAATCAAAAATTAAGAGAGCATCAGTGGCAAAAGTACTATCCTAATGGGCTATTAGCACCTGAATTAAAAGAGTCAACGATTGGGTTAATTAGTTATGGCGAAATTGGCCAACGAGTTGCTCATTTGTTGCGACCTTTTGGATGTAACATTCTTTTCTTTGATGATTATTTTGATGGTACGTCCCCTGATACTCAAGTTAGCTTAGAGGAACTGGTGGAAAAAGCAGATATCTTTTCGATGCATTATCGATTGACTCCTCAAACAAAACATATGATCAATGAGTCGCATTTCAAGAAAATGAAACCTTCTGCTGTTTTCATCAATAGTGCCCGTGCTGGATTAGTCAATGAGCAAGATTTGATTCAAGCATTAAGAAACAAAGAGATTACGGGAGCGGCAGTGGATGTTTTTGAACAGGAACCATTACCCGCAGACCATCCTTATCTAACATTAGATAATCTCACGATCACTCCTCATATTGCGGGCTCGACAATTGGTAATTTTGCCAATTCGCCTAAAATATTAGTGAACCGAATCTTTAGAGAATATTTATAAAAAAACATAAAAAATTGAATGAGTGGAGGAAATACATAAGATGACTTTATATGGTGAATTACAATTAAGAGAAAAAACAGGAAATCCAATCAAAGTGGGTGTAATTGGTGCAGGACAAATGGGCAGGGGAATGATTGCACAAATAGCGTCAATTCCAGGGATGATCGTAACAGGGATCAGTGACTTGTCCCTTGATTATGCACAAAAAGCGAAAGAAGCGTATCTAGCTTCGGCAAAAGTTAAAAATGATGTCCTTATTTCAACAGATGCTAAAGAAATTATTCACTCTGATTGGAATGAAGTAATCGTAGATGCTACTGGTGTACCTGAAGCAGGAGCAAAAATTGCGCTTGAAGCGTTATTAGCAAAAAAACATCTTGTCTTATTAAATGTTGAAATCGATATCACTATTGGACCTTTGATGCATAAACTCTATGATTCAGCAGGGTTGATCTATACAGGATCAGATGGCGATGAACCTGCAGCAACCACCGAATTATTTGAATTTGCTTCGTCTATGGGGATGGAAGTCTTAGTTGCGGGAAAAGGCAAAAATAATCAATTGAATATTTCCGCAAATCCGGCAACTGCTGAAAAAGAAGCTCAGAAAAAACAAATGGCTCCTCACATGCTAGCTGCTTTCCAAGATGGAACAAAAACAATGGCTGAAATGAATCTTTTATCAAATGCGATTGGCTATATCCCTGACAAGGTAGGTATGCATGGTTTGAAAGGGGATCTAGATTCTGTCATTACTTCGTTAGATTTAAAAGAAAATGGTGGTGTCTTATCTCAATTTGGTGTAGTGGAATATGTGGATGGTTTAGCGCCAGGCGTCTTTGTTATCATTAAGGGGCAAAATAGCGAAGTAGCTGAAGAAATGAATTACTTGATGAAGAAAGGGGAACGGGATCATCATATCTTATATCGCCCGTATCATTTAGCAAGTTTAGAAACACCAATTACGATTGCAAAAGCTGTCTTACAACAAGATCATGCCATTGTTCCATTAGGCGCCCCAATTTCAGAAACCGTTGCGGTAGCGAAAAAAGATATTCAACCTGGGGATCATTTAGATGGAATCGGTGGTTTTTGTGTCCGAGGAGTACTTGAGACCCACGAAGAAATGAAGCGAGAGGGACATATCCCGATCGGACTGATCTCTGGAGAAGTAGTAGCAAAACGTTTTATACGGGCGGGTTCTTTCTTAACTGAAGATGACGTTGAACTAGATGCCAGTACCACTGTTTGGCAGTTACGTCATTTACAAGATACGACGTTATCATAGAAGGAGGAGAAAACCATGCACACAACAAAGATTGTTGAGGTTGGTTCTTTAGTGGAAGAATTTGCGGCAGAGTACTTAATGATTCTTTTCGGACAACAGGTACCACCTGAATTAAAAGACATCTGTGTGGTCCATGACAATCATGAAACGGCTAAAAATGTCATCAAAACAGGGGATATACTGACCATCGGCAACCAAGAATATGAAATCAAAGAAGTTGGCAGTGAAGCCAATCATAACTTTGAAACCCTCGGTCATATCTCCATTTATTTCCGCACAGGAGAAAACGAAGTCTTGCCAGGAGCAATCGTTGTAGAGCCTCAAATCTTTCCAGAGTTTGCGATTGGGGATACCATCCGATTTGGAGAACCACAGTAAGGAGTCGCTAGTTGTTGAAGAACGGCTGGGATTGTTCCTGATCGTAGTAAAGAACTAATGTGTTTGATAGTATATCAATAACTGCTAGATCAGAAGAAAAAAACTAACTCTGCCTCGTGAAAATTTAGGTAGAGTTAGTTTTTGTTTGATAACAGTTATCGTTTTTTCTTTTTTACAATATACAGTAAAAAGACAATAATGAGGACGAGAGCGAAAATAATACCTCCAGCTAGCCAAAGGAGCCAATTGTTTTGCGGCTCATCCTTTGTAGTAGATATATTTTGTTCATTATAAGTTGCAGCTGTTTTTTGCGAAATAGTAAAATTTATCTTTTGCTGCCAATTGATTTCCTTGTTTTTGACATTCGTCATTAGCTGATAGGTTCCTGGTTCGAATTCTTTTCCTTCTAAAAAAATCAAATAGTCCGTGCCGCTGTTAGGGGCGAACGAAATGGGTTGAGTCCCAGTTAGTACTGGGGTTTGTTGTTGTTCTTTTTTGATCTCATAGTGTATACGAGCACTAGATAGATAAGCAGCATTAGTATTTTCCAAAGTTGCTTTGATGGCATTTCTCTGGTTGATTTGGGTAGGTGCTGCTTTTTTTATTTCTAAGTTCGGTTGGATTTTGTTTAGTTGTGTTTTAAGTAAGACAGCAATCTCCCGAGAAAAGACATGTTGGATATTTCCTTGTATATCTTTTTTTGGTTCTTCTTGGAGATAGAGCCCACCCGCAATTACTCCATCAAAATCTTTTTCTGGCATTTTGATGGTTAAAGGAATCTTTTTTTGTTCATGTCCCGCAAGAGTAAACTTTTGCTTATCAACAGAAACAATTTTCTCGATATCGATGGGCAAATTATTAGGACGATCTTGATTTCTACCAGAATATTCAACAACGCCTAGTTGATTGGTCTTTGCACGATTAAAGGACGGAATGATCGTGATCTCAGTTTCTTTTAGATTCGTGACTAAGACATTCAAAGTCGATTCCTGTCCAGGTTTTAGTTGTAGATCAAAATAATTGTCGTTTGTTGATGGTGTTGATTCATTGACTTGTATTTGTGCATCAAAACTTTGTAAGGATTCGCCGTAGATGTTAAGATTTCCCATCAGTAGAAAGAAGAAGGGTAGTATCCAAAACCACTTTTTCACGATCATTCCTCCTTTCTTAGTTGGTTGGACTGAATGAGAAAGTCCAATTTAATATAGTAGTATATTGTTCGGCTACTTTATTTGTATTCGCTGGAACAGATAAGCTGAATTGATTGATCGCTAGTGCAGTATCACCCGAGTTTTGACATGCGGTTGCATCTAAAATCGTAGCATCTTGATTGAATACTTGGATCGCTAATTCATCGTTTTCATAGGCACTGGTAGGGGCTAATCCTAAGTTATTTGTAAGTGCGCCAAAAGATAAATTGAGCTGTGCACCTGATAGCTCAACATCATCCGCTGTTTTGAACTGGTCAGTTTGAGATAACTTAACTGTCCATGTAGCTGCAGGATTTCCTCGGTTGTCTCGAACAGCTACGGTTCCAGTAGTAGGTGTAGAGCCGGTTTGTTCACCTGTAGCAGTAGCAATCTAGTTTTCAGCAGCTGCAGTTTGCAAGGGATGATCCCCAAAGTCTAAATTAGTTGGTATACCGCCAGCATAGTCAAATTCAAGTGCGCCTTCCACATAGGCCACTTCTCCTTGGGTTTGTGAATCAGCAAAAACGAGAGAACTTGAAAACAAGCTGATCCCCAAGACAAAAAAAGATAACGTTTTCTTTTTCATTTCTTCTTCCTCCTAAATAAATTACGGTGTATCCGATAAGAGCCATTCCACCATTGTTTGGTAGGTTCCCTTTGTTTTCAGACTTTCTTTGGGAACCGCTAATGAGAACTGATTGATTGCCAATTGGACTTGACCAGGATCAGTTACACCATTTAATTTGAGTAATGTTTGTTGCGTGCCTATAGATAGAGGGACCATTTGATTAGCAGTACTTGTGATCCCAGTGATAGGAAAGGTAGTGGTAGTTGTTAAATCTGCTGTTGAGATTTGTAATTGGGACGTTAATTGATTGGTTCCGTTTTGCCAAGGACTAAGTTGTTGGACTTTTATTTGCCAATTTTTTACAACTGTCCGTGTATCAGTAATCGAAATCGATCCGGTAGTTACTTGATTGTTATTGGTGGCTACTAAGTGCTCATCCTGTTGGGTCTGGATCAAGTGCTGACCAAAGTTCAAGTGAGTCGGCAAGCTTGTGGTCTGCCAAGTGAGTGCTCCAGCTGAAAAATAAACAGGTGTTGTACCAGTAGTAGGTCCTAACTGAATCGTCGACTGATCTGTTTGAATAAAACCGCCCTTAAAATTAGCTGTTAGATCTTGGGTCAATTTGGGCGAAGATAAAAGAAATGGTAGCGAAACACTCGTATTACCTAAAATCGAAGCAGCAACCAAATTTTTACTATTATCAGAAGTTGGTGAATTTAAACTCGTAATAAATTGAGACAAAGCTGTGACAAAGGGGGACAATAATGTTCCTAAAACAGTACCAATCAGCGGTAAAGCTTGGACGATCGTTAATAAATTTTGAATCCGATTTTTTAATGTCATTGTCAGGATGGGTAATAGCCCTTGACTAATCGCTACGCCATACTGAGTGCTTGAGCGTGGGACGATAGCTAGAGTAAGATTCTGGGCACCAAAAGTTTCCGAACGTAATTCTGACAATGCCTGATTAACCGCTGTTTTATTTTGTGTGGAAACTAAAGGTGAGTTGACGATCAACGAAATCACAGAGGTTATGGTCGGCAAAATCAATTGTAAAGGGGACTGACTAAGTGGCACAGTAACAGTAGTTTGAACAGTCGCATTCCCATTAGGTTGGATATACCCGACCATTTCAGTCGGTGCTTCTAAAATGGCATATTTATCGCCAGTTGTGATAACACCAGCGCTGATGCCATTTTTTCCTTCAATGAGAAAAGTGACAGGGACATTTACTCGGTTTAAAAAAAGCGCATTTGGACTGGTTTGACTGTTATTAGTTGCGGTAGTCGTACCAAATAAATTTAACGAAACTGCTTGAACAACATTTGTTTGTGCAAGGACTGACAGAAGTGTCAATAACAGAAAGATTACTTGTTGAATCTGTTTTCTTTTTTTGTGAAGCATCGTGCCCCCTCCCTAATGAGTGAACCATATTAACTCGACAAAAAATTGGCGAACGCTAAAATGATTGCAACTCTGATTAATTAAACTATAGCAATTTTTCGGAAATCTAGCTAATCAAAAACTCATTTTTTTCTAATTTTTATAATAGAAATCCATATTCTACAGTTTTTTCAAATGAGGAATGTTTCTATTTATCTTTAATATGATGCGTTTAAAATGAGGGGGAGCCAAGAAGGATTTTCCAAAATGAAAATTAAAAGAGATGATTTGAGAAAAATGGATAGTTGGATCTAGCACTTACATCCATTTTTCTGTTTCGTGCGTAAAGGTCGAAACAAAAAAATACGCCCTAAAAATTGTCGTTTTCACGTACAACTTTTGGAGCGTACCTCATTATAGAGTCTTTGAAAAAGAGACTTTGAAAAAATAATCCGATGCATCACAACCTTCGTCCAATATTAGTTAACCGAAAGCGAAGAAAGCCAACTTTTTGCGGCAATTAATTCAGCCTTTGTTAATTGATGACCAGTAAACGTTTCTTGCAATGTGAGGTGAGCTTTTTGCATTTCAAAATCTTTGATCAGATTCGTAATCGCTATAGAGGAGACGATTGGATCGGTCTTGCTGTAAGAAAGCCAGATCTGAGTATCAGTCATTATTTTTGCTGGATAATTGACGTTTAAAGACATTGGATGAAAAAGGATTCCTTTTCGCAGCTCAGTATTTCTCGATAATAGCAAGTGAGCAGCGATATTCGCTCCATTGGAATAGCCTACGATCACCCAGTCATGTAACGAGATGTTTTCTTTTTGGCTAACTGCTGAGATTTCATGGTATAGAAGCGCTGTTTCTTCTGCTAAGCTCTGGTAATCGAATTGATTCAACCCATTCCGACGAAAGAAGCGATTCATTCCGTCTTCTTTGATTGAACCACGAAAAGAAAGAATCGTAGCATCCGGTTCAAGGAACTGGGCGGTTTCAAGTAAAGAATATTCATCGCCACCTGTACCATGAAGAAGGAGTAAATTTCTACTTGTTTGTTTTCCCGCTTGAAAAAAATATTCCATGATTTGACCTCTTTTTCTTGAAAGTTATGTTTCTTGAAAACGACTGTCTGGATAGAAAGAAGATCATTCTCGTTGTTGGTTGGCATCCTGAGTATCGAAGGGACGAATGTACGCTTCGATTTCTTCTCTTTTACTTTCGAGTTGTGGTGGGAGTGATAGTTTTTCGCCAGCTGTATCTGCTGATTCATCTCCAAAAAAACCAGGTCCATCTGTTGCTAATTCAAAGAGAACGTGGGTGGCAGCTAAGAAGTATTCTGATTGGAAGTAGAAGCGATCCACAAACCCTGAACTTGGTACGTTTATCTGATTGATCACATGGATCCAGTGACGTAAGGCTTCTTCATCAGCGACACGCAAGGCAAGGTGATGGATATTGCCGAATCCTTCGATTGCTTTTGGTAAATCTGCTCGCTGTTCAACAATGATGCTTGCTCCATTACCGCCTTGACCGACTTCAAAGAGCGAAAAAGCTCCTGTTTGATCAGTAAGTTTAAACTCTAAAGTCTGTTCTAATAGTAACTGTAATGGTTCCATTTGACTCACTCGGACAAAAACTGGACCCAAGCCTGTAATTGCATATTCTGATGGAATATTGCTGTTCTTCCAAGGAGTACCACCAGCAACACCTGTATTGTTTTCATCAGAAATCAATTGATAGAATTGATGGTCAAAGTCTTCAAACTCCAGATATTTTTTAGAAAAACGTTCCTTGATCGCAGAGTGAAGAACATTCTTTTCTTCAAAGCGTTTGAACCAATAAGTCAATGCTTCATCAGTTGGTACTCGAAAGGACACTCTAGAAATCGTATCCGTTCCTTTACTTCCTTGAGGTTGATTAGGAAAAGCGAAAAAAGTCATGTCAGTTCCAGGGGAGCCGTATTCATCTGTAAAATAAAGGTGATACGTTTCGATATCATCTTGGTTGATCGTTTTTTTTACTAAGCGCATTCCTAAAATATCCGTAAAAAAACGATAAATTTTAGTGGGACTTGAAGTCATAGCGGTAACATGGTGGATGCCTTTGATTTGAGTATCCATGGGAGTTCCTCCTTTGAACTTACAAAAAGTAAGTATTGTGTTAGTTACAGTATAGTGAGTGGAAACGTTTCTGGCAATTATTCTGTTTGACTCTGCTCTTTTGTAAACACCAAAAAATCCGTTTCACAATAGTTTCCTATTTTTGAAACGGATTTTTTTAGTTTGAACGGACATCAAGTAAGGAATAGTTGCGGACATCAAACCGATTTCTACTAGATGAATATTCGATGGGCTGACCATCTTTTAGATAAACGACTTGTTGCACATCCAAAACAGGATCTATTTCCGAACAATTCAAGTATTCCTGATCAAAGTGCGTACTTTTATCTGCTGAAATTGCTCGATAGGCGCCTGCAAAATGAAGATTTAGATCTTGGTGCAAGTAATCATAGATAGAAGAAAGCAGATGTTCTTTTTTTAGACCTGGAACTAAATGTACAGGCATAAATGTATGTTCCAAAATATAAGGTTCGTTGTCTAAAATTCGTAGACGGTGAATATTATAAACCGGTTGTTCGGCACCAATCATTAGTTTTTCTTGAATAAATGGGTTCGGAAACTCGACATCAAATTGAATGATTTGACTCGTCAGTGAACGATGACGACGCTTCATTTGATGACTGAGTCCCTCATACTCATTGGCAGGGGAGGTATCTTTCTCGATAAAAGGATGATCTAAAATTTTGGTTCCAGCCCCTCTTTGCGAATAAACTAATCCTTCCATAGCCAGAATATTGATGGCTTTTTTGATGGTCATTCGACTTGCGCCAAATTCTTCGACTAAAGTGATCTGATTAGGTAAAAAACTGTTTGGTGGATATTCTTTTGAACGGATTCTTTCCCTTAAAACATTTGCGATTTCTTCATATTTTGGCACGTTATTCACCTCGTATTGAGTATAACGAAAGTTATTTCGTTCGACAAGAAAGAAATAACGAAGTTTAGTTGTTGAATCACTCATTTCAATGAAACAAGCATGAACAAATCAATTCACATCATTCCATGTTTTGACTGTTCATGCTAGATTATAAAATTTACTTAATCTCTATTAGAAAGAAGATGATTTGCTTCACAGGTGAGTAGATAAGGCTTTACACAACGTCTAAATCAGGTTGTTTATCTAATACTTTTAAGAATGGGTACCAAATAAAAGCGACGATCACAAAATCGACTACTTGTAAGAGACCGCCTAGCCATGAATTGGTAGCTAAAACACCACTAGCAATGATCGGCACAGTCCACGGAACTGAAACACCAGTAGGCGGAGGAACGATGCCAGCTGCCATCATCAAGTAGTTGAACGTCGTCACGACCAAAGGAGCAACGACCCAAGGAATCAAAATGGTTGCGTTCAATACGATTGGTAGACCAAAAATTGCAGGTTCATTGACATTGAAGATTCCAGGTGCTAGCGCTAAACGACCAACATCACGGTATTGTTTTTTCTTCAAGACAAAAGCCATCAATAATACTACTGCTAACGTCATTCCAGAGCCACCGATACCAACGGTAAAGGTTTCCATAAATGGTTTTGTGATGATATGTGGTAGTTCTTTCCCATGCTGATAAGCTTCTAAATTATCAAGCATCAATGTATTCCAGATAGGGTCCATAACAGAATTAACAATAATTTGACCGTGAAGACCAAAGAACCACAAAAATTGAACAAAGAATAAGGCAATCAACGTGGCAGGTAAACTACTACCTAAACCAGTTAGAGGTTTTTGGATAACTTCATAGACTAAGTCATGAAGGTTCGCATTGAATACGCCAGTCATGACAGCGTTGATGATCAAGAAAACAGTCAATGTGACTACAGCTGGAATCAAAGCGGCAAAAGATTTCGTTACTGCAGGTGGTACGCCATCAGGCATTTTAATTTGCCAACCACGTTTGGTGATTCGACAGTAGATTTCCGCAGCTAAAAAGGCAGCAATCATTCCAATGAACATTCCTTTAGCACCTAGACGATCAAGTGATAGGACACCCGAAACTTCTTCACCACCAGCTGTTGTCATCACAAAAGGTGTGAGAATCAAAAAGCTTGCGAATGAAACAGCGCCACCAAAAATACCTTCTACATCATATGATTTTGATAAATAATAGCCGATACCAAATGTAACAAAAACGGACATGATACTCATCGTCGCATTTTGACCATTACCAAAAAGGGTGCTTAACGTGCCTTTGGTACCATCACTGAAGAACGGTAGATTATTCACAACGACCACAATTGATCCAAACATTGTTAGCGGAAATGACAACATAAATGCATCCCGTAACACAGTTAAGTAACGGTTTTGCCCTAAAAGATTGGCTAAGGGCATAATTTTTTGAGAAAGTTTATCCATAAAACCATTCATTTTTTTCACCTCAAATTTATTTTGCAATCGATTACAAACGTAGTATAACGTCTGTCTGTTTAAATGTCTAGTCATTTTTATAAAAAGTATTGATTTATTTTCGGTGATTGTTTATGATTACGGTAATTACTAAAAGAATTGAGGGATTATGAAATGAAACACTACGATTTTCCAAAGAATTTTTGGTGGGGAACTGCCGCAAGTGGACCACAAACAGAAGGCAGAATCAAAGGAGATGGGAAAGGAGAAAACATTTGGGACTATTGGTATGATCTAGAGCCAGAAAAATTTTTCAATCAAGTTGGTCCTGAGAAAACCTCTCAAGTTTACACGAAATATCGAGAAGACGTTCAATTGATGAAAGAGACAGGTCATAATACTTTCCGAACATCCATTCAATGGAGTCGTCTATTCCCTAAAGGAAAAGGAGAAGTGAATCAACAGGCTGTATCATTTTACCGCTCATATTTTACAGAATTACTGGAGCAGGGAATTGAACCATTTGTCAATTTATATCATTTTGATATGCCTTTAGAATTACAACAAACGGGTGGCTGGTTGTCTCGTGATACGGTTGACGCCTATGTGGCCTATGCAAAAACCTGTTTTGAGTTATTTGGGGATTTAGTAAAGAAATGGTTTACCCATAATGAACCGATTGTTCCAGTAGAAGGCGGTTATCTCTATCAGTTCCATTATCCTAACCATATCAATCTAAAAGAGGCTATTCAAGTTGGTTTCCACGAAAATTTGGCAAGTGCCAAAGCAATTGAAGCCTATCATAAGATGGGACAAAAAGGAGAAATTGGAATCATTTTGAATTTAACTCCTAGCTACCCGCGAGACGAAACAAACCCTGAGGATGTCAAGGCTGCTAGAGTCGCTGATGCTTTTTTCAATCGTTCTTTTCTTGATCCTGCAGTAAAAGGAGAGTTTCCATCAGAGTTGGTTGCTATTGTGAAAGAATTAGCGATAATGCCAGAGATGGGGCCCGATGACTTAACGATTATCAAAGAAAATACGATTGATCTATTAGGAATCAATTATTATCAACCTCGGAGAATCAAGGCAAAAGAAACACCGCTTGATCATCAGAATGGACCAATGCCAGAAGATTATTTTGATTATTATGATATGCCTAATAAAAAAATGAATATCTATCGTGGTTGGGAAATTTATGAAAAAGGGATCTATGATATCTTGACGAATACGAGAGAGAACTATGGCAATATCAAATGTTATATCTCTGAAAATGGTATGGGTGTAGAAGGGGAAGAACGTTTCGTTAACTCGGAAGGCGTGATTGAAGATGATTATCGGATCACTTTTGTCACAGACCATCTGAAATATGTGCATCAGGCAATCCAAGAAGGAACGAATTGTGTGGGTTACCACATGTGGACTTGCATGGATAACTGGTCTTGGACGAACGCTTATAAAAATCGTTATGGACTGATTGCTGTCGATCTAAACCAAGACGGTAAACGGACGATTAAAAAGTCGGGCCATTGGTTTAAAACCGTAGCCATGAAAAATGGGTTTGAAGCCTAAAAAGTTTTGTAAATAGTTTTTAGAATAAAAACGAATGAAACTGGGACAAAAAGTTGTGAAGTACAAAGGTCATAATCGCAATAAACGATTTTATTATTTTTACCAATCTTCAGAAATTTCGGCTTATCTGCTCATTTCTTGAAAATAAAAACTTTTTGTCTCAATTTCATTGGTTTATTACATAAAAAATGGTAGGAAACAATACTAAAAAGCAGTGTGAACCGACACAGTTATCCAAACTAGTAAGAACATGGATACGAGTGATTAAAATTTGTTGCAATTTACAAAAACTGTCGATAAAGAAAAGGAGATCGAATGGAAAAAAACGAAGGTTTATTTAATGTATATTTTAAAGCAGATCGAGTGGACTATGGAAAAAATGGTTATGAATCTATCAATTTAAAGAATAACCCGAATTTGATGTCAGATAGTATTTATTTATATAATCTTTTATTCATGAATAAGCCGGCATTTGTTCCAAGGAATTGGGAACAACACCAAGTTAAGAAACCAAACGACAGTAGAAAAACAAATCTATGATTTGTATCAAGAAAGTCCAGCTTGGTGCTGTGAAAATTTACGAGCGATCCTCGTCGATTATGCTGGGTTCAAGAATATAAATTTAAACCCAATATATAGACCTGAATTATACTCTTTTCAAGCGGATGGGGATTCTGATAAATGGAGATTACTGGGTAAAACACAAAAAATAACGGATTTTTATACAGGTATCGCTTCAGATTTAAAAAAAATATTACCTAAAGAACTTCAACAAAAAGAATCAGTGGATAAGGAAAGCCAGACTGAAATATTAACAGAATCAACAGTGAGCGAGCATAAGAAGTTAAATAATAATATGATGGATTTAAAAGAGAGAGACGGAAAGAAAAGGTTATTTCCTACCACGGATCATTTTGAACCGAAAAGTAATTTAGGACAAATGAAGCCGCTAGAAAAAAAACTGCGTATGACTCAGATAAAAGAAAAAGCAAGCCAAGAAGGTCACAGCTCTAATGAAAGAAAACCGCATGAACAAGTTCAAAGACAAGCGAATCGCTAAGTTTGGTCAGTGCTAGTAAATTAGTTGTTCCCTTAAAATAATCGTGCTACACTGATTGTAAAGGAGGTGGTTTCAATGGCAGACACCTATAAAAATATATTAGTAGCAATTGATGGATCAGAAAAAGCAGAAAAAGCCTTTTCTGAAGCAGTTACAATTGCAAAAAGAAATCAGGCAAAGCTACACATTTTGTACGTAAACGAAGTAACGGGTAACTATTTCGGTGATTTTGCATTTGTTACAACGAACTTACAAGAGGAATTAGATGAAGTTGCAGAAAACCAAATGAAAGAGCATCGCAACTTAGCAATTGAAAAGGGACTAACTGATATCGAGACGTATATTTTGTATGGATATCCGAAAACATTGATTGCAAATTTCAATGAATCAAAGGAAAAAATTGATTTGATTGTTATGGGGGCTACAGGATTGAATGCCGTGGAACGTGTCTTAGTTGGGTCAACTACTTCTTATGTAGTCACACATGCACCGTGCAATGTGTTGGTAGTAAAATAACGTCACTCGCTAGTTAGTGAGAGGATGCTAGAACTGAGCAGTACACTGAAGAAGCAAATAAAAAAGTAAGCCGAAGAAGCTGAGCATCATCTCTTTTATGTCAGTATTCTTCGGTTTTTTGTCATGCTTTTTTCTTTTTGCTTTCCCTTTTTTACTAATCAGCAAATGATTAGTGGATGGAAATGCCTATTTATATACGATTTGATTCCTTAAAGTAAGAAGTGGTATAGTTGTGTAGAATAGGGAATGAGTTGGAAAAATAAAAAAGGGAATGAAGCGTATGAACGACCAATATGTACAAGTCATGACGATCGCGGGATCAGACAGTGATGGAAGTGCAGGAATGCAAGCAGATATGCATACTTTCTTTACCCGTGGCGTCTATGGTGTATCAGTTATGACGGCTTGTGTGGCAGGAAATTCTTATGGGATCGGAGCAAGTGTGACCTTACCAAGTGCGTTCATTGATAAAGAATTTTCTTTGATCGCTGAAGACTACCAAATAAGAGCGGCTAAAACAGGTATGTTAGCTGATGCAGAATTGATTGAAACAGTAGTTAAAAATTATCAACAGTATAACTTCGGTCCTTTAGTGGTCGACCCGGTAATCGTGACGAAGCATGGAAATCTATTATTAGAAGAGGCTGCTTTAAGTAGTCTGAAAGAAAAACTAGTACCGTTAGCGACTGTCTTGACGCCGAATTTCTATGAAGCAGAGAAATTAACTGGAAGAACCTTAACGACAGATGAAGATTATGTTCAGGCCGCTGTTGACTTACAGGCAATGGGTGCCAAAAATGTGATGATCAAAGGATTTCATACGAAAGAAAGTAATCAAGAAGAAGTAAGAGATTATGTGTTGCTGGAATCTGGACGATCATTTTGGTTAAGTGCAGTCTTTTATCCGACAGATCGAATCAACGGTACAGGAGACACATTGTCGGCTTGCATTGCTGCAGAATTAGCGAAAGGAAAAACAGTAGAAGAAGCAATCCGAACGGCAAAAGACTATGTCAATATTGCAATTGGTGAAGAAATCATTGTCGGTCACAAATATGGTCCCATCAATCACTGGGCAGCAGAAAAGCAACTCTCAGCAAAAAACTGTTCTTCAAAGAAGAATCAATAGCTATCTAAAAGAATCGTTTTTTTTGCTTTTATAATTTTTCAAAAAAGTATAAGTTAATCATATAAATAGCTGGTTAAAGTAACCGAGAAAGACAGAGGAGGATCATTCATTGATGATCACTCCACTGTCTTTCGTTTGTTTTATTCAAAAAAATAAGTTCATAGAGTATGAAAGTAAACGATCCATGTTCTCTTTTACTCGCTTGTTCTCAATGCGTATGCATCTAATAATATACGCGCTAGTATCGACAATGGGAGTCTGGATCTTACCTCGTAATCAGGAAAAAATGAACCCTCTGATTTAAACCCAACGAAAGCGATTTCAATAATTTGCATCATACTAGAGTATTGATTCGCGGTTAAGAGTACCGTCCCAATCTCTGCGTTATAACAATTTTGAGCAGCAACTACTAATTCGCTTGTTTCGCCATTTAAAGAAACAAAAATAGCAATGTCTTCTTTATGTAACGTTTTACTGATATTTTTGATGATTTCAGGATCAGTGTGAAGTTCACAGTATTTGCCTGCAAGTTGAAATTTAACCATCATTTCTTGGGCGATTAATTCTGAAAAGCCACGAGCAAAAATAATGATCCGACGTGCAACTTTGATTTTTTGGATGGCATCCTCAATGTTGCCGATTTCAATCATATTGATCGTACGAGTTACTTCTTCTTCATTTTTTAAAATAGCTTTCCGAATCCCTCGATCCACTTTTTCTAAAGTAGAAAAGTTGATCGTTTGATTTCCCTTTTCTTTTAAATGGTGTTTGAAAGAAGTAAAACCTTCATAACCTTTCTTTTTCATAGTTCGAACGATGGTTGCCGTTGACACATTAGCTAATTCACTCAGTTTGATGATCGAATAATCAGGAATATCTAAAATATGTGCCTCAATAAAACGCCACAAAAATTGTTCAGACTCACTTAGCTTGTTTTCCATGTATGATCCCCCGCTTGATGTATAGAATAGAAAGAAATTGCGGCACTTCTTCTGTAAAAAAGAATAAAAATATTTGTTTTTTTGTTGTTTGTAAAACTTTTCATTGAATATGAGTGATTATGAAAACATTTACAATAGGCTCTGCTTCATAATAAAGGAAAGAAGGGAGGGAGTCAATTGGCCGTTTATACATGTACGCTAAATCTAGCAATTGATTTATTTATTGAAACGGATCAATTAAATCCTTTTGTTGTAAATCGTACAAATCAAGATGATATTCAAGCGAATGGTAAAGGTGTCAATGTGTCGATGATTTTAAAAATGTTAGGTATCGAAAGTACAGCAATGGGGATTAAAGCAGGTTTTACTGGACAATATATCGAAGATTTTTTAAAAGAAAGAAGCATTAAAACGGACTTTTTAGAAGTTCCTGGGATGACTAGGATCAATGTATTTACTCAGGTAAAAAAAGAAAAAGCAGAATACAAACTGGTAAATAAAGGCCCAGAATTAACTAAAAACCAAGTGATGCAATTTTTAAAGAAAATTGAGAATCTTAAAATGGGCGATTATCTTTGTGTTTCAGGAAGCTTGCCTCAAGGTGTTTCTCCAGCAGTTTTAGTCGAAATCAGTCGCATTTGTCAAAAGAATAAAGTCTTTTTGATCATTGACAGCAGCTACTACGAAATATTGGATTGTTTACCATACCAACCGTTTTTGTTAAAGCCAAACGAAGAAGAATTGCGAATATGGTTCCAGACAGAGAGGAATACCAAAGAAGCGTATATTTTTTATGGAAAAGAGTTGTTAAAACAAGGAGCTCAAAATGTGTTAATTTCACTCGGCAGTGAAGGCGCTTTATTTCTGAATAAAGAACAAGTATTATTCGGTAATTCGCCAAAAGGAATAGTAGTGAATACCGCATGTGCGGGTGACAGTTTACTGGGGGCATTTTTAGCTGGGTGGTTGAAACAAAAAACAATTCAAGAGTCATTGAAAGAAGGGCTCGCAGCTGGGAGTTCTACGGCTTTTCGTAAAGGGTTAACCGATTTTTCGGATGTTGAGGAATTAATGACACAAATCAATGTGATTCAAGAAGAGGGGGAGAAAGTATGACGAAGTATCAACTGATTGCAGCCACTGGTTGCCCAACAGGAATTGCCCATACGTATATGGCACAAGAAGCATTAGAACAAGCAGCCAAACGAAAAGGTATTACGATCAAGGTTGAAACGCACGGACAAATAGGAGTAGAGAATGAACTGTCACATGAAGAGATTCAAGAAGCTGATGCGGTAATTGTTGCAGCAGATAAAGATGTTCAGCCAGAACGATTTGCGGGGAAACGAATCATTGATGTTTCTGTTAGTGTGGGGATTAAAGAAGCAGATCGTTTGATTGAAGAGGCGCTAGCTGGTAAAGGCTCAATTGTAACAAAAGATCAAGTAGCCGATACGATTGAAGATGTGGACCAGCGTTCCGCTAATTCACTGGGACACAGTGTCTATAAGAATTTAATGAATGGTGTTTCACATATGCTGCCATTTGTTGTAGCCGGTGGTGTTTTAATTGCTATCTCTTTTGCTGTGTGGGGCATTTATTCCTTTGATCCGACAAATGCCCAATACAATGCAACTGCTGCAATGCTGAAAAGTGTCGGAGATGCAGCGATGGGGATGATGGTTCCTATCTTATCAGCTTATATTGCAGAAGGAATTGCCAAACGACCAGGTTTAGTAGTCGGTTTAGTAGGTGGCTTGGTAGCAAATGCAGGAGGAACAGGCTTTTTAGGGGGGATTTTATCAGGCTTTTTAGCAGGTTACTTTATTCTACTTTTGCAAAAACTATTAAAAAACTTGCCAAAGTCATTAGATGGATTGAAAGCAATTTTTCTTTATCCCGTGATTGGTGTAGCGACGATTGGGACAATTATGGCCCTTTTAGCAGAACCAATGAAAATGATCAATGAAGGAATGATGAATTGGTTAGCTAGTTTTCAACATTCTAGTCCACTTGTTTTAGGAATCATTGTGGGATGTATGTGTGCATTTGATATGGGCGGACCAATCAACAAAGCGGCGTATGTCACTGGGACCGCTTTGCTAGCGCAAGGAAATACAACCTTTATGGCAGGAGTTTCTGCTGCTTGTATTGCCCCACCGTTAATTACCGGTTTTGCGACATTGTTTTTTGGTAAATATTTTGCGACAAATGATCGAAACGCTGGTTTAGTGAACTTTATTCTAGGTTCGACACATATTACCGAAGGCGCTATTCCTTTTGCTGCCAAAGACCCATTGAAGGTTTTGCCAATCATGATGTTTGGATCCTCGATTGCTGCAGTTTTAACCTATATTTTCGGGGTACAAGTCCCTGCTCCTCATGGTGGATTTTTAGTATTACCTGTTGTTACACATGGGGTGAAATGGCTGATCGCTATTTTAATTGGCTCTTTAATTGGCGGCTTTTTATTAGGATTTTTGCAAAAAAGAACTGTAACTATGAAAAATAAAATCATGGTTAAATCAATAGACTAGGAGATAATAAAATGGGCTTTATCCAAGAGCAAAATATATTTTTGAATCAAATAGGTCAAACTCAAAATGATATTTTTGAGTTTTTAGCTAAGAAAACCGTTGATTTGACTATTGCAGACAATCAAAAAGAAGTATTGGAAAAGTTAATTGAAAGAGAAAATGAAGGTACTACTGGAATGATGGACGGTTTTGCGATTCCTCATGCGAAAGCTTCAGCGATTCATCACCCGGCAGCGATTATTTTAAAACTAAAAGAAAAAGTAGTGTGGCAAAGTTTGGATGGTCAGCCAATCCAATTTATTATTGCTTTGTTTGTTCCCGATACACAAGCTGATGACGCGCATTTAAAGTTATTGTCAACAGTGGCACGTTTATTGATGCGTGATGATATAAGAGCTAGTTTAAAAGAAGCCAGTTCAGCAGATGAAATAGCCAAATTACTAAATAATCAGATAGACGAGGTAGCTTAAATGAAAAAGATCAGTCAAGGGAAACGAAACCATTTAAAAAATATAGTTGATGAAAATGGAAGGATCGGTGCCTTAGCAATTGATCAACGGGGCGCATTGAAGAAACTAATTGGTCAATACAGAGAAACAAACGATCGCGATATAGTTGGTTTTAAAGAAATTGTTTCAAAGGAATTAACACCTTATGCCTCAGCTATTTTGTTAGATCCGGAGTATGGATTACCAGCAGCGAAAGATCGTGCCCATAATACAGGACTATTATTAGCTTATGAAAAAACCGGTTATGATAGTTCGCTGCCAGGACGGTTACCAGATAGTTTGAATACTTGGTCTGTAAAAAGATTAAAAGAGGTGGGGGCAGATGCCTGCAAATTTTTATTGTATTACGATGTGGATGAAAACGAAGAAATCAATGAACAAAAGAAAGCCTATATCGAAAGAATCGGCTCAGAATGTCTTGCAGAAGAACTACCATTTTTTTTAGAAATCATTTCGTACGATGCAATTCACTCTGATACAACGACAAAAGAATATGCAAAAATAAAACCGCGAAAAGTAATTGAAGCGATGCAGGAATTTTCAAAAGAGCGATATCATGTAGATGTATTAAAAGTAGAAGTTCCTGTCAATATGAACTTTGTCGAAGGCTTTGGGAAAGAAGCTGTGTATTCAAGAGAAGAAGCTAAAACATTCTTTCTAGCACAAAGCGCTGCAACTGAACGTCCGTTTATCTTTTTGAGTGCAGGAGTTAGCACAGAATTATTTCAGCAAACATTACGATTTGCTCATGAAGCAGGTTCTGATTTCAATGGAGTATTATGTGGACGAGCTACTTGGGCAGAAGGAGTGTCACCATTTGTGAAAGAAGGCAACGAAGCTGCAGTAGATTGGTTTCAAACCATTGGAAAAGAAAAGTTACATTCGTTAAACAACGTATTAGAGCAAACTGCTTCTTCCATATTCAATAAAATTCAATAAATCTTCATTTCATAATTTTTATACTGAAAGAAAAGTATCTATATTTGAGAAGAAAGTCGAAGAGCCAAAAGTAGTTTAACTTTGGGGCTCTTCGGCTTATTTTGTTTCATGAATGACCTAGTCTCAGCTAGTTTAGTTTAACTAGTTAAAAAAAAATTCAAAAACCTCAAAAAACTCTCATTGAAAATTGTATGGCATACATTTATTACGTTGCTGGGAAAAGAGGAAGCGTGTATGATTCTGGTTTGAAAAGATATAGACCTATTTTTTGTTTTTGAGTGTTCTAACTAGTCATGAACGAAAAATCGATCCTATCTGACATTTAATAACTATTTAAAAAGGGGAGATGCAAAATACATGTGAAGACATTTCAAAAGATTGTTTTGTATGTTTTGATTTTTTTATCGGTCCAATTATCCGTTTTAAATGATGAAGTATTTGCTTCAAGTGAAAAAAGTCAGGTGGGGATCACCTTTAAAGGGGAGCTTCCGAAAGACCCAAGTACTCTATTTTCTGCATCTGAAAAAAATCAGGTAACAAAAAAAGAAGAAAAAACACGATTTCCACAGACAAATGACCGATCCTCGTTCTTTTTAGAATGGCTGGGTTTTCTTACTTTAGTGATAGGTCTATGGCAACTGTTCAGGAAAAGAAAGAAGGAACAACAGTGAAAAAAATAATCTTAACGACTGTATTACTCAGTACAAGTTTTTTAATGGGGGCTTTAACCGTACATGCCGATGATTTAAGTGGAAAAAGTACAGCAAAAATCGGCTTGACGAAACAAGATCCTGATCATCCAGTAGGGCCGATTGACCCTCTTGATCCAGATGATAACCCATCATCGAATCAACCTACTGGTAACACAGGTGATTTGCGTATTGATTATATCTCAAATATTGATTTTGGGACTCAAATGATTTCTGGGAAGACAGAGACTTACCAAGCAACAGCACCAGCTAACATGGTCGAAGCTCAAATCTCAGATTTACGAGGAACAGGGGCTGGTTGGAATCTGCAAGTAAACTATGATCCAGCACAATCTGGTTTTTCTTCAGCTGATCAAACATTAAAAGGGGCAGAACTCACGCTACCAGTTGGGCAAACTAAAACTGTCGCAGATAGTCAATCCGCTGCGCCTGCTACAAATGAAATCACCGTCAATGATGATGCCCAAAATATCATGTCAGCAGTGAAAGGTACTGGTCTGGGTACTTGGGCAGATGAAATGACAACGTCTCAAGTGAAGTTAAAAGTTCCTTCAGGGAATTTGGCAGGAGCCTACACGGCCACTTTAGTTTGGACATTAACTGATGCACCAGCATAGTTTTAATTAAAGGAGAAATGGAATAACAATGAAAAAACAAGTACTTTATACGCTAGCAACGGCCTCATTATTTTCTACTATCTTATTATCTACGATGGTGAAAGCAGACGAAACGATTGATGATTCAACTACTTCTACTGCAAAGATCACTTTTGATGGAACCAATACCGATCCGGTCACACCAGTCAATCCTAACGATCCGGATACGCCAGTTGATCCAAATAATCCGATTGATCCAGATGATCCAGATAACCATGGGACAGGAGACAATGGTCCATTATCGATCGATTATGTTTCGAATATTACATTTGGTACCAAAGATATTGCTACGACTGGACAAGTATATCATGCAGTCAATGCTTCCCCTTATGTCCAAGTAACGGATAAGCGTGGTGTAGAAGGTGGTTGGGTTTTGACAGCCTCAGCCTCAAAATTTACAGCTAGTGACAACTCAGAATTAAAAGGAGCCATTCTTTCATTTAAAAATGGTGAAGCAGCTACTAATTCAGATAATATCAGTAAAAAGCCAGTGACGAATGATGTCGTTTTTGCCAATACAGAAGCACAAACGGTCATGACAGCAGATAGTTTAGCTGGAGAAGGCACTTGGGTAGATGTCTTTAATGGAACACAAGGAGACAATGCAAATGTGCAGTTAGCGGTTCCTTCAGGATCGGCACAAGCAAAAGAATATACGGCTACGATTACCTGGACATTGACGGCAGGCCCAACGGAATAGAAAGAGGAGTAAGATGAATAAACTACGAGCATTGATTGTTTTGGTTCTTGGATTATGGGTGACTATGTTGCCAATGTCCGTCTATGCTGATTCAAATGAATCAGCATATAGCGTTAGCGCGGATATTCCAGATTTCCAAGTTGACAAGAATCTTTCGTATTTTGATTTACACCTTCAGCCCAATCAACAAAAAACAATTAAGATCCATCTAGCGAATACTGGGAAAGAAAAAGCTGCTTTTCTTGTGAACGTGAATAATGCTGCAACCAATAGCAATGGTGTGATCGATTATGGAAAAAATGAATTTAAAAAAGATCCGTCAGCCAAATACGAGTTGAATCAACTAGTAAAACCCAAAACACAAGAAGTAGAATTACCTGCGGGAAAAGCTGAGGATGTTCAATTCCAGATCACCATGCCAAAAACTGCTTTTAAGGGGATCGTTCTTGGCGGGATTCACGTTAGTAAGAAGGATGACATTAGCCAAAAAGCAAAAGGAACGGCGATCCGTAATAAATATGCCTATGTCATTGGCGTTAAATTACAAAATAGTTTGGTTAAAGTGACTCCTGACTTAAAATTAAAAAAAGTCAACGTAGGATTACAAAACTCGTATACGACAATCTTTGCAAATATCCAAAATCCGACAGCTACGATCATTAGTAAGGTGGCATTTGATGCTAAAGTGACGAAAAAAGACAGTAATGAGATACTGTATGAAACGAAAAAGGAGAATTTGTCGATCGCACCCAATACAAATTTTGATTTTCCGATCGGTTTGAACAAAGACAAAATCGCTGCAGGTAACTATACAGTGACCATTGATGCAAAAGAGCAAGGAACCACTCATCGCTGGCATATGACCTCTGATTTGACAATTAAAGCTGATAAAGCAAATAAACTAAATCATGATGCTGTGACAAATGAAAAGGGAATCCCTTATTTATCCCTCATTATCGGAATTGGACTATTTCTTGTACTGATCATTTTATTTTTAAGTTGGAAATTACTGAAAGCAAAAAGGTAGGTGAGCTAGTCAAATGGATGCAAAAAAACAATTAAGACAAGAGCTCTTTATCTTTTTATTCTTTTTTTGTTTTTTGATCACTCTTTTCTTTTCTACTACTTCGGTGTTAGCGGATGTTACTTATCCAGAAAAGACGGAAGGACTCATTTTTGATGGGCATGTAAAAGCAACCATTTCTTATACAAAAGATCATGCACCTAATTACACAGCTGTAGGCGATAAAATTACTGTCACGACGACTTTAGAAAAACAGGACGAAGGAATTCTGCCAGATGTGTACAAGCAGTCTTCTGTCGTGATTTTATATCCCGAAGAAACTCAAGGGCTAAAATTATTCGGGGATCCAGCCTTTACTTATCAGCCAATAAATGGGGAAAATCAAACAGGTGCCTTTATTGATAGCAATACACAGTTGCAATCAACGATGTTGTGGTATTTTAATACGAATGTAAAAATATTATATTCAGACGATATCACATATAACGGTAGGATGACCCAAATCTCTGACTCAGGTTTTACAGATGGAAACTACGACGATCAATATTCCTTACAAAAATTATTGCTTCATCAAGGGGATAAAGTGTCATTATCTTACCAAGCGGAGATCACAAAAGAAGCACTAACGAAAAGTAAATTTACTTTTCATACAGCTATTTTCGATAGTCAGACAGCTACGATTGACTGGGATAATTTCCTAACAGTATCAGCGCCAAAGATTCAAGAACTAGGCCTTTCTTTTGATGAAGCAACAAAAAATAAGCAAATCACTGTTTCAGATGAGCAGTCCTACCAAACAACATTGACAGGAAATTGGGTGGGCGATCAAAGCAATCTTTCTCCTGACTTGACGATCAATGGGCAAACGATCCCAGTATCAGTAACAGATTTTAAGGAAGACGGGACGTTTTCAATTCCTGTTGATTTGAAAAATCATGGGAAATTAGGAGATAATGCAGTTCATCTTAAGATCACTAACGGCACGCAAGTAGCTGAAGATGATGCAGTGCTATCACTTGTTCAAGCAGACACACCACCAGAGGTCAAACTATTAGAACCCACAAGTGAAGTCACGGTTTCACCGACCGATCAGTCACTAGTGATCAAAGGTCAATGGAAAGATAAAGAAAGTGAGAGTATTCGTCTTTTCTATCAATTAAGTGGTACGGAAAATGTTTTAGTAAATTCTATTAGTAATGAAAAGAAAGATACGTGGACAGATTTTTGTCAAAAACTCCCACTAGATCAGCTCCAATTAGGAGAAAACCACGTAGAAATTTATGGAAAAGATGCGGAAGGACAGGTTTCTGAAAAGGAGAAATTGATTATCCAATTGGTTCAAGGAACGATTTCATTTAAACAGATTGATCCAGAGATGTTATTTCAAGATTTAGTGATCACAGGGCAAACGAGCCAATCAACGACACAAAAAGCAGTGAATGTGATAGTAGAGGATACAACAGGCAAGCCAAAGGATTGGGATTTAACCGTTAAACAAGTTCAACCGTTTAGTAATGGAGATCAAAAGTTAGCGGCTCAGTTAGCCTATCAAAATGACTCGGTCCGTTCAGTGATTTCAACGACACCTGTCAATCTTTCATTAAGACAGATCAATGATAGGGAGTATTCTTTACCTCAAGACCAAGCTCATCAATTCCAACTAACAGTTGCTCCAGGAGGGAAAAGTGGGGTATATCAATCTGAATTAGAATGGACTATCGTAAAAGCTCCTGGATAGAGTCATTTTTTGATAAGAGACTTACTTCATTTTTCCGCTAGCAATTTTCGACGTTTCCTAATAAGCAATAGTTAAACATAAAGAAATAAGCCGAGAAATCCAGAAACAAAAAATGTTTCTGAAGCTCTTGGCTTTTTTTGTGGCTCAAGGAAAAAACACTAGTTTCTCATGTTTTGTAAGTCTTTCCTGCGTATGATTTATAAGATAGGTGAAAACAAACGAGAAATTTGTTGTTTGAATAACAACCAGCCAGACATTTCTTTGACTGTTTCTGTGGTCATCGGTGTACATTGTTTTTCATCTTGTAAAAATTGATCTGCTAACTGGGTTAAAAAGGCTGGATCATAAATGACAGCACTGGTTTCGAAGTTCAACCGATAACTTCGAATATCTTGATTGGCAGAGCCGACCATACAAATTTCATCATCCATGATCAATGTTTTCGCATGTAAAAAACCATTCTCATAAACCAAGATTTGAACGTTTTCTTTGATCAATTGACGTGCATAATATTGGGTTGCTCGGTAAATAAACGGATGATCAGGTTTATTAGGAATCATGATCTTGACTTCTACGCCAGAAGAAGCGGCAATTTTTAAGGCAGCGATCACACTTTCATCTGGAACCAGGTAAGGTGTTTGAATCCATACCCGTTTTTTAGCAGCTGTGATCAATTTAATAAAGGATAATTTAATTTGTTCACGTTCGTTGTTAGGACCACTTGATACTAGTTGAATCGAAGTATTTTCATGCTTGTCGTCTTTCCCAAGTTCTTTTTGAAAAAAGTAATCAAGATGATAGGCAACCTTCTTTTGTTCGGGTACTGAAACATTCCAATCCGTTAGAAAACGTAGCTGTAATAATGAAGCAGCAGCGCCATAGATTCGAATATGAGTATCACGCCAATAACCAAACTTTTTGGTTGGATTGACATATTGATTGGCGATGTTAAAGCCACCGGTATAGCCGATTTTACCATCGATCACGACGATTTTACGATGGTCGTGATAATTTAAGCGGAATCGAAGTAATGCTCTTTGTGACGTGACGAATGTGTGGACGTGACCACCATTTTGGATCAAACGGTTAAAGTCTTTCGGTTTAGTGCCGTGTGAGCCAAACGCATCATATAATAAGCGGACTTCAACCCCTTCAGCAGCTTTTTCTTCAAGTAATGTCAAGATTTGTTGTCCGATGTTGTCCGTGACGAATGCATAATATTCGATATGAATCGAATGCTTTGCCTGCCGAATATCACTTAATAGAGAAGTTAATTTTTGTTGACCATCTGTTAATAAAGTGACGGAATTACGTCGGGTTAATGGCATGCGATTCAAAGAAGAGAATAAGTCAACAAATTGTTGATGCTCTTCATTATCCATGACGGGATCATAGTGATCGATAGTATCTCCTTTGAAATCTTGAAAATTTTCTAGTTCTTTCAAGTCGCTTTGTCTCAAATAAAATTTTTTCTTATCAGTCAATCCGCGACCGAAGAAGAGATATAGAATAAATCCAAGACCTGGAAGAGCAAATAGTACGAGCAACCACGCCCAGATTGCAGCTACGTCACGAGGTTTGATTAAAATAGTTACTAAAGCAATTAGTGCATTGATGAAATAAAGGATCGTGAGAATAGTGATAACCAAAATAGCTTCCTCCTTATTTAGAATAACAAACAGTATTATATCATGAGAATCCTTAGAATCCTAAATTTGAAGTTGCAGAGATTATAAAGTGGTTTGAAAAAATAAAGAACCACAAGGCAAAGTGGTTGCAATTTTCTATTCATTCATGTAGGATAAGAATATAGTTGAATATCTCCTTAGGGGAGTAACCGACAACGTTTGTTGTGATAATATCAACAGTAAGTTAACCATTTGGTTTTCTGGTATTGTATGAAATGGTGAGACCTAAGACAAATCCGCATTTGTCTTAGGTCTCTTTTTTTTCAGTCAGAAAACTTTTTGGTAACGAAAAACAAAATGGGGGATGGAATTTGGAAAACAAAGAACAGGCTCAGCAAGTTGTCTATAAAGAACCAATTGACTCGCTGATGCAAAAAACACAGAGCTCAATCGATGGTTTGAGTACATCACAAGCAAAAGAAAAGTTAGAAAGAGACGGATTGAATCAGTTAAAAGAAGCACCTAAGAAGCCAACGTGGAAATTGTTTTTAGAAACTTTTAAAGATGCAATGGTTATTGTCTTATTGATTGTCGCTTTGATTCAAATGGTCATGGGAGATTATATCGAATTTTTCGTTATTTTTGCCGTATTGATGTTGAACTCCGTGATTAGTGTGATCCAAACGAAGAAAGCAGAAGGTTCTTTAGAGGCATTGAAAAATCTTTCTGCACCTGATGCACGTGTGATTCGTGATGGAAAAGAAAAAACGATCCCTGCGAATGAACTGGTTGTAGGAGATATCGTTTTATTGGAAGCGGGAGATTATGTCCCTGCCGATGGTCGGTTGTTAGAAGCTGGATCATTGAAAGTGGATGAAGGGATGCTAACTGGTGAATCGACAGCATCGGAAAAAGAAGTAACTGATATTAGTCAGACAGTGCCGATTGGTGATCGTATCAACATGGTATTTAGTGGAACAATCATTACTTATGGTCGTGGGAAATTCTTAGTTACCGCTACTGGAAATAACACAGAAATCGGTGAGGTGGCAGGGTTACTTGAATCAACAACTGAACAAGTAACACCACTACAGCGTGGATTAGATAAATTTAGTAAGAAGTTAAGTTTAGCGATTTTAGCTTTATCGTTAGTTATTTTAGGTATCCAATTGTTCCGAATCTATCTTGGCGGAGGCACAGGTGATTTAACTGCTGATATCGTTAGTGCAGTAATGTTTGCAGTCGCTGTTGCGGTTGCTGCCATCCCAGAAGCATTACAATCAATCGTAACGATCGTTTTATCCTTGGGAACCAATAAAATGGCGAAGCGACATGCCATTATCCGAAAATTACCAGCAGTGGAAACACTGGGTTCGACTAGTATTATTTGTACAGATAAAACTGGGACATTGACCCAAAATAAGATGACGGTAGTTGATTATTATCTAGCGAATGGTTCGACTGGAGATTTTACCGATGATCCAAAAAAATGGACAGACGATGAAAGACGCTTGATTGAAATCAGTGTATTAGCCAATGATGCTTCCATCAGTGAAGATGGTACGAAACTTGGAGATCCGACAGAGGTAGCGTTTATTGATTTTAGTGAAAAATTGAATCAACCGTATCAAGAAATCCGTAACAACTATCCAAGAAAAGCTGAATTACCATTTGATTCTGACCGAAAATTAATGTCGACTGCTCATAACATTGATCAGGGACACTATCTTTTTGTTAAAGGTGGACCAGATATCGTGTTTGCTCGCAGTAAAAAGGTCTTGCTAAATGGTGAAGTTGTACCAATGACAGAGGAATTGATGAAACAATTCAAAGAACAAAATGAAGCTTTCTCAAACAAGGCATTGCGTGTTTTAGCCTTTGCTTATCGCCCAATTGAAAGTCCAGAGTTGTCATTTGAAGATGAAAATGACTTGATTCTAGTTGGATTACTTGCCATGATCGATCCTCCAAGAGCAGAAGTCACACAAGCAGTTAAAGAAGCTCGAAGCGCTGGAATTAAAACAATTATGATCACTGGAGACCACAAAACGACTGCTGTTGCGATCGCGAAAGAAATTGGGATCTTTGCAGAAGGAGATCAAGCACTTACAGGGACAGAGTTAGATGAATTGACCGAAGATCAATTAAACGAAGTCTTGGAAAAAGTGACTGTATACGCACGTGTATCTCCTGAAAACAAGATCCGAATCGTACGTGCATGGCAAACAAAAGGACACATTTCTGCGATGACAGGCGATGGTGTTAATGATGCTCCGGCCCTGAAACAAGCGGATATCGGTATTGCCATGGGTACGGGTACGGATGTATCGAAAGATGCGGCAGCGATGGTCTTGACCGATGATAACTTTGCTTCAATCGTTAGTGCCGTAGAAGTAGGACGTAATGTTTTTGATAATATCAAAAAGGCGATTGCCTATTTATTCTCTGGAAACTTAGGTGCGATCATTGCGATTGTCTTCGCTTTAGTTGCTGATTGGTCCAATCCATTTACAGCATTACAATTATTGTTTATCAACTTAGTCAACGACTCATTACCAGCGATTGCTTTAGGAACAGAAAAAGCCGAACCAGCTACAATGAAACGTCCACCAAGAGATCCAAATTCAGGAATCTTTACCGATAAAACATTGATCTCGGTTACTTATCGAGGCGTATTAATCGGTATCGCAGTCATTTTTGCGCAATGGTTAGGAATGCAACATTCACCAGAATTTGGCGTAGCAATGTCGTTTTCTACATTGATCTGGTGTCGAACATTACAAACATTCCCTGCGCGTTCTAACACACAAACAGCGATCCAAGCAGGTTTCTTCGCAAATCGAAGCGTATTGTTAGCTGTTGTAGTATGTAGTGCATTGTATTGCTTGACGATGATCCCAGGCTTGAAAGAAGTCTTTTCAATTCCAGCAGCATTTGGTTTGACAGAAGTCTTTACGTCAATCGGGATTGCCTTAGTAACAATCATTTTAATGGAAATCACAAAACTGATCCTTGTACACGTACAAAAAGAGAAATAAAAAGGAATACCTGGGATAATTTTTTGATGTGCTATTCAAAAGTTAATAGCAGAGTATTTCACCAACTGGCTGGTATGGCTTCGGGATTCAACCGAATGTATACCAGCCAGTTTTTTGTTCAATGACATCTTTATTCTTTACTTGATGATAGCTGTCTAATATACATAGTGAAGAACTATATCGGTAATTTAAAAATTTGGCTCTGATGAGATAGAAAGAAAGGAAAACACATGTGAATCATGTATAATGAAAGGACAGAAATTTTAAAAATAATTATTTCGATAAGCCTAAGAGCAGGTAGGTTTTGGTTATGAATTAGTCAGTATATTATTTATTCCGAAAAGTGAAAAAGCGATATAAAAATAGAGAAATAGAGGAATGAAAATGAACGAAGAAGAATGGGACGCCTTTGCAAGCGATTACTACATGAATCAAAAAGAATCAGACAAAACAATTGTCCGAGATGTCATTGAATATCTAAAAAAAGAAGCTGCATTACCAACTGAGAAAATAGTGGATGTAGCAGGTGGCGCTGGACGCTATCTAGCGATGTCAAAAGAAGCAACTACATATGAATTGATAGATTTTTCGGATGAAATGTTGAAGTTTGCTACTGAAGAAGCAGCTAGATTGGGGAGGGAAAACATTCATCTAACGAAACAGACTTTTTCTGAATTTCTGGAAAATGGAAAAACGTATGATTTTATTTTCTCTGCTTCTAATCCGGCTTTAGACGATTCCGTAAAGTTAAGTAGAATGTTAACAAAGATGAAAAAATATTGTGTCATCCTAAGAGTTGTCTCTTCTAAAGAAGATCTGTTTACATCGTTGGAAAAAAAATTAGGAATTTTCGAAGAAGATGCTGTGACTTCACCAGTAATAATGGATCAATTGGAAACTTATTTAAAAGATGAAGAATGGTCCTATAAAAGAAAAGAATTTACGTATACGTTTAAAGAAGAAATTACGGAAGATTTTATGAGAGCTTATTATCAAGAATATCTAGAAGAAACAATTTTTAAAGAGTATATTCAAAAATATTTTGACCCAAAAGAAAAAATTGTTAGTACAACGATGTTGACCTATCGGCTACTACTAATCAAGAAGGAGTGACCCCAAATGGGCATGACTAGTTTTGTTTACTCTAAGAATATAGAGAAAAACGATTTATCTCTTAGGACGGATTGACGAGGAATGACTTTTTGAACACCGTTTATCCGTCTTTAGAGATATGATGAGAAGAGACTGAGCCAATCTGATATGCTCCCCCCTATATAGGACACTGAAATATAAAAGTCCTGTATAGGGAGAGCATATCACAACTTGCCTCAGTCTTTTTTTGTTGTGGCTAATGGAGTAATCGAAAATCAACGTAAAAGAAAAAACACTTATATTTGCTTGTGTCTTAACAATTCACTCTAAGAAATCGACCTAAAACTATTTTTTGACTGTTGGTTATCTTTCTAAAATAATAAACGAAGAAAAATGAGTTGTCAGATATATTGGCCTTATGTTTTCTTAACTGTTTTAAATCATTTTTATTATTTTATAAAATAACAAATCGTTGAAATGTTTGTTTTAGAAAATTATAGCTTGCATCTTAATTATTTCTTTAAAAAAATAGTTTAATTGAAGTGAAAGTATAATTTTTATTGTGATTGTTGACTATTTTATTTATACTTAAATGTATACGATTGCTTTGTTTGATTAAATGGCAATTTGTATAAAATTACATAACAGGAGGTTTTTTGTTTGAAAAAGATTTTTTTGATATGGTTATCAGTGTTGTTTTTTGGTTGTTTGTTTTCTACGAATGTTCAGGCGCAAGAGGTAATTAAAAAAGAGATTTTTAGTATTCCTGAACCAACTTGGATCTTCAATGCAGGGATGGATAAAGGAAAAAATCATGATCGCCAGGATTTAGGATTTATCTTGTCCGAAAATGTTGAATTGAGGATTAGACAAACAAATAAACAATTCAAAAATAAATTAAGATTGAGATTGTTAGGTAATGCTTCAAGTATCGAAAAAAGTATCTTAGTTGGTTCAGAATGGGTAAGTATAAGTGCAGATGATCCTTTGGTTCCGTTTATTGATACGCCATATGGAGAAGAAGCTGCTCAGATTGAATATGAAATCGTCACTTCTGAAAATATTAAACCATTACCAGTTTATAATTATCATGGAGACGATACTATGTTTCTTTCAATGTGGGACAAGTTCGATGCTGAATATGCTTTGATTAAAGGACCAGATTTTCAATTGCTTGTTCCTAAAAATGATAAAGAAAAAGTAAGAAACTTGAAAGATTACCGTTCCTTAGATGAATTGATCGAACACTACATCGAATTGTTTGGTTACTATAATCAAATCGCTGGTTTTGATAACTCGTCTAAAGAAAATCAAAATGGAGTGAACCGTTTTTTCTTTAAAGCAGATAAAAACGGACGTGGCGGTGCTTATTATTCCTCAGAATGGGCAGCAAATAGCTATAGCACAGTCGAGTGCTGGTTAACTGAAGACAGTTGGAAAGTGTTGCATGAAATTGGTCATGGCTATCAAGCTGGTTTTGATGGAGTTGGAATGTATACGGGAGAAATATCAAATAATTTGTTTGGTGTTCAGTATGAGTACAATATCCTATTTGGAAAAGAAGCAGATAAAAAAGGCGGGCTATTTGAAGGGAAAAAAGATACAGTAGAAAGAAGTATGTATGAACATATGATCTACGAAAAACGTACATATGCTGAGGCTAAAGCCAACGAAAAACTAATTTTATTAGCGATGTTGAAACAAAAAGCTGGAGATGAGGCTTTTGCTAAAATGTACCAAGAATATCGTAAAATAGCTAATCAATCAGATTTCGTCCGTGAAGATCATACCTTACCTGATTTAATGAATCGTATCTATAGTGAAAATAGTCAACTAGATTTTTCAGGTGTTTTAGAGAAATGGGGATTGACGCTTGATCAAGTACAAGTTCAAAAAAATCGTGAGCATGGTTATCCGGCAGTCGCTTCTTTAGCTGATGTCGTACCAGAAAGTGAGTTGGCACGTGCGCGTGAATTAGTCGACCCATCTTATTTGATCAATTCTAATTTTGAGATGGTGCAAAATAAGGAGATTGCTGCGCTAAATCTAAAAGGTGATCTTACGATTGAATTAAGTTTGAAAGATTTAAACCTATTAAAAGGTACCAAAATAACTTTAAAAGATGGAGCGAAAGAAATAGCTACTCAAGAAATCACTGGAGGAGTAGTCACTTTTAAAAACATTCCTAATGGCATCTATTGTGCAGAATTCTCTGGAAATCAAATGATGTATTTCATCCCACAGAATAGTTATGTTTACGTAAAAGAAGTAACAAATCATGCGGTTATTACGTTGGACGAAGTAAAAGATAGCCAAGTCATTGATTTTCATGGAGTGAATGACAGGAAGTTTGGCTCATTTACATTTAGAACAAACAAGAACAGTGATACTCAAGAAGCAATTGTTTCAGTTACGCATTCGAGACCTCATTATCGTTATGAGAATGAAACTTATGTAAAAGTAATGGTCAAAAGTAGTACAGGAGAACTGAAATACGAAAAAACGATCGAAGGCATAGAGTCTGTTACTGGTGAAGAAAATGTATCATTGAAAATAGGTGATATCGTTGAAATTTATCATGCAGAACCTAAAAACCGCTTCATTTCTTCAGAAGGGATCGTTGATACTACGCAATCGACCAATCGTTGGGTAGTAACCCAATTTGGATTAGAAAACCTAGCTTTGAAAAATGATGCCAAAGAGGATCTCAAAAAAAGAATTACGTCATTAGCCACTCAACTTTGGGATAAAGAGTTAGTCAATCCGGTTCCAAGTGACCGATCACCAGAAAAGAAATTGTTATGGGTGATGATGGATCAAACAACATTAAAAGAAAAATCAGAATATCAAATTTTATATTATATACTATTCAAAAAATGGTTCTAAATATCAAGAAGCATCATATAGTTTATGAAATAGGATAGAAAATCAAATAGCGACTTACAGTTATTTATTGTCACAACAATGTTGACAAAAGTAATTGCAAGCCGCTATTTTTTGTTTTACTGCTTTTTGTAGCTATATGTCAAAAGTTGCTTTTTTGCAAACATTTTTGATTACCTATTAAATCAATCAGGCAGTTGTCTCATAGGATTACTTGTAGTAACGAATATCATTTTCAACTTTATAGATTGAAAATGGTACATCGGAAGAATATTCGGCTGTTTCCCCATGTTCAGGTAATTTTTCCTTGAAGATTGTTTCATATTGATCGACTGTGACAGCTTCTCTACCTTCTAACATTTCTTGATGTAGTTCAGTCAATAGGAAATCTTGATAGCCGTCTTGTAAGTAACCTGTGAAAAATTCACTGACAGCACCCGAACCATAGCTGAATAAGCCAATTCGATCACCTGATTTTAACACTTGTGAGTTTTCTAAAAGAGAAATCAATCCTAGATAAAGAGAACCAGTATAAAGGTTACCAATTCGCCGACTATAACGAATACTTTCTTCATAGCGAGTCAATAAGCGATTTTGTGTTTTTTCATCTGTCTGATCCAAGACACTTTGTAAGGCTTTTTTCCCCATTTTTGTGTAAGGAATGTGAAAACTTAGCGCATCATAGTCTTCTAAAGTAAATCCTGTTACCTCTTTATGTCGATTCCAAACTTTTTGAAAAGATTCGATATAAGTGGAGTTGGATAAAGGACCATCAACCACTGGGTATTGCGCATAATCAGGACGCCAAAAATCATAAATATCTTCGGTTAAGAAAGTACTATCGTCTTCGATAGTGATGATTCGTGGATCTTTGGTAACCATCATAGCGACAGCACCCACACCTTGTGTCACTTCTCCACCACTAGCTAGACCATAACGGGCGATGTCACTAGCGATCACTAAAACTTTTCGATCTGGATGATTTTTTACATATTCTTTTGCCATGTGGAGAGCAGCAGTTCCACCATAACAAGCTTCTTTTACTTCAAACGAACGAGCAAAAGGTTGGACTTTCAATAAATGATGGATAATTACAGCACTCGCCTTTGAATGATCGATGCCAGATTCCGTTCCTACGATAACCATATCGATCAGCTCGCGATCTTCATTTGTGACGATCCTAGTAGCTGCATTTGCTCCTAAAGTCACGATATCTTCTGACACTCGGTTGATGGCCATTTGATCTTGGCCAATACCGATATGGTATTTAGCAGGATCATCTCCCCGACGTTCAGCTAACTCTGTCATATCTAAATATAAATTTGGAATAAAAAAGGAAAGACGATCAATCCCTACTTTCATTTCAACACCTCTTTACTCATGATAAAAAAACTTACTTTACTAAAGTATCATAAAAAGATTAAAAGAAATATAAAAAAGCGAATATTTAAGGATTTGTAAAATTTATTCCTAGATTTTTTTGAAGCTGTAGTGAGGTATTTGTTTTTAGCATAAACAATGGTATATTTTTCTAGGAGGTGACTGACTTGAAGGAAGTCGTTATTATAGATGCTGCGAGAACGCCAATTGGAAAGTATCGTGGCAGTTTAAGCAGTTTTTCTGCTGTAGAATTAGGAACAATCATTACAAAAGAACTGTTAGAAAAAACAGGTATCCATAAAGAAAACATCAATCAAGTAATATTTGGAAATGTATTACAAGCGGGGAATGGTCAGAATGTTGCCAGACAAATTTCTGTCAATAGTGGGATCCCTGTTCAGGTTCCTGCCATGACAGTCAACGAAGTATGTGGCTCAGGAATGAAGGCGGTTATTTTGGCTCGCCAATTGATTCAGTTAGGTGAAGCTGATCTAGTAGTCGCAGGAGGCACTGAAAGCATGTCACGTGCGCCACTGCTTCAGCAATATGAAGCAGAAAATGCAACTTATGAAGAGCCGATCTCAAGTATGGTCAATGATGGGCTGACAGATGCGTTCTCAAATGCACATATGGGCTTAACTGCTGAAAAAGTAGCGAACGAATTTTCCGTTACGAGAACAGAACAAGATCAATATGCGCTCAACTCACAAAAAAAAGCAGCTCAAGCTAGTGAAAACGGGGTATTTGAAGCAGAAATTATTCCCGTTACTTTACCTGATCAAAGAATCATGGATAAAGACGAAGCCATCCGAGGGAATAGTACACTGGAAAAATTAGGGACTTTGAAAACTGTTTTTTCCGAAAATGGGACTGTGACAGCAGGGAATGCTTCTCCGTTAAATGATGGAGCATCGGTATTGATTTTAGCTTCAAAAGAATATGCGATCAAACATGGGCTTCCTTATATTGCAACGATCAAGGCTGTTTCTGAAATTGGGATTGATCCGAGCATTATGGGAATTGCACCTATCTCAGCAATCCAAACATTATTGAAAAAAGCAGAAATTTCTATTGATCAAATCGATCGTTTTGAGATCAACGAAGCATTTGCGGCTTCATCGATCGTGGTCAATCGCAACTTAAAACTAGCTGAAGAAAAAGTCAATGTAGATGGTGGTGCCATCGCACTCGGTCATCCGATTGGTGCAAGTGGTGCTCGTATTTTGACAACATTAAGTTATGGCTTGAAACGAATGAACCAACAATATGGTGTGGCTTCTTTATGTATTGGTGGAGGCTTAGGACTAGCCATGTTACTTGAAGCAAATCTAGAAACGGAACAATCAAGTGACCAAAAAAAAAAGTTTTATCAACTGACGCCTGAACAACGTCGGAGTCAGTTGGTTAGTGAAGGAATCATCAGTCAATCACAAGCTGATGAATTAAAAGTAGGAACACTCTCTGAAGAAGTAGCCAATCATTTGATTGAAAATCAAATCAGTCAAGTTGAGATTCCTCTAGGGATTGCACCTAATTTTCAAATCAATGGAATCAAAAGGCAAGTACCGATGGCGACAGAAGAACCGTCTGTAATTGCTGCAGCCAGTAACGGTGCAAAAATATGTGGAGACATTACAGCAATTACACCACAACGCCTGATGCGTGGTCAGATTGTACTATCAGGGGAACTGGATAATCGAGGTATAACTGATGCTGTCATCGCCAGACAAGATGAACTACTAGCATGTGCGAATGCAAGTTATCCCTCGATCGTGAGACGTGGTGGTGGAGTGCAGGAAATCGCAACAAGAAACTTTAAGGGTAATAATTTGGATTACTTATCGATCGATTTCTTGGTTGATGTAAAAGATGCGATGGGAGCTAATATCATCAACGCTATCTTAGAAGGTGTTGCCCAGAAAATACGTTCCTGGTTTCCTAAAGAAGAGATTTTATTTAGTATTTTAAGCAATTTCGCAACAGAATCATTAGTAACAGCTAGTTGTGAGATTCCCTTCGAGCGATTGGGAAAAACGATTGAAGCAGGAAAGAGAATTGCTGAAAAAATCCAACAAGCTTCCGAGTATGCTAAATTAGATGTTTATCGGGCAGCAACACATAATAAAGGGATCATGAATGGCATCGAAGCTGTCATTCTTGCTACTGGAAACGATACGAGAGCTTGTGCAGCTGCCGTTCATGCGTATGCTGCGAAAGATGGTGCTTACCAAGGCCTGTCAGACTGGCAAATGATTGGAGATAAGTTAATTGGACAATTAACGGTACCTTTGGCAGTGGCAACAGTTGGAGGAGCTTCTAGGATTCTTCCAAAAGCAAAGATTGCACTAGACATGTTGAAGATTGAATCAGCAAAAGAATTAGCTCAAATCATTGCTGCCGTCGGTTTAGCACAAAATTTAGCTGCTTTGCGGGCATTAGTGACAGACGGTATCCAAAAGGGGCATATGTCGCTTCAAGCTAGAGCCTTAGCGATCACAGTCGGGGCACAAGGAACTGAAATTGAACAAGTCGCTGAATTTCTAAGAAAAGCCGAAGGAATGAATCAGGACGTAGCTAGAAAATTTTTGATGCAATTACGTAAAAAATAAGTATTTATAAAAAAGAGAGACTGATTGGGATAACAGCAGAATGGATAAAAAGCTACTATATATTTATTATATTTATTCATATTATTCCTAGTCAAAAGCTCTCTTTTTTTGCTAATTGCCGGTAAAATTAAGGAAAAGGTTAAATATGACTAAATTTTTGCGAACTTTCTACGGGATGCTATTGTGAAATTGTTCGTTAAAGGATATACTTTTTTCAAATTTAATACTTGTTAGGCGAGGCTCCTAAACAAACATAGGCTATTGCGCAGAAACGTCGAAAGACGCCAATGTGTAAAACAGGAATTGTCGAATTAAGGCTCTTCATAAGATAGCTAAGAGAAATCTTTACGTTGTTTAGTGTCAAAACTCACACGATGAGATAGTTGTTGATGTACGCAACTTTAACAAATAAGCCGAAACTTCTAAAAATCTTTGCTGATTTTTGTGAATTTTCGGCTTATTTTTTGGAGTTGGATATTTACACCACTTACTTGAAAATAAATCACAGCACATTTTGATCACGCTACTTTTATTTTTCCTCATGTGAAAGTGACTCCTTTTGCCTAATAGAAAGGATGGCAAAATGGATACTAGTTGATAACGGATGTTTTGATAAGAAGATTAGAGAAATTCTGGTTACGAAAACTTTCGTTTAAGAGGTGTTGTGTGTGAAATCAAAATCATTTGAGTTTAATTATGCGTTATTTTTGCCGATTTTTCTCTTTTATTTATTAAGTATCGGTGTGCAATATGGAGCAGCAGTCTACGACCAAGTGCCTTATAAAACTATTGTTTTAAAACAAGTGATCTTTTGCATTGCTTCATTAGGACTTTTGTTACTGACACAAAAAATCAAGACAGCGTTATTGTTACGATTGTCTCCTTATTTTTATGCCATTTCATTAGCAATTATGAGTTTGCTCTACAAATTTTATGATCCGGTGATGTACCAATTAACCGATACGAAACGTTGGCTGAGGATGGGTAGTTTTACTTTTCAACCTTCTGAATTGGTTAAATTGACTTTTGCATTAGTTCTCGTTTATTTCACCTTGCTTTATGAAAAGAAAGTCAGTGAACGTACCGTGAAAACGGATCTGATCTATGTCTTTCAAGTTCTGTTGATCAGTTTACCAACTTTCTTGTTGATGTATATGCAAAAAGATTTTGGGACAAGTTTGGTATTTATTATTTGTTTGGGGGCTCTGTTCATGATTGCAGGGGTCCATTGGAAGATCTTGGCCGTATGTGCTAGTTTTTTATTTATTATTGGGGTCATATTGATTTGTCTAGTTTTTACGAAATACGGTAATGAGATCCTTTATAGTCTGAACTTTAAGACGTATCAATTAGACCGGGTGAGAGCTTGGATCGATCCTTTTGCTTACAGTCAATCGATCGGATACCAACAATCACAAAGCTTATTGTCTGTTAGTGCAGGTGGATTTAGTGGACGACCAGCTGAAATACCACCAATCTATGTACCGGTACGTGAATCAGATATGGTATTTACTGTAATTGCCGAAACGTTTGGTTTTTTAGGTAGCGTGACCGTCGTTTTTCTATATTTCTATCTTTTCTACCAAGTTATTTACACTGCGATACAGACAAACAATAAAGGAAATCTATATCTAGCGGTAGTACTCGTATTTGGACTATTATTTCAAATCGTAGAAAATATCGGCGCTTCGATTGGTTTACTGCCTTTAACAGGAATTCCTTTGCCTTTTCTAAGTCAAGGAGGAACCTCCTTGTTGATCATGGGAGGCGGATTAGGTATGATTTTAGGTTTTAAAAAAGTAGAATAAGTCATTTGTTTAGTCAGATGAAGTTAGAAAGTAAGTGAAAGTTTTATGAGTGATTATCAACAAAAAGCACTGAAATTATCAATCGTTCCATTATGTCTTTTGATTGGATTGATTTTATGCGTAAAAATCAATCCTCCATGGTTCGAAACACTAGATTTAGCGGTTTATACAAAGATCGATTTACCTAATTTTCCACAACTAACAACGATTGTTCGTTTGTTTGCTAAGTTAGCAACGATTGGTCCGACCTTATGTTTCGCCTTTCTTTTTGCTTTTTATATTTGGAAAAAGAATTACCATTTGTTAGCGATTTGGAATATCTGTAATATCTTTGCGGTTAGTTTTTTTGGGTATATTCTAAAAAAGCTCATTGCACGAATCAGACCTGCCGTTTCACAATTGGAAATACGTACGAGTTACTCGTTTCCTAGTGGACATTCTTTATTATCCTTTGCGCTTTTCCTAACAATTATCTTATCGTTAAGTATTATTTGGAGTCGTCAGGATACCAGAAGAGTTGCTTGGTATTTTATCAGCTATCCATTGCTGATTGCAGCAACTCGATTATATCTAAGAGTCCATTATCCAAGTGATATTTTAGCTGGATTTTCGTTAAGTGCAGTAGTAGTTTTATTGTCTTATGTTGTTTGTTTCTCTTTTATCTCCACAGATTCAATATTGAAAACAAGGCAATTAGAGAAGAAAAAAACGCTTTTTTCTAAAAAGCAAAAAGTAGTTTTAGGTCTTTTAGTCCTTTTACTAGCAGTAATTATTTCTGGTGTCGCTTATGAACTGAATGTCTTTTATCATGCGCATGGGTAAGCTGGGAAAACATAACCAATAAACTAAGGGAAAGAGACCGCTTGGTTTTTTGGTTCTATCTTTTTTAAGATTGGTGAAGATTATTGACAACTTTTGGTGATTCAAAGTAATAGAAAAAATATTTTACTATAAAAAAATGAGCAGAGGGCAATTGCCTTTCTGCTCATTTAACATTTTATGATTTCTCATTACCGGCATCATTTGACAAAAATCCGTTTTTTGATGCGGTGGATAGATTTGTGAAACTGGTTATCTTTCTGAAATAGCTGTTGCAGCAAACTGTTCGATCAATGGGATCAATGTCAGTTTCACTTTGTATTTGCGTTCTAACGCTTTTTCAATTGTAAATTGGTTTTCTGCTGTCATTGAAATTTCAGCTAATTTACGTGGTTCATCTGAGGTTTTTTCATAGATGACTGCTGCATCCGCTTCTTTTTCTACATAAAATTTTGGATATTCCGCTACTGCGCTTGAAAAATCAGCGAAATTCAAAGCGGCAGTTTCAGTTGAGCGTTGTTTTTCAGTTGTTTCCGCTTTTGATACTTCAGCTGTTTTAGGTGATTCCACAGGTTTTGAGTCAGCAACTTTTGTTTCAGCAACAGGTGTAGAAATCTCTTGAGCAGTTGGTTCATCATTTTTAAGACGTTGATCATTCCAATAAGAAACGATTTCAATCAATAAGTTGTCACGGAAGCGTTCAAAGATGTCTTTTTCTCCTGAACGGATTCGTTTTAAGACAGTTGTGAAATTATCATCAATCGGTACATTGATGCGAGTATCTTCATTTGTTTTTCCTGCAAGTCCAATCGTTAAGATGTGGCGGTCTTTCGGATCAAGCATGACTTGTAAAGGTAAGCCGTAACGACGTAGACTTTCATCCTCTAAAGAATGAAATAATTGACTTCTGATTCCATCTAAAGAAGGACGGAATTGATTGAGTAATTTTTGTTTTTGTTTTTTCTTCATATGTTCTCTCCTTCGCTCATACCCTTTCGATTATAAGAAAAAAAAGATGAAATGAAAAGGATTATACGAAAAAAACTTAGATATGTATGTATTTATACGCATTTTTTTAGGAAAATATTTGTTTTTAACAGAAATGTTTCCTCTTTTTAGGTGTATATCAAAAGATAAGCCGATACGACACCGGCAAGAAAAACTCAGTGTGTATCGGCTTATCACGATCATTGAAGTCAGCTACGTTGTTTTGGAACAAGGAATCAAAGCAAAGACAGACAGTTCAGGTGAATAGATCACTTCATGTCCTTGCCAAGTCGTAACCATTAGCGAATGATCGAAACGGTTGGTTAGCTCTTGAATTTTTTGATCATGGGACCAGTTACGTGCTGGGAAGTGTTGGATCTTGTCTGGTCCGATCAAAAAGATAAAATCAGGATGAAAAGTACGAGTGATTTCTTCTGAGAGCCTTTCTAAACGTTCAATCGGAGTCATTGTTATCAAACATCCTTAAATTAAAATTGGGTAGTATCTGGATCTTTTGCTTTACCAACTACGCCATCTAATTGATCGATTTGTTGCATTTCTTCTTCTGACAGTTCAAAGTCAAAAAGTTCAGCATTTTCTTTGATTCGACTAGGAGTTACGGATTTTGGCAGAGGCAAGAAACCATGTTGTAAGGACCAGCGTAAAGCAACCTGAGCAATACTCTTTTGATGGGCTTTGGCAATTTCCTGCATCTCTGGTACATCGAAAATTTTCCCTGTGCCAAGTGGGCTGTAAGCTTCCAGGATCATTTCGTGTTTTTTGGCATAGTCAACGACTGCTGGTTGTAATTCACCAGGAGCTAAGAAAATTTGGTTGACCATTGGCATGATCTTGGCTGTTTTTTGTAACGCATCTAGATGATGGGGCAAGAAGTTGCTGACGCCAATGGCTTTGATTTTTCCAGCTTCATACAGCTCTTCAAAAGCTCGCCAAGTTTGGGCGTTTGCTTCTTCCCAATTGTCACGGAAAGCCACAGGATTAGGCCAGTGGATCAAGAAAAGATCAATATAATCTGTTTGTAATTTTTGTAGTGATTCTTCAAACGAAGACATCACTAAGTCATAACTGTGATTGGCATTCCAAAGTTTTGTTGTTAGAAAAATCTCTTCTCTGGGAATCCCACTTTCTTTGATCGCTTGACCGACGCTTTCCTCATTTTTGTAACCTTGTGCTGTATCAATGTGGCGATAACCAGCAGCTAGCGCTTCTTTGACTGAAGAAACTGCGACATCGCCATCCGGTGTTTGCCAAGTACCAAAACCAACAATCGGAATTTCATAACCATTTGATAAACGATACGTATTTGTTAATGAATCCATATTCTCAACTCCTTAATTTTTAGTTCACTTTTAAGTGTAGCGTATTTTCTCAAAAAAGGAATCCATTTTGTTTAGGAGACAATTATTTTTTTCAAAAAAAGGAAAATAATGATTTTCGTTCTGGTATTTTGTATTGATTTTCCGTAAACTAAATCAGAAGGGAATGAGAACATGGATATTTATTTAAAAAAAGCAATTATGCATATTATTGATCGTGAAACGGGATCACCCGTATTTTCTCAACAAGAATTGGATCTGACTAAAGAGTTTATTCGAGATTTTTTACAAAAGAAAATCCAAAAAATTTCTTCTGCACAAACGAAAACAGGACAGCTGTCACCTGAAAGTATGATGGCGAAACAAGTCCAGGACTGTCAAGAAAACTTTGTAGCAGCAAGTGAAGGGATCGTTCAACGCTGGTTTGAGATCTATCAAGAAAGCGAAGAAGCGCCAAGCGCTGATGTCTTTGTTGTTTTGTATGAAGTAGATACGGTGATGTATGTGGCTTTGTTAAAAGTCAATTACCGAGAATCCTATACACATTTTGTAGAGGCAGACGAAACAGGAATCGCCAATCAATTGATTTTGAATCGAGCGATATTGGGGGCAAAATCCCAAAAGGCAGATGAAGCGTTTGCGGTAGCATTAACTGATTTAACCTATGAATTGATTGAAAAAAAATATGAGTTTTCTGGAAAAAAAGAACTCTATTTTTCGGGGAGAGTCATCGAAAGTGTTCCTGCGCCTTCATTAGAAGAGAATGTCAAAGTGATCCAAAAAGTAGCTAAAAGTTTAGGGAAAAAATTTGAAACTGAAGAATTTGATCTAGTGGCTGATTTAAAAGAGGCTGTTTATGATACGATCGAGGAAAAGGGCAGACTAGACCATGAAATGATTGCGGAAAAAGTCTTCAAAGAAAATATCACAGCGAAATTAGCTTTTCAAGAAGAAGTCCAAGAACAGGGATTTGTTGCTGAAGCTTTGCCAGTCAGAGAAGTCCAAGAAATTTCTGAGAAAAAATTTGGTAAACAAAAATTCAAGTTATCCAATGGAATCGAATTGATCGTCCCTGTAGACGTCTACCGAAATCCAGATTTGATCGAATTTGTTAATAACCCAGATGGAACAATCTCAGTCATGATCAAAAATGTAGACGAAGTATTAAATCGTTTATAATTATTAAAAGAATGCTTATTCAGAGAATACAATAAAATGTAGCAGACAAGAAAAGAGCCAAGAGAAACTATAGTGACCGAAAAAAGTTGGATTAAAAAGTTAACTTTTTTCGGTCAGTATAAAGTTTTTCTTGGTTTTTTTGCAGGTGTAAACTATATAAGTAGTGCATATCTTTAGATGTTTCAGAATGACAGCTTTCTTTTTACCAGATAACACCATTTCTTTTATGAACTGATCACTAAGAGCAAAAGCCAAAATAATCACATCATTCTTTATCAAATAAAGAGAAAATGGTATAAAGGATAGGAAGAGATAACGAAAATATAAAGGATTGTTACAAAATGAAAGTTGAACATATTGCTATTTGGGTTAATGATTTAGAAAAAATGAGAGCGTTTTATGAGAATTATTTTGCTGCAGAAAGTTCAGAGAAATACACGAATCCTAAAACCCGGTTTCAATCTTACTTCCTGAATTTCACCTCAGGAAGTCGGATTGAATTGATTACAAAGCCTTTTTTATCAGATCGTGCAGTCGATACTTTTGGTTATGCTCATTTAGCAATTTCAGTGGGAACAAAAACAGAGGTGGATTCATTTGCTGAAACATTTGTAAAAGATGGCTATCCATTGATCAGTGGTCCAAGAACTACGGGCGACGGTTATTATGAAGCGGTTATCCAAGATCCTGAAGGAAATCTGATTGAGTTAACGACAGATTGAGACAGATTACATCATACAAAAATATAGCAAAGGATAGGAAGCACATGGAATTCAGCGAAGAGAAAAAAATTGACCTTGATGCATTGTTCGCGCTCTATACAGCTGTAGGATGGTCAGCCTATACGAAGGACATCCAACAATTAGCTCTGGGAATCCAGCAGTCACTCGAAGTAATAACGGTATGGCACGAACAACAATTGATTGGGTTGATCCGTAGTGTCGGAGATGGCGAAACAATTCTTTATATTCAAGATTTGCTTGTTCATCCTGCTTATCAAAACAAGGGGATCGGGACACAATTAATCGAAAAAATGGTACAAGCTTATCCAAAAGTCAGACAAAAAGTTTTATTGACAGAAAATGAACAACGAACCCGTCGATTTTATGAAAAATGCCAATTTCAGTCGGTAGCGACACAAGAAATGATTTGTTTTTATCGCGAATATTGATAGTTACGAAAGAGCCCATTGTAGTGAAAACAAGGAGATAGTCACAACAATTACGCATGGTTGGCTGATGAAAAATTAGTCATTAATCAGCATAAGTGTTCTTGGTTGACTTTGACCAAGTTTGACGTATAATACAAATTGTTCGATACTTACAAAAAGTAAGGCGGACAGATTCTTTTTGGATTTTTCCAAAGAAGTCTATAATGGACAACAGATGAGAGCAAAACTTTAAAGCTCTAAATTAATTAGGAGGTTTGTTAATTATGGCAAAAGAACATTATGATAGAAGTAAACCACACGTAAATATTGGAACCATTGGACACGTCGACCATGGGAAAACTACTTTAACTGCTGCGATCACTACAGTACTAGGTAAAAAAGGCTTAGCAAATCCTCAAGACTATGCTAGTATCGACGCAGCACCAGAAGAACGTGAACGTGGAATCACGATCAATACTGCTCATGTGGAATACGAAACAGACAAACGCCACTATGCACATATCGATGCACCAGGGCATGCGGATTACGTGAAAAACATGATCACTGGGGCAGCTCAAATGGACGGAGCAATCTTGGTTGTTTCTGCTACGGATGGCCCAATGCCTCAAACTCGTGAACACATTTTACTTTCTCGCCAAGTAGGCGTGAAATATTTGATTGTTTTCTTGAACAAAACAGATTTAGTCGATGATGAAGAATTAATTGATCTAGTAGAAATGGAAGTTCGTGAACTATTAAGCGAATATGGATTTCCAGGTGATGATACACCTGTTATCAAAGGATCAGCATTAAAAGCATTACAAGGTGATCCTGATGCAGAAGCAGCTATCATGGAATTGATGGACACAGTCGATGAATACATCCCAACACCAGAACGTGATACGGACAAACCATTATTGTTACCCGTCGAAGATGTATTTTCAATTACTGGACGTGGAACAGTAGCATCTGGTCGGATTGACCGTGGGGCTGTTAGAGTCGGTGACGAAATCGAAATCGTAGGGATCAAACCAGAAACGCAAAAAGCCGTAGTAACAGGAGTTGAAATGTTCCGCAAAACGCTTGATTACGGTGAAGCAGGGGATAACGTAGGTGTGTTATTACGTGGGATTCAAAGAGAAGACATCGAACGTGGCCAAGTGATTGCCAAACCTGGTTCAATTACACCTCATACTAAATTCAAAGCAGAAGTTTATGTTTTGACTAAAGAAGAAGGCGGACGTCATACACCATTCTTCAATAATTATCGACCACAATTTTATTTCCGCACAACTGACGTAACAGGAACAATTGTTTTGCCAGAAGGAACGGAAATGGTCATGCCTGGCGACAACGTAACGATCGATGTAGAATTGATTCATCCTGTTGCTATTGAAAACGGGACGACTTTCTCCATTCGTGAAGGTGGTCGTACAGTAGGTTCAGGTATCGTAACAGAAATCGAAGCCTAAGAACAAAGGATAGATAAATAAAAAAGACGCACGATTCAACAAGTCAGATGACTTTTAGAATCATGCGTCTTTTTTTCATCCATCATTAGATATAAGTTGTCATATTCAGCGTTTTTGTAACCATTTCTTTAAACCTACTAATCGCTTTTTATGGTCAACTGGTGCATTATCAATGATCAATAATGCGATCATGACATAGGCAATCCAACTGTCACGTGAATAGGAAGTATAGCGGGAAGTCCAATGAGTCGCATATTTATCTTTATACTCACGCAAGCCGTGGAAAGAGTAAAAATGTGAACCAAATTCATAAACTAAGTAAGCGATTCGTTCTTGAATAAAACTTTTTCTTGAGGTTCCAACGTTGGATAATGGCGCCATCCCCAAGTTGAAAAACTCAATCTGTTCCTCTTTCATATACTCAAATAAATGAAGGAAAAGATAATCCATACTTCCAGCTGGTGCTTTCTCAGGATCATAACGCATCAAATCAATCGTGCCGATTTTGTTATCTGTGTAGGTTGGCATGATCGAAGCAAATGCTACTAAGTCTTGTTGCGTGTCTTTTAAAACAGCGATCGGTGCCCGCTGTAGATAATCTTCTGAGAAGAACCCCAGTGAAAAACCTTTTTCTTTTCGGCTTCCTAACCATTGATCAGAAATTTGTTTGAGTTCAGTCATCTGTGTCGCAGAAAAAGGTGGCTGAATAATCTCAAAAGTAAAACCTTCTCGGTCAATCCGATTCAAGATCGCACGTGACCCTTTCATTTTCTTTCCAGAAGTAGTGAAATTGGCTAATTCAACATGTGCTTCTTCGCCCATTTTGATGAAATCATAGCCAAATTCATGTAAAATCATCACGATTTCTTCACTCGTTTCATAAAAGACGGGTAGGTAACACAAACGATCAGTTTCTTCAATAAACGCTTCGATAGCAGCAGGAAAATCTTCTTTTTTACCCGAAGGATCACCCATCACGATACATTTATTATTGTAACAAGCAAACTGTAATAAAACCGTTCCAACTTGGTCTTTTTCGTAAATAAACATGCGCTTGTCTTTTAAGAAAATCAATTGACTGTCAGAATTTCCGCCAAAGGTATGGAGGATATTTAACGCTTTTTCTTCATCCAACGGTTCGCCGACTTGCTGTTTCTTTCCTTGTAGGAAGTGGACGAAAAGAATGATGATAAAGCTTACTGCAATAATAGCAAATAATCCAGATAACCAAATCTTTTCTGACGGGAACAAAAAGAACGAAATAAAATGATGCTTACGATGAGGAAATGTTGGCAGATTATAAACACCAATAATGATGTAAAGCAACGCTAAAGCACCAATAATCACACCATCAATCGTCAACCATTCCCATGAATAAATGATTTGTTCTCTAAATAATTCATTTTTCGAAGCAATTACGATCAACAACAGTAACAATAGGAAAATAGCTGCAGTAAAGCTAAAGTCAATAATCGTCACATAAGATGCTGCTAAAAAGATCAGTGCAATAGTTGGCCAATAGGCTCTTTTGACTCTTGCAGCAATCCCACGCCCCATGATGACAAAGAGAAATCCTAACAACATACTTGGGAATTGAATAATAAAATGCAACCTTAACGGATTGATACTATGCAGCCAACGAAACTCGGTAAAAGCTTGTGGGATCGTTGCTGAAAGAACCATCATGATACCAGAAAAATATAAAAGGACGACGACGGCTTTATGAGCAATCTCTGTTGCCAGCTGCTTAGGAATACCAGAATAACGTTGATCAAAAGTTGAGCCAATATTCTTAAAGAAAAAGACGATCCCGATCAAAAAAGGAATAATGTAATAAAAAATTCGGTACAGTAAGATCCAAACGACTACAGTTGCCTTTGGCACACCTATGGCAGAAAGACCGATAATCATCATGATATCAAAACTACCGATTTCACCAGGAATCATCGAGACGATTCCGATAACTGAAGCTGCGATAAAGAGCGGTATCGTTTGCCACAAATCGACTTTGATATCCATAAGTGCCCCAACTGCTAGAAAGGTGAACAAGACACCAGACCACTCTAAGATCGAGACAAGCAGCAATTGTCCTTGTGTTTTTAATGAAAGTCCTCCGAGGTAGCCCTCTTTTTTTAAGGTAGTGACTACAAAAACAAGTGGGAAGTATAACCCACCACCGATCAACCAAATCCAATACTGCTTAATAAAAGGCGCAACCGGTGCAAAAAAGACCATAAAAAAAGAAATCAAACTATAAATAGACAGTCCAGCCATTAGAAATAAAAAGATCTTCGACAAAGCTTGCATCAACTGCTTACTGTCTTTTTTATGACCGTATAATTCGGAGCGTAATCCGATGCTGACAAAGCCGCCAAAACCGGCAACATTGTTGATGGTATTGATCAACCAACTTGTTTCAAATAAATAACTCTTTTTTAATTTTTGTCCCAACAAGCGGTTAAGGATGATGTCATACCCAATCATCGGTGCAACAGATAGTAATCCAACAATGAGCATCAACCCCGTCTTCCAAAGTGGGATTGTTGCAAATGTTTCGGCTAATTGAGCGATCGATAGTGTTTTGCCAATATTGATCAATTCACTAACGATAATGACAACCACAGAAATTAAAAAGATTGTTTTAAAGAGACCTAAATGGTTTTTGAACCATTGTAAGGCTTGTTTTAACAAAAAAATCACCTACTATTCTTATTATTCAGACAAAAAATCTAATACTTCTTGATTGAAACGTTGAGGATCTTTTCTAGCTAACTGATGTCCTTGTTCGTTCACTAAAACAAAAGAAGCATTTGGGATCGTTTTTGCTAGGTAAAGGGAGTGTTGCAGTCTGATCACATCTTTTTTTCCAACAATAATCAATGTTTTACATTTAATTTTCTCTAAATCTGCTGTTGAAAGACCGATATCTTTTAACAACAATTTGATCACCAACAAATTTTTTCTAAGCGATGGGCAAACTAAAGAAAGCAACCACATACCAATATAATGACAGTAGCTAAGCAGTCTCGCTGAGAATAAAACCCCTTTAACTAAAGTATTTCCTGAATTTAATATTAATCGATGTACTTTCTCTGGATAATAACTTGAAAAGACCAATCCAAGATTAGCTCCATCACTAAAACCTAGTATATTTGCTTTTGTAATTCCTTCAAGTAGCATGATGGTATAAAGATCTTCTGCCATCAAACGAAAAGACAAGGTATTTGCTTGATTCGTTGAACGTCCGTGACCTCGACTATCAATGAGATAAACGGTATAAAACTGACTAAAGACAGGAACTTGCTCTGAGAAGAAACGACCACTGCCATCATTACCATGGAGTAAAAACAGAGGCATGCCATTTCCGCTTTTCTCATAATAGATCTCTGTTCCATCAGTCATTTTTGCATATTTCTTTTCTTTTTTCACATAATCACCTACTGGTTAAAGTATAACGACAATTCTCCTATAAGAGCAATTGTTTTCCTAAAAAAACAACGATCATTTTCGTAAGATAGTAAAAAATTCCGAAAATTTCAGTTTTTATTAAGGAAAGGAACAAATGATTAGTAAGAAATAGCCAAGAACGATAATAAATAGTAAGATAAAAAAAGATGTCAAAATAACTAGGTGAATGTTTATGAAAAAAAAGAAAAAATCAATCTTTCGAAGAATCGTCTCTTTTTTAGTGATTGTCTTGGTCATAGGAGTATTGATCATCTTAGGAAAAACCTATCAATCAATTAAAAGAGTAGAAAAGTACGAACCAGAAATAACAACAGCAATCAAAAAGTACCATATGGAAGAGTACGAGTCTTTGGTCAAGGGGATCATTTTAACAGAATCAAAAGGCAAGGGGATTGATTTGATGCAAAGTTCGGAAAGCGCCTATGGTAAAGCCAATTTGATCGATAATCAAAAAGAAAGTATCGATCAAGGAGTCAGCTACTTAGCAGAAATGATCAATGAGGCAAAAAAACAAGGATGTGATCTTGATACAGCTATACAAGCCTATAACTTCGGTAAGGATTATATTGTCTACGTAAAAAACCGAGGTGGGGAAAATACTATGGAGATAGCAGAAGAATATTCCAAAAATGTCTTGAGTCCACTTTTAGGTAATGAGAAAAAAACCAAGTATCGCTATTGGCGAGTCCCCTCATTGCTTTACAATGGCGGTTATCTTTATCATAATGGAGGGAACATGTTTTACACAAAAGTTGTCAAGATGAATGAAGACCTCATTGAGTTATATGACAAAGTTTTTAACTAATTGAGTGTAATGCTGAGATTTTTTGCTAGATCTTTATCTTATCAGAAAGAAGGAGTGCTCAAAAAAGTGGAAAAAGAACAAATCATAACAGAAAAGGTAGCGAAAGATTCAGGGAAAGACTGGCTATTGCGCTTTGTAAAGGGAATGTTTATCGGTTCGGGTTTTATTTTACCGGGGGTAAGCGGAGGCGCTTTAGCAGCTGTTTTTGGGATGTACGAACGATTGATCTCTTTTTTAGCTCATCTAACCAGAAATTTTAAAGAAAACGTGCTTTTCTTTTTGCCTGTCGGATTAGGAGGCATCAGCGGAGTCTTTTTGCTTTCCTTTTTGGTGAGTTTCTTATTAGGGACATATGAAACGACGATTTTATGGTTTTTTGTTGGGTGTATTGTAGGTACTGTTCCAGCGTTGTGGAAAGAAGCTGGAAAGAAAGGGCGGCAATCAGGTGATATCATCCTGATGATCGTCACATTGATCGTGGCTTATTTCTTTTTACTTTACGGATCACAACTATTTGATGGTCAAGTTGAACAAAACACAGTAACTTGGATCATCGCTGGTGGTCTAATCGGCTTAGGGATGATTGTTCCTGGACTGAGTCCCTCGAATTTTTTAGTCTATATGGGGTTATACAAGGCGATGGCTGATGGTTTCAAAGAAGCTCGCTTAGACGTGATCTTACCGATCGGTTTAGGCGCGGTATTCTGCGTGTTGACGTTATCAAAGTTATTTGATTTTATATTTTCTAAGGCATATAGTAAATTGTTCCATTTTATTTTAGGAGTTGTTTTTGCTTCGACGGTAATGATTGTTCCTACAGATTACACAAATTTAAGTTTACTAGGAATCATCTTTTGTCCCATTTTATTTTTTGCTGGTATCGCATTAGGTTGGTGGATGAGTCGTTTAGAAGAACAATATAAATAAAGGTTGAATGGCGCATGATTTTTGCTGGGATTTCTCAATGGCATAGAATCATGTGTTCTTATTTTGTATAAATTTGTAAAAAATAAGTTGTTTTTAATAATAGAACAAGCTAGACTTAAATATATTGATTATTTTTTGAAAGTTGGCGAAAAATGGAAACGAAAGAAATGAACGGTCTTACTCAGGAAGAAGTGAGACAAAAAATTTCCTCTGGGCAGCAAAATGATTACCAAGAGGATGCATCAAAAAGTACTAAGCAGATTCTTAGTGACAATATACTAACGCTGTTCAATTTTTTAAATTTTGGTATTGGGATTTGCTTACTATTGGTCGGTGCCTATTCCAATATGGCTTACTTGGCAATCATTGTGGTGAATATCATTATTGGTATCTATCAAGAAATCCATGCTAGAAATCTAGTAAGAAAGTTATCGATTGTTTCGCAATCAGAGGTACGAGTTGTCCGCGAAGGAAAAGAGCAGTCGATTTCAACGAAAGAATTAGTTTTAGGAGATGTCGTAAAGATTGGTGCAGGGGAACAGATTCCTTCTGATTTAAGAGTGATCTCAGGACGCGCAGAAGCCAATGAGGCACTATTGACAGGGGAGTCAGACCTGATTGTCAAAACCGAAGGAGATGAATTGCTTTCAGGTAGTTTCTTAACCAGTGGTTCTGTTTTAGCTCAAACGATTCGTGTGGGTGCAGACAACTATGCAGTTCGCCTAACGAGTGAGGCAAAAACCCATAAAGCGATTCATTCTGAACTTGTCGATTCTATTCGAAAAGTATCGAAATTTACTAGCTTCATTATCATTCCATTAGGTATTATTTTATTTTTAGAAGCGTTATTTATCCGTGATGCTTCCATTAAGATTTCTGTTATTGCTTCGGCAGCAGCATTACTAGGGATGTTGCCTAAAGGCTTAGTCCTTTTGATTAGTATTGCACTGACTACTGGTGTAACGAAATTAGCAAAGAAAAGAATCTTAGTCCAAGATATGTATTCGATTGAAACACTTGCTCATGTAGATACGCTTTGCTTGGATAAAACAGGGACGATCACTGAAGGAAAAATGAGTATCCAACGGGTCGAAGCCCTAAATCCTAAGTACGAAAAAGCGATTCCTGAAATCATGGGAACCTATCTAGCTGAAAGCAGTGACAATAATCTTACCATGCGGGCACTTAGAGATTACTTTCAAGTAGCTAATCGCTATACTGTGACTGAAAAGTTAGCTTTCTCTTCTGACCGTAAATGGGGAGCAATGGAGTTTCCTGAATTAGGTGTGATCTATGTAGGAGCTCCTGAACGTTTGGTTGAAAAATCACAACTGCCAGAAAGTTTGGTGGATGCTCAAGCAAATGGCTACCGTGTATTGATGCTAGGTGTCGCTCCTGAACAACATTTGACTGAAGGAGAGCCAAAAGGCGTTGAACCAATCGCGCTGTTTGAGATTGACGATCCAATACGTAAAAATGCAGAAGAAACATTAGCTTATTTACATGCTGAAGGTGTGAATCTAAAGGTTATTTCAGGTGATAATCCGTTCACAGTTTCAAATATTGCCCGCCGTGCAGGCTTACCAAATTATGATTCGTATGTTGATCTTTCTACGATGACAGAAGAAAAAGCGGTCCGGGAAGCCGCTCATGAATACACGGTCTTTGGTCGTGTGAGTCCACAACAAAAGAAAACATTAGTGAACGAATTAAAACAAAGTGGTGGAACTGTGGCTATGACTGGGGATGGAGTCAATGACGTGTTGGCACTGCGTGAAGCAGACTGCAGTATCGCCATGGCTGAAGGAGACGGTGCAACAAGACAAATTGCTAATCTCGTTTTACTTGATTCTGATTTTACGACTTTACCAGAAGTCTTATTCGAAGGGCGTCGTGTCGTGAACAATGTGACCAAAGTTTCAGGTATTTTCTTTATAAAGACGATCTATTCGTTTATTCTTTCTATCTTATGCGCAATTACTGCAATCGGGTTTCCATTCATCCCAATCCAGATCACATTGATTGACTTAGCTATTGAAGGTTATCCTTCTTTCTTCTTATCGTTTGAACAAGATAAACGAAAGATTACCTATCGTTATTTACCAACAGCATTGATCAATGCATTGCCAAATGCATTGCTAGTCGTATTGAATATTATTGTGGTTTATATTTTAGGAAAAGTTTTGCCATTTACCCAGTTGCAAACGACCACTTTAATGTATTATCTATTGATCGGAATCAGCTGTATGGCAGTAGTCAAAGCGTGTTATCCATTTAATCCGTTGCGAATTTTCTTAGCGGTAACAACTGTTGTAGGGATTTATGTAGCAGCGATGCTTTTCCATCATCTGTTAGAAGTTGATCTTGGGTTAGGAACGGCTTGGCCATATTTCATTGGTTTTATGATCGTTAATATCATTTTGAGACTGATTTATGGAAAGACCAATATCCGTGACTACTTATTGAATAAATTAGCAACAACGAAATAAACCGTTGCTTGTTCTTAGAATGACAAGTATTATACTTGAAAAAGTTTAGAATTGTGATAGAATGAAACATGTATAATTGTGTCCTTTAAAATCGCACTGATTTTCGTTAGTGCGATTTTTTACCGGTTATTCTCCTGAGGTATCTCTTTGACAGATGCCAATTAGCTATTTACAGGGGGTGAAAGCATGGCTCAACGGATTCCTCAAGAAGTCATTGAAACGATTCGTGGACAAACGAATATTGTTGAGGTGATTGGTCAATACGTCCAATTAAAAAAATCTGGAAAGAATTATTTAGGTTTGTGTCCTTTTCATGAAGAACGAACACCATCTTTCTCGGTGGCTGAAGATAAACAGATTTTTCATTGCTTTGGTTGCGGAAAAGGAGGAAACGTCTTTACTTTTCTTCAAGAACTAGAAGGACTTAGTTTCCCAGAAGCAGTCGTCAAAGTTGCTGATTTTGAACAAATTCAGTTAGAAGATCAATGGCGCAAACAAACACTTCCCTTCGAAAATAGCGATTCAATTACAGGAAAATTGATTTTAGCGCATGAAAAAGCCGCAGAAGTATATCATCATATGTTGCTACACACGAAAGTAGGCGAGCAAGCTTTAGATTACTTACTACAACGTGGTTTGACACTAGAATTGATTGAAGAATTTGCGATCGGATTTGCACCGAATGAACGTTCATTTTTGAAACAAGTATTTAAAACTGAAGCATACGATCAAGAAGTGTTGGAACGTTCTGGTTTGTTTATCTCTCATGAGGATGGAGGAATATCTGATCGGTTTTACCAACGTATCATGTTTCCTATCAGAAACCCTCAAGGGCGCACGATTGGTTTTTCTGGACGCTGGCTTGCACCAGAAAAAGGACAAGAAAAAGATCAACCCAAATATTTGAATAGTCCAGAAACAGAATTATTCAATAAAAGACAAGTGTTGTTCAACTTGGATAAAGCACGTAGTGATATCCGAAAAAGCGGTGAAGTTCTTTTATTTGAAGGTTTCATGGATGTCATTGCTTCTTGGCAAGCAGGTGTAAAAAATGGGATAGCTTCAATGGGAACGAGTTTAACGAATCAACAGATCCAGCAGATTGAACGAGTAACCAAAGAACTAGTTTTTTGTTACGATGGAGATAAGGCAGGATTCGAGGCAACGAATCGAGGGATCGAATTGTTACGACAAAATAGTCGATTGCAATTATCAATCGTTGTGATTCCGGAAAAACTTGATCCCGATGAATATTTACGTAAATATGGAAATGACTCCTTTAATGAACTGATCTTTCATGGTCGTGAAACGGTCTTTACTTTCAAGTCACGTTATTTGAAGCAAGACAAGAACCTGGAGAATGAAAAAGATAAAATTCAGTACTTAGAAGAGGTATCGAGAGAACTTAGTCAAGTTGTCTCGCCAATCGAACAAGATATGTATTTATCGCAACTAGCGACCGAATTTCAACTTAGTCGTGAAACCCTGCAAAAGCAAATACGGGATTTTCGCAGGGAAAATCAAACGAATCGAACCAACCAACCAACGACATTGCCAGAACCAGCTATTTCACGGACGGCAATAACGAAAAAGAGACCGCTGACTCAAGTAGAAAAAGCGGAACAAATGCTCTTGTACAGAGTGTTCAAAGAGATATCTGTCCGTAATCTTTTGAAAGAACAGCAATTTCAGTTTATTCATGACATTTATGCAGAAGTATATTTTTTATTCGATGCATTTGTGTCACAACATGATGAATTCAACCTTGCGGAGTTTTTGGACTTTTTGCAAGATGAAAATTTAAGGCGTTTAGTGGTGGAAATCGAGTATTTGCGTGTAGCCGAAGAAAGCACACCAAGAGAAATCCAAGACTTATTGCGTGTAATCAGAAAGTCTAGTTTAGCTGATGAAATAACTTTAAAAAAACAAATGCAGCAAGAGGCTAGAAGAACTGGAAACAAGCAATTAGAATTGGAATTAACGATTGAGATCATTAATTTAACAAAACAGTTAAAACAAGCCGAATAGCTACTCAAGGGGGGCCTTCTTTTATGGCAAATGTAACAGAGAATAAAAAGTATGAAGCAGCAGTAGCAGCTTTTATCAAAGAAAACAAACCAAAAAGACAAGTCGTGTATGATGATCTTTCAAATAAACTTGCAACGCCATTCACATTGAATGCGGATGAGATGGATAAATTGATCCAAAAAGTCGAGGATGCTGGAATCAGCGTTGTTGATGAAAATGGAGATCCATCGATCCATAGCTTGAAGAGTGCAGAGAAAAAAGCGGAACAAGCAAAAACAGAAGATCTGTCAGCACCTACTGGTGTAAAAATCAACGATCCAGTTCGTATGTATTTAAAAGAGATTGGTCGTGTTTCCCTATTAACTGCGGAAGAAGAAGTAGCTCTTGCTTTAAAAATCGAAGAAGGTGATCAAGAAGCAAAACAGCGTTTAGCTGAAGCAAACCTTCGTTTGGTCGTAAGTATTGCTAAGAGATATGTTGGACGTGGCATGCAATTTCTTGATTTGATCCAAGAAGGAAATATGGGCTTGATGAAAGCTGTTGAAAAATTTGACTATCGTAAAGGATTCAAATTTTCAACTTATGCTACATGGTGGATCAGACAAGCAATCACTCGTGCCATCGCTGACCAAGCACGTACGATCCGTATCCCAGTGCATATGGTAGAAACCATCAATAAATTGATCCGTATCCAACGTCAATTACTTCAAGATTTAGGAAGAGAACCGACGCCAGAAGAAATTGGGGCAGAAATGGACCTTCCTACAGAAAAAGTACGTGAAATATTGAAAATTGCGCAAGAGCCAGTTTCTTTAGAAACACCAATTGGTGAAGAAGATGATTCTCATTTAGGAGACTTCATTGAAGACCAAGAAGCTACTAGTCCTGCAGAACATGCGGCTTATGAATTGCTAAAAGAACAATTAGAAGATGTTTTAGATACATTGACTGACCGTGAAGAGAATGTTCTCCGCTTACGTTTTGGTTTAGACGATGGTCGTACCAGAACACTCGAAGAAGTTGGGAAAGTATTCGGAGTAACACGTGAACGTATTCGACAAATTGAAGCGAAAGCGTTACGTAAATTACGCCATCCATCACGCTCAAAACAATTGAAAGATTTCTTAGAGTAAAAATAGGATTCAAATTTTGAATCTTATAGACAATGACTGTCTTTTAAAATAGCGAGTAGCCTTTACTGAAAACAAAGTAGCACGGGATCAGAATAGATGATCTCGTGCTACTTTTTTAGTCAATGGCTGAGTCAAAAGCTTGAACCTGATCATAATAAATAATTGATGCGCTATTAACGTTATGATGATGAAAACATAAATAATTGCGTAACTATGCGTAATTATAAGAAACTTTTTGTAAATTATTTGTTTTATTTTTACGAGTTATACTATTTGATATCCGTTTGATCAAAATAGACTCTTGGCGAAACTTTCAGAATATGGTAGATTAAATGGTAGCGTAAACCTAACAAAAGGAGCCGATCGCTCAGTGATAAAAAAATGCCCAACGTGTGGATCAAAGAAAATCAAAGGAAAGTTGATTTGTCCTGATTGTGGTTACCAAATAAAAGAGCAAGACCAACACACGAATGAAGAAAAGAACAACAGTCAATTACCAATAGATTCTTCAGAAGAACATTTTCCTGACACGGAATTAAATGATCCAATCGAATGGTCAGAATTAACAGAGTTACCATTAGAATCGGTCATGGCCTTGTTTAAAGAAGAATCATCTGAAGAAACGAATCTAGCAGAAACTAATGATGCTGAAGATGTAGTCACTAAAAAGGCAAACAAAAAGCCGTCAACAAGCGAAGAAGGAACTGATTTGAAAAAACAGGCTAAGGGCGATGAATTGACGGATGAAATCGAAGCAGAACAACAAAAAAGAGTAGCTGAATTAAAAGAATTTGTTGATCATGAAAAAGAAAATTCGATTTTATCTGCTTATATCAAAGCTCATAGAGAAGATACAACAGAAGAACATGCAGAAGAATTGATGCGAATGATCCAAGAGGAACTCGCAGCTAAAAATGCCAAAGAGACTGATTCAAAACAAGAAAGTATAGTGCCAGTAACTAACGAACGTGAAACGAAAGAAAAGGAACCAGTTGATACGAACGATAGCGTTGTTCAGCCAACTGACCATCAAGTGATTGATCAAGAAGAAACGTTTGAAACAGCAACAGAAAAAAATAATGAACGCTTAACGGTAACCCAAACTTTAGAAGAAAATCAATTGCTTTCTTCTAAGGAACAAACTGAAGAACCAGTGCCCGCTTCAAAATCGACTCACGTCCAATCGTCGTCAGAAAATCTTTTGATAGGAAAAAAAGAAGTCGAAGAAAAAGCGAGTGCGGAAGATGTCGATAAAAACTCAACCCATGAGGACGAAGCATTAAACGAAAATTTGAAACCTGAAGTTTCAGAAAAAGATATTCCGAAAGCAGCTCCATTACAAGAGAATCAATCAAACGGAGAAGTTCTAAAAGAAGAAATATCGAAAAAAGAAACAGCAAAAGAAGAAATATCGAAAGAAGAATCGGTAAAAGAAGAAGAACCAAAAGAAGAAATTCGTAAGAAAGATTCTTCAAAACCAGAAGCTATAGAAAAAACAGAATTATCAAATGAAATCGATCAAAGGACAGAAACGGAACAAAAAGAACCAGTTACATCAGCTAAGTCTGATGAGGGGAAACGAAAAAGATCGAAAAAAGGACCGTATCTGGCTTTAGCAGCAATCGTCTTGCTCGGAGTCGGTGGTTGGGCTTATTATGACCATCAGCAAGATGTTCAGGCGCAAATCGCTGCACAAGAAGAAAGACAAAAACAAAAGGTGGCAGAGCTACAAACTGCCTTGAACGCTTTTTATACAGATCCGTCTCACCAGTTTATCCGTACTTCAATGATCAATCAAGACTTAGCTAAACTAAAGACTGATCTGAATGACGTAAAAAAAGAGAAAGAATATCCTGAATTAGAAAAAACATTCCAGGATATCCAAACCAAAATCAAAGATATTCAACGTGTCAACCAGTTATTTACTTCGGTAGTGATTGACGATGATCATTTAGCAGCTGATCCCAAACTAAAAGAAGATCAAGCCATTCAACCAATGACTACAAATGAAACTGCTTTTGGACGTCTGATCAAGCAAGCGCAAACCGAAGCAGAGGATCAATACAAACAATTGCAGACGGCTAAAGATAAAGTGAACGTTGTCTATCATGATAATCAAGTCATAGACAGTGCGAACAGAGAGCAGTATGACGAAGCAAAAAATGCTGTAGAGCAAATCAAAAATGAAGAGCTAGCTGTCGCTTTAAAAGATCAACTAAAAAAAGTAGATGAAACCTTGACTGCGAAAGAGCAGAAAGAAGCACAAGCAAAAGAAGAAGCGAAAAAAGCTGAAGAAGCAAAAAAAGCAGCTGAAGCAGCCAAACAAGCTGCAGCTCTGGCTGCACAACAAGCAAAATCTAGTTCAACGACCAATAAGACTAATTCAGCCAATCAACCCATCATGTCAACTCGACAAAGTGATGTGGCTGATGCATCTAATCCAGCATGGAATTGGGCACCAGGAGTCCAACAAAGTGTTATTGCTACTTGTATTCAACGAGGCTACATTGTGGCAGGTGGATATAAACTAGAAAAAGCGAGAATCGAAAATGGTGAAGGTTATTATAATCTTTATGCTACTTCAACCCAATCTAATTTGATGCGTGGAATCGGTGAAAGTGCATTACCATTTTATATTGTGACGATCAATTGTAAAACAGGCTGGTTTGGCGGAAATGGCAGCCATTAATCTGCTAGATAGACAATGATCAAATACTACTCAGATATCGTAGATCGTATGGAACTAAGTGGATGACCATATAGGATCAGATACACGATATCTGAGTTTTTTTGCGACGACTAAGACCAAACCAACTACTAATCATGGGAACATTATGTTATGATAGCTAAGAAAAGATGGCTGAATCTTTTATAAATAAGGAGAAATAAGATGAATGAATTATTGGCAACAATATTTACCGGAATGGTAATTGATGAAAATGAAAAAAATTACTTTGTCCAGAAAAATGGACAAACTTTTGGATTAAGTAAAACCGAAGGGACCTATCGTATCGGTGAAGCAGTCGAAGGGTTTGGTTATCAAAATCAAAAACATGAAAATCGTTTTACTACGTTGATTCCTAAAAGTCGAATTGGTCATTATGCTTTTGGTACAGTTACTGCTTCACGAAAAGATTTAGGAGTATTCGTCGATATTGGATTACCCGACAAAGATTTTGTAGTCTCATTAGATGAACTACCAACGATGACAGAACTTTGGCCTAAAAAAGGCGATCGTTTAATGGTTGCTTTAAGAGTCGATAGCAAAGACCGAATTTGGGGTAGTTTAGCCGATGAAAAGATTTTTAAATCATTGAGTAAACGTGGAACAGAAGAAATCAAAAATAAAGACATTACAGGTGTTGCTTACCGCTTGAAAATTACCGGAACGTACGTCTTAACAGATGATTATTATATCGGATTTATCCACCCATCAGAACGCTATAATGAGCCGCGCTTAGGTGAACAAGTCAAAGGACGAGTAATTGGTGTGAGACCTGATGGAGTATTGAATCTTTCATTAAAACCAAGAGCATATGAAGCAATCTCTGATGATGCACAAATGATTTTAACGATCATTGAACGATCAGCAGATGAGCAAATCCATTTTACTGACAAATCTGATCCGGAAGATATCATGAAAACTTTTGGTATAAGCAAGGGAGCTTTTAAACGAGCAATCGGCAATCTATTAAAACAAGGACTAGTCAAACAAGAAGCAGGGGTAACGAAACGAATTAGAAAATCTAATTGAGAATACCTTGCATGTTTATCTTAACTAGCTTATAATTATTTTAATTTAGAAAGAGATTCCTTTTGTTTGATTATAATTATTATAAATTGTCGGGGTTGAATACATGGTTATGAATGCGATGTCAGTAATGAAAAAAACGAAACAACAATTACACGAGTCGGGGTTCAAATTAACCCCACAAAGAGAAGCAACTTTACAAGTACTTTTAGAAAATGAGAAAGAACATTTATCGGCAGAAGAAGTCTTTTTTCTAGTGAAAAAAAAGAGTCCAGAAATTGGGTTAGCTACTGTCTATCGGACGTTAGAGATTTTGACCGATTTGAAAGTCATTGATAAAGTCAGCTTCAATGATGGTGTTGCTCGCTATGACTTGAGAAAAGAAGGAGCAAAACATTTCCATCATCATTTATTGTGTTTACGATGTGGCACGATTGAAGAGGTTGAAGAAGATTTATTGTGTGAAGTGGAAGAAATTGTGGAGCAACGGTATCACTTTTTGGTAAAAGATCATCGCTTAACATTTCATGGTATTTGTCAAAAATGTTACACTAAAGAAAAAGAAAGCAAAACCGTCTGATTGCTAGACGGCTTTTTCTTTGCCTAGCTGTAAAATAGACTATCGAAAATGAAGGGTATCTGATATGATAGAAGAGCACGAGGTGGATTATTATGAATGAAGAAATTAATGATTATCTCCACTATTTGACGATTGAACGTGGCTTGTCATTAAATACGAGAAAAAGTTATGAACGAGATTTGTTACAGTATCTTCACTATTTAGAAGATGAGCAAATCACTTCCTGGCAAGATGTCGATCGCTACGTCGTGATCAATTATCTGGAAAAGATGCATGATGAAAAGAAAGCTCCAGCAACCGTGACCAGAATGATTACTAGCTTGAGAAGATTTCATCAATTCTTACGTCAAGAACGATTGACTGATCATGACCCCATGCAACACATTGATACGCCTAAAAAGGTTCAAAAGTTACCTAGCACCTTATCCTTGACTGAGGTTGAACGATTGATCGAAACACCTGATACAACCAAAAATCTAGGGATCAGAGATCGAGCAATTCTAGAAGTCATGTATGCAACAGGTATGCGTGTCAGTGAACTCGTTGGTTTAAAGCTAAGTGATCTTCACTTGTCGCTCGGCTTGGTCCAAACACTTGGTAAAGGGGACAAAGAACGGATCATACCTCTAGGTGATTATGCGATCCAATGGTTGGAGCGGTATCTAGACGAAGCACGCCCCCTCCTTGTAGCGAATCCTTCTGAAACGCATGTATTTGTCAATCATCATGGTACAGGGTTATCACGGCAAGGTATCTGGAAAAACCTTAAACAATTAGTGCGTGAAGCAGGAATCAATAAAGAGGTGACCCCTCATACTTTAAGGCATAGTTTTGCGACACATTTGCTGGAAAATGGTGCAGATCTTCGAACGGTACAGGAATTGTTAGGACATGCTGATATCTCAACAACACAAATTTATACACATATCACAAAGAAAAGAATGACGGATGTTTATAAGCAGCATTTTCCAAGGGCTTAGTCATAGGAAGGTGAAAAAATGTTAACACATTACCGAAAAGAAAATCGTAAAATTGCTATGGGACTGTTAAGTTTTCATAAGAAACTAACGGATAAATCGAATTTACTCAAAGAAATCAATACCTATGAAACAGAAGAAGGATATGAACTTTTTTTCTTCACACCAGAAGGTTCAACGAATATTCAAGGAATCATTGGTGTTTATTGGGGTGAAAATCAGGAATTGATTATTCACGATGTTTCATTGAATCCATCTTATCGGGGAGATCAGATGGGCTTTCAAATGCTTGATGAACTTCAAGAAAAATACCCAGACTTTTCCATACGACCAACAGAGATTACCCGTCCATATCTCGCAAAATGGGTCGATCGAAACAAGAAGAAAGAGTGAATATGGTGACAGAAATCAATATCAAATTAGATATATTTGAAGGCCCCTTAGATTTACTCCTTCATTTGATCCAGCAAATGGAGATCGATATTTATGATATCCCGATTGCAACGATCACTGAGCAATACATGAGTTATATCCATACGATGAAAACTCTTGAACTTGCTGTTGCTGGAGAATATCTAGTGATGGCTGCCACGTTGATGGCGATCAAAAGCAAAACTTTGTTACCTGTTCAAGAAGCAATCATTGAAGATGAGTATTGGGAAGAGGACCCGCGTGACGAATTAGTCAATCAATTATTGGAATATCGAAAGTATAAGTATGCTGCAGAGCAGTTAACCGAAAAAGCCCAAGAGAGAAGCTTATATTATACGAAAGAACCAGTTGCAGTAGACGATCTCATTGGACAAGAGAAACCATTGAAACGTGGACAAGTCAAAAAGATTGATTTATTTCATGCGATGGAAAAAATCTTAGAGCGAAAGAAATTCTCAGAGAAAGTTGAAAAAACGATTACTCCTGATGATACAACAATTGAAGAACGTATCATCTTTATTGAAGAGCGTCTTAAGCAACATCATAAGGGATGCTCTTTTGAGTCTTTTTTTGAAACGCCTTCGAAAACAGAAGTAGTCACTACATTTATGGCTTTATTAGAAATGATGAAAAATGGTCAGATCGTTGCGCAACAAGAAGGAAATTATGAAACAATTATGCTTTATCTAGCAGTAGGAGATACCAAAGATGACAAAATTAAGTGAACTTGAAGCCATTTTATTTATTGTTGGCGAGGAAGGAATCGGGTTAGAAGAAATCAGCTATCTGTTAACTATTACGAAAGAAGAGACAGTGGCTTTATTAACGGAATTAAAAACAAGATATGAAAATGATCCAGCTAGTGCTTTGCATATTTTGGAAACAGAGGCACATGTCGTTTTAACAACCAAAAAAGAGTTAGCGCCATTGTTGAAACGCTATGCCCAAGGGACGTCTAATACTCTCTCACAAGCAGCTGTCGAAACGTTGGCGATCATTGCATATAAACAACCGATTACCAGAGTAGAAATCGAACAAATTCGTGGGGTTCAAGTCTCAGGTGCCATTCAACGGCTAGCTGCTCATCAGTTGATTGAAGAAAAAGGACGCGTGGAAGGACCTGGACGACCTATTTTGTATGGGACGACTCCTTATTTTTTAGATTATTTTGGTCTCAACTCATTAAAAGACTTACCAGATATACAAGCAATGGAGCATTCATTAAACGAAGAGTCTTCACTCGACTTATTCTTTGATGAAATGGATGAAGGAGAACAGATATAATGGAAAGACTACAAAAAGTAATTGCGCATGCAGGGATCACTTCCAGACGTAAAGCGGAAGAATATATTTTGGCTGGACGAGTAAAAGTCAACGGCAAAGTAGTAAAAGAACTCGGAGTAAAAGTTAGCAAACGTGATTTGATCGAAGTAGATGAAGTGCCGATTTATCAAGAAGAATACGGGTACTATTTACTATATAAACCAAAAGGCGTGATTTCCGCTGTTGCTGATGACAAGGGGCGAAAAGTCGTAACTGATTTGCTTCCAATGGTGAAAGAACGAATTTATCCAGTAGGACGATTAGATTATGATACTTCGGGTATACTGCTCTTGACTAATGACGGTGATTTTGCGCAACGTTTGACCCACCCGAAACATGAAGTAGACAAAGTATATGTGGCGAAAGTCAAAGGGATTGCTACTAAAACAATGTTATCTCCCTTGACGAAAGGGATAAAAATCGAAGGGAAACGAACTTCACCAGCACGTTACCAAATATTATCTGTGGATCCTAAGACAAATCATAGTATCGTTGAATTGACTATCCATGAAGGTAGAAATCATCAAGTAAAAAATATGCTTCAAGCAGTTGGCTTACCTGTTCAAAAATTAAAACGAGAAAAATACGGCGATTTGACGCTTCAAGGCTTACGCCCTGGCGACTATCGTGAGTTGAACAAAAAAGAAGTCAGCAGTTTATTGAATCAATCAAAATGATTACTTACTTATTATAAGAATAAATGATTGCATTTTTTCTCAAGCGATGTATAATGTAAAGGTAAACAAAATTATAAATGGTTCGTCTTCAGGGGCAGGGTGAAATTCCCGACCGGTGGTTATAGTCCACGACCTACTTTACCTAAGTAGCTGAATCGGTGAAATTCCGATACCGACAGTATAGTCTGGATAAAGAAGATAGAGCTTATTTGACGTAGTTTTTTGCCAAATAACTCTAACTCTCCCTGTTATTGGAGAGTTTTTTTATTTGCAAAAAGTTCGTCGAAAAGTTCGCTGAAGAGGAGTCCTAACAGGAGGATTTCAAATGAAGAACACCCGTGTACAAAAAATGGTCGCTGTGGCATTATTTGCTGCGATCGGATTGGTTTTGCAATATATCGCATTTCCGATCATGCCAGCCTTTAGTTTTTTAAAGATCGATTTTAGTGATATCCCAGTACTGATCAGTATGTTTTTATTTGGTCCAGTTACTGGATTGGTTACAGCTTTCTTACGATCGATCTTACACTTGATCACTACCGGCTTTTCACCAGATAATTTGGTAGGAGATACAGCCAGCTTTTTAGCAACAGCTATCTTTACCTTACCTATTTTCTACTTCTTCCGTAAGAAGACTCAAGTAGGAAAAAATAAGTTTTTAGGTGTGATTTCTGGTACGATCGCAATGACGATCTTCATGAGTGTCGCAAACTATTTTGTGATTACCCCATTGTACCTTATGTTTTTAGGTTTAAATGCTAATCAAATGTTAGGGATGCCGTTAGCTAATTATGTCCTGATCGGAATCGTCCCATTTAATATCATTAAAGGATTTATCGTCAGTGCTGCCTTTTTGGTTTTACACGCAAAATTATTGCCATGGTTAAGTCGGAAACAACACCAGTTGGCACAAAGACATACAGTGACGAACAACAAATAAATAGTACAGCAGCTCATGCTCGTTTATCCATTTTCAGAGGGAAGCATGAATTGATGCCACTTTCTTAATTATTTTATCATTAAAAAAATCAGTCAAGGCTCCATAACTTTTACAATATAAAAAGTTATGGAGCCGTTTTTGTAAGTACTAGTATTTCTGAAAAAGTAGTCCAACGATTAGAAAAAAAAGGGATGAGAAAATAAAAATTGTTTTTTCTAAAAAGAATTCAAGGAAATAAAAAAATATCGGAAATTTTAATGAAAAAAAATTCATTAACCTACGTTGCGTAAGCGTTTTATAAACGGTGTTTGAGTATTTCTTTTGTTTATGCATAAAAATGTATTTTATGATTCAAAATGTGAAATTAATCACTTTTTGAATGATAAATAGTTTTGTTATAATGGAAGAGGAAAACGCTACAATTGTATTGAAAAAGCTTTACCTTAAATTTTATAGAGAAAGGAGTGAAAGCAGGATTTTTGAATAAAATTTGCCAAATCAATAGGTTATTGTTTTGGTTATCGTATTCTTTTTGATAAAATAACTGATGGAATCACTCTTATAAGATTCTAATGTTACAAGAAAGGGAGAAGAACATGGAACAAACAAAGAAGAAACAATTTCAAATGCCTTCAGCGTATACGGTCTTATTTATTATTATTGCGATTATCGCTGTACTAACTTGGTTCATACCAGCTGGACATTATAGTGTCAATGATGCAGGCAACATCATTGCTGGATCATATGAACGAGTAGAGCAAAATCCTCAGGGGCTATGGGATATCTTTATGGCACCGATTAATGGGATGCTAGGTGTACCTGCTGGGGAATTAACGAAAGAAACACCGGCTGCTATTCCAATTTCATTCTTTATTTTAGTTGTGGGTGGTTTCTTAGGTATTATCAATAAAACTGGTGCTTTGGATGCAGGGATTGCTTCCGTTGTAAAACGCTTTAAAGGAAAAGAAAAAATGTTGATTCCTGTGTTGATGATCTTATTTGCATTAGGTGGTTCAACTTATGGTATGGCGGAAGAAACTATTCCGTTCTATGCTTTATTGATTCCTGTTATGATGGCTGTTGGGTTTGATACAGTTGTTGCAGTAGCTATCGTTTTAGTAGGGTCACAAGTTGGTTGTTTAGCTTCAACCGTTAATCCATTTGCTACTGGGGTCGCTTCTCAAGCAGTTGGTATCTCAATGGGTGAAGGAATCGGGTTACGTTTCTTGATGTTCGTGGTACTATTGGCTATCTCAATTGCTTATGTCTACCGTTACGCATCTAAAGTGGAAAAAGACCCAACGAAATCACTTGTATATAAACAACGTGAAGAAGACATCAAACATTTTGATATCGATTCAATTGGTCGTCAAGAATCAATTACTAAAAGACAAAAACATGTAAATATCCTATTTTTCATTACCTTTGGTATTATGATCATTAGTTTGATTCCTTGGACAACATTGAATAAAAACTTTACGATTTTTGAATCATTAACTAACTGGTTAACAGGGTTACCTGTAGTCGGAACTGTTTTAGGTAAAAACATGCTTCCTTTAGGAGAATGGTATTTCCCAGAAATTACCATGTTGTTCTTAGTGATGGCTATTGTAGTGGCAATCACTTACGGAATGAAAGAATCAGTCTTTATTTCTGAATTCTTAACAGGAGCTTCAGATTTGATCGGTGTTGCGATCGTGGTAGCTGTTGCACGTGGTATCCAAGTTGTGATGAATAATGGTTTAATTACTGATACGATCTTACATTGGGGTGAACAAGGATTAAGTTCATTGTCATCTAGTGTCTTCTTGATCTTAACGTTTATCTTCTATATCCCTATGTCATTCTTGATCCCATCAACTTCTGGACTAGCAGCAGCTACTATGGGAATCATGGGACCAATGGGTGAATTTGCAGGCGTTGGTAAAGATTTAGTTATCACTGCTTATCAATCAGCATCTGGTTTGGTCAACTTGATCACACCAACATCAGCAATCGTTATGGGGGCTGTTGCGATCGCTCGTTTTGATATTTCCGTTTGGTGGAAATTCACAGGAAAATTGATTGCTATCCTATTTGTAGCCATTTGTGTTATCTTAGGTGTAGCGGCAATGTTATAACAAAGTAGACAAAACCGTTGACTTAGAGTGTACATGGTTTTTTACTTGATGTGAATGGACAAGATCCAAGCTCAACTATTTATTGTTTGAAAAAAGAGGTTGTGTCTGTTGTTTTGACATAACCTTTTTATTATATTAGGAGGCTAGTAACATGAAACAATTTGTAACAAAACAACATCATGAACAAGCATTGGAATCTTTAAATGAATTGATTCGAATCCCTTCAGTTCTGGACGAATCAGATACTGGTGAAGGGCATCCTTTTGGGACAAAAGTGATCGAAGCATTGGATAAAGTGTTAGAAATCAGTGAAAATCTAGGATTTAAGACATTTAAAGATCCAGAAGGATATTATGGTTATGCGGAAGTCGGATCTGGCGATGAGCTATTTGGTATCTTGTGTCATATGGATGTCGTTCCAGCTGGCGATGAAAACAATTGGGATTCTAAACCATTTGAACCAACTGTCAAAGATGGTTGGTTGATTGGACGAGGATCACAAGATGACAAGGGACCTTCTATCGCTGCAATGTATGCTGTCAAAGCGTTGATGGATGCAGGCGTTGAATTTAATACACGTATCCGATTTATTTTTGGAACCGATGAAGAAAACTTGTGGCGTTGTTTAGATAAATACAACGAAAAAGAAGAAGGTATTACGCAAGGATTCGCACCAGATGCAGAGTTTCCATTGATTTATGCTGAAAAAGGATTACTACAAGCTTACCTAACTGGACCGGGAACATCTGAATTTTCAGTTAAAGCTGGTGGCGCACTGAATGTCGTTCCAGATGCAGCTCCTTATGCTGGTGAAAAATTAGCTGAAGTCAAAAAAGCATTGAAAAAACATGGATTTGACTTTGAAGATCAAGGAGAATCAATTGTCGTTCTTGGAAAAAGTATCCATGCCAAAGATGCAGCAGAAGGTGTCAATGCAATCTCTCGTTTAGCGATTGCTCTTTCTGAAGTATTTGATTTTGCTCCAATCAACTTCTTAGGTCAATTAGTTCAAGAAAATGCTACTGGTGAAAACGTGGTAGGAAAAACGGTGGATGAACAATCTGGCGAATTGACAATGAACTTTGCTAGTCTGGAAATCACTCCTGAACAAACTAAAATCGGGGTCGACATGCGTATCCCAGTAACTTTCAAAAAAGATGAACTCGTAGAAAAACTAACAGAAACTGCTAAAAAGTATGACTTGACTTATGAAGAATTTGACTTCTTAGATTCCCTTTATGTTCCATTAGACAGTGAATTGATCAAAAATCTTTTAGGAACTTACCGTGATATTACTGGTGATATGACTGAACCATTTGTATCTGGCGGTGCAACTTTTGCGCGGACGATGAACCAATGTGTAGCATTTGGTGCAATGTTCCCAGATACCCCTGATTTTATGCATCAGGCAAATGAACGTTGGGAACTAAGCAGCATGTACAAAGCAATGGAAATCTATGCAGAAGCTGTTTACCGTTTGTGTGGAAAATAATCATTTGAAATGCTCAACTAAATACACTTTAGTTCAATAGAGAACGAAACTGCTCTCTTACTGTTAAAGGCTGATGAAGGTCAATGTACATTCATCAGCCTTTTTTTTTGTTATAGTGGGTCTTGTTGAGGGGAAGAGTCAGGTCTAAGAAAGATCGCATTTAGTGCCACTGGCTAAACAAATTTATTCTTTTTCAAGAAAAAAGAGTTGCAATGTATTCGTATTTTATTTAGTGTGAATTTATAATCGATCAATAGGTACGATAAAAGGAGAATAGGTGAGAGATGTGAAGATATTTAAGCGAGTATTAATTGGTATAATTATTTTTTTGGGGCTAGCAGGAGGCGCTGGGTACTACTATTTACAACAAAATACCTATGAACCATCTAGTCAAGCAAGTCAAATAGCCCAAAATGGAAAGGATAAAAAAGATTATTTATTTTTTGAGACGAAAGAAAAAAGTCAAAAACCACTGGTTATTTTTTATCCAGGTGCTTTGGTTGAACCAGCTAGTTATAGTGTCTGGGCTGAACAATTAGCAAAAAGTGGGTACTCCGTAGCAATCGCTAAGATGCCTCTTGACTTAGCCATACTTAGTGGGAATAAGGCAGATAAGATCAAAGAAGACTTTTCAAATCGAAATTATGTGATTGGTGGACACTCATTGGGGGGCGTCATGGCGAGTCGCTATGCTAATCAGCATTCTTCTGACAAACACTTAAAAGGAATCTTTTTCTTAGCAAGCTATCCTGATGAAAAAGGTACATTGGCGAAAACGACGTTACCTGTATTAAGCCTGACTGCGTCTAATGATAAAGTCTTGAATCAAAAAGCCTATGAATCAGCTAAAGAATATTTACCTGAGCAAACAGAATATGTTTCGATTAATGGAGGAAATCATGGCGGATTTGGCAGCTATGGGGAACAAAAGGGAGACGGTAAAGCTAAGATTACAAACGAAGACCAACAAACAGCGATTACCAATACGTTAATCAATTGGTTAGGAGAATAGAGTTCCAGATCTAAATCTTACAGCTCACTTTAAAAATGAGTAAAAAGTGTGCATCAGCTCTTTGAAAAAAGCTTGAATTTTTTTAAACATGAGAAACTGTTAAAAAAAATTCAAGCTTATTGTTATCGTAGCTTCCCGCTTCTTTCATGACTTTATCTAAGGCAGTTCAGAAGTCCATTTATCAGAAACTTTGCCGAAGAGCTACATAAGTCACAATCTTTATATAAATAGACTAGAGATAAATCAACTCAAACTTTCACTTGAACATAGAAAGAAATTTGTTCAGACACCATTTCCAGGTCAACTGCCTACTTTTCAAATCATCATTGTTAGAAACACTTACATTGATCTATATTCATTTGGTTAACTAGTTTTCATGATTTCTCTAATAAAATAGCTCTTACTGGACATTTTTGATAAGCTTTTCTGACGGCTTCCTCGTCAGTTTGAGAAACAAATTGCTGATGAGCTTCTGGTTCTTGGGCAAATAAAACGATTCCTTCTTCATCATAATCAAAGATATCTGGGGCTTCGATTTGACAAAGACCACAAGCGATACAGCGCTCAGGTACTAATTTACATAGTAATGACATTTTGACCATCCTATTCTTAAGGGGAGTAATATGACTTCATTTATTTTAGCTTTATTTTCAACAAGAAACAAGTTAAGGATCAGCTCCTTATACCAAGTTATCACAGGAAAACGAACGAGTTCGGTATTGATTTATAGTTTTTTAAACCATTTATTATTTATACATGGTAGTTTTCCTAAAATGAATCAAGAAGAATTTACACGTATCATTGACCAATTAGTTGACCAAAAGTTCCTTATTCAGCTAGAAGATGGCGTGATGATCACTCATTTAGGTGAAAAAGCTTTAGCAGAAGAAATAATTGATCTAGAAGGGCTCCATTATGATCGTTATGGAAGAACCGCTGAGAATTGTTGGCGGTTGATCAAGTTTGCTGTTCAAGTTGTCTCTCATCTGGTAAATAATAAAAAGGAATACTTACCGATTGAAACTAGTCCCTATTATACTATCCAAGTAAAAAAATGGTTAGCTGACACACAACTAGATCGACAAACCTTAGCAAAAAAATTAAGCCAAGAACTGAGTGAAATCTTTTCAACGATGACATCTGAATCGGCTAACTTTCTGGCCAATCAATTTTCAGGTATCCAGTCACCTGGTCTATTAACTTATCAATTAACAGAAATAACCAATGAAGTGCAACGTGAATTGTATGAAGCAAAGCAAGTACACCTGCTGCTAAAAACAATCGAAGAAAAAAAAGATTCGTTGCTTTTTCAATTGGTTTCACCACTACTTATGCAAAACTTCAATCAAAGTATGTTAACGACGAGAAAACTGATTTTATCTGGATGCTCAATTGATGAAGTAATGAAGATACGTCATTTAAAAAGAGGAACAGTAACCGATCATTTGATCGAATGGCAACTTTATTTAACTGATTTTCCTTATCAAAAAATGATCACCAAGCAGACATTTAAGCGACTAAGTCAACTATCGAACATCAAAGAATGGAATTATCGAGAATTAAATGAAGTCGCACCACTAGACTATGGAGAGTTTCGTTTTTATCAAATTGGTGTATTGAAAGGGGAACTGAAGAATGTCGCTGAAGGATGAACTACAAAAACGTTTTGGATTTACTTCGTTTCGTTCAGGACAAGAAGAAATCATCCAGTCTTTATTGAATGACCAAGATGTCCTCGCAGTGTTACCGACAGGAAATGGAAAAAGCCTATGCTACCAACTGACCGGTTATCTGCGTGAAGGAATAGTTATCATTGTTTCACCTTTGCTTTCATTGATGGAGGATCAGGTGATGCAACTACAGAAACAAGGAGAAAAGCGAGTTGTTGCTTTCAATAGTTTACTATCTAGAACGGAACGATATTATGTGTTAAATCATTTGTCCGATTATAAATTTTTATTTTTAAGTCCAGAAATGTTGACGCAAAAAGATGTGATGGAACAATTACAAAAACAAAAAATTGGGTTATATGTGATCGATGAGGCGCATTGCGTTTCTCAGTGGGGGGTAGATTTCCGTCCGGAATACCAACAACTAGGAGAAATTGCTCAGAAATTAGGCTCTCCAGTAACGCTTGCCTTGACAGCAACCGCTACTACAGCCGTGCAACATGATATTGAAACTGTCTTGTTTCAAGAAGTGCCAGTTCGAATTATCCATTCGGTTAATCGACAAAATATTGCTTTATATGTCAAAAAGACTTCCCAAAAAGAAGCTGATCTAGAGGACCTGATGAAACAAGCAAAAGGCTCGATGATTATTTATTGTGCGACAAAGAAAGAGGTAGAGCGTTTGTATCAGCTATTTCGCTCACGTTTTACTATCGGCTATTATCATGGTGGATTAGAGGCATCACAAAGGCGACAGTTGCAACAACAATTTAGTCAAAATAAACTTCAATTTTTGATTGCGACGAATGCTTTTGGTATGGGCATCGATAAGCCAGATATCCGTTATGTTGTCCATTACGATTTACCAGATAGTTTAGAAAATTATGTTCAAGAAATCGGGCGTGCGGGAAGAGACCAACAGGCGAGTGAAGCGATTCTTTTATACAAAGAAAATGACGAACGCATTCATTATTTTTTTAATCAACTTTCTAGAGAACAACGACAAAGTTTTGAAATTTATCTGCAATATCATAGCAATGAACAAGAACAATTCGATGAGATTCAACAAAAATGGTTAGAAATAATTGCACAAACGAGCAATCCGCAAGAGTGGTTAAATCGGCTAAAACGTCAAGAAAAAGAAAAGGAATATCGACTACAACAAATGCTTCATTATGTCAATGCAAAGACTTGTCGAAGAGCGCTGATTCTTGAATACTTTGGGGAGAAACTGATAAAAAAACCAGAAAAATGTTGTGATATTGATGGAGCGGTCCTTACGAGTCAGGAAAATAGAGAAGTCAGCCCATCTGTAGAGCTAAAACAGTGGCAAGATATTTTACTAAATTTATTTTAAAAAAACATTGGATAGAAAATTTATAAGACAATCGCGTTCTGGCTATGGTATAATATTCACGATAGAAATTAGGAGGTTAATAAGGTGAGCAGAAAAGATAGACATCATTCATCAGAAAATAATGAAACACAAGAGCCATGGGAACAACCGATTTATGACACTGAAGACGAAGTTTCTTCAAGAAGTTCTCAACGACAACAAAAGAAAGGCAACACGCTGTTTTTGTCTCTCTTCTTAGTATTATTAGTATTGTGTATTGCAATTCCAGCGGGAGCTTACTTCTGGATTAGAAATGGGTCTTCCAATGCTTCAAGTGCATCATCAACTACAACAACGTCTTCTGTAGTGGAAAGTACGACCTCATCAGAAGTATCATCAACAAAAGAATCAAGTACGGAGCCTGAAAGCACTACTCAGACAGAATCAGTAGTAGCAAGTACACCACAAAGTACTACTGTACCAGAGGAAACAACGCCTTCGACAACGTCTACTTACCAACAAGAAACACAACCAACTAGCACGGTAGAAGAAGCGACAACACCATCCTCTTCGGCTGCTGCAGATGGATCAACAGTGACTGTTCAACCAGGTGACGGACCTAAACAAGTAGCTGAACGTGCCGGGATCACTATTGATCAATTATTTGCATTAAATGGTTTAGATCCAAATAATTATATGATTTATCCTGGACAACAATTAAAAGTTAAATAATCTTAGCCGCGATCTGCGGCTTTTTTTTTGAAAAGGGAGTTATAGCATGACACAAATCAGTATTGCAATAGATGGACCTGCTTCGTCAGGTAAAAGTACTGTTGCAAAAATTTTGGCAAAAGAATACAACTATATTTATACCGATACAGGCGCCATGTATCGTGCCATTACGTATCTAGCGATAAAACACCAAGTACCTTTTGGAGATGAAGAGCAACTCGTAAAGCTGATCCAAGCCTATCCAATCTCTTTTATCCAAGAGACAGACGGTCAACACGTTTTGGTGGCAGACCAAGATGTAACTACAGAAATTCGTCAGCCAGATGTGACCAAGGCAGTTTCTGAAGTTTCTGCTCATCAAAAAGTACGTGAAGCACTGGTTTCGATCCAACGTAAAATTGGTGAACATGGTGGGGTTGTAATGGACGGCCGAGATATTGGTACTTCTGTTTTACCTCAGGCAGAAGTGAAAATATTTTTAGTAGCAAGTGTAACAGAACGGGCACAAAGACGCTATAAAGAAAATATTGAAAAAGGGATACCAACAGAGTTGGAAACTCTTACGAAGGAAATCCAAGAGAGAGATCATTATGATTCTACAAGAAAAGTATCCCCTTTAAGACAAGCGGATGATGCCATTCGAATCGACACTACTGGAAAATCGATTACGGAAGTTGTCCAATCCATCAAAAAAGTGGTCACAGAAAAAGGCTATCTTTTGTAAAAAGGGAAAAACTCAGGATTTTTAGGGTAAACCAAACGAAATCGCTTTATTTTTTTTTAATAATCAATTAAACTAAAATTAGTACCGTTGTTACGGCAGAATGTTGGTTAGGAGGACAAATGTTATGACAGAATTTGAACAAAATCAAACAGAAAACAGTCAATCAATGGAAGATGCAATGAATAGCGTCCAAGAAGTAAACGTTGGAGACGTTGTATCCGGCGAAGTTTTAGTAATCGAAGATAAACAAGTTGTGGTAGGAATCGAAGGTGCCGGAGTTGAAGGCGTCGTTCCTGCTAAAGAATTGTCTACTTCACCTGTTGAAGATATCAACGAGGTAGTAAAAGTAGGAGATACTCTAGATCTTGTAGTTATCAGTACTATCGGAAAAGATAAAGAAAACGGTAGCTATTTGCTTTCAAAACGCCGTTTGGATGCCAAAAAAGTTTGGGAAGATATCGAAAAAGATTTCCAAGCAGGTAATATCATCGAAGCACCTGTGACGAATGTCGTAAAAGGCGGCTTAGTCGTTGATGTAGGTGTTCGTGGTTTTGTACCAGCTTCAATGGTGGAAGATCATTTTGTTGCTGATTTTTCAGAATACAAAGGTCAAACATTGGCGTTCAAGATCGTTGAGATCGAACCTTCAGAAAACCGTTTAATTCTTTCACACAAAGCAGTTGTGGAAACGGAAAAAGAAGAAAAGAAAAAAGAAATTCTGGCCAATATTCACGAGGGAGACGTTATCGACGGACGAGTAGCTCGTATTACTGATTTTGGTGCTTTCGTTGATTTAGGTGGAATTGATGGATTGGTCCATGTTTCTGAGATCTCACATAGCCATGTGGCGAAGCCTAGTGATGCTTTAGCAGTTGGGGATGAAGTAAAAGTAAAAGTTCTTTCGATTAATCCTGAACAAGAACGTGTTTCTCTTTCAATTAAAGACACGTTGCCTGGGCCTTGGACTGATATTGAAGAAAAAGCCACTGTTGGTTCAGTTTTAGATGGAAAAGTGAAACGTTTGACAAGCTTTGGTGCATTTGTAGAAGTATTCCCAGGGGTAGAAGGTCTGGTTCATATTTCTCAAATCTCCCACAAGCACATCGCTACACCTCATGAAGTACTTCATGAAGGGGATGAAGTGCAAGTAAAAGTTTTAGAAGTACATCCTGAAGAACATCGTATTGCCCTTAGCATCAAGGCTTTAGAAGAAAAACCAGCATCGGAAGAAGAACCAAAAGATGTTGAAACTTATGAATTACCAGAAGAAAATACTGGTTTCACAATGGGTGATCTTTTAGGTGATGCTTTGAAAGAAGAAGTCGAAGAAACGACTACTGATGATTCAGAAAAATAAAATTTTTGAGTGTTCATTTTAAAAAAACTGAAATGAGACAAAAAGATCAATCAATGTTTACAACATTGATTGATCTTTTTCTGTTATTATCATTAGAACTAGTTAAACTCACAAATCGAGTGAAAGATAAAACCAACTGCTGTGAGAAGGGCTAAGGAATACCTAATAAAGTACATCGTTTAGACCATACCAAATGGCTGTGCAAGTGCCATATTGTATTCACAATTGGAGATATTGGATAGATGATTTGCTTAAACTATTTATCAGAGCTGGAGATTTCTGTCAAACTACTATCAAAACTCTATCATTGTTTAATTAGAAGCTATTTTTTGGGCTAGCCCTAAACAACCGATAATTCCAGCTTGATCTCCTAATTTTGGAAAAACAATATATTCTTCTATTTTCGGATGAGCAACATAATTCTGATTAAGTTTTGAAAATTCACGATGAATTTTCTCTTGTAAGTGTACTTGTTTCATTACACCGCCACCTAGAATGATAATATCCGGTGAAAACATCATTGTAGTATTATGAATGCATTGGGCAATGTAAAAAGCTTCCATGTCCCAAAAAGGATGATCTTCCTTTAAATCTTGACCTTTAATTCCTATTCTCTTTTCGATAGCAGGTCCTGCTGCCATACCTTCTAAACAATTTTGATGATAAGGGCAGTTACCCTTAAAGTGATCGTCAGGGTGATTACGTACAATCATATGTCCCATTTCCGGATGACTGAATCCCTCGATAAATCTTCCATTTTGCAGTGCACCACCACCTATACCTGTGCCAACTGTATAATAAACAACTAATGAATGGCCTTGACCATGTCCAGCTATATATTCTCCATAAGCTGCAGCATTGACATCAGTTGTCCAATAAAAAGGAATTTTCTCAAAATTTCTTTTTAGATAACCAATAAAATCGAAATTTCTCCACGGTATTTTAGGTGTTGAGGTTATATATCCATATGTTTTCGATTCAGGATGGATATCAATAGGTCCGAAAGAACCAACAGCAATGCTGGACAATTCTGTTTCATATTTTTTGAAAAAAGAAACAACTTGTGGCATTGTTTCTCCTGGATTCAAAGTTTCAAAACTCACTCTCTCAATAACCTCTAATTGTGCATTACCAACTGCACAGACAAATTTTGTTCCTCCTGCTTCAATTGCACCGTATAGCATAAAACATTTCTCCTTATAGTTAAAGATGATTTCATGGGCAGTTATGCATTTAACCAATTTATTGTTCAGATTTTTAAAGAATTTAACTCGTTTATTTGTTATTTTCTTTTGAAAAATCGCTATTATTCCAGTTAATACATACATCAGATCGCGCATAGCCCTTTAAATTATCCGTTTATTGATGTTTTGGTTAGAAAGAATAATCAGTACTATTGACTATTCCATTAGTCAACTTCAAGTAAATCAGTAGTAGCGGTAACTGTTCCTTTAATAAGTGGTGTCACTTTTGAATAATCTGCGGTATTTGTCACAATAACCATTGTTGTATCATCAAGTCCTGCTTCTTTAATTAGCGTACGATCAAACGTTCCAAGGATATCTCCTTTTTTTACTTTTTGATTAGCAGTAACTTTTTGTATAAATCCTTTACCGCCCATCGATACGGTGTCAATACCAATATGAATCAGTATTTCAGCGCCATCATTCGATTTAAGACCGTAAGCATGTCCAGTCTCAAATGTAACTTGAATAGTACCGTCTACTGGAGAATAAACAGTGTCCCCAGTTGGTTTAATCGCAATACCTTTTCCCATAGTCTCTGAAGAAAATACTGGATCATTTACTGAATCAAGTCCAATCACTTCACCTGCAAGGGGACTAACGATTGTTTCTGAAGAATGATTTGTTTTAGTAGGTTCGCCAGAAGTAACTGTGGATTGTTGGGTGTTTTCTGAATGATTCGTCACTGTTTGATCCGTAAGAGCTTCTGCTGCAAAGATGCCTGAAGCTTTTGTTTTTCCATAAAAGTAAGTAATTGTAAAAGCAATCGCAAAGCTAATTAATTCACATAGTAAATAAAATGGGATAGAGGTTGCATTAATTGAAAGAAATCCAAGAAAACCTGCTGAACCAAGTGATACAGCAACTACTTTCAGTAGACCTGCTACTGCAGCGGCAACTCCGGAACCAATTAAAGCACAGAAAAACGGGAAACGATATTTTAAATTGACACCAAACAGAGCTGGTTCAGTAATTCCAAGAAGAGCTGATACTCCTGCAGAGGAAGCAAGACTTTTTGTTTTAGCATTTTTAGTCAAGAACCAGATAGCAAATGTTGCAGCACCTTGGGCAACGTTCGCCATAGAAGCAACTACAAATATAAAGTCTCCATGTCCAATACCATTAGTCCATGCTGAAAGTAACTGCGTTTCAATTGCAGGAAATGATTGATGAAGACCGGTCATAACGATTAACGAGTAAGTTCCACCAAAAATACCCATTCCAATAAATCCGGTTGCATTATATAGCCAAACGATCGCATCTGTAATCCCGTTAGAAAGCAATAACATGACAGGGCCGATGACTGTGAAGGTTAGAAAGCCGGTAATGATTACAGATAATAAGGGGGTAAATGTAAAGTCAACGGATGATGGAAGTTTTTTGTGAAAAAACTTTTCCAGTATTGATAATAGCCAAACAGCTGCTAACACAGGAATGACTTGATAAGCATAGTTAGTTTGTGAGACATGATAACCAAAAATATTCCAATATTCCATAGAACCACCAAGTTGTGGTGTTGTCATAATCATTCCAATTGCAGCACCAAGGAACTGGTTGGCTCCAAAACGTTTAGCAGCGGAAATACCAACTAGAATAGGCAAAAACATAAATGGTGCAGCGGACATCAGTTGGATCATTGAGGAAATACCTTCAATCGCAGGATACATTTCTTCAATTGATTTTGGTCCAAAAAGTCCAGCAGCTGTTAAAAAGTTTTGTAATGCCATTAATAAACCACCTGCAACAAGGGCAGGTATAATTGGAACAAAAATATCTGATAATAATTTAATTAATGCCATAATGGGGTTGAATTTTTTATCTTTACTAGCAATTTGTTTTAAATCATCTGTTGAAATTTCTGAAAGTCCAGTTTTTTTGATAAGTTCGTCATAAACGAAATTAACATCACCTGCACCTATAATCACTTGATATTGTCCATCAATTTTAAATGTGCCTTTCACATCTGGATTTTCGTCTAAAGCTTTTTGATTCACTTTCGTGTCATCTTTTAGTACGAGACGAAGACGTGTAGCGCAGTGTGCAGTTGCAATAAGGTTATCTTTTCCGACCGCTTGTATTACGTCGGAAGCTACTTTACTGTAATTCATTCGAATCACTCCTTTTTTATTTTTACGTGAAAACGGTTCACTGAAATGCAAATTTATTTTAGCATATCTTAAAAATATGTCAAACGTTTGTCATATAATTTATTTTTTTAAATGAAATGATTGATTTTTCAACGGAAAACGTTTACCATACTAGTTGTAAAAAGATAAATTGAAGGAGTAAAATATGAACTTACCTCGAGAAATACGATATCGTGCTTATTCTGATTGGACTAAAGATGAGATGGATAAAATTAAGGATAATGTAAAACGATCACCTTGGCGTGCTAGCTATCATATCGAACCTAAAACAGGATTGTTAAACGATCCTAATGGTTTTTCTTTTTTTAACGGAAAATATACGCTTTTTTATCAAAATTGGCCATTTGGAGCTGCTCATGGTTTGAAAGAATGGGTACACACTGAATCAGATGACTTAGTTCATTTTCATGTAACAGGAGCAGAACTTCTTCCAGACACAAAACGAGATAGCCACGGCGCTTATTCCGGTTCTGCATATGAAATAGAGGGGAATCTATTCTTACTCTATACAGGAAACGTTCGAAATGAAAATTGGGAACGTGATACACTTCAAATCGGAGCATGGATGGATAAAGACTACAACATTACGAAAGGTGAGAATGTTCTTATTCATCCACCTGCTGATGTAACTGATCATTTTCGTGATCCACAAATGTTTAATTATGAAGGACAATTGTATGCGATTGTTGGAGCACAAAATTTAGAAAAATCAGGCTTTATCAAACTTTACAAAGCGACTGACAATAACGTGGAAACATGGGAAGAAGTTGGCAACCTTGATTTTGGCGGCACTGGTTCAGAATACATGATTGAGTGTCCAAATCTGGTATTTGTAGACAAAAAACCTGTTCTCATTTATTGTCCTCAAGGGTTGGATAAATCTGAGCTTAATTATGGAAATATCTACCCAAATACTTTTAAGATCTGTCAATCGCTTGACATAGAAAAAGTAAAACTTGTGGGCACTTCAGAAATTCAAAATCTTGATTATGGATTTGAAGCGTATGCGACTCAAGGATTCAATACTCCTGATGGTCGTGCTCTGATTGTCAGTTGGATTGGACTACCTGATATCGATTATCCAACTGATAAGTATGATTATCAGGGAGCAATGAGTCTTGTAAAAGAACTTTCAATAAAAGATGGTAAACTTTACCAATATCCAGTAGAAGCTATTACATCATTACGTGCTAGTTCTGAACAATTTACAGCAAAAGCAGAAACAAATAATACTTATGAGCTTGAACTAACGTTTCCTCCAAATCAGAAATCGGAGTTACTTCTTTTCTCTGATAGTAAAGGAAATGGACTTAGCTTGATTGTAGATACCAAAGAAGGAAAAATTATTTTAGATCGCAGTAAAGCAGGCATTCAATATGCCACTGACTTTGGTACGATTCGTGAATGCTCAATTGATACTAAAGAAACAATTGCTAACATTTTTGTAGACAATTCAATCATTGAGATTTTTATTAATAAAGGAGAAAAAGTATTTACTAGTCGCGTATTCCCTGAGAAACACCAAAATGGTATTCAACTTAAATCAGGTGAACCGACTGGAAAATACTTTGAATTAAAATATTAATATGGTAGCAAAATTATCTGATGTCGCTGAACTAGCTGGAGTTAGCCCAACTACCGTTTCACGTGTCATTAACAATAAGGGATATCTATCGGAAAAAACAAAACAAAAAGTTCATGAAGCTATGAAAACTCTTGGTTACAAACCTAATAATCTAGCACGTGGACTTCAAGGAAAGTCACCCCAACTTATTGGGCTTATTTTTCCTAATATCAGTAATATCTTTTACTCTGAACTGATTGAGTATCTGGAAATCGAATTATTCAAACATGGCTATAAAACAATTATTTGCAATAGTCAGAACGATCCTGCTAAAGAGCGGGAATATATTGAAATGCTTGAAGCGAATCAAGTTGATGGGATTATCTCATCTAGTCATAATCTTGGAATTGCTGATTATGAGCGTGTGGGAGCACCTATTGTCGCTTTTGATAGAAACTTAGCTCCCAATGTTTCCATTGTTTCTTCAGACAACTTTGAAGGTGGAAAACTGGCTGCTAAAACGTTACAAAAAAATGGTTGTCAAAATAGTATTATGATTACAGGAAATGACAATACGGATTCTCCAACAGGGTTACGTGCGCTTGGTTTTTCTTTTCAAAATCCAAATGGCAAAGTTTTCAAAATTCCTAATAATCTCTCTACGATTCGTCGAGAAATGGAAATCAAGTCGACGATCCTAAGTCACAAACCAGATGGTATTTTTGTTTCTGATGATCTAACAGCCATTCTTACTATGAAAATTGCTCATCAGCTTAAACTTAATATCCCAGAAGATCTAAAAATTATTGGCTATGATGGAACATCTTTTGTTGAGAAATTTTTCCCACAATTGACCACAATCAGACAACCAATTGATGAAATCGCAAGTCTGATTGTTGATGTTCTTCTGAAAAAAATGAAGAATGAAAAGACAAGCAAGGATTACATTTTGCCAATCTCGTTACTTCCCGGAGGGAGCATTTAACGTCAAATTCTTTTCTTGATGTTTATCACATTCGTTCAAAAAAATTTGGAGCTGATCGCTTCTTTCACGACCTTATCCACATGGTTCAAGAAGTTGCTTTAACAAAAAATTGCTGAAGAATACCAAAAATAGGAGGAACTATTTTTGGATTCTTCGGCTTATTTCTCATAGCTAGATATGGCATAAACTTTCCGGTTGTAGATTAATGAAATATGCATGTCCAGTTTTACAGGCTATTTAAAAGAAAAAGGACGTTAATAATTTCTGGTAAACATGAAAATATTAATTTGAGTTTGAAAATCAACATTTTTGGGCATCAGGCTATATTGTAGGCACAGTGGGACTAATGAAGTGACCATAAGAAAATACAGGCTAGAATAAGGAATTAGGATATTGCGCTAGATAAACTGAGAGTTTGAGAATATGAAGATCGTTGAAAGAATGAGAGTGAAGAAAAGAGCTTTCACATATCATGAAACAATAAAAAGAGTAGAAAATGAAAACGAGAGAAACAATTTATGCTATAATCAAATGTCACTGATCGATTTTAAGTTCAGTAGTGTGTGAATATTTAGGCTAACGCTCATCTAGCGGTTCTGAATATGGTTTTTAGGGTTATTGAAACAATGAAGTTCCTTAACCAAAGAAACAAGAATAAAAGGTGGTTTCCTAGGGTTCAATATTCACTTTGATGTTTTATGAAAAAAAGTTGTCCAATGAATAAATACTTGCGTAATTTTAGCGAACAATGCTTGAAAGTTCGCAAAGCTTTCGTTACACTAAGTAAGATTGGAAACTTGTGAGGAGGAAAAAATATGGCAAATCCAACAATTGCAATCGTTGGCCGCCCGAACGTCGGTAAGTCTACGATTTTTAACCGCATCGCTGGCGAGCGTATCTCGATTGTCGAAGATACTCCAGGAGTAACTCGCGATCGTATTTATGCTAAAGGCGAATGGTTAGGTCGAGAATTCAGTGTGATCGATACAGGTGGGATTGATTTAGGTGACGAACCATTCATGGATCAAATCAAGCATCAAGCAGAAATCGCGATTGAAGAAGCAGATGTCATCATCTGTGTTGTCAGCGGACGTGAAGGAGTCACCGATGCAGATGAAGTAGTAGCAAAAATTTTATACCGCAGTAATAAACCTGTGATTTTAGCAGTTAACAAAGTGGATAATCCCGAAATGCGAAACGATATTTACGAATTTTATTCATTAGGATTGGGTGATCCATATCCAGTGTCAGGGAGTCACGGTTTAGGGATCGGCGACGTATTAGATGAAGCAATTAAACACTTTTCAAATGATGGGGAAGAAGAAGAGGATGATACGATCAAATTTAGTTTGATCGGCCGCCCAAATGTTGGGAAATCTTCATTGATTAATGCGATTCTAGGAGAAGAACGAGTGATCGTTTCGGATATAGAAGGAACGACTAGAGATGCTATCGATACTCACTTTGTATCTGATAACGGTCAGAAATTTTTAATGATCGATACTGCTGGAATGCGTAAACGTGGAAAAGTATATGAAAATACCGAAAAATACAGTGTGATGCGTGCGATGCGTGCTATTGACCGTTCCGACATCGTTTTGATGGTTTTGAATGCTGAAGAAGGAATCCGTGAGCAAGACAAACGGGTAGCTGGATACGCTCATGAAGCAGGACGTGGTGTGATCATCGTGGTAAACAAATGGGATCTTGTCAAAAAAGAAACCAATACGATGCGTGATTTTGAGCAAGAAATTCGTGAAGAATTTCGTTATTTAGATTACGCGCCAATCGTCTTCGTATCAGCAGTCACAAAACAACGTTTAGAACGTTTACCTGAAATGATCGAAGAAGTAAGTATGAATCAAAACTTGCGTGTGCCGTCTGCTGTCTTGAATGATATCATCATGGATGCAGTAGCAATCAACCCGACTCCAACAGATAAAGGGAAGCGGTTGAAGATTTTCTATGCTACGCAAGTGGCTGTAAAACCACCAACCTTCGTCGTTTTTGTTAACGAAGAAGAGTTGATGCATTTTTCTTATGAACGTTTCTTAGAAAATCAAATTCGTAAAGCATTTACTTTCGAAGGAACTTCGATCCGAATCATTCCAAGAAGACGAAAATAGGCATTTTACCACATCGGCAGATTTTTTTCAAAAAAAATAGGTGGTTTTGTTTATTACGTTTTTATGACTAAAAAAAGCACGTGAAAAATGGTAAAAACCTTGCTATTAAGCGGTTTATATGATATCGTGATAACAGAATATTGAACTAGATCAATATTTCTTTTAAACTTCTGGACCACTCAGAATGTTTTTAACTAAACTGATGTTTTACATCATATCTCTTGTGGAGGAGGTGAATCTATCCATGGCAAACAAAGCAGAATTAATCGAAAAAGTTGCTTCAGCTACTGACTTAACTAAAAAAGATGCAACTGCAGCAGTCGATGCTGTATTTTCAACTATTCAAGATGCTTTAGCTAACGGCGAAAAAGTTCAATTAATCGGTTTTGGTAACTTTGAAGTTCGCGAACGTGCTGCACGTAAAGGACGTAATCCACAAACTGGTGAAGAAATCGAAATCCCAGCTAGCAAAGTACCTGCATTCAAACCAGGTAAAGCATTAAAAGACGCTGTTAAATAATACGGCTGAATAAACGCCTGTGGCTCTAGAGCTACAGGCGTTTTTCTTAAGTCGAAATATGAAAAAGGGGCAGAAAAGGGGCAATAATAATCAGAGCCCATCTTTTTCTAAGTCCTCTAAAATGTTAACTCGCATTCTCTATGTAACGTGAGTGTAAATTTGATTTGTGATTTTAGAGTCTTCATGTCCAACTCTATCCATGATTGCTTTTAACGGCTATCCTTTTTCTGTCAACCACGAAACGTGCGTATGGCGAAAAATATGAGATGATAAATTTTATGCGCTAAATCAACACGTTCATCAGCTCTTTTCAAAGCTAGATTGAAAGAATTGTTTTGTACAGGAACCCCGTTCTTCGTTACAAATAGATAGTTGAGATTTTCGAACTTGTCGTTTTCCATAGAATCCCAAGTTACTTCTTCAATTGTCCGTTTAACCAAACAAAGAGTTCTATTTGTTATATCAAGATTTCTGTATGATGCGTTTGTTTTAACAGATCCCTTGATCCCTCTTCGATATTCTCCAGAACGATCAATTGATCCGTTTACGAAAGCTTGACTATTTTCAAAATCAAAATCTTTCGCTTGTATTTCTATTGCTTCTCCGATGTGTGTGCCCGTCAAAAACATAAATTCAGCAAATCGACCTAAACGATACGTTGAAGGTTTTCGATACAATTCTTTTATCAATTTCTCAGCAATAAGCGATGATTTTCTAAAATAGGAGAAGCTATTTCAAAAAATCTTTTCTCATTGTCATCGAAGCTCCCGATGCTTGCAAAACCTCTGATTTACGCTCTTTTCACAACTTTGCTTTAAACAATAATAAAAAAATCTGAGGCAGAATACGGTTCATTCTGTCCCAGATTTTTAATACAAAACTTCTCAGTCATTATTGACGAAAAGCTATTTTTTCAAACTATCTTAATGAATAAGATAGTCGTTATTTTTACAACCTCTTATTTATTCAAAGTTGATTGCTTCGTTCATTGTCTCATTTGTCTATCTGGCTGTTTAGAAAAAATCTTTTGCTCATCGGTTATTGCGTGCGTTTGTTTTTACTGAAAAATTTGCATCGTTTGCTCATATAGTAAGCAATGATGATAACCACTGTTAATATTCGGAGATAAATAGCTGATCTGAATAGTTTACCTGGTTTATATCCTACAATAATTTCATTTGTACCAATCTTTGGAGAAATTCTTAGAGCGCCTATTGAAGTCAGTGAATATTGTGCTTCACTTCTAGATTTTCCATTGATTATGAGGGAACTATTGTGGTAAATGATTACTGGTAAAGTTATTTTATTTGTATCTTTAGCAGTGAAAGTTAGATGTATATTCCCTTGTTTGTCAATTGATCTTTTAAGAGGGATAGAATTGTGTAAAACGTCCTCTTTATAAGCTTTGTAAGGATCTTCCAATTGTCCACCACTAGCGGGTAAATAGTCAGCCATCGGTTTTCTGTGTATTTGTAAAGCAGCAGATAGATCAGCATTGCCTCCAAATAGGTGACGAATATTACTTGCATTACTTTCTAAGGTTTCAGCAGCACTGGTGTCTTTAGAAAGTGGGGCATCACTATTCCAGATAGCTGCTGTATCCGAAATTAAAGCATAGCCACCTGTTAAATTTAACAATGAAAAAGTCAGTAATAGTGGCACACTGATTTTTAAAACCGATTGTTTCTCTAAAGTTACAAAGGTTTTTTGAATGGTAAAACCGAACCCTAGTATTAATAAGATACATGCGAGGCAACCCAGTCTTTGTGGAAATTGCATTTTGCGAACAAATGTAAAATAATTGCCGATATCATTCCAAGGAATGTATTTAGAAGAGACAAGTAAAAAGAATGCTCCGACTAAGTTGATTGTTTTTTCCAACACATTGAGTTTATTAAAGTGGACGATAGTAAACACAAGTTGAAAAATAAATATCATAGAAAGGATTAGTCCAAAGTTTGTCCAGCCAATTGAACCAAACGAAAGTGAAGTACTATTCGATAATAGATCAGTTACTGCGTATGGTGGAATCAAGGTATCATTGGACAAATCCAGAAAAGCAGCAAACGTATTGAAAGAAAGACCGATAGCGATCACCACTGCTAGCAGAGCCTGTTTGATTATTACTAGTTTTTTGTTAGAGTAAAGCAAACCCACAAGGAAAAAGGGAATCAAAGCGGCTACGGCTAGTAAGGTTGAAAACATATGGACAGATAGCAATAATGAAATGGTTCCTCCTAGCACCACAGGTTGGATTGGGCTTTCCCGATTTCTTATCATTCTAACAGCTGGAATAAAAATAAGAGGTAAAAAGGCAGCACCCCAACCAGAAAAATTTTGGGCAAGAGTATAGTAAAAAATGGTAGGTGTACCCATGTATAAAATAGCCATCCCAGTAGCAATTTTTTGCTCTAAATGGCAGTACCGTCCAAGGAAATACATCGATGTACCGGCAGTGAAGTAACACAGAAAAGTAGATACAAGTTGGAATCTGAACCAAGTTTTAAAAATTAAAAGTAACAGTCCATGTAAATAGGCAAAGTCGGTTCCATAAAGGGCATTGATGACTCTTCCCGATTGGCTAAAACCGTAGATGGATTGGAAATAATTAAACGTGCCATTTTTTAATTGCATAGCCGTGTCATAGAAACGGTTCATATGAAATACCCAGTCATTTGAAACAATGAGTGCATGTTTATAAATTTGAGGTGAAACCATAAAAAAAGCACATAGGGAGATAATTAATATTGCTGTAACTGATTTTTTATTTATTTTTGACAAAACTTATCCCTCATTTTTGATGAAATTTAGTTGAATAAAATTGCTTAATCCATTTCTCCGTTTTATAAAATGAAAAGCAAAGTCCTATATAATCTTTTACTTCGTATTACAGTATACCATGCCCGATTTATTACACAAGAATTCTTTAAATAGGTGCTCTTAAATGTAGGTGAATTACGAAGTTTTTCTATATTCTCCCAAGAATTTACCCTATTCTTTTCCGATTTTACTTACTAATGGTAAAATAAAGAAAAGGAGGGGTGCTTATGGAAATCGACTATCAAGGACAAGAAGAACAAACAAAAATCTATTATGGGGAAACGTTGGTCAGCCAACTGAAAACAATAACGATTGATCAGCCTGTTTTATTTTTGACGAACCAACGGTATTACGATTTGTTTGTTGAGAAAATCAACCAACAGTTTCCTAACCCAAGTGAGATTGATTGGTATATCTGTGCCAATACTCAATGTAATCACTTAACAGAACTAAGTAATCTTGTGACATTTGCAAAACGATATCCTGAAAACCAATCCTTACTTATCATTGGGTTTGGGAATGAGGGGATCATGGATTTAGCAGGTTTTTTCCAGAAGCATACCTCACTTGCATCAACATTATGGCTAATACCGGTATCGATTCGTTCAATGGCCCGGGCATTAACTCCTCAACGAAATATTTTACAATTGCCAAATCAAGTCGTCTTGCGAACGACCAACCTTCCAGAACGAATTGTTTACGATCAAACAATCAGTGAAAAACAAGGAGAAGGGAAACAAATAGATTTTTTGACTTTGATAACATGTGGTTTAGTTTGTGATTATCATTTTTTACAAAATCTCTATAAAAACTATCCGCAACCAAGGCAGTTATCTCAGCGGGCTTTTACGGGGATGCTGGAAGAAATGATTAGTTTTTACCAAGTAGATGCGGAAAATCTCTCAAATTATGGTAAACTATTTGAACAAGCTTTTTACCTAACAGAAAATGGTCATTTGTTATCAGCTAGTATGAAAAAACTATTAGGAATGCTTTTTCATCTTACTTGGAATGTAGGACTAGCGGATATGTCCTTTCAATTGAAAAATTTTTTTATCTGGTTGAAACATCTGGGTTATCCTATCGATTGGCCAGAACAATTATCAAAAATTGATTATTTAGAAAATGTCTTGCTTCTAGCGGAAAAAAGCAAAAAAATTCTTGTTTTGAAAAAAATTGGTATAATAGAGAAATATCAATCGCCAAAGGAACAAGAATTAATACAAACAATGAAATCTTATGACGAGATTATTAGTGAGATTAGAGGGATTTAAATGAATACAAATAGTGAAAAAATGTTACAAGCATTGTCAGAGGAAGATTTGGCGCAAGCTCAGTTATATCTGACACAAGCTTTGAAAGAAGATCCGGCCGATGTTTTGGCTGAATTAGGGGAAGAACTCTTAGCGATTGGTTTTTTAGAAGAAGCAAAGCAAATTTTTGGACAGTTAGTGAAACAGTACCCCGAAAATGATGAGTTGTTCATTCCATTGGCGGAAATTGCGATTGAAGATAATGAAATCGATCAAGCATTTGAATATCTGGAAAACATTTCAAAAGAAAGTGACTACTATCCTCAAGCTTTATTAGCAATTGCTGATTTATATCAAGTGATCGGTATTCCTGAAGTCAGTGAAGCGAAATTGAAGGAAGCAGCTGCGTTGTTGCCTGATGAACCATTGATCCAATTTGCATTAGCTGAACTTTACTTTTCAGTCGATCGTTTTGCTGAAGCTGCAACGATCTATCAACTATTATTATCAAGTAATATTGATGAGATTTCTGGCATCTCTATGCAGGAACGTTTAGGACAATCTCTAAGCATGCAAGGAGAGTTTGAAGCAGCAATCGAACCATTGGAACAAGCATTGCAGGAAGAACGGACAGATGATCGCTTATTCCAGTTAGCTTTCACCAATCTGCAGCTAAAAGAAAATGAAAAAACGATCAATTATTTACAAGAATTGAGAGAAGTAAATCCCCAATATCAATCTCTTTATCTTTATTTAGGTCAAGCATTGCAAGAAGAAGAATTGATTGAAGAAGCGCAGAAAGTTCTTGAAGATGGGATCAAAGAAAATCCTTATCAAGTAGAACTCTATCACTTAGCTTCTGAAAATGCGTATCGCCTACATGACAAAGAAAAAGCAGAAAAACTATTATTAAATGCGTTGGAATTAGGCGAAAAACAAGACGAAACATTATTAACATTAAGTAATTTGTATTTAGATGAAGAACGTTACGAAGATGTAATCAAGAGTATCGAGCAAATGGAAGAAACTGCAAATCCATATGCGGAATGGAATTTAGCCCATGCCTATAATGAATTAGAGGACTTCACGCTAGCAGCTGTTCATTATGAACAAGCGTATCACGAATTGGAGCATGAACCTGATTTTCTAAAAGAATACGCCTTATTCTTACGAGAAGAAGGACAATTGACAAAAACAAAAGATCTACTTACTCATTATTTAGAATTGGAACCTGGAGATTTGGAGGCATTGTCAGTATTAGACGACCTAGCAGAGAGGTGAGTAAAATGCTAATAGATGTAAAGGAAAAAAAGAATTTCTTAACTTGGATGGTCAATCATGTTTCATTTAGTCGCAGAGAGGTTTTTTGGATTTTGAATTACTTGGCTAATCATGAAGCAATCTTAAGTAATGTTCATTTTGTTGAAGGAGCGAATCAAGCAAATCGGGGATTACAAATCAGTGACCTTTCTTTCGATGGAGAACCAATGAAATTATTTCTCGAGGGGAAAGAGTTTACCGATACTGATCAAATTTTTCATGAAATTCGATTAAATTGGAAAAGACCGCTATATGTAGAATGCCTTTTTGAAAATGCTTGGCAGACGAAAGAGTATTTAATGGTTTTAGAAGAGAACCCCTTTGCATCTTGGAACGACTCTATTAGTGAAGAAGATCTTGAACTAGTCGAGCAATATCTCAAAGAGAAAGAACAAGCAGCCCATCTCAAAATGCTTTACTTACAGATTGATCAAGCGCTTGAAAAAGGGGATAAAGATGCTTTCCTGGAATTGTCCGATGAAGTTAATCGTGAAATATTAAGCAAGAACCAAGTAAAAGGCGAACATGCAGGAAAGAATCCTAACTAAGGATACTTTTATCTAAACGTTTATTCGTTTTTAAAGATACTAAAAGAGACTGAGGAAAGTTGATATGCTCCCCCTATATAGGACACTGAAATATAAAAGTCCTGTATAGGGGGATTTTGTATGCCAAAAAGAAAGATGAAACTCACTCCAGAAAAACGAGTAGGACTAGGAGAGAGCTATATTCGCTTAAATAACTTAGACTGTGGTTTAAGATAAGTGAATCCTTCTCCTTCGACCTCATGGACATTGATGATCGATAGAAAGGCTTTTTCATCGATTTCATGGACGATTCGTTTCACTTCATTCAATTCACTCGAACTAACCACCATATAGATAATTTTTTTAGAATGACCAGAAAATCCACCTTCACCACTTAAAAAAGTGACGCCGCGTTCTAATCCAGTCATCAATAGTGGGGCAATTTCTTCATTTTTGTTTGAGACGACTAAAATCCCTTTAGCTGAGTAACCGCCATCTAAGATTGAATCAATGACACGGCTGAAAACATAAGAAACAATTAACGTATACATCATGCGTTTCAAGTCAATGTAAGTCAATGAAGCCAACAAAACGATAACATCTAATACCAGTAAAGATCGACCCATTGAGATCCCATAATTCTTTTCTAATATACGAGCAATGATATCACTTCCACCGGTAGTTCCACCCATCCGATAGACCAGACCACTTCCAGTTCCGGCAATTAAGCCAGCCAATAATGAAACGATCAGTAAGTCATGTTGAAGATTGATTTGTAAAGGAACACGTTGCCAAATCCATAAAAATGCAGACAACGAAACTGTTCCTAAGACGGTATAAGCGAGTGAACGTTTTCCTAAAATTTTTCCCCCAATCAAAATCAAAGGTATATTGATCAAAAGTGTAGAGTAGGCAGGATCAATCCCAAAAAGTGCGCGTAAGATCAAAGTGATCCCTGAAACGCCACCTTCTGCTAAATGATTCGCAATATTTAAATAAACGAGTCCAAACGCATAAATACTTGTACCAACCATAATCATTACGACTTCTTTAACTGTTTTCATTGAGATCATCAAACCACTCCTTCGATAAACCGACTAATATTTTCGCAATATTTCACTCTTTTTACATCACAATACTCAATGTAGCACGTAATCTTTATTTTCTCAATCGCTCTTGCCTAGGATTTGGACGTAGTTTTTGGTAAGATAAATAGGAAAGGTGGAGAAGAAATGACAAAAGAACGTTCTTTAAGAAGTATGCAACAGGAAGTAGATGACTATATCCAACAGTTTAAAATAGGCTATTTTTCTCCATTAGCTCAAATGGCACGCTTAACAGAAGAAGTCGGGGAGCTGGCTCGAGAAGTCAATCATACATACGGTGAAAAAGCGAAGAAAGAAACGGAGCCCAACAATTCTGTAGCAGAAGAATTAGGTGATGTTTTATTTGTCACTATGATCATGGCAAATTCCCTGGAAATCGATTTAACGGATGTATTTGAAAAAAATATGGAAAAATTTAATCGCAGAGATCACAATCGCTTTGAAAGAAAAGAAGCAAATAAGGATGATAAAAAAGCGTAAGCCATCAAGTTGGAAGAGGGAAAACAATGAAACTAAAACAATTACCAAGAGAATACCAAAAAGCGATTCCTGTCTTGAATAAATTGGAGCAAGCGGGTTTTGAAGCTTATTTTGTCGGAGGAAGCGTTAGAGATATCTTGTTGGATCAACCCATCCATGATGTAGATATCGCAACAAGTGCATTCCCAGAAGAAATCAAACAACTTTTTCCGAAAACCATTGATATCGGCATTGAACATGGCACCGTTTTGGTCTTGGCTGAAGAGGAACAATATGAAATCACGACCTTTCGGACAGAATCGACCTATCAAGATTATCGTCGTCCAGATCATGTCGAATTTGTCCGTTCACTTGAAGAGGATCTAAAAAGACGTGATTTTACGATCAATGCATTTGCATTAAAAGAAGATGGTCAAATCATTGATTTATTTGACGGGTTAGCTGATTTAGAAAACCAGATCCTTCGAGCAGTAGGCGATCCACAGGAACGGTTTCATGAAGATGCTTTGCGTATGATGCGTGGGATTCGATTTGTTAGTCAAATTGGGTTTACGCTCGAGCAAGAAACGGCTGCGGCCATTCAGGCCAACCATTCATTATTAGGAAAAATTTCTGTCGAACGGATTAATGTGGAATTCATCAAAATGTTATTAGGGAAAGAGCGTTCTACAGGATTGAGAACATTCGTTGAGACGCAATGTTATATTTATTGTCCAGGTTTAAGAGACTATGGTGAAGCCTTGTTACGTTTTGCCGATTTACCAGATGAACCATTGCAAACTGAAAGTCAGGCGTGGGCATTGTTGATCGATCAGTTAGGACTTCAAGAAAGTGAGATCCGTCCTTTCTTAAAGGAATGGAAATGTTCCAACCAAATGATTCGAGAAGTTCAAATGATCGTTCATGGATTGATTCAACGTAAAAGACAGATGTTGGAACCAATGGTACTCTATTGTTTGGGAAAAGAGAACGCTTTGAAGACAGAAGAACTCATGATTTATTTTGGTGAAACACCTCAACTAGAACAAGTAGCAAAGTGCTATGATCAATTACCGATTACATCCATGCGAGAGTTAGCAATTGATGGGAAGAAACTTCTTAGTGTGAGTGACAAGAAACCAGGGAAATGGGTCAGTGATGCACTTCAAGCTGCAGAAAGAGCAGTGGTAGAGGGAAATTTAGCAAATGAAGCAAGTGCCCTTGTTGATTATCTCCAGCAAAATAACCATTTATAGATTTCGATGAATGTCGAAGTCGCGCTTTAATAGAGATTCTGAAAGAAGCAATCAGCTCTGAGTAATAAGTGAGGAATTTAAAAACTTCTCCTATTTAGAAAATCCTCGCTTATTGCTGGGGAGTTGCTTCCGGATTTTTTTGTCAATAGTGGAACGCTTCTAAAGTTTCACATCTTTGAAAAAACTTTAGATGTGACCTTCACGTGGGATGTGTGCTAAACTAAAAGGGAACCAGAATAAATGACGTCAAAAGGGGATTTTTTTATGAGTAAAGAAATGACAGCGCTAAAATTTTATTTCCGAAACGGCGAAACGTGGACGATCAATCGTCGCCATATTGGTGATTTGTGGATCAAACAAATAACAACGAGTTTTGGACGAATCAATGGTAGTGAATTTATGGAAATCCATCCTTGTGCTGGATTTAAGATCGAAATTTTTCACGAAGGTGATTCCGTAGCAACTCACGACATCAACTTAGGTGGATTAGAGATGGGCATGTTCAACCGTGCATTAAAATATGAAGATATTGAACGGATGGAGATTCTTTATCGCAATGGTACACCTGACCTAGTTTATTTCCCTTATCTTGATAAAGGAACAGAAGGATTGGATAATCAATACCAATCAACTAAAATCAGTGAAAAAACAGGTAATTTATACATCGTGATCAATCCGGATCAACGTGTTGAAGATATCTATGGCGAGTTTTTTGAATAAAACCAAAGTTTAATGGATAGCTGAGAAAGGAGCGGAAATGGTTTCCCAGCTCCTTTTTTGGTGTGTTTTCCGCACTTGATATTTTCTTCCATTTGGAATAGAATGAGTTTCTGAAATTCAAGCAAACTTATTCTTCGAATCCAGCTGAACTTGTCTAATGAAGGAGAATCCTTTTCCTTTTAACGTTCAGTGTTTCATGAAGATCAAGTTTGCATTTAGGAGATCTTAAAAATGAGGAAGAGCTTTGAAGAACAAAAGAAACTGTTGCATGATCGTTATGGTGCGTTTTCAATGGAAGATCGTCGGCAAATCCTTTGTAAGCTGCGGAAGAAAAATATCATCATGTACCGTCAGCTTGAGCGATTGAAACATGATTTGCTACGTTTAGAATCAAAGCGAGTACAGTGTGAATTAGAAGGAAACAATGTACAAGCAGAAGTGGTAGAAAACAAAATATTGAAGAAAAAAGAACAATTTCTAAAGGTACTCGCTCAAAATAAAAAATAAAGGGGACGGACCATGGAATTTGCTGAGTTAGTGATCGTATTTGCTGTAACGATCACCTTATCTAATATAGCTAGCCGCATTTTACCTATGATCCCAGCTCCACTGATCCAAATATTTCTTGGTATCATCTTAGGCTTAACAGAATGGGGCCAATCGATCAACTTTGAACCAGAACTCTTTCTAGTGATGATCATTGCGCCGTTGCTTTTTCGTGAAGGAGAAAAAGCCGATGTATCCTCGATCCTGAAAAACTTTGATACGATTTTATTTCTGGCTTTTGGAGGGGTAATCCTGACATTAGTCGGGGTTGGTTTCACGCTGTCGTTTTTATTACCCAGCGTGCCATTAGCTGCTTGTTTTGCTTTTGGAGCGGCTCTTGGACCAACCGATGCTGTCGCTGTCAGCTCGCTCTCTGGACGGGTGAATATCCCAAATAAAGCGATGCATATTTTAGAAGGCGAAGGATTATTGAATGATGCTTCAGGTGTTACCGCCTTTCAATTTGCATTAGCTGCATTGATCACGGGCTCTTTTTCTGCAGTCAACGCAGGATTTACACTTGTGTTTTCTAGTATAGGAGGAGCCGTCGTTGGCTTTTTACTTGTCTGGGTCAAACGAAAAGTAATTAATCTGATTGAGAAGGCTTCTGCCAGAGATGTGACAGGTTACTTGTTAATTGAATTGCTATTACCGTTTTTAGCGTATGTTTTAGCAGAAGTATTTGATGTTTCAGGGATTATTGCCGCAGTAGTAGCTGGGGTATTGCAAGCTTCGGGATTTAGAAAAATCTCGGTGTTTGATGCGGAGTTATCAAGTTTGTCCGATAGTACATGGACAACAATCACATTTACGCTGAATGCGTTAGTTTTTATCTTTTTAGGAATCGAATTAACCCAAGTATTTTCTCCAGTTTGGGGAGATGGGCTTTATTCAAATTGGTTGCTGTTAATCACGATTTTGTTGATCTCAATGATCTTATTTATGATTCGCTTTGTTTCGATCAGTCTTTTTTATTTATTTAAATATAAAGGAAAAGAATTCAAGGAACAATTGAATGAGATTTTGATTTTAACTTTTGGTGGTGTGAAAGGAACGGTTAGTTTAGCAACGATTTTCATCTTACCTTTTACGATTAACCAAATGATTTTTTATCAGCGCTCTTTATTATTATTTTTGACGGCAGGAGTTATTTTGGTAACGCTGATCGTAGGCATCGTGGTTTTACCCCTGTTGACAGAAACGGAAGAGGTAGTGAAAACAGATTTGAATGCTTTAATGATCCTAGAAGAAGTCATTGAAGTATTGAAATCTGAAATCAAAACGTTAGATAAAGATTCAAAAGAATATTTAGCAACTGAAGCAGTGATCGAAAACTATCAAGAGCGTATCCGTGATCTTTATTTAAAAGATCTTTCTGATGATGAAAAGCAAGAAGTACAAGAAATTCAAGCATTGATTTTATCCATCGAACGTGATGGGTTAGATAAAAGTTATCGTTCTGATAAGCTTTCCTCAAATGGCTATCGTTTTTATTCACGATTTCTTGCTAATTTTGAACACTCTATTACTAGTCAGGTACTGTCGTTTGTCGGCTTCTGGTTTATTTTTGTTCGACGGTTGATTCGGATCATCTTACATCCCAAAATGTTCTGGCAACGACAAAAATCAGATCGAAAGACACTGATTTCTGAAAAAGATATTCAAGAAATTCGGGAAACCTATCAAAAAAACACACAATTGATCATTGAGAGTTTAGAAAACCTAACCGATGTTTATGATGAAACAATGGTCAACTTTTTCATCCAACAACGAAAAATGGAAGGCATCAAAATGGCTTCAGGAAATTTGATCTCCTCTTGGATGATCCAACAAGACAGTCTTTATTCTAAAAAAATGTTACGTGGCTATTACTTAGAGCGCAAAATCGTTGATGAGTATGAAGAAGCTGAGAAAATCACAACTTTTTCTGCTAATAGTTATCGGAAAAATATTAATTTACTGGAATCTTATACTATGAATAAGCCAGTTGATGATTTTTCATTTAAATTCGCATTGCGGGCAAGAAAACGTTCGCTTCCGGCTAAAAAAGTTGAGTAAGTGCTCAGCGTGATCAAATCTGGGTCAGAATGAACCTCATTCTGTCTCAGATTTTTTGTTATTTCACGTTGATTCATTGATGGTATGAATGATAACCCATGGTATAGTTTACTCTTGCAGCAAAAAGGCATACCAGTAAGTTTGTCCTTAGGTAGAGTCCAAACCCCAACAACATCTATGATTTACCAATTGCAAGAAAAGATCAGGAAAGTCAAGAAAAACCTTACTTTGAAGGAAAAGCCCAGATAATCGCTTAAAACGGAGAGTTTTGTGCCAAGCTTGATCCGAATGAAACTCAAATCACATAAGAAGCATTTGAAGCGTATTTAAAAGAAAATGGCTTTCAATTAGCAAAACAGCTTTAGTGATAGTAGAAGAGACTGAGACAAGTTTTGTCCCAATCTCACAAATGACAATAGATTCTTCAATTTAATTAGCTAACTAGTTTTAGCCCAATCACAGAAAATAAAATAATAATCATGGAAGCAAATTGCAGCCAGTTCATTTTTTCTTTAAATAAAAATACTCCAAGGATCATTGAACCAATGGAACCAAAAGCTACCCAAATACTATAGCTAAGCCCAGCTTCTAATGTATTCATTGAATGCGATAAAAGGAGTAAACTAGAGGCTGCAGAAATAATAGTTATAATACTCCAATTTATTTTTTTAAATCCGTGTGAATTTTTAAGAGAAAAGACCATTATGATCTCTGCTATTCCTGCTAGTATAAGATAAAGTATATCCACAGATTATTCCTCCTTTGTTGTGATTTTTAGACCCAAAATTCCTATAACTAATAATGCAGAAAACAATATTTTTTGCACAGATACACTTTCATTTAGAAATAAAATACCAAAAATGATTGTTCCAACTGCACCTATTCCAGTAAACACTGTATATGCTGCTCCAGTAGGTAAGCTTTCCATACCTTTAGCAAATAAATAAAAGCTAATAACAACGAGCAAAATCGTCAAAATGGAATAGAAAAAATGATGGAAATTCTCTGATTTTTTTAAACAAAGTACCCAAAAAATTTCTAAAAAACCTCCGAAGATAACGTAAAACCAGTTCTTCTCCATTTCGTACCTCCTTAAGAAAAATTAGATATCAGAAAACAAAAAAGGGATTGGATAAGAGTAATCTTATCCAATCCCTTAGGATCCTCCGATATTCGAAAAAAATTGTAATATATTTTTCTATTAATGTAAAGAAGATATTTCTTCTAGTCTCAAAAAATCAAGTAAAGTATACTATGTTGGACTTCCACATTATAAAATCAATAGGATAAATGACAGTTATTTTTCAAGATTTTCTTCACCTTTCTAATCGTTATAAACTAATAAAAGCATCGTTCATAACGTCTATTCTTAATTTAATGACATAATTCATTGATTGTCCATCAGACTATCACTATAAAAAATAAATTCAAAAATCATCAAAAAAAGTAAAATAGAAAAATTTTTTTAGTTAATATTAAAACTTAGATAATCATTCAAGGAGTTGTTAGACATTGAAATTAGTTGACTTAAGTATCACTCTAGAAAATGATTTGCCCAGTGATCCAGAGGAAATGATACCTAAAATTTCATATATTGATCATGAACAAAGCGTCAACGATATGCTTCGTTTCTTTGGAACAGCAAAAAAAGAACACTTGCCTGCTGGTTTAGCATGGGCGATCGAAAAAATTCACTTGACTACGCATTCAGGTACTCATTTAGATGCTCCTTATCACTACCATCCAACAATGGATAAAGGTAAGCCAGCTTGGACAATTGAGCAAATTCCTCTTGATTGGTGTTACGGTAATGGTGTTGTATTTGATTTTTCAAACAAACCAGACGGATATCGATTAGAAATCGAGGATTTTAAAGAAGCTTTAGATGCGATGGACTATCGATTAAAAGAAAAGGACATTGTTTTAATTCGGACTGGAGCGGATCAATATTGGGGAACATCAAATTACTTAATCAGTGGGTGCGGTGTAGGAAGAGAAGCAACTTTATGGCTACTCGAACAAGGAATAAAAGTGGTAGGTACCGATGCTTGGTCATGGGACAGACCTTTACCATTCATTGCAAAAGAATTTGATAAGACCGGAGACCCTTCACTTATTTGGGAAGGGCATTTTGCAGGAATCGAGAAATCTTATTGTCAGCTTGAAAAATTAACCAGTCTTGATCAATTACCTTCCACGGGGTTTAAAATCAGTTGTTATCCGATAAAAATTAAAAATGCTAGTGCTGGTTGGGTTAGAGCAGTAGCTATAATCGAATAATTAACATCTTTCTAATTATTTTTTATAATAGGAACGTTATAGATAGTCAAAACATAAAATTTTTTTTATTTTATAGATACAAAAAAAGCACACTCCTTTGATTTTTGTTTAGGCACTTTAATCATACAAGGTTGTGTGCTTTTTGTGTACCTTAAAAAAATGAGGCAATAATCAGATTTTTTCTAACTATTATCCCACTCTAATGAAAAAATCAACACTATCTTATTTTCTCCCTTTATTTTGTCTAAGATGACAATAGAAAAATATCCGTAATTAAATTATTTTATGATACAATAACCAAGATGAGGAGGGAATGGATTGAAAGAATTAAAAGTAACTGACCTCAATAAAACGTATGGTGAAAAAGAACTATTTAACCAGATTTCTTTTTTGATCCACGAAAAAGACCGAATCGGTTTGATTGGAACTAATGGAACTGGAAAAACAAGTTTATTAAATATTTTAGCAGGTATCGACAGTGGGGATGGAGATCGACCAACAGTTTTTTATCCGAATGATTATCGAATTGGATATTTGTCACAGACAACCGAATTTTCTGATGAATTGACTGTACTTCAAGCGGTTTTTCAAGGAAATAGTCCATTAATCCGTACCGTGAGAGAATATGAGGAAGCTTTGCTTGTATTAGCTGAGAATGGCGAGGACGAGAGCGTTCAGAGACGTTATGCCAAGGCAGAAGAACAAATGAACAAAGAAGATGCTTGGACCACAGATACAAATGCTAAGATTATCTTACAAAAATTAGGCATCAGTGAATTAGATAAAAAGATTGGCGCACTATCAGGTGGACAAAAAAAACGTGTAAGTTTAGCACAAGTCCTAATCGATGAGCCTGATTTATTATTATTAGATGAACCCACGAACCACTTGGATTATGAAGCGATTGAATGGTTAGAAAATTACTTAAAACAGTATCGTGGATCGTTATTAATGGTCACCCATGATCGTTATTTCTTGGATCGAGTGACGAATCGCATTTTTGAACTATCATTTGGACAACTACACGAGTATCGAGGGAATTATGAAGCTTATATTTTAGAAAAAGCTGAAAGAGATCGTGTGGAAGTGGAACAAGAAGAAAAACGAAAGCGCCTGTACAAACAAGAATTAGCCTGGATGAGAGCTGGAGTTCAAGCACGCGGAACGAAGCAACAAGCACGCATCAATCGTTTTGAGGATCTTAAAGAAAACTTGTATCAAGTCAATCATGAAGCAGACCTCGAATTGAATATCGCAACGAAACGTTTAGGAAAAAAAGTATTAGAGATCAAAGATGGAACATATGCTATTGAAGGGAAATTGCTGATCAACCATTTAGATTTGTTGATTCAATCACGAGAACGTTTAGGGATCACTGGGAAAAATGGTGCCGGTAAATCAACCTTACTGAATATTTTAGCGGGACGTATTCCTTTAGATAATGGTACGTTTACGGTTGGTGAGACTGTTCGTATCGCCTACTATACACAAGAAAATGAAGAGATGAATCCCGAAAAACGCATGATTGCTTATTTGCAAGAAGCAGCTGAAGAAGCTCAAACGGCAGAAGGTATGCAAATTGGTGTGGCTGAATTATTGGAAAGATTTTTATTTCCTCGATTTATGCATGGTACATTGATCAAAAAATTATCTGGTGGCGAAAAACGTCGACTATATCTATTGAAATTGCTGATCCAACAACCTAATGTTTTACTCTTGGATGAACCAACGAATGATTTAGATATCGCCACACTGACCATTTTAGAAGATTATTTCAAGAGTTTCCCAGGTGCCGTGATTACTGTATCACATGACCGTTATTTCTTAGACAAAGTAGCAGAAAAATTATTAGTTTTTCAAGGAAATGCTAAGCAAAAATTATATTATGGGGATATGTCGAGTTATTTATTGACACAAAAAGATGTAGCGCCTTTAGGTAAAGAAAAAATGAATGAACCAACGAAGCCGGCTGCTGACGGTAAAAAGGAAACAAAAAAGAAACTTTCTTATTTGGAGCAAAAAGAATGGGAAACGATCGAAGATGAAATTGCTGAATTAGAAGAACAGATTTCAGAGCTACAAGAAGAAATGAATCATCAAGGAGATAACTTTACTCGTTTACAAGAATTACAAGCAAACGTTTCACAAGCAGAAAGCAAATTAGATGAGAAAATGGCTCGTTGGGAATACTTAAGCGAATGGGTAGAAGACTAGGAGGAATAAAATGGAGCAAGCATATCTTGATTTAGGCAGGAAACTACTAGAAGAAGGACATGGAAAAGGCGACCGAACAGGCACCGGTACACGCAGCATTTTTGGCTATCAAATGCGGTTCGACCTACAAAAAGGATTTCCATTATTAACAACGAAACGGGTTCCTTTTGGGTTGATTAAGAGTGAATTGTTATGGTTTTTAAAAGGGGATACGAATATCCGTTATCTTTTACAAAATAACAATCATATCTGGGATGAATGGGCATTTGAACGATATATCAAAAGTGATGAATACCATGGGCCAGATATGACTGATTTTGGCCATCGAAGCATCTCTGATCCTGAGTTTAATAAACAATATCAAGAACAAAGTCAGCTATTTTGTGAAAGAATTTTAACTGATGACGCATTTGCTGAAAAATATGGCGATTTAGGTCACATCTATGGGTACCAGTGGCGCCATTGGGAAACGAAAGATGGTGGGTTTATCGATCAAATCAAGGAAGTGGTCGAAGCAATCAAAAAAACACCTGATTCAAGACGTTTGATCGTGTCTGCTTGGAATCCAGAAGATGTTCCTAGTATGGCGTTACCGCCTTGCCACACGATGTTTCAATTTTATGTTCATGATGGTCGTTTAAGTTGTCAATTGTATCAACGGAGTGGTGATGTATTTCTAGGTGTGCCTTTCAATATTGCCAGTTATGCTTTGTTAACCCATCTGATTGCGCATGAAACTGGATTAGAAGTTGGTGAATTTATCCATACTTTAGGTGATGCTCATCTCTATTCAAATCATGTGGAACAAATGAAAGAACAACTTTCAAGAGAAATGCGTGCGTTTCCTAAATTAGTTTTAAATACAGAAAAAAAATCTGTGTTTGACTTTGAAATGGATGATATCAAGGTTGAAGGCTATGAACCTCATCCAGCAATCAAAGCGCCAATCGCAGTATGAACACAGAAAGGATGATGAAATGTTAGCTGCTATCTGGGCACAAGATGAAAATGGGTTGATCGGTAAAGAAGACCAACTGCCTTGGCGATTACCCAATGATCTGAAGTTTTTTAAACAAATGACTGAAGCAAACACTTTAGTTATGGGAAGAAAAACATTTGAAGGTATGGGAAGTCGTCCGTTGCCTAACCGTCAAACAATCGTGATGACAAGAGATCGTGATTACCAAGCTGACAATGTCATGGTTATGCACGAGATTGAAGAAGTATTGGACTATGCAAAGGAAAACGATGGCATTTTGTTCGTTGCGGGAGGATCAGCTATTTATAAAGAATTTCTTCCTTTTTGTTCGGTGCTGTATCGTACAGTCATCCATCATTCTTTTATAGGGGATACTTATTTTCCAGAAGTTGATTGGGATCAATGGTCATTAATCAATATCAGCCAAGGGGAGATGGACGAAAAAAATCCTTATGCCCATCAATTTGAAACATATCAACGAAAAAGAAAATAAATAACCAATGAAAAAAGGTATTTCCTGAAAGCTTGTTTAGCACATTTTGGGAAATATCTTTTTTAATAAAGTTGAAAGGATCAATACCACATCTTTGGATGAAAACGGAATCGTTCGTAGAGGTATTTAATGAAAAAACGTCTGTTGTCTGTTATACTTAAAAAAGAAATTGCCTTTATTAGTACTTGTTGTAAACCAAAAGGCATCTTGTTAAAGGAAGAGTGAGATAGTATGACAAATGTAAAAATCGTAACAGATTCTTCTTGTACAATGGAAAAAAGTGTGCGAGATAACTTAAATATCCAGGTGATGCCACTAGCTATCATGATCGATGGCGTGGTCTATCCTGATGACGATCAATTAGGTGGAGAAAAATTCATGGATATGATGGCTCAAGCTAAATCATTACCAAAAACGAGTCAACCGCCAATCGGTGAATTTATTTCAACCTATGATCAACTTGGCGAAGATGGCAGTGAAGTTATCTCGATCCATATGACTAAAGGATTGAGTGGAACGGTTGAAGCGGCCCGTCAGGCAAGCAATCTGACTAAAACGAAAGTGACTGTCATCGATAGTGATACAACCGATCAGGGGCTGTCCTTCCAAGTAATCCGCGCTGCTGAACTTGCACAAGCAGGAAAAAGTGCTGATGAGATTCTTGAAGAAATCAAAAAAGTACAAGAAAATACAAAATTATATATTGGGATCTCTACATTAGATAACTTAGTCAAAGGTGGGCGCATTAGCCGAGCAACTGGTTTATTGTCAAGTGTATTGAACATACGTGCTGTGATGAATTTCACTCATGGAGAGTTGATCCCAGTTGCTAAGGGTCGAGGAAAGAAAACCTTTGACAAATGGTTCAATAATTTGAAGAAAGAATTAAAAGAGCTACCAAATGTTCGTCAAATTGGGATCTCTCATGCAGATGCTCAAGAGCTTGCTCAAGAATTTAAAGAAGGACTACAAGAATTATTTCCTGATATGACGATTCCTGTTCTACACACGAATCCAGTTATTGCAACACATACGGGGAAAAACGCCTTTGCAATCATGTATTACGTTGACTAAATCAAGAGGATAAATCATTGGTCAGTTAGCCATTGATTTTATCCTTTTTTTCTTTATAATAATTCTTATTTTTTTCAGAAACACTACCTTTTTATTTTAATTTTTGATAACATAAGAAACAATCGAATAATATGAGGTGAATGATATGAAATTAACAAAACGACAACTATTGCTCGTTTTGTTCCCATTACTTATCGCTATATTTGTATATTTAGGACTATCTTTATCGATTCCAAAAGCTAAACCGCTATTAAAACCAGCAGCGACAGTTAGTCAAAAGACGGATCAAAAAGAAAAAATCCATTATGTAGCTATCGGCGATTCGTTAACTGAAGGAATAGGAGATCAAACGAAACAAGGTGGTTTTGTTCCATTAGTAGCCAACGATTTAAAAGATCGCTATGATCTGACTGCTGTTGAAATTGAAAACTATGGGGTAAACGGTGAACGGAGCGATCAAATTTTAAAACGGCTCAAGAAAAATTCAGAGATTCAAACAAACATTAAATCAGCTGACTTTATCACTTTGACAGTGGGCGGAAATGACTTAATGAAAGTGATTCAAAACGATCTATTTGGGATCAGTATCCAATCATTTAAGCGACCATTACAAAAGTATCAGAAAAATGTTGAACAACTGATAGAAGAAATTAGGAAGTTAAATGGTCACGCACCGGTTTACATCTTAGGTATTTATAATCCATTCTATTTGAATTTCCCTGAGATTAAAGACATGCAGACGATTGTGAACAACTGGAATGCTGGGACTGAGTCTGTTGTCAAAAATGCGGACAACTGCTATTTTATCCCAATCAATGATTTGCTATATCAAGGGTTAAACCAAAAAGTTGGCGTAACTGAAGAAGGAACGAATCAGTCAAGTACTAGCGAAAGTACGTCAAATAGCAAAAATAATGTATTGTATGAAGAAGATCATTTTCATCCTAATAACTTAGGCTATCAATTGATGGCAAATGCTGTACGAGATGAATTAATTGAAACGCAAGACCAATGGTTGCCAAGGGAGGATCAGAAATAATGGAAAAACGCTCAAAAAAGGTTTCGACACAAACGAATACTGAAATTCAAAAGAAAAATTATTGGAAATGGGCTTTTTTGATCCTTTTAGGGGTTGTTCTTGGATCAAGCATCTTTTTAGGCACTCGGATTTTTGCGAATCGAGAACCGGATTTTGCTAAGGTACCAGCGATCACCCAAAGACAAGGAGATCCAGTCTTGACCATCAACACCAATAAAGAAAAGGTCAATCAAATGATCAGTTTTTTCTTGACAGATTATCAAAAAGACCAAGGTATTCAATATAAATTTTATCTTGAAAATGAAGCGATGTTGAATGGTACGTTTGAAGTATTAGGATTTCCAATCAACTTTTATCTGTACTTTGATCCATATGTGATGGAAAATGGAAATGTCCAATTAAAAGCGAAAAGTCTTTCGATCGGCACATTGAGTTTACCGATCAAAGATATCATGAATATGATCAAGCGAAATTATAAGTTGCCTGATTGGATTGAAATCAATACGGATGATTTGACGATCATGCTACGTTTAGATCGCTTCCGTATGCAAAATGGTATGTACATCAAAGCAGATAAAATTGATTTAGTGAATGATGACATTCGTTTTAGTCTATATCTACCTAAAGAAACTGGGGAAAAGACAACGAGCAATAAAACGACAAAGAATACTGATACCACCGACACGAGTGTAACGAAGTAAACAGTGGGTCATCGACGGGAGAGAGAAGGATGGAAAGAGCAATTTTTGCTGGAGGATGCTTTTGGTGTATGATTCAGCCCTTTGATACGCTACCAGGGATTCATACGATCATGTCTGGCTATACAGGTGGACATGTGCCATCTCCAACCTATGAACAAGTCAAATCTAAAACGACTGGTCATACAGAAGCGGTAGAGATCATCTATGATCCAGAGAAAATATCATATCAAGAATTAGTGGAAATTTATTGGCAGCAAACCGATCCAACGGATGCATTTGGACAATTTGAAGATCGTGGCGAGAATTATCGGCCGGTTATTTACTTTACGACAAATGAACAGAAGAGAATCGCGGAAGAAAGTAAAAATCGATTAGCGGCTAGTGGTCGGTTTACAAAACCGATCGTGACCACGATTGAAAAAGCACAACCATTTTATTTGGCTGAGCCAGAGCATCAAGATTATTATAAAAAAAATCCTGAAAATTTTGAGCGAAACCATGCAAGAAGAGCGGCTTTCGTCAAAGAAAACTGGGAGGAAAGAATGTGAATCAAAGCTTCTATCATTATTTAATGACTCTTCGTGGCGGTAAACAAGCAGATCAACAGTCTGTTTTCGCCACAGAAGCAGGAAAAGATATCCAGTTTCCTAAACATAGTACGAGTTATGAAGAAATTTCCGATTATCTAGAATTGAATGTGGATTATTTGTCATCTATGGATATATTTGATGAGGTGTGGGAAAAATATTTAGAAAACAGCCATTGATTCTGCGTTTGTTTTCTTCATTTTTTAGAAAAGATCAAAGAGAAAACATCTAGTCGCATTTTTTGTTTTTTTTTTCTATAATAGAGAAAGAACGATAACCTTGAGAGTGGAATGATGGATATTGACAAAAAAACAACGCTATATCGACCGTTTTTGGCTTATAATCAAATATGTACTTTGCTCCATCTTGATCGCTTTTATTTTAAGAGGATTTCTTCTTATTCCAGTGCCAGTGGAAGGTAATTCGATGGAAAACGTCTTGAAACAAGGTGACATGGTTGTAATGGAAAAATTTTCTGAAATCAGACGGTTTGACGTAGTTGTTTTTCAATTGGCTGATGGAACGATTTATATCAAACGAGTGATCGGGTTGCCAGGAGAGACAATTAGCTATGAGAATGATCAGCTGAAAGTGAATGGAAAAGTGGTCGAAGAACCTTTTCTAACGAAAAATAGAAAGTCAGATCATGAAAGTAGTCCTTATACAACGGACTTTACTCTGGAAGAATTAACGAATAAGACAAAGCTGCCAGCCGACAGTTACTTTGTTTTAGGGGACAATCGACGTGTTTCGAAAGACAGTCGCTCCTTTGGTATGATTACAGGAAGCGAAATATTGGGTAAGGCTCGCTTTGTTTACTATCCTTTGAACGAGATAAAATGGATTGGGTAAAGAAAAGAGATCATTCAGGATGATTTCAAGGCGCTAATGCCACCGCTAATTTGTTTTAGAGTGAAGAGGGAAGCGACCTCCAAAAGTTAGATTTTCTGTTCTAACTTTTGGAGGTCGCTTTTTTACTTGATTAAAATAGTACAATTAAGATATAAAATGAACTAATTTCTTGCCATTTTATGTTCTAAAAGAGATGATAGGAGAAAAAGTAAGAAGGGATAAAAGTGCGCTATCATATCATGGAAAGTTTAGATATTCGGAGAAATCTAGCAACAGAGGAATATCTTATGAACAATTTTGACAGTGATGAACCTTTGTTTTTATTATATATTCAAAAACCTTGTGTGATTATTGGACGAAACCAAAATAGTTATGAAGAAATCGATCTCAAGTATTTAAGGGAAAAAAACGTGACACTCACTCGGCGAACCTCAGGTGGAGGAGCTGTATATGATGACTTAGGAAATCTAAGCTTTAGCTTTGTGACCAGCAAAAATGCAATGAAATTTGGTGAATATGAATCCATTACCTCGCCTATTATCACAGCATTAAGAAAAATGGGCGCAACCAAAGCAGAAGTTGGTGGACGTAATGATATGTATATCGAAGGAATGAAATTTTCTGGTAATGCCATGTATACGAAAAAAAATCGGTTATACTCACATGGTACATTAATGTATGATGTTGATTTGTCCGTTCTTGATAAAATTTTGACGGTTTCCAAAGAGAAAATTGAGTCTAAAGCAACGAAATCAGTAAAAAAAAGTGTGACGAATCTGAAACCATTTTTAAAAGAAAAATATCAATTTGAAAAAACCGCTGACTTTAGAGATGCACTGATTTGTGAAGTCTATCAGGTCGATGATCTGCAAGAAATTGAAGATAAAAGGGTAGATTTGACGAAGAAAGATGAACAAAACATTGAACAAATCGTCCAGAATCGTTATGCTAATGATGATTGGGTCTATGGTGAAACACCAAGGTTTTCGGTGAAACGCAGAATCAGGCTCCCCAAAGTTGGAATTGTGGACGTCCGTTTGTCGACACTGCATGGGAGAATCAATGAGATTCGTTTTTATGGTGATTTTTTTGGACAAAAAGATGTAAGTATTCTTGAACAACAATTACTTGGTCAAAAATTTATTTATGAAGAAATAAAAAACGCATTAAATGATATGACTGTTTCAGATTATATCTTTCATTTTAATAACGAAGATCTACTAGCACTACTATTTTAGTCAAACAAGCCAAAATAAGTGCATAGGAGACCAAGATAATTTATCTAAAAAAGCCTTCCATCTGTTTTTCTAATGGAGGGCTTTAAAAAATTTACATTTTCATCCAGACAGGCTCTAATGTATTTCCATCTAAATCTTGGACTTCAAGTGAAAACATTTCTTCTTCAGACATGCCCATATCGACTTCATGATAGCTTCCGCCATTTTCTTTCGCCGTATTCGCAAACTTTTTAACTTCATCCGCATTTGCTACACTAAAAGAAATCAAGGCGCCACTTGTTTTTTTATTATCTGCGATTTCTTTGTCTTTTAAGAATTTTTTGTAAAAACCGTGAGAGAGTAACATGATCCAAAATGTGTCGTCCCAAACCACAGCGCTTGCTTCGTCAGTTGAAAATTCTTCATTTTTCTTAAAGCCCAATTTTTCATAAAAAGCAACAGACTTGTCTACATCTTCAACGGGGAAATTAACAAAAACCATACTGTTCATTTGTACCTCTCCTTTCTTTTATCCTATCATCTATCAAAATGTAAACGTTGTCAAAAGATGCGTGCTGAAAGAATTCTTCTTTACAGTTTTATAAACGTTCATTGAATATATTTATCGGCAGAATACTAGAAAAAACGATTAAACCCAATCGAATGTCGTTCATCATTAAAGACAGGAACATTCTTCATTTGAAGAAGCAGGGTACACCTGAATAGGGAGGAAGTATTGAAATGTTTCCTATCTCTTGCAATCTTCTTGCGAAAAAGTGCAACCTCATGGAAAGGAATTGAATATGGTATGCGTACGGCTTAAACTGAGAGTATCAAAGCAAGGAGGAGAAAATTTGAGAATAAAATTTGGAATTGATAATCACATTGCACAGGATACAGTGAAGGTAACTACCCATTCTTCTTGCGAAAAAACGTGGGGGAGAATAAAAGAAGCTATTCTGACTACGGAGCAAACAATCGTAGTAATTGATGCAAAAACAAATAAGAAAGTTTCCAGGCTATTAAGTGATGTCTTCTCAATCGAGTCAAAAGAACAGATGTGTCATGTCGTTTTTACATCAAATGAGAGGTATCTATTAGCTGTACGGTTAAAAATAGTTGAGAAGCAATTTACAAGTTACGGATTTGTGCGGATCAACATTAGTACGCTGGTTAATCGATCTTTTATTAAAGCTTTTCGTTCTACGGATAATGCACGGGTTGAAATTGAAATGAAAAATGGTTCTAAATTTATTGTGAATCGTCACTATGTAAAAAAATTTAAGGAGATGTGGGTATGAGTAAACAGATAAAACATAATTTTTTTCAAACGTTCTCGTTAAGCAGCATCTGGTTGATATTTATAATAACAAGCTTCTTTGCGAAAGAACAGATGATCCATGTTTATTTTCTTTGGCACGTAATGGGTGTTAGTCTAGTTTGTGCATTAGTCTTTGGTGTGATGTATGATGTGCTTTGGAATCATCTTACGCTGAAACCAGTCAGTAATATTTTGATTGCGACTGTTGGAAATACAGTTGCGGGTTTAGCGATTTTCAATTTGCTTTCATTCAAACTGCCTTTGGCAATTTCACCAATTAATCTTTTGGCAATTTATCTTATTTTAAATTTGATCTTACACACCATTGCTTTTTATCTATACGCAAAAAATGAGAGCAAAAAGCAAGCAAGAGCGTTAAATAAAAAAATAAATAACTCAATCGATTAAACGTTAGAAAGCAAGTTGGAAGTTTTCCACTCATTTTTAACTGAAAAAGGATAATCGATAGTTGATGATTCCAAAATTCAGAATCGATAATAAAGTGAAAAAATATCTAAAATTATATTGAGTAATGGATCACGAAGAAGTCTTAAAGGATGTGTTATCTCACCAATTTGTAGCATGGAGGAATTAAGAACCCAGAGAACGGAAAATGCCAAAATGAGAGTGCGATTAGTAGGGAAATATGATAAAATACGGAACAGGCGCCTTTTTGTTATTTATAATGATGTATTTTCTTTTTATTAATAGTAATAAAAGTACAAAATATGTTTGATAAAGAAAAATACCCTAAGGCGTTGAGATTTAGTATCATGATAGAAGGATTATTCTGCCGAACCACTGATGAATAAAAAGCGGTATCCACTTTAAAAAATTGTAAAGTCAGGATAAATGCATAAAAATAATCGCTGATCTTAGGTTCATGGTAGTATGGATAGTTGCAGAGCTGCTTTTGAAAGAGTCTACCCAATAATTGTTTTGAATAATATAAGGAAAATGAGCCTAATCAACTTACTTGATGGTAGTAGACTTGTATGCATAGATTTACTAAGGTTAAATATGATAATGTAAGAATAAGGTTTGAAATCCTTATATGAAAGGAATGAATTTATTCTATGACGATCCAATGGTTTCCAGGGCACATGGCAAAAGCCCGTCGTGAAGTTTCTGAGAAAATGAAATATGTCGATATCGTCTTTGAATTAGTCGATGCACGATTACCTTTGTCTTCACGTAATCCAATGCTTGATCAGATCATCCAACAAAAGCCAAGGTTGGTATTATTAAATAAAGCTGATCTAGCAGACCCCCAACAAACGAAGTTATGGCAAACGTATTTTCAACAACAAGGTCATCAAGCATTAGCGATTACCGCTCAAGAGAGTAAAGGGATCAAAGCGTTGATTCCAGCAGCCAAAGAAGCACTGAAAGAAAAAAGAGCACGTGATGCCGCTCGAGGGATCAAACCACGAGCAATCAGAGCCATGGTTTTAGGTATTCCAAATGTCGGGAAGTCAACATTGATGAACCGCTTAGTTGGGAAAAAAATTGCGCAAACAGGTAATAAACCTGGTGTGACAAAAGGACAACAATGGTTGCGCCTAGGTAGCGAATTAGAGTTATTAGATACGCCAGGAATCTTATGGCCTAAATTTGAAGATGAAGAGATCGGTAAAAAACTAGCACTAACCGGAGCCATTAAAGACCAGTTAGTTCATTTAGATGATCTCGCTATCTATGGCTTAGATTTTTTCGCTCGTTACTATCCAGGAAGAATTGCGGAGCGCTATCAGTTGCCAGAAGAAGCAGAACAACAATTAGCACCTGAATTATTGATGACGATTACTGCAAAGCGTGGCTATAAAGATGATTATGATCGTGGTAGTGAAGTGGTAGTCTTCGATATCCGTCAAGGAAAACTTGGGCGCTACACGTTAGATCGATGTGAAGAAATGGGGAAAACAAGCGATGAGTGAATCGATCCAAAGTATCAAGGAACGATTAAAAACAGTGACGTCGTTAACTGATCCCTTCATTGCCGAACTAAAGCAAGATCAGCGAAAAGGGGTACAACAAGCGCTTCGATCCTTTGAGAAACAAGTAAAAAAAACGGCATTGATCCAAGAAAAATATTTGGAAATGTCATTATTTGAGAAGCAGGCATATGAACAAGGATATGAATGGATTGCGGGGATTGATGAAGTAGGGCGTGGGCCTTTAGCAGGGCCAGTAGTAGCGGCCGCTGTCATCCTACCTAAAGACGAACCGATCCTTGGATTAAATGACTCGAAACAATTATCAGAAAAAAAACGAGAACTGCTTTATGACCAAATCCAACAAAAAGCACTTGCTATCGGTATCGGCATCATTGATGAAAAAAAGATTGATGAGGTCAATATTTATGAGGCAAGTAAACTAGCAATGATTCAAGCTGTAGAAAAGCTGGCGATACGTCCAAATTATCTCTTAATTGATGCCATGACACTGGATTTGCCAATCCAGCAAGAAAAATTGATCAAGGGAGATGCTCGTTCAGTTTCTATTGCGGCAGCAAGTATCATTGCAAAAGTTTATCGTGATGATTTAATGAAAAAATATGATGAACTATATCCAGGTTATGGTTTTGGCCATAATGCTGGTTATGGAACGAAAGAACATCTACAAGGCTTAGCAACACAAGGAATTACCCCTATTCATCGACGCTCTTTTGCACCGATAAAAAATTATTTATCTTAAGATGTTTGACCGTCTCTTGCGTATTTTATTTAAAAGTAACTTCGAGAGGCGGTTTTCGTTCATGGATCAGATTGAAGGATTTTTACTTAAATTAGCTTATGCGAAAGGAATTAGCAGTCAAGGAAAATGGGCGGTTGTCCAGGCTTTATTGGAAGCTCAAACAAGCGAGTTGTCTTCTTATGAAATCATTGAAATCGCAAAAATTGTTCGTCATCGAGAAAAATTTCAAGAAAGTTGGCGGCAAATCAATCAAAATTTTGCGAAATTTAAAACAGCTCAGTCATTCATTACTTGTCTTGACCCGTGCTATCCCCCGCAACTTTTTCATCTTGCGACACCACCGATTCTTTTATTTTATTCTGGTGATCTTTCTCTACTAAAACAAAAGATGCTCAGTGTGGTTGGGGGCAGGAAAACCTCGGTCTTGGCAAAAAAAGTTGTACATGAACTTTTAACTCCGGTCATAGATGCTAACTATGTCATCGTTAGTGGCTGTGCCAAAGGAATCGATACATACGCACATTTGGCTGCGATTAAAAATACTGGAAAGACGATTGCGGTAATCGGTACAGGAATTAAAAAAGCCTACCCAAAGGAAAACCAATTTCTTCAAGCAGAAATTGGAAAGAATCATCTTTTACTTAGTGAATATCCACCATACGAAGGACCAAAACAATACCGCTTTCCCATGAGAAATCGAATCATTGCTGCTTTGTCACAAGGCACTTGTGTCATTGAAGCAAAGCAAAAGAGTGGTTCTTTGATAACAGCACAACAAGCGTTAGAAATCGGTCGAACTGTTTTTTCTGTACCTGGAAATATTTTGACACAATACTCAACTGGCTCCCATCAACTAATTCAAGATGGTGCTGTTTGTGTGATTTCTGGTGAAGATTTATTGTTCGAGTTGAAAGAATAACAGGAACTTCTCATTTGATTTTCTTGACAAACGTTTTCTGAATGGATATGATAAGCTACGATTTGTATGAGTCCGCTTAATATAGTAGGAACATGTCAATGGAAAGGAGTCCATTCAGTAATGGCATATAAATATTTAGTGATTGTGGAATCACCTGCAAAGGCCAAAACCATTGAAAAATATCTTGGTCGTAATTATAAAGTAATGGCCAGTGTCGGTCATATACGTGATTTACCTAAAAGTAAAATGGGAATTGATGTCGAAAACAACTATGAACCCCATTATATTTCAATTCGCGGAAAAGGCGATGTGATCAAAAGTTTAAAATCAGCAGCAAAAAAAGCGCAAAAAGTTTATCTTGCAAGTGACCCGGATAGAGAAGGGGAAGCAATTGCTTGGCATTTAGCCTATTTACTAGGTTTAGATTTATCAGAAAAAAATCGTGTGGTTTTTAACGAAATTACTAAGGAAGCGGTAAAAGCAGCTTTCAAGGAACCAAGAACGATCGACGTGGATTTAGTGGATGCCCAACAAGCAAGACGGGCGTTAGACCGCTTGGTGGGCTACTCCATCAGTCCAATCCTATGGCGCAAAGTCAAAAAAGGATTAAGTGCTGGAAGAGTACAGTCTATTGCATTAAAAATTATCATTGATCGTGAAAAAGAAATCCGTGATTTCATTCCAGAAGAATACTGGAGCATTGACGGTAATTTCAAAAAAACACGTAAAAAATTTAAAGCAAACTTTTGGGGAATTGATGGCAAGAAAAAGAAATTGCCTGATGCCCAATCCGTAAAAGAAGTTACTGATCGTATTGATGGACCAGATTTCACCGTTCAAAAAGTCGAAAAGAAAGAACGGAAACGAAATCCAGCAAACCCATTTACTACGAGTAGCCTACAACAAGAAGCTGCTAGAAAATTGAATTTTAGAACACGGAAAACGATGATGGTTGCGCAACAATTATATGAAGGGATCTCCTTAGGTAAGCAAGGGACTGTAGGTTTGATCACATATATGCGTACCGATTCAACACGGATCGCTGAGACTGCGAAAGCAGAAGCGGCTACCTTCATCGAAGAAACTTACGGGAAAGAATTTTCTAGTCATGCACAACGTAAAATCAAAAATGCGCAAGGTGCGCAAGACGCCCATGAAGCAGTTCGCCCGACAAGTGTCCTACGTACTCCTGAGGAAATCAAACAATATTTAGACAAGGACCAATTAAAACTCTACACCCTTATCTGGTCACGATTTGTTGCTAGTCAAATGACACCAGCGATATTAGATACCATGAAAGTTACCTTAGAACAAAATGGCGTACTTTTTATTGCGAATGGCTCTAAAGTTAAATTTAAAGGGTTCATGCAAGTCTATGTTGAAGGCAGAGATGATGGGAAAGAAGATAAAGAAAATATCTTACCAGAACTAGCACAAGGGGACATTGTTCAATCAGTGGACATTGAACCGAAGCAACATTTCACACAACCGCCAGCAAGATTCAGTGAAGCAACTTTAATCCGTGCTTTGGAAGAAAATGGTGTGGGACGTCCTTCCACTTATGCGCCAACGCTGGATACGATCCAACGACGTTACTATGTCAAATTGACACAAAAACGCTTCGAACCAACTGAATTGGGTGAAATCGTCAATTCTTTGATTTGTGATTTCTTCCCCCAAATCGTCGATATCCATTTTACCGCTGAAATGGAAGGTGATTTGGATAAAATTGAAGAAGGAAAAGAAGCATGGATCGAAGTGGTGGATCGTTTCTACAAACCATTTGAAAAAGAATTGACCAATGCAGAAGAAAAAATCGAAAAAATTCAAATCAAAGATGAACCGGCTGGATTTGACTGTGATATTTGTGGGCATCCGATGGTTATAAAATTAGGAAAGTATGGTAAATTTTATGCATGTAGTAATTTTCCTGATTGTCGAAATACGAAACCAATTGTTAAAGAGATCGGTGTGACTTGTCCAGTTTGTCATGAGGGTCAGGTGATTGAACGCAAGTCTAAGAAAAACCGAATCTTTTACGGGTGTTCACGTTTTCCAGACTGTGACTTTACTTCTTGGGACAAACCAGTAGGACGAAATTGTCCGAAATGTGACCAGTATTTAGTTGAAAAGAAAGTCAAAGGCGGAAAACAAGTCGTATGTATCAATGGCGACTATGAAGAAGACATTCAAAAATAAAATGAGAAGAGGTCTTTATTTGAAAACTGTTAATGTAATAGGTGCAGGATTAGCTGGAAGTGAAGCAGCTTGGCAAGTCGCTCAAGCAGGTGTTCCTGTTCGTCTATACGAGATGCGCCCAGTGAAATCAACAGAAGCACACCATACAAGTAATTTTGCAGAGTTAGTCTGTTCCAACTCCTTGAGAGGGAATAGTTTAGCAAATGCAGTAGGTTTATTAAAAGAAGAAATGCGACGGTTAAATTCAGTCGTGATCATTTCAGCTGATGAAACAGCTGTTCCAGCTGGCGGTGCCTTAGCAGTGGATCGGGATTCTTTTTCTGAGACGATCACACGTAAAGTCAAAGAACACCCGCTAGTAACAGTCATCAATGAAGAAATCACTGAAATTCCAGAAGGGATCACGATCATTGCTACTGGTCCCTTAACCTCTCACCCGTTAGCTGAAAGTATTAAAGCATTCAATGGTTCTGACGGATTCTATTTTTATGATGCAGCAGCACCGATCGTAGACAAAGCAACGATCGATATGGATAAAGTCTATTTAAAATCACGCTATGATAAAGGGGAAGCAGCTTATCTAAACTGTCCAATGACTGAAGAAGAGTTTAAAGCATTCCACGAAGCTTTAACAACAGCTGAAGTAGCCGAACTTAAATCATTTGAAAAAGAAAAATACTTTGAAGGCTGTATGCCGATCGAAGTGATGGCTCAGCGTGGATTTAAAACAATGCTGTTTGGTCCAATGAAACCAGTTGGATTAGAAGATCCAAAAACCGGTAAACGCCCTTATGCGGTGATCCAGTTACGTCAGGACAATGCCGCTGCCTCATTGTATAACATCGTTGGTTTCCAAACGCACTTAAAATGGGGAGAACAAAAACGGGTTTTCCGTATGATCCCAGGTTTAGAAAACGCAGAATTTGTCCGTTATGGTGTAATGCACCGCAACAGTTTTATGAATTCACCAGAATTATTGAAACCAACTTATCAATCAACGAAGCGTGAAGACTTGTTCTTTGCAGGACAAATGACTGGTGTGGAAGGTTATGTTGAAAGTGCAGCTAGTGGTTTGCTTGCAGGGATCAATGCTGCTCGTTTAGCTAAAGAAAGTGAGCCGATTGAGTTTCCACGAGAAACAGCGATTGGGAGTATGGCGTATTATATTACACATGCTGAAGGAAAACATTTCCAACCAATGAATGCGAATTATGGTTTGTTCCCTGAATTACCAGAGCGCATTCGTGACAAAAAAACACGTTATGAAGCGATTGCTCAAAGAGCACTTCAGGCAAATGAACAAATAAAAAAAGAATTAATTGATGAAGTAACAGCTCAGTAACATGAAGTGAGCCCGGGACAAAGGTGTTCCGGGCTCTTTACTAGGCATAAAACAAATATACAACGCATCTTTTATTTGCAGTGTTCCAAAAGGATTTTTTCTTTTGGTAAAAAATGAGTAAATATCAGATTAAAAAAAAGGTTGTAATCTAAGAAATTTGTCAAATTAATTGTTTCAATTGTGAACAAACTTAGAAATATTGATTAAATTCTGACAATTTATTTGTTTTTTTAATTTTGCTATGCTAAATTTATCTCTGGGATTAAAAGGAAGGTGATAAAATGCTAGAACAAACGTGGAAAGATAAGTTTTTGCGTTATTTAATCGTGGAACGTGGTTACTCTGAAAAAACACGAGAAGCATACGAGGAAGACCTCACTAATTTTGAAAGATTTCTTACAGAATCAGGAGAGGATGATTTATTAAAAATCAATCACTTAGATGTTCGAGTGTATTTAAGTTACCTAACTGATGAAAGATATAGCAGAAATTCGATCAGTCGTAAGATTGCAAGTCTGCGCTCTTTTTATCAATACCTTTTAAAAGAAGAAGTGATCAAAGAAAATCCTTTTTCTTATGTCCACCTAAAAAAGAAAAATTTGAAACTACCTCGCTTTTTTTATGAGAATGAAATGCAAGTATTATTTGACAGTGTCAAAGGAGAAAAACCTTTAGATTTGAGGAACCAAGCGCTATTAGAAGTTCTTTACGGTTCGGGGATTCGATTAAGCGAGTGCAGTAATTTGAAACTAGCAGAAATCGATTTCGACTCCGAAGTCATGTTGATTCATGGTAAAGGGAATAAAGAACGGTATGCACCACTTGGTTCATTCGCACAAGATGCCTTACAAGAGTATTTTGAAAAAGGGCGAAAGGTGCTGATGGATAAATACCACAAGAGTCATGACTATGTTTTTGTGAACCATCATGGTGAACCAATTACGCCAACAGGGATCGAGTATGTATTGAATCAAGTGATTAAAAAGAGTAGTTTAGATAGTTCGATCCATCCACATATGCTGCGGCATACCTTTGCTACACACTTGCTGAATAATGGTGCAGATATGCGGACAGTTCAAGAGCTGTTGGGTCATGCTAATCTATCTACTACACAGATCTATGCTCACGTGACAAAAGAAAGTTTACAAAAAAATTATCGCTCGTTTCATCCAAGAGCGTAATAGAAAAGGATCAGTAATCTTAATTGGGAGGAAATAACTATGGTAGAATCACAATTTCATTCAACGACGATTTGTGCCGTTGAAAAAGATGGAAAATTTGCAATGGCAGGTGACGGTCAAGTTACAATGGGCGAATCCGTGGTGATGAAAGGAAGCGCAAGAAAAGTCCGTCGAATCTATAATGATGAAGTCATCGTAGGATTTGCTGGAAGTGTCGCAGACGCATTTACATTGGAAGAAAAATTTGAAGGCAAATTAAATGAATACAATGGTAATTTACAGCGAGCTGCAGTGGAATTAGCGCAAGAATGGCGGACACAACAGTCCATGCAAAAACTAGAAGCAATGTTGATCGTAATGAATGAAAAAGAAATGTTATTAGTTTCAGGTACTGGGGAAGTGATTGCACCAGATGATGGAATTTTGGCTATTGGTTCAGGAGGGAATTTTGCATTAGCTGCTGCTCGAGCAATGAAGAACTACGCACAAAACGACATGAGTGCCAAAGAAATCGCAGAGAATGCATTGAATATTGCAGCAGACATTTGTATCTTTACAAATCATAATATTATTGTGGAAGAATTATAGAGGTGAAGAAGAATGTATGAATTAAAACAAACACCAAGACAAATCGTTAATGAATTAGATCAATATATCATTGGACAACAAGCAGCTAAAAAATCAGTTGCGGTCGCTTTGCGCAATCGCTATCGCCGTTTACAATTAGATGAAAAAATGCAACAAGATATCACACCTAAAAATATGCTGATGATCGGACCAACAGGGGTAGGGAAAACAGAGATCGCTCGCCGATTGGCAAAAATCGTCAACGCTCCTTTCGTGAAAGTAGAAGCAACGAAATTTACAGAAGTAGGTTATGTTGGTCGAGATGTGGAGTCGATGGTTCGTGATCTAGTAGAAAATGCGATCCAGATCGTTGAAAAAGAACAATATAGTCGTGTATATACTGAAGCTAAGAAAAGAGCAGAAAAACGATTAGTAAAAGTGCTGGTTCCTGGAATTAAAAAAGAACAAAAACAAACAGGAAATCAATTTGAACAAATGATGAACATGTTCAATGTTGCGCAACAAAATACAGCAGAACCGCAAGAAGAAGTGACTGAAGAAATCCGTGTCAATCGGAAAACGGTTCTAGAACAATTACAAAAAGGTTTACTTGATAACCGTCAAGTAACAATCGAAATAGAAGAACAAAAGAAACCAGCTCCAATGATGAACAATGGTTTGGAACAGATGGGCATTGATTTAAATGAAACATTAGGGGCGCTAACACCGAAGAAAAAGGTTGAGCGCACGTTAGCAGTAAAAGATGCACTTGAACTGTTGATCAAAGAAGAATCAAGTAAACTAGTCAAAGATGCTGACATCCATAGTGAAGCCATTCAATTAGCACAATCAAGCGGGATCATTTTTATTGATGAAATCGATAAAATCACTTCAAAATCACAACAATCTGGTGAAGTATCACGTGAAGGCGTCCAAAGAGATATCCTGCCAATCGTTGAAGGTTCACAAGTGAACACGAAGTATGGAGTTATCCAAACGGATCACGTCTTATTTATTGCTTCTGGTGCCTTCCATTTATCAAAACCAAGTGATTTGATTCCAGAATTGCAAGGACGTTTTCCAATACGTGTAGAATTAGATGATTTAACTGCAGATGACTTTATTAAAATCTTGACTGAACCAAACAATGCACTAATCAAACAATACGTAGCATTAATTGGTACAGAAAATGTTTCAGTTATCTTTACGAAAGAAGCAATTGAGAAAATCGCTCAAATCGCTTATGATGTGAACCGCGATACAGACAATATCGGAGCTAGACGTTTGCACACGATCTTAGAAAAATTGTTAGAAGACTTATTGTTTGAAGCACCTGACATGCAAATGGGAGAAATCACGATTACGGAAGCTTATGTAGAAGAAAAATTAGGTTCGATTGTAGCAAATGAAGATTTAAGTCGTTTTATTTTATAAAATCGGAGGAAGAAAATGACGGATTTATTAACAAAAACCCGCAATATCAACAAATTATTACAACAAAAAAATACTTTCGATCTGCGAGCTGATTTACCTTACGATAAAATGGCTGTGACATTAGGTGCTATTTTAGATAGTAATGTCTATATCATTAGCAGTGAAGGAGTTTTATTAGGCTATGATGAACGTCATGATGTCAACAATGAACGGATAAAAATGATGTTTGTTGAAAAGCAATTTCCCGATTCTTATACTGACACAGTTGATCAATTGAACAAAACGGAAGCCAATATTCCGATCAGTAGTGAAATGACTGCTTTTCCTTTTGAAGCAAGAGAAAAATACCCATTTGGTTTGACGACAGTAGTCCCTATTTTTGGTGCTGGCGAGCGGTTAGGAACCATTATTTTATCAAGGATGGAACAAGCCTTTACCGATGAAGACCTAGTGTTAGCTGAATATGGTGCGACGGTAGTCGGCATGCAGATCCTTTATCAAAAATCACGTAGTATTGAAGCGGATGTCAGAAGTGCAATAGCTGTCCAAATGGCGATCAATACTTTGTCTTATAGCGAATTGAAGGCAGTTCAAGCGATTTTTGATGCCTTAGAAGGCGATGAAGGACGTTTAACAGCATCCAATATTGCGGATAAAATTGGGATCACTCGCTCAGTGATCGTCAATGCATTACGTAAATTAGAGTCAGCTGGGATCATTGAATCACGCTCCCTTGGGATGAAAGGGACGTATTTAAAAGTTCTAAATTCCAGATTCAAAGAAGAATTAACAAAACACAGTTACTAAAAATCTATGACCGATTGATTAGATGAATCTATTCAGTAGGAACGAAGTAAACAAAAAGAGTCTCCTTTGGGTTTTCTTTTCGCTGAAACACACGAGTAATGCCAAGGATGATTCGGATACTTCTTGTTGGAAAAAATAAGAATAGCTTAGGACCTGAGACTAGCTATCTCAGGTCCTAAGATTTAACGGTGGAGGAATTATAATGACTGTAATCATTCAAAATGATCAATTGATTGCTGAAATTGCTGAACATGGAGCAGAATTGGTCAGTTTAAAATCAAAGGATAATAATCTTGAGTATATTTGGCAAGCTGATCCAGCGTATTGGGGAAGACATGCGCCCGTTTTATTTCCATTTGTTGGAAGATTAAAGGATGACCAATACACGTACCAAGGAAAGACTTATTCAATGGGGCAACATGGCTTTGCGAGAGATATGGATTTTGAAGTAATCGAACATGGTCAAGAATTAGCCAGCTTTTTGTTAAGAAGCACACCCGAGACCAAAAAAAATTATCCTTTTGATTTTGAATTAGTGATTTCTTATGAATTAGGTGGAGATGGGATCACTGTTCATTATCAAGTGGCTAATACTGGAGAAGAAGAAATGTTCTTTTCGATTGGGGGTCACCCAGCCTTTAATGTTCCTCTGGAAGAAGGATTGACTTTTGATGATTTTTATCTTGCGTTTTCACCTAAAAAATCACGTTTGCGTTTACCTTTAAGTGGGCCATATATCGATATGGAACAAAAAACACTTGGACAAACAAATACCAACCTTGCATTAGTACACGATCTTTTTGAAAATGATGCACTAGTATTTGAAACGAAAGGATTGAACGCTTATGCCATCCGTAGTGAAAAATCTAGCCACAGTGTGACATTGAGTTATAAAGATATGCCATATGTTGGGATTTGGTCACCTTATCCAAAAGAAGCGCCTTTTGTTTGTATCGAACCTTGGTGTGGTATCGCAGATACAGTAATCAGCTCGGGAGAATTGATGGAAAAAGCTGGAATCAATCAACTAGGCGCACATGAAATTTTTCAAACAAAATATTCGATTACGGTAAAATAGTGGTTATCCTAAAGTTGTTTGATTTCAATTAATCAGAGGAAATCAGGTATAATGATTCATGTTCCCTTTATTTTGCTAATCGTTTCTTTTCGCTTCTTAACGAATCAATCATTTAAAAGCTAAAAAAACAGTTGGCTGATTAGTCAACTGTTTTTCTCTCAGGTCAATTTTTTTTCTTACTACTATTCAATCCGAAGGGGATACGACTTTCTGTATGGTTTTTGATTCGTAGGATATTCTCTTTATGGCGATAGAAAATAAAGGCAGAAACTAAAAATGCAATGATCGTCAATAGCCAGTTTTGCTTAGGTAAGATACCAGGTGCGATGTAAGGAAGGATAATCGTTGATAAAGTGATCAAAGTTGCACTGATCATACTTGTTAAACTTACCATACTAGTACAAAAGAGCGTAACAACGAAGATGATACTGGAATAGATAAAAAATAGAGGATTGAATCCAAGTAACATTCCAGCACTTGTTGCAACTGCTTTGCCTCCTTTGAAGCCAGCGAAAATAGGGAATGTATGACCTAAGATCGCACAAACACCAAACCATAGGGGATTAATGGTTGTAACGTGGAAAATAACTGGTAAGCAAGTTGCCAAGGTTCCTTTCAAGATATCCATGAACAACACAATTGTACCTGCTGTTTTTCCTAAAACTCTAAAAGTATTGGTGGTGCCAGTATTTCCGCTACCATGTTGGCGGATGTCTTTTTTGAAAAATAATTTACCTATCCAAACCCCCGAAGGAATCGAGCCTAGAAGATAGGCAAGTACCAATAATAAAATTAATTTCATTGTTCTACCTCTTTCAATTTGAAACTAATATTTATTTTATCATGAATAAAGTACGTGAACAATTGGAAATACTTGAAAGAGTGAAGGAAAGGGAGTATTATTTATGTCATTTGAAAATCCAACACAAGAAAAAATCTTCGATTATTTAAAAACAGCAAAAACGATTGCAATTGTTGGTTTGAGTAACAAGGAAGAACGAACAAGTTACCAAATTGCTCGATTTCTGCAAGAACGGGGATATCGTATCATTCCAGTGAACCCATTATTAGCAGGAGAGATCATTTTAGGCGAAAAGGTCTATGCATCGCTACAGGAAATCCAAGAACCGATCGATATCGTGGATATTTTTCGGCGTAGTGAATTTTTGCCAGAGGTAGCTGCTGACTTTTTACAGACTCAAGCAAAAGTATTTTGGGCGCAATTAGGTATCGCAAATGAAGAAGCAGCAAACAAGCTTCAATCAGCAAATCGCAAAGACATCGTCATGGATCGTTGTATAAAAATCGAGTGGAACAATATGAACGAAAAAGATAACTAAATGTTTGCATTTTAAATAACGTGAAATATTTAATCGGCAAGACAAAAGCGAACAATAGAATAAAAAAGATGGTATTCTCAAAGGTTAGTTAGTAATTAAGTTTTAATTCTTTCCTAACCTCTTTTTTTTCATGCGTATTTCTAGTATGATTATCGTGATGCGGTTTTAACCGTAAAGTATTATTGAAGGAGCGTTTGCCTTGGCAAAAAAAGTAAAGAACGAATATAATGATGCATCGATCCAGGTTCTTGAAGGATTAGAGGCAGTTAGAAAACGACCAGGAATGTATATCGGGTCAACGGATAGCCGGGGCTTACATCATTTAGTCTATGAGATCGTTGACAATGCGGTTGATGAAGCTTTATCTGGATATGGAAATGAAATTGATGTAACCATTCATGAAGACAATAGTATCACTGTGACAGATAGCGGTCGTGGTATGCCAGTTGGGATGCATGCTTCTGGTATCCCCACAGTTGAAGTGATTTTTACTGTACTACATGCCGGCGGAAAGTTCGGTCAAGGAGGATACAAGACCTCAGGGGGACTACACGGTGTCGGAGCAAGTGTGGTCAATGCTTTATCAAAATGGTTGGTTGTTACAATCGTCCGTGATGGGATTGAATACCAACAAAAATTCAGCAATGGTGGTAAGCCTGATGGTACACTGAAAAAAATCGGGAAAACCAAGAAATCCAATGGAACGACAGTTCATTTCTTACCAGATGACACGATCTTTTCCACTACTAAATTTTCTTATGATATTTTATCTGAACGTTTGCGAGAATCAGCTTTTCTTTTAAGAGGAGTAAAAATCACACTTTCTGATCTGCGTGGTGAAGAACCAATCAAGGAAGTTTTTCACTACGAAGAAGGAATCAAAGAATTTGTTGACTACCTAAACGAAGAAAAAGATACGTTGACACCAGTTGTTTATTTTTCTGGTGAAAAAGACGGTATCGAAGTCGAAGTTGCTTACCAATATAATGATGGATATTCAGAAAACGTGTTGTCATTTGTGAATAATGTCCGAACGAAAGATGGAGGCACCCATGAAGTCGGTATGAAGTCAGCGATGACGAAAGCCTACAATGAATATGCCCGAAAAGTGGGCTTGCTGAAGGAACGAGATAAGAATCTCGAAGGTAGTGATTTTAGAGAAGGTTTAGCAGCTGTTCTCTCCATTCGAGTACCTGAGAATCTCTTACAATTTGAAGGACAGACAAAAGAAAAATTGGGTACACCAATTGCCCGTACGGCAGTAGATAATGTCATTGGAGAACAAATGGGCTTTTATTTACAGGAAAACAGTGAAATGAGCCAAATGTTAGTGCGAAAAGCAATCAAAGCCCGAGAAGCTCGTGAAGCTGCCCGAAAAGCTCGAGAAGAAAGCCGTAATGGGAAAAAACGTAAAAAAGGTGAATCATTACTCTCAGGAAAACTGACACCTGCTCAATCACGAAATCCGAAAAAGAATGAATTATACCTCGTGGAGGGAGACTCTGCTGGTGGTTCAGCAAAACAAGGAAGAGACCGTAAATTCCAAGCCATCTTGCCTCTTCGTGGGAAAGTGATCAACACTGAAAAAGCAAAAATGCAAGACATCTTGAAAAACGAAGAAATCAATACGATGATCTATACGATCGGTTCAGGTGTTGGACCTGAGTTTTCAATTGAAGATTGCAATTATGACAAAATTATTATCATGACCGATGCGGATACCGATGGTGCACATATTCAAGTGCTATTACTGACGTTCTTTTATCGTTACATGAAACCATTGATTGAAGCAGGAAAAGTGTATATCGCATTACCACCGCTTTATAAGGTTTCTAAAGGTCAAGGAAAAAAACAAGTGGTCGAATATGCTTGGACAGATGATGAATTAGCAGCGACCATCAAAAAAATTGGTAAAGGCTATATGTTGCAACGCTATAAAGGTCTTGGAGAAATGAATGCAGAACAATTGTGGGAAACTACCATGGACCCAGCCTCTCGAACGTTGATTCGCGTGAGGATAGATGATGCTGCTCAAGCGGAACGTCGCGTGACGACATTAATGGGGGACAAAGTTGAACCTCGCCGAAAATGGATCGAAAATCATGTGCAATTCACGTTAGAAGAAGATGGTAGTATCTTAGATAAAAAAGAAGATATTGAAAATACAGCTACGTCCAATGAATTGTTCGATGAAGAGAAACAATCTGAATTAGTAGAAGAATAGGAGGTCACCTAATGGAAGAACGTCAAGAAGTCCAAGAACTAACCCTAGAAGAAGTGATGGGTGACCGCTTTGGACGTTACTCAAAATATATTATTCAAGAAAGAGCATTGCCAGACATCCGAGATGGATTGAAACCCGTTCAAAGACGAATTTTATTTGCGATGAATAAAGATGGCAATACTTTTGATAAAGGATTCCGTAAATCTGCCAAATCTGTCGGAAATATCATGGGGAATTATCATCCTCATGGGGACAGTAGTATTTATGAAGCCATGGTTCGGATGAGTCAGGATTGGAAGCTAAGAGAAGTACTTATAGAGATGCACGGAAATAACGGTAGTATGGATGGTGACCCACCAGCTGCTATGCGTTATACAGAAGCACGGCTCTCCCAATTGAGTGGTGAAATGTTGGCAGATATTGAAAAAAATACGGTTGATCTTGTATGGAACTTTGATGATACTGAAAAAGAACCAACTGTGTTGCCAGCGAGATATCCAAACCTATTAGTCAATGGTTCAACGGGAATTTCCGCTGGTTATGCTACGGAGATCCCTACCCATAACTTAGCAGAAGTCATTGATGGTACGATTTACCTCATTGATCATCCCCAAGCGAGTTTAGAGAAACTAATGGATTATATCCCTGGTCCTGATTTTCCTACTGGGGGAATCTTACAAGGAAAAGCAGAGATCAAAAAAGCTTATGAAACTGGACGTGGAAAAGTCATTCTGCGATCAAAGACTAAAATTGAAGCGATTAAAGGGAACAAGCAGCAAATCGTGATTTCCGAGATCCCTTATGAAGTAAATAAAGCCACATTAGTGAAGAAAATGGATGAAATCCGTTTAAATAAAAAAATCGATGGCATTGCTGAAGTTAGAGATGAAAGTGACCGCACTGGATTACAGATCGTGGTTGAATTGAAAAAAGATGCTAACGCACAAGGTATCCTCAATTACCTGTTTAAAAATACTGAACTACAAATCAATTACAACTTCAATATGGTAGCTATTGATCACATGACACCGCATCAAGTGGGGTTAAAAGATATTTTAAGTAGTTATATTGATCATCGAAAACAAGTAATCACGAAACGAAGTCAATTTGATTTAGAAAAAGCACAGAAGCGCCAGCATATCGTAGAAGGTTTAATGAAAGCTTTGTCGATCTTGGATGAAGTCATTGCCACGATTCGAGAAAGTAAAGATAAGAAAAACGCGAAGCAAAATTTAGTCGAAGTTTTTCAGTTTACGGAAGAACAAGCTGAAGCAATCGTGACGTTGCAACTATATCGTCTAACAAATACGGATATTACGGAATTACGTAAAGAATCAGAAAGCTTAATAGCACAAATCACTGAATTAAACAAAATTCTATCTAATGATAAAGAATTATTCTCAGTCATGAAGAAAGAACTTCGTGAGGTCAAGAAAAAGTATGCTAATGCACGTTTAACGACAATTGAAGACGAAATCGAAGAAATCAAAATTGATACAAAAGTGTTAGTAGCACAAGAAGATGTGATTGTCAGCGTAACGAAGGAAGGTTATGTGAAACGGACTAGTCTACGTTCATATAGTGCTTCTAAACCAGAGGAAATCGGCATGAGAGAAGGGGACTATCTCTTGTATTCTGGTGAACTAAATACCTTGGATCATGTGTTGTTGATCACCAATAAGGCAAATGTCATTTATCGTCCTGTCCATGGATTGCCAGATTTAAAATGGAAAGATGCTGGAGAACATATTTCACAAACGATTGTCAATCTTTCGGTTGATGAATCGATTCTAGCTGTTTTTCCATACAAAAAAATCGAAGCAGAAAAAACATTGGTCTTCATCAGTAAAAATGGCTGGGTAAAACAAACTCGAATGACTGAATTTGAACCATGGCGTACTTATAAGAGTCGTCCGTTAAGTGGCATGAAACTCAAAAGTGACGATGATGAATTAGTTGCGTCTTACTTGGTAGAAGGTCAAACAGATTTAGATCTCTTTTTAGTCACCTACCAAGGGATGGGGTTACGATATCCATTAGAAGAAGTACCTGTGGTAGGAGCAAAAGCTGCTGGCGTTCGTTCAATCAACCTCAAAGACGAAGATACTGTCGTTAACGGGTTACTCGTTTTGACAGAAGGAGATACGCCAATCATCATCGTCACTCAACGTGGTGCGGTAAAACGGATGCTTGCGCAAGAAATTAGTCAAACCTCTCGAGCAAAACGTGGTGTTACGGTTCTACGTGAACTAAAGAAAAACCCACATCGAGTTATTCATATGTCTGAAGGAAACGCCAAAGAAATAATGATCATCAATCAAAAAGGTCAAGAGCTAATGATTGACCCAACGGATTATCCGATTGGCGATCGAACCTCTAATGGCTCATTTGCAGTTGACGAGAAAAAAGGTGGCGAAGTGATCAAAGTCATTGAGCCACCTGAAGTAGCCATTACCGATTAACTGTTATAGTTTTTTTGAAAGAAGGTAGATCTGTTTTAATACAGAACTACCTTCTTTTTTCTGATTATTAAAAAATTATAAATATTAAGATAAAAAATATGAAAGTGTTCACAATTGCTAAAGCTTGGTATATTAGCGTTTGTTGATATAAGCGAATAAAAACGCCATCTTTTGTTAAATAAAAAACAAGAAAACCCTTGCAAAGATGCTCGTCTGTGTTATACTAATCACGTAAAAACTGTTACATAAAACAGATAACGGGAGGTCCATACAATGGAGCAATGGAATGGATTTAAAGGAACGAAATGGAAAGAAGGCGTAGATACAAGAGACTTCATCCAAAATAACTACACTGAATACCGTGGAGACGACAGCTTTTTAGAAAAACCAACTGAAGCAACAGAAAAGCTTTGGGCAGAATTACAAAAACTAAATGATATTCAATTTGAACGCAATGGCGTTTATGACATGGACACAGAAATCGTTTCAACGATTACCTCACATGATGCAGGTTATTTAGACAAAGATCTTGAAAAAATCGTTGGTTTACAAACAGATAAACCATTGAAACAAGCATTTATGCCATTTGGTGGTATCAATATGGCTAACAATGCATTAACAAGTAATGGTTACACACCTAATGATGAGTTGACACATATCTTTAGCGATTGGCGTAAAACACATAACCAAGGTGTATTTGATGCCTATACAGCTGAAATGCGTGCAGCACGTAAAAACAAAATCATTACAGGCCTTCCAGATGCTTATGGACGTGGACGAATCATTGGTGACTACCGTCGTATCGCATTGTATGGTATTGACTATTTGATGGAACAAAAGAAAAAAGACCATGATATGACAGGTTTCCATACAATGGATGAAGAAGTCATTCGTCTTCGTGAAGAAATTACAGAACAATATCGTGCTTTAGCACAAATGAAAGAAATGGCTGCAAAATATGGCTATGATATCTCTAAACCAGCTGCTAATGCAAAAGAAGCAGTACAATGGTTATACTTCGGTTATTTAGCAGCCATCAAATCACAAAATGGTGCAGCAATGTCAATCGGACGTATCTCTGCTTTCCTAGATATCTATATCCAACGTGACTTAGATAATGGCGTGATCACCGAACAAGAAGCACAAGAATTGATCGATCACTTAGTCATGAAATTACGTATGGTGAAATTTGCCCGTACACCAGAATACAATCAATTATTCTCAGGATTCCCAATCTGGGCGACTCTTTCAATCGCTGGAATGGGCTTAGATGGACGCTCATTAGTAACTAAGAATGATTTCCGTCTATTGCACACATTGACTAACATGGGTCCTTCTCCTGAACCAAACTTAACAGTTTTATATTCAGAACATTTACCAGAAGGCTTCAGAACTTATGCAAGTAAAATTGCGATCGAAAGCTCATCTATCCAATTTGAAAATGACAATCTTCTTCGCGAACAATGGGGTTCAGATGATTGCGCTATTGCATGTTGCGTATCTGGAACAGTTGTTGGAAAAGATATGCAGTTCTTCGGGGCTCGTGCGAACTTAGCAAAAGCATTATTATACGCAATCAACGGTGGGGTTGATGAAGTAACTGGTGCCCAAGTTGCTCCTGAATATCGTCCAATCACAGCTGATGTATTAGACTTTGAAGAAGTAAAACACAAATTTATGAATGTGATGGACTGGTTAGCTGAGTTATATGTGAATACATTAAACATCATCCATTATATGCATGATAAATATTCTTATGAAGCAGCTCAACTGGCATTGATGGATTCAGATTTGAAACGTACATTTGCAACAGGGATTGCTGGAATCTCTCATGCAGCGGATAGCTTGTCAGCAATCAAATATGCAGATGTGAAACCAATCCGTAACGAAAAAGGAATTGCCGTTGATTTCGAAGTAACTGGCGACTTCCCTAAATACGGAAATGACGATGATGCAGCAGATGAGTTAGCAGAATGGATCTTAGAATACTTTATGACACAAATCAAACGTCATAAAACATACCGTAACTCCACACCAACAACGTCATTATTAACAATCACATCAAACGTGGTTTATGGTAAAAACACTGGTAACACACCTGATGGACGTGAAGCAGGTAAACCTCTTGCTCCTGGGGCAAACCCAAGTTACAATGCAGAACAAAATGGATTGTTGGCAAGTCTTAACTCAACTGCTAAAATCAATTATGGGTATGCACGTGACGGGATCTCTAATACGCAAACGATCAATCCTTCCGGTCTTGGAAAAGATGAAGAAACACGTATCGGCAACTTGCGTAATGTATTAGATGGTTACTTCTCTAAAGGAGCGTACCATTTGAACGTCAATGTATTTAGTAATGATCTATTACGTGATGCTATGGAAAATCCAATGAAATACCCTAACTTGACGATCCGTGTCTCAGGTTATGCTGTTAAATTCCGTGATCTAACGAGAGAACAACAATTAGACGTATTGATGAGAACATCACACGATAGAATGTAAAGCGGAATAAATAATACGATCTATCATTAAAAAGAACGATTGAAAAAGGTTGAGGGCAAGGCGGAGGTCTTTGCCCTCGTCTTTTCCTAGCAATCGGTTGATTCAAGTGTCTTTTGAAATAAAATGAAATCAAAGAAAAGAAGTGATCCTTATGGAAGAAAAAACAATTGGCTATGTTCATTCGATCGAAACGTTTGGTTCTGTAGATGGACCAGGCGTTAGATTCGTCGTTTTTATGCAAGGTTGTCGCATGCGTTGTGAATTTTGTCATAATCCTGATACATGGAATATAGGCGGAGGAAAAGAATATACGGCGGATGAACTATTAGACCAAGCAGAGCGCTATCGTTCCTATTGGGGTTCAGAAGGCGGTATCACTGTTAGTGGAGGCGAACCTTTATTACAGATCGATTTTTTGATCGAACTGTTCAAGAAAGCGAAAGAGCGTGGTATGCATACTACGCTAGATACTTGTGGGAAGCCTTTCACGCGTGACGAACCATTCTTTTCTCGTTTTCAAGAATTGATGAAGTATACTGAATTGTTACTGTTTGATATCAAACACATCGACAACGAAGAGCATAAAAAGTTAACACGTTGGGATAATGAAAATATTCTGGAGATGGCGCAATATCTTTCTGAAATCAATAAGCCAGTGTGGATCAGACACGTATTAGTTCCTGAACGCAGTGACTATGATGAATACTTGATTCGGCTAGATGACTTTATCAAGACATTGAACAATGTAGCTAAAGTAGAGATTCTACCTTACCATACGATGGGGAAATATAAGTGGGAAACACTTGGCTTAGATTATCCACTAGAAGGTATTGAACCGCCAACAAAAGAAAGAGTCGAGAATGCCAAACGACTACTTCACACAGAAGACTATCGAGGATATCTCAGCAATAAGAACTGAGTAGCTGTGTAAAATCAAATCTGGGTCAGAATGAATCATATTCTGTCTCAGATTTTTTGTTTCGCACAAAGCGCACGAAAATGTGACTGAAGAATCCTCCAGTCACATAAATGATAGAGACAATTAAGCAATGGCCTCAATACTGTATGTTCATTTTTTAGTGATACCAAAACACTTTTTATAGCGGATTGTCTTGTTTGAGGATCTGTGATTTCAGGTCAACCAATAGCTTGATGTAGGTGTGCTGTTTCTTTTGATGAAGCAAATAAGTGCTGTTTGATTCACCTGCTTTTTGAGAAGAAAAAGGGTGAGTAACAAGGGCGTTTATTTGGCTGGTTGCAAAAGTTCTATCGACAAGTTGGACAATGAGAAATATTGGATGCTCCAATCGTTTTTTGTCCATTTATATTTCTCATTCAGTGGGATACACCAAGTGAATGTCATTTTTTTCAATGATTCTATGATAAATCTTAGGCGGTTTTTTATTGGTAACAATCGCATCATAATCATAATAATCACCTATCTTGAAAAAATGAGTAGAGTCAAATTTCGTTTCGTCAGCCAATAAAACAATCTCTTGTGCTTTATTCATCATTTCTTTTTTGATTTGTGCTTGATTGAAGTTTGCTTCATAAATCCCTTCATGGTCGAGCCCGCGACAAGATAAAAAGGCAGCATTGAAACGAAAGGAACTGGTAATGGGATCAAGTGTATTTGAAATAACTGTACTAGCATTAAGTTTGACTTCACCGCCAGTCAAATAAATTTTTAAAGATTCGTTCTGACATTCACTTAACTTTAAAGCTGTACGCAAACCATTGGTAATGATAATTAAGTTAGGTATCTTAACAAGTAGTGGAATAAGGTGTAGAACCGTACTGCTGGAATCTAAAAAAATACACATACCTGGTGCAATAAAATCTCGTGCTAATTCACTGATGATCTTTTTTTCCGGGATATTACTGGCTTCTCTTTGAAGATAAGTATATTCTATGTTTGTCGTTTCGTTCAAGATCGCTCCGCCCCAAGTTCTGCGGATCAATTTTCGTTTTTCTAGCTCAAGTAATTCTCTGCGAAGTGTACTTATACTACAGTGAAGGTGAGTACAAAGTTCTTTGGAAGTTGCTTGTTTCTTTTTTACCAAATAGCTTAAAAGATCGCTTGTACGTCTAGTCTCCATTTTTTTCTCCAAGTTTTTCTTTTATTATAGCGCTTTCTTTTTGCGAATAAAATGCTTTTGAATAAAAATGAATGAGTTGAACAAAAATCTTGCTAATTTTTGAACAATGATCAAAATTTTAAGCAAGGATTTCCTTTGTTTAGAAAGCGCTTTATAATCGAGGCATACATACGTTGGAATAAAAGGAAACGATGGAAGAATAACAGATAAAAATTAGATTTGTGATATATGTAAATAAAATGTGGCGGCAAAAAGCTGGGTTGTCAGGATAATGAAAATGGTTCTATGAAGTTGATGGATCAGCTTTTTTAGGTATTTTCATCGGGATCAGCAGCCTGTAGATATCTATTCATTGACCAGTGCGGATGGAATTGTGAGGAGTAATTATAGAAATGAAAAGTTGCTATTTATAACTAAAGCCCTAGATAACACGACAGGATTAGCTAAAGAATCAAGGAGGGACATATGGTACGAGAAGTTGCTACTAACGGGAAAAATAAACAGCACAGACAGCTTTCTAAGTCGATTTTATCTTATCTTTTTGTCTTTCTAGTGCCATTTTTTATGGTATCGTTAATTTGGTTTCATACGGCTAAAGAAAGCATTAATCAGCAAGTTGTTTTGACAGCCAAAAATCAGTTACTCCAATTGAAGTACTCATCTGAAAATAAGTTTTTGCAATTGGATAATATCACTCAACATATTCCTTATAACACTAATCTTTCACCTGGAAGGCTTTCCCATAGTTATTATGCTCGTGAAGGACAGCTTAGCTTGCAACAATATAAGCTAAGTAATGATTTTGTTGAGGAAATTTATCTTTACTACAAAGAAAAACCAAATACATTGTTTTCATCTACCGGTAGCTTGTCAGTGGACAATTTTTTGCAACGAAAAATCAATAATCATTCGCTTGATAAAAAAGAGCTGCTTTCACATCTTGATAACGATATTCCAACTGGACTAACCCTGAAAAAAGAACCTAATTCCACACAACTTTTTTACATTGTTCCAATTAAAGATGCAGAAATGCATTTTTATGGCGCAGCAATCTATTCAATCAATCTTTCGATTTTGAATAAGCTGTTGAATCTTTCCAATAGTGATGGTATCAGTACCAACTATCTGATTGATGACTCGTATCGTATTCTAGCAGCAGATACCAGTAATAACAAACTAACGGCGCATTTGCATCAGCCGAAGCAAATTCAAATGATCTTGCAACAGGATAATTTTTACTACAACCATCGAAACTATCTTGTCCAGTCTTTGAATAGCAGGGATTTGAATATGTCATTTGTTTCTGTAATGGATCCATCACAAGCTTTGACAAAGATCAATACCATCCACCAAAAGTTTTTAAAACTTTTTTTGTGATATTTGTGTTTGGTCTAGTGCTTGTAGTGATTATAGGTACTCGTTTTTCACAGCCAATCCGCAACATTGAAAAATTGATTGATCAATATTATCGAAATAAAATCGGTGTAGCTGTTTCCAACGGGAATGTCTATGAAACGTTGGCGCAATTTTTGAACGAACATGAAGAGCTACATAAAGAAATTAAACGACAGACTCCCCATGCGAGAGAACAGGTCCTTAGAAAAATTTTAGGAGGGAAATTTAAGTCTCCAGAAGATTCATTAGTTCTACTGAACTCTGTCCAAGTACATTTTACCGGTACTTGCTATTTTGTCGTCGTAGTTGATTATCCTATCCAGAGCATTGACGACACAGCTAATGAGTTACCGCTGAAAGTAAGTGGAAAGAACTTTTCGGGATATGGTACAGAGATCCTATCTGCAGGAGTGACCGCCTATATCTTTAGTACCTATGAAAAAACTAGTCACAAGAAAGTTGTAATAGAGATGATTCAGCAACTAAAAAAAGCGTGTTACGGTACTTTTAGGATAGGAGTAGGAAATAGTACTGAAAACCTTACGAAGATCAATGCTTCTTATATTGAAGGTTTGGCCGCATTAGACTATTCAACAGTAGAAAATAACTTTGTTTTCTATAATGAAATTCCAGGTGAAGAGTCTTCAACCAGCATTAATTACCCAGATGGAGAAAAACTGAAATTGATTCAAAGTCTGCGTCAAGGAGACTTAACGATCGCTGCGGAAACGATAGAATCGTTGATTGAGCGGGGGATTAAAGAACATTTTTCTTATAGTGGACAAAAAATGTATGGTTTTTATCTATTAAATGCAGTTGCTAAAGTAAGTAGTAATTTGCAAAATAAAACAATTTTGAAAAAAGCAGAAAAAAGTGCCAAGTTTAGTAATTTACTCGAATTGAAGCAACAACTATTAATGCTCGCAAAAATGATCTGTGAGGTTATGCAAGTTAAGCCACAAAATCAAGAGTCTGTGCTGAAAAAAGAATTGTTCGAATATCTTCACAAAAACTATGCTTCTTCCCAATTATCTATGGAAAAGTTGGCAGATGAATTTCAACTTTCAGTTTCATACCTTAGCCGTTTTATCAAAAAAGAAACAGGTACTACTTTTTCAAAATATCTGCAAGAATTGCGGCTAGAAAAAATCAAGCAAGACTTAATAGAAACTGATTTGCCAATAAAAACGATTATTCAAAAGAATGGTTATTATGATGTTTCAAACTATACGAGAAAATTCAGGACGAACGTTGGTGTGACTCCAGGTCAATACCGAACAATGAATAGAGAAGGAACTTTATAAGCAATAAATAGGAGTAAACTAAGGGGGGCATCGAACTGGAGCAGGACGAAGAAGTCATTTTATTTCCAGTTTTGAGCTTCTAACTAAAAAAACAAAAGCAAATAATTGTAAAAGACTGAAATAACTACCCAAATTGTTGCTTTTTCAGCATATAACTTGGGTAGTTATTCAAATGTTTTACTATATTTCTCACTAAAAGTATGTTTTTACAAGCTTTCGATGCCAGTATTTTTTGTGAATCGACGAAGGAAGTATCATCTGCTTTATATTTGTTCTTTAATCGTCTTTCAAGGTAATTTCAATTACTGGGATCAGCACATCAGGCTTGATGATTGGCAAGGTGATGACAAGATCTTCTGGAGCAATGACTGCTTCTGTAGAAGTAATCACTTCTTCCGGATCAAATCCTCGATAAAAAATTTCCGAGCCATCATTGAGCAGACGAATAAACTCAACTTTACCTGCTAATCCTTTAAGACGAAGGTTGCGGTAAGGATAAGAAAAGAGATGCAGATAAAGCTTGTTTCCATTTTGTGTATATCGGCAATCGTCAGGAGCTTCAAAGGCGCTATATGAACAGCCAATGACAGATGCTTTGTGAAGGGTCATCCAATCCCCGATAGCATGAAGCCGTTCCAACGTTTTCGTATCAATCATTCCTCGTGGATTAGGACCAATATTCATCAAGAAATTCCCATTTTTTGAAACGGTATCAATCAGCATTTTCAAAAGCATCTCACTACTTTTCCATTCCATATTGTCACGGTCATACCCCCAAGTGCCATACATTGTCTGACAGGCTTCCCAGATAACAGGCATGCCGTTTTTCTCTAATGGTTTATCAGGTTGAAACTGTTCTGGAGTAGTGATGCCATGGCCTAAATCAAGCCGATCATTCAATAGGAGATGGGGTTGCAGTTCTAAGCAGAGCTTTTCTAGTGCTTCGCTATCCCAATCAATGTGCCCTTTTCCTTTTGACCAACCCCAATCGCGGTGGCTGTAAGAAAAATCGAACCATAAATAATCGATTTTTCCATATTCTGTCAGTAGTTCTTTGACTTGTTCGCGAAGATAGCGTTGATGAATCTTGATATCTCTTTCGGAATTTTTTTCTCGCAGTTTCTGGTTCTCTCTTTCAGGATGCAGTCCGTCCAGTGGGAAATGTTCATGGCGCCAATCGATCAGTGAGTGGTATAACCCGATTTTGATCCCGACTTTGCGAAAAGCCGGGAGTAGCTCTGCCAGAAGATCTCGTCCAAAAGCAGTATTGGTGATTTTGTAATCAGTTTGTTTCGTATCCCATAAGGCAAAGCCTTCATGATGTTTTGTCGTGAATACCATGTATTTCACCCCACAGCGAGCGGCTTCTTTTGCCCAAGCATCTGCATCAAACAAATCAGGGTTAAAATGCTGAAAATATTTTTTTGAATATTCCTTTAAAGAGACTTGTTCTGTGGTCATAAACCATTCGTGTCTAGCTTCCACACTGAACAAGCCAAAATGGATAAACAAACCAAAACGATCATGGATAAACCAGTTAGGATCAGGATAGTCGGTAGGCCAATTATTGAATTTTTTCATATGAACACTCCTAATTTAAAAATTGTGTATTTGTCATTGTTGTTTCTTTGATTTTCCATTTATTCTCTTCAAAAATAAAGGTGTGATATGCCGTTGTGATATGATCTCGATATGCCTTCTTCCCATGATTCACTGTTTTTTGTTCTGCCACTACTAACATCGATTGAGGTGCTTGTTTGATTACTTCGAAAGAAAGCAGTTCATGACTGACATCATAGTCTTTAAAAAATTGCTGCATTTCTTTTGTGGTCGCTTTATGTGCATCTTTGACTAGTGTTGCTAAATAGTCGTTCAGATTTTTATCCGTTGCAGCCTTTAAATTTTGTTGTAAAAGCTGATGGCAGATGTTCGCAGTTCTTTGATTATTGATTTTCCCAGTGATTTTAGTAGATGTCTGTTTTGCTTCGACACGAGGCACGTTTCTGACAAGCTGAGAAGCAGCAGTGACCAACAAAAAAATACTCAGAATGACCAAAAAAAGAGTTCTCTTTTTCATTTTTTATCCCTGCCTTTAGATATCTGATAGTTTACTAGCACTATAAATTCCATGGAACAAGTTTCGCCCGACACCGCTTGCTGTTTTGAAAGGAGCATCGAAGGGTAAAGGCGTTTGCTCAAGCTCAGGCAATTGCTTGATTTCTCCTGTTAAAAATTTCTTCAGTCGCCAAACGGTTGTTTCTATCCGACTTTTTAAGGCACCGTAACGAAGATCGATAATTTCATAGCCAAAGGGTTTATTCCATTCAAACCATAGCTGGCGATGGAGGTGTTGCAACTCATTGATCTTTTTGGTGAGAACTTCCAGTTCGTGAAGGATTAGTTGTAACTGGTCATTCCTTTTTGATTGGTAGGCTCGATAAGAGCGACCGATCAAATTTGTTTTTACAAAAAGGACTTGTGCTAATTTCTGATAAAAAGTAAACATCGTTTGTGTGTCCTCATTAGCTGTTATGCTAGATAGTTTCTCACTTAAGTCCTTATAATGCGAAGGAAGTTCTAAATTTTGCAGATCAACATCGTAAAGACCGTATAATAGATCTTGATAAAGTGCCAACTTACTACTATTTGATCCATCAGGGTTATTTTTTGCTACACCTTTCGTCTGATCAAAAGCATCTAGCAGTAAAAAATCATCAGCCTCAAGATGGTGGAAGAGACGGAAACGCTCTTTAATCAGTTCCAGGCTTACTTCAGGAGCAAATTGTTCCTCGCTGAATTGTTGTAATCCTAACAAACTTGCGATGATCGGTGTTTCAGTACTATCATCGCCCCATAAAGTAGCATAAACTTCGTTGATTTTTTCCTCTTTTGCGACAGAAAGGCTAGCACTGGTCGTTTCAAACGATTTTCCATAATTTGGTGCAAGACCATTCCACGTCCAGATACCGCCCGCAAAAACGATCGGTCGTTGCAATTTTTTATGATTTGAAAAATGCAATTGGTATTCTTCTTTTGAATGATGGTAATAATCCCAATAAACCATACTAATTTCAGGAATCTTTGCAATCAAATCTTCTGGAAAATATACGTCTTTATCGTAATAGTCTCCTGACTTTGAACCGATTCTAAAAAACATATCGCTCCACATCATGGGCTGTAACTGATAGTTCCTGCAAATTTCCATTACTTTTTTCAGATGCTTTTCCATAATATCAAAGCGATCGATCAAACCATGCTGGGTTAAATAATGACCACGTCCCAGATCATGAGCTTCGTCCATCCCGATATGAATTTTTGACGTTTTAAAAGCGGCTGCGATCACAGAAATTGCACGATCTAAAAATTGATATGTTTTTTCCTCTTCCACAAGGAGAATATCACTTGTATCTCTCATGCCATTGGCAAATCCCCATTTTAGCGGATTAGTTAAATGAGCCAGCGTTTGAATACAAGGAATCAGCTCGATTCCTATTGTGTCTGCAAAAGCATCCAACGCCTTTAATTCCTCAAGAGAATAGGCACCACGACAATAACCAAAATAAGTATAATCAGGGATTTGATACGTATCTTCCATATAAAGCATGCAGCTATTTAATCCCATCTTGCTACAAAGAACAAAAAAGTGTTTCAGCTGATCAACAGTCATCACAGCATTTCTAGAAAGATCTACCATGGGCCCAATTTTTTCAAATTGCGGAAACTCTTCATAAACAAATTCTTCTTCACAGCGATCTAACCAGAGTGACAGCGCTCGAAAAAGATGGGCTTTTTCCTGAAAATAGATAAACGTTTCGTTTTCTTTAATTTCAATTTTTAATGAACCGTTACGCTGAATCAGTTGGAGTGGTTTTCCATTATCTGAAATAGTTAACGCTAATTCGTTTGTCGCAATTTCAAAAAAATCACGCATGACATCTGTAAGTTCGATTGAAACTTGCATAATAACCTCCTTGAAGTAATCGTTTTCATTTTCAGTATATAGCACTTGTAAAAAAAGAAAATAACTAGCTTGAAAGTACATAATCTGTTTATTTGACATAGTGAAAGTTGATGAATATACATAGCCAATCAGCTTCTGGAAAATAATAAATGAAAGAAAAAGCTAAAGGGATAAGTAACAGGTAGTAGCCTTAGCAAAAATTGAAAAAAGGCTTGAGTCAACGATTGGCAGAAGGTTCCCTTTGATGGCGACAATTATGAATAAGGAGTGAAACAGACATTTGACTTTTACCTAAAGGGCTGACGAATCGCATTGTAGATTGTAAGTTAAAAAAAGAGCTATTATTGAGGTTTCCTTGTAAAATCTCCTCGCAGTTCTGTTACAGCTTTTAGCTGTTTGTTTGATTTAAGGTTTGTTTTTTGTTATTGCGTTAACGTACGATTTTTTTCTTCAATTTTAATCATTGATTGCAAAGAGAACCAACTTAATGGCAAACAGAATAAAGGCACAAAAGCCACGATTGTCAAAATTGGGAAAAAGGTAGAGACAGCCGTCACGACAAAGATCCCCAGAATAATCGCTACGGTTTCAATCAAGCTACACAAAGATAGAAATAATGCTTGTTTGAAATATTGTGTGAATGACAAATCATAACGTAAAAATACTGGGAATAAATAAAGAATGACTATGACAGTTGCGATAAATAATAATAAGATCCCCATATGAATGAAAGGGTTTTGTAAATACACAGCTGCAATTCTCAGATCCATCCATAGAAATCCTAGTAACATGCCAGCAGCATAGCCTAGTTGATTTGTTGAAATAAACAGATTATTGAAGCTTGTTTGAAAATCTGAATATAAGACTTGCGGAATTTGTTTTTCTTCAAATAAATGATAGAAAAATTTGAGAACGGTAACACTTGCGGGAAAAGTTCCTAGTAGAATACAACCTTTTAATACCGATAAAAACCAAAATACTTGGAGCTTGATGAGAAAAAGCAAGAATTTTCCTAAAGAATAGGTGAAATCAAAAATAGAATGTGGTGATCGTTTATGTTGATTCATAGCTAAAACCTCCTTGTATTAGTCATACAGCTCTTTTTATTATAGTTAGGTTTATTTATGTTTTCTATCAGTATGCGATTATTACATAGCTTTTTCTACTTTTACATAGTTACTTTCCGACTAAGAGATAAGATATAGATATCCTCTAAATAAGTTACGCTTTATGCTGTTTTTACATAGCTTATGCTTTTTACATATTGCTGTTGTCTTGCTTTTTTTGTAAATTTAAAGCACAAACATGAAAGGGGTTTCATAAATGGCGATACGCGGAGATATCGAGGTACCTAAAGAGGTTGAATTAGATCATAGGACTTATCCAGAAACAGAAATGCTAAAAGAACGATTAGAATGGTTTCAAGATTTAAAACTTGGCGTGATTTTTCACTACGGACTTTATGCTCAAGCAGGAATCGTAGAATCTTGGCAACTTTCTGAAAAAGACCTTTGGGCAAGAGAAGGGCGTGAGTTTCGGAAAGATTTTAAACAACTGCAACTAGACTACTGGAATTTGATTAAAGAGTTTAACCCAGAAAAATTACAGGCAAAGAAATGGGCAAGTATATGTAAAGAAGCAGGCTTTAAGTATTGTATTTTTACAACGAAACATCACGATGGGTTTAATATGTACAATACTCTTGAAACAGAATATAAGGTTGGCGGTAAACAAAGCCCGTTTAAAAGAGATATTTTAAAAGAAGTTTTTGAGGCTTTTCGTAAAGAAGAAATAGCAACAGGAGCCTACTATTCAAAAGCCGATTGGTATTCGTCGTTTTATTGGTTAGATGACGATACGATCAAGGGGCGTCATGCGAGCTATGATACGGAACGTTACCCAGAAATTTGGCAACGTTACGTAAGTTTTGTTCATAATCAGATTAAAGAAATCACGCATAACTATGGTCATGTGGATCTTTTATGGTTAGATGCTGGTTGGTGTGGACAGAAAAAAGAAGACCTGGAAATGGATCGATTAGCAGAAATCGCTCGTGAGAAGCAACCGGAATTAATTATTGTGGATCGTATGATGGGGGGCAGACATGAGAACTATGTGACCCCTGAACGAAAGGTGCCAGAACTAGCTGAAATTCCCAATAAAGTTTGGGAAAGTAATATCCCGATTGGTGATGATTGGGGCTATGTACCAAATGATCGCTTTAAGAGTTCCCAAGAACTATTGGAAACTTTTGTCGATGTGGTCAGCAAAGGTGGGAATTTGATCTTAGGAGTTGGGCCAAAACCAGATGGTACCTTTACTGATGAAGAAACCAAAATCTTACAGGAAATTGGGAATTGGCTAAATATCTATGGAGAAGGAATCTATGAAACTCGCTCACAACCTAAAGAATGGCAAAATCAGTGGAAATTGACATACAGCAAAGATCAAACCATACATTATGCCTTTCAAAGTATTCGCTTTACACAAGAAAAAATATTTTTAGCTGACATTGAGGCCGATAAACATCATGTGATTAAAGATTTATCTACAAAAAAAGAATTAGAAGTATATACGGAAGAAGATCAAATATATATCCTCAGCAGTGAATTAGAGAAACCAGCAATTGGGCTGATTGGTCTTGAAATTTTAAAAAAGCCACAAGGATAGAGATGAGTGAACTTCATAAAAGGAGGTTAAAAAATGGCTGATGCATTACTTGATGTCAATAAAGAGAAAGAGAAAACAAAATGGTCAGAGATCAAAAAAAAATTATATAAAAGCCGACAGCTGTATGTTTTTGTCATTCCAGCATTGGTGGTGGTTGCTGTTTTTTCTTACGGTCCCATGTACGGCGTGATTATAGCATTCAAGGATTATATCCCATCATTAGGAATTTTTGGAAGTCCTTGGGTAGGATTTAAGCATTTCCAACGTTTTTTTGATTCCTACTATTTCTGGGATCTAATTAAAAACACGTTAGGTATCAGTATATATTCTTTGGTCGTAGGATTTCCGCTACCGATTATTTTAGCATTAGCACTAAATGAGTTGAAAGATGGAAAATTTAAAAAGTTTACGCAGACAGTGACTTATGCACCTAATTTTATTTCAGTCGTTGTCGTATGCGGTATGTTAATTGCTTTTTTGACGCCTTCCACCGGTATTATTAACCATCTATTGGTTTTTCTAGGTTTTGAGCGAATTAGTTTCATGACAGATCCTCGTTGGTTTAAAACGATCTACGTATTATCTGGGGTTTGGCAAGGAACAGGATGGGGTTCAGTGATTTATTTAGCTGCATTATCTGGTGTTGATACACAGCTTCATGAAGCTGCAACTGTTGATGGTGCAACGAGATGGCAAAGAATCTGGTATATCAACCTACCGACTATCATTCCTACTATGGTTATTTTACTGATCATGAATGTGGGGAGTTTGATGTCATTAGGTTATGAAAAAATCCTGTTGATGCAAAATGCGTTGAATATGGATTCTTCAAATGTGATTGCCACGTTTGTTTACAAACAAGGGTTGCTTGATGCACAGTACAGCTATGCATCAGCTGTCGGACTGTTCAATGCAGCAATCAACGCATTTTTATTGATCACAGTAAATAAAATTTCGCGTAAAGTCAGCGAAACAAGTTTATGGTAATGGAGGGAAAATAATGTATTCAAAAGCGATCCGATCATCGAAAGGTGACAAATTTTTCATGTTTCTCATCTACTTGTTTATTGCCATTGCCCTTTTGTTGGTTATTTATCCGTTGATTTATGTTATAAGCGCATCTATATCTAGTCCGACCTCCGTCAATTCTGGAGAAATGTGGTTATTGCCAAAAAAGATCACTTGGGATGGTTACAAAACGATTTTTACGTATAAAAGTATCTGGCAAGGTTACCGGAACACGATTTATTACACATTACTAGGAACATTTATCAATTTATTATGTACACTTCCTTGTGCATATGCTCTAGGAAGAGCAGAATTTTATGGGAAAAATCTATTTATGAAGTTTTTGATGGTTCCTATGTTTATCAGTGGCGGTTTGGTACCTACTTATTTATTGATTAAAAATCTAGGGATGAATGATTCGATTTGGGCGTTAGTTATTCCAGGGGCCGTTTCAGTTTATAATATTGCAATTACACGTACTTTCTTTCAATCCACCATTCCTAGAGAAATGGAGGAAGTGGCATTGATTGATGGATGTTCTGACTTTCAGATATTTATGAAGATTGTTTTACCTTTATCAATGCCAATTATTGCAGTAATGGGACTATTTTGCGGAGTGGCCCATTGGAATAGTTATTTTAGTGCGTTAATCTATTTAACAAACAAATCAATGTATTCGCTTCAATTAATCCTGCGAGAGATTTTAGTGAATCAAGATTTAACAAAAGGAACAACAGAGATGACAGCAGCGGCAGCAGAAGTAGCTTATAGTAAACAACAGCTTGCACAAGTCATTAAATATGGAGTAATGATCGTTTCGACATTACCAATCATTATGATCTATCCGTTTTTACAAAAGTACTTTGTTAAAGGTGTCATGGTTGGTTCTTTGAAAGGCTAACTAAAAAATAAATAAGAGAGTGAGTGGAATGAATGAAAAAATGTTATTTAGTAATTGCATCATTAGTGTTGACAACAACTCTTTTGGGTGCTTGTGGGAACAAGGGAAATACTGCTGGAAAAGAAGAAACTATTGCCGTTGAAAAAACCGGAATGCCAATCGTCAAAGAAAAAATCAACATGACGATGATGGCTCCTGGTGGAGAAGCAGAATGGGATGAGTTAGCTTCGGCTAAAGCGTTAGCGGAATTAACTGGAATCAATTTTGATTATATTACTCCGCCAAGTACAGATTTTGAAGCGAAATTGAATTTGGCTTTTGCTTCTGGTGAGTTACCTGATGTTATTTTTGGTGCAGGAAGTGGTCTTTCAAATGCCAAACAATCAGATTATGGATCACAAGGAATTTTAATTGCCTTGGAGGATTTGATTGATGACTATGAGCCAAATTTAAAGAAAATCCTTGATGAGAACCCAGAGTTCAAAAAATCAATTACTGCACCAGATGGTCACATTTATTCTTTACCACGATTATATCCAGAAGATACCTCTAGCCCTCTTTATATCTCACCTTTATGGTATAACGGCGAGTGGCTAGAAAAATTAGGGGTAACCGAATTGCCAAAAAACACGGATGAGTTATATAAATTGTTGAAGCGATTCAAAGAAGAAGACCCCAACGGTAATGGCAAACAAGATGAGATTCCGTTATCAGACGGCAACAAGTTGGCCATTATTCGTACGTGGTTGCTACCTGCTTTTGGTATGAAATCTCTAGGAATCGAAGAAGTTAACGGAAAAGTGCGTTATGCTGCTGCATCGGCTAACTATAAGGAATATTTAACGTATATGAATAAACTTTATTCTGAAGGATTGCTGGACCCAGAAGTCTTCTCGCAGTCAGAAGAAAAGTATCAAGGAAACACACAAACAGATAAAGTCGGTTTATTTGGCGCGTATGCTTCATACATGGCTACTGGTAAAATGCCTGAGGATTCTTTATCAGATCCAATGTTTTCACCAGTTACTTCAAGTATTCAAAATACACCTTTAGCACCGGGTCATCCTCGTGTAACAACTGGAACGTTTGCGATTACCAATAAATGTAAAAGTACAGAGGCAGCAATGCGATGGGCGGACTATCTTTACACAGAAGAAGGCCAAGATTTAATGACAAAAGGTCCAGAAGGGGCATTTTGGAAATATGAAACAAACGATTCTGGAGAAAAAGTTCGGGTATATACAGGTGAAAATAAACAAAAGATGGAAGAAGACCGTGGGAAAATTGCAATGGATTATGGCTTAGTCGTACCGGGATTAGAAGACGATTATGCCCAAAGTGTTTTAGCTAATGTCAACGATCCTGATCCTAGTGTATGGACGGAATTTCGCATGAAAGAAATCAATGAGAAAATCATGCCCAATACCGAGGTACCTTTCCCAATTGTTTATATGACGAAAGATGAAGCAGATCAAATTGCGATCAACGCGACGGACATTCGGACTTATGTAGAGCAAATGGAAGCTAAATTTATTACAGGTGTGGAAAGTTTGGCTAAATGGGATGAATATGTCAGTACATTAAAATCAATGGGATTAAATGACTTTGTCAGCACTTATCAAAATGCATATGATCGTTGGGCTAAAACCGAATAATCATCTTTAACATCAAAGTGGACGTTTGGGATGTTCCTAGCGTCCAGCTTTGTTTGAACAAAATATCAAGAGTTTGGAGAAACCAAAATGAGATCATTAGCAACTAGCATAGCGATGATGGTCAAACAAATGGTTTCATGATAAAGATCAAAGAGAACGAGTATCACACTGACTAAATAATTTTGCCAAATCATGGTAAATATAAATGAGAAAAAGAATGAACCAACATAAACGATGATCATTGGGTTCACTGACTGAAGGGAATCAGTGGATAAAACGATAGAAAAGGAAGGAAATTTTAAATGGATACATTTCCACAAAACTTTCTGTGGGGAACAGCGGCTTCTGCCCCTCAGACAGAAGGAGCTGCTTTGGTTGATGGCAAGAGGCCATCAACTTGGGATAAGTGGTTTGAAATAGAACCAGAATTGTTTTATAACGGAACAGGACCAGAAAATACCTCTAATACGTATTATCAATACAAAGAAGATGTTGCCTGTATGAAGGCAATGAATTTAAATTCCTATCGGACATCGATTGCTTGGACGCGTCTTTTACCGGATGGCAAGACATTAAATCCGCAAGCTGTTGATTTTTACCGAGCCTATTTTCAGGAAATGCTGGATAATGGCATTGAGCCGATCATCAATTTGTTCCATTTTGATATGCCTTGGTGGCTGATGGAAAAAGGTGGCTGGGAAGTTCGTGAGTCAGTTGATCATTTTGCATTTTACGCAAAGACTGCGTTTGAAGCTTTTGGCGATTTAGTAAAAAAATGGGCGACGTTCAATGAGCCTCTTGTACACATCGAATGTGGGTATATGGGAGATGCACATTGGCCCAAGGTGCATGATTTTAAACGAGCTATACAAGTTGCCTATCACACACTACTAGCGCATGCGAAAGCTGTAAAGGAGTACCGGCGCTCTTCTTTTAATGACGGACAAATTTCTATCATTCTCAATTTAGCACCCGTTTACTCTAAAAGCGAAGAAGCTGAAGACGTGGCTGCTGCAAAGTGGGCAGACCTGTTTTATATTCGCAGCTTTCTGGACTGTGCGGTACGAGGTACTTTTCCAGAAGAGCTGGTAGAGGTATTACGAGAAAGTGATTTGCTTCCTAAAACAGAAACAGGTGATAAAGAAATTTTTGCGGAGAATACAGTAGACTTTATTGGTTGTAATTATTACCAGCCATTACGTGTTCAAGTACCTCAAGAAAAGAAACGACCAATCACAGGACTAAGAGATTTATTCCGAGGTTATGATTGGCCGGAGAAACGAATTAACCCACATCGTGGCTGGGAGATCTATCCGCGGGGAATCTATGATATTGCGATGCGGTTAAAAAAACAGTTATAGCAATATCCCTTGGTATATTTCAGAAAACGGGATAGGTGTGTCGCAAGAAGAACGGTTCAACAATAAAGAGAATATGATTGACGACAACTACCGAATTGATTTTTTATTTGAACATTTGACGCAACTGCAGCAGGCAATTTCAGAAGGTTCTCCTTGCTTTGGGTATCATATGTGGACATTTGCTGACTGTTGGAGTTGGTTGAATGCCTATAAAAATAGATATGGTTTTTATCGTGTCGATCTGGACAATGGCTATAAACGGTTACCGAAACAATCAAGTTTATGGATGGCACAGGTAATCGCTGAAAACCGCTTAGTTGAACCGTTTGCTCAAAACTCAAGTAGTCATTAAAGGCTAGTAAAGAAAAAAACGATAAATGATTTACTTTTTCCAACTTTTTCTTTCAGTGCGAAGAGTTCTGCAATGAAATAAGTAATGGCATGGCCAACTTTTTAAATGACTGTTCCATGGTACTTCGCGCTATCAAAAATTTTGTTTACGATTGTTTGATATAAAAGTAAGGTGGATCGGAATATCTTCCATTCTAGAAATTATAGCGTCAGTATTGCTTCTTTCGGTTTTTTTGCTATTATTAAGTAGGAGAAACCATAAAGGAGCGAGACAAATGTCAAAAATTTTAGTTTTTGGTCACCAAAATCCAGATACAGATGCAATTGGAGCGGCAATCGCCTTTTCGCACTTGCAAAATCAACTAGGAAAAGAAACTGAAGCTGTAGCTTTAGGTACACCTAACGAAGAAACACAATATGCATTAGATTACTTTAAGTTATCTGCCCCACGTGTCGTTCAATCAGCAAAAGAAGAAGCAACACAAGTGATGCTAGTGGACCATAATGAATTTCAACAAAGTATTTCTGATATTGCAGAAGTAGAAATTTTAGCGGTCGTTGATCATCATCGGATTGCAAATTTTGAAACAGCAAATCCACTTTATTACCGAGCTGAACCAGTAGGTTGTACAAGTACAATCATTTTGAAGTTATATAAAGAAAACCAAGTAGAACTTCCTAAAGAGATTGCTGGCATTATGCTTTCTGCAATTTTATCTGATACATTGCTATTCAAATCACCAACATGCACATCAGAAGATGAGGCAGCTGCAAAAGAACTTGCAACAATTGCAGGCATTGATTTGACAAGCTATGGGTTAGATATGTTAAAAGCCGGTACAAATCTTAGCGATAAATCAGCTGCAACCTTACTTGATCTTGATGCCAAAAGCTTCCCAATGGGAGAAGTTAATGTTCGTATTGCACAAGTGAATACAGTCGATTTAAGCGAAGTAATGGCTCGTCAAACGGAACTGGAAGAAGCGATGACTGAAGAAATGGCTAAAAATGGATATGACCTCTTTGTCCTAGTGGTAACGAATATCCTAGATAGCGATTCGGAATTATTAGTGGCAGGTCAAGGATTAGATAAAGTCGAAGAAGCTTTCCAAGTTAAATTAACGAACAATCGTGCCTTATTAAAAGGAGTTGTTTCTCGTAAGAAACAAGTCGTTCCTCAGCTAACAGCAGTTTTTAACTAAGCTAGCTAAGGGGTTGCTAACACCTTTTATTCGATAGTTATTAAAGAGCCTGACAGCTATTTGTTCCAGGCTCACAATGCCAGCCTAGCTTGTTCGATCAAAATGAGGTTGGAACAGAAGTGATCCAGCTTTAAAAAATAAGCCGAAGAATCCGAAAATAGTTGCTCGTATTTTTGGGATTCTTCGGCCTATTTCCAATTGAGCTAGGGAAAACGAGAAGGGGAAAAAATGAACTATTTTTATTCACAAAATCACCAGCAGTTGCTTAGCAAACTAGTAAACAATGCTGTTTTTCCAACTTTGATTGAGTATTTGCATCATCATCAAGAAGAAGACATTATTTTGAGAGAGTTGAAAAAAAATTTTGATCAACCGAAATTTGAAGCTTTTCTTGATCAGTTGATTGATGAAAATCTAATCAAGCGGGAAAATCGTCGTTATAAGTTGAATTTTCCAATATTTGAGGAAGAAACTTATCAAAAAGAAATTGAAGAAGCTGCAGCCCAGATTTTACAAGCTATTAGTCATTTGTCGCAAACGGAAAAACAGTTGGTTATGGGAAATGAATGTTGGCAAGAATGTTTCGTGTCTAATTCAACCTATTTTTATGCAACCTTAGAAGATCTTATTCCTGTGACGAGACAGGTTGCTGGCAATGAGAATTATCGATTTGTTTCTTTAAATTATCATAACAAGTTATCTTATTCTCTTGCCAATTATTTTTATTTACAAAAGAAACAATTACCTGTGCCATCAGAATTTTTAAAACTTGTAGAACTGATCGGTGACGTCAACGAAACTTATTATTTTGATCAAGTTGAAGTAATCATTGAGCGTATCCAAGCTCAAAAATATAAGAATCGTCGTTCCAGTATCTTCTTTGATTCACTGATCTTGTCGAATACTGTTAAAGTTGTGAAAACTGATGATCAGCTCAACTATCAATTAGCATTGCCGTTGGTTAAAACGGCAAACAGCAGAAGACAACTACCCAAAATCGCTGCTGGAAGAACCGTGGAAGAGCATGCTTATATTGCTAGAAAAGTCTATGATCGTCTTATCAAGGAACTAAATTTAGCAGATTTTTCTTATATAGAAAAAATCAACTGAAAAATTTTTAGACTCAACTGTTAATAATCCTCAGACATCAAAGTTATCAGAAATGACTAGCTTTGATGTTTTTTATGTAAAGTTCAATCATTTATGTCTATTGTAAAGGATTCTTTATTAGCAATATCATCCGAAAAATAAAAAAACAGTTCAAGGCACTTAGACTTACTTGTCCTGAACTGTTTTTCTTATTTGCCACATCATCATTCCTAAACACGAAATGAAGAGTAATTCAAGAAAATTACTAGTGATTTGAATATTTGCTGGATCAAAAGTTGGCGCTAACGCTAATACAAGAAAAGAAAAGACACTATAGACAAAGCAGAATAGTGGGATTAGTTGCATTAAAAGTGGCAAGCGTAACTTTTTGAATATTAGTGAAAAAATAAAGTAAGTAAAGATGGATAAAATGATAACCAGTCCATTCAGTATAAAAAAGAACAATGAATTTTGGTTAAAGGAATAGAATAAAACGGTCAGCAATGCGAGCAACCTAGATGCAACAAAAATTGTAGCAGCTTCATCCATCTTTTTGGGGATTTGTTTTTTCACATATGTTCGAAAAGCCAATGAAAAAATAAAACCACACAAAGATGAAAGAATTAGCAAGAAGAGGCTCTCATCTACCTGACTTAAACCGGGGTGATCTAACAATAACCAGCCAAAGGCATTACATGGTATATCGGAAGATCTGAAATAGGAATAGCATAAGAACAAAAAAAGTGTCAATAGGGCGAAAAGCGTCCCTATGTGCAAAAATGTACTTGTCTGTCGTTTCGTTTTCATATATTCTCCTGATAAAAATAGTGTTAATCAGATATATGATAACAAAATGATGAGTATATGTCGATGCTTTTTAATGGAAATAAAAAATAAAGGCTTTTTTTATATGGTAAATTTCATTTTAACTTCAATTACAAGTTTTCAAACTAATTTAATTAAAGGTTTTACTAATGATGTGCCTCACTTAAATGTTTTTATTCACAAAGAATTTTAGTGAAAACATTGATTATTACTTATGAGTTAATAATAGATCAGTTTGATGTAGATTTTCCCAAAAGTATATTTATTCTCTATTTTAAAAAAGGAGAAGTTTGAACATGAAATGCCTGAAAAAAGAATTAAATTTTTTCAGAACTAGACAGACAAAATGAGGAGCATGACAAAAAAACAAGAGGTACTTATAGGTTGTTAGGTCATTTTGATTGTGAACAATTATTTGGAAAAAAGAAAAAATTAAAATTTAAGCCTTTTTTGTTCTAAATGATGATAAAACGATTATAATAGAATTATAAAGAGAGTTGGTGATACGAATGAAAATAATAAACCGAGCCATAGGAGTCACTCATGTTCTCAGTGTTGCCTCTTGTGGATATTTAGATTTATATTCACTTCAGCAGCCCATCGTAGCCAATAATAATATCTTTCAGATATCATTGACCGATAGCTTGCTTTTAAGTATTTTTTTATTTTCCGTGATCTTTATCGGAAATATTTTTGGCAGCTTTGCTAGTTTTTTTAATTTCACAATTTATCCACTGCTTACCTTAGGATTAGGACTAGCTGGTCTTTTAGCATTATTGCTCTTTTCAAGAACGATGAGCTTATTTTTGATTTTGTTTGGTACGATTTGTTTATTTCAAATTGTGGTTAGTGGATGGGAAATATTTCGTTCGACTATTTTGATGAAGATCGGAGACTAAAGAAGTGAATCCAATTATATTAAAACGTAAAGTAAATAATATTCCATTATTAGAAGTTGTCCTAACCGAATTAAGAGCTGAAAAAATTCCGATAATTATTTATTATCATGGTTGGCAAACGAGTAAAGAATTAGTTTTGACACAAGGAAGAAAGTTTGCTAAACAAGGATTTCGTGTCTTACTACCAGATGCAATGAACCATGGTGAAAGAAAGCAAGTAGTTTCTGCTATTCCTTCCTTTACCTTTTGGAATAGTATTTATGGAAATTTATTTGAATTTGAGACTTTATTGAAGCACTTAGAAAAACGAGATGTTCTTCATGAAAAAGTAGCTGTAGGTGGCGTTTCAATGGGGGGGATGACAACTTGTGCGTTGTTAACAAAACATCCGCATTTGGTTGGTGGTATTTGTCTGATGGGTTCCCCTGCGCCTGAACAGTATGCTAAAGAAATTTACAAAAGAGCTCATCAGTACCAATACATACTGCCGAACGATTATTTTGATTTAATTTCTTGGGTCGAAAAATATGATTTATCTTTGCAGCCAGAAAAACTAGCTGGGCGACCTTTATATTTTTGGCACGGTGAAAAAGACGAGAAAATTCCCTTTCAACAAACCAATGATTTTGTGAAAAACAATCAAAAAGAACGTTATGGTCAAGGAATTGTTTTTGATTATTCGCAAACCGAAAAGCATATGGTAAAAATCCCATTGATGGATACAGCAACCAAATTTTTGGTGCAAATGATGAATGAATCCAAAGAATAGAAAAGACAGGTGTATTCTGATTTTTTATAACAAATTAAATAGATAAAGAAGTAAACAATGCTATGAAATAAGCAAAGTTGAGGTTGAGAAAAAATCGTTTAGCATCAAGAAATACGAAAGAATATCCAAAAATTGACAAGAAACACAAACACTGGTTTTTGCTATTGATGGATACTTACTAGGTGTTTCTCAAATTTTTAGTCAATTTCGGCAAATTTTTTGAAGTTGTTGCTCCTTAAACACCGTTTATTCGTTTTAGAGATACTAGAAGAGGAGGCTATTTTTGGCTTAGTCTCATTCTTTGCTATTTTTCTAGTTCATATCTGAAACTAGAAAATAGATGGAGATAACGTACATTTTTCTAATAAAATGGAGTAACTGGCTTTCGATTCTAGTGAACTTTTATTAAAAAGATGCTGGCGTGCAGATGATTTTTACGATATTTCTACATTTTATCGCTTTCAAGTTTGCTATAATAATAGAAAACAGAAAAAAGTTTTCTATTGTGAAAGGAGCAATCTATGCCAACATTAGCTGATGTTGCTAAAAAAGCAAATGTATCCAAAATGACGGTGTCTCGTGTCATCAATCACCCGGAACAAGTAACGGATGAGTTAAAAGAATTAGTTTTTTCTGCGATGGCAGAATTAGATTATCGCCCCAATATTGCAGCAAAAGCACTCGTTTCTAATCGGTCACAAATCATCAAACTTTTCATCCTTGAAGAGATTGATACAACAGAACCGTATTATATGAATTTATTGATGGGAATTGCAAAATGTATTGGAAAAGCGCACTATTCTTTGCAGTTGGTAACCAATGATGCATTTGACGTAGGGTCTTGCGACGGCTACATCATTACAGGGGTGAGAGAAAAAGATTTTGACTGGATCGACCGATTGGAAAAACCAGTCGTCCTTTTTGGTGAAAATCGTTTTGGCTATGATTATGTAGATAGCGATAATCATTATGGCACAGCAAAGGCTTCACAATATGCTATGGAATGCGGTTACGAGACCATTATTTATATTGGGATTGACGAGGATGAGCCATTTGAGTTATCAAGAGAAGCAGGCTACCTTTCAGTTATGGAAACAGCCAACATGAAGCCGCAAATATTACGTTTCCCAAATCATTCGACAATGGCAGAGAAATATCTTGCCGATCATTGGTCAACTATTAAACCAAAGACTTGTTTTATTTGCAGCTCTGACCGACTAGCTTTAGGGATTGTAAGAGGTATTGCTAAAGAAAAGGGAAAAATTCCTGAAGATTTTGGAGTCATTGGCTTTGATGGTGTATTTTTAGACCAAATCAGTTCACCCAAATTAACTACGGTAAAACAAGACATCGTACGAATGGGTGAAGTTTGTGGTGAAATGTTGTTAAAAAAAATTACCGAAAAAGGAGAAAGTCAAGGATATCGTCGATTTTTCCCTGAATTGGTCATTCGAGAAACGACCAGATGACTGTCGAAAGAGGTTAAATTTAGTTATGGTTACTATGGAAAATGAAAAAATTATGCTATGATTGAGAAAAGTTCCATTTATGAGAAGGATGGTTTAAAATGAATGAAATTAGACGGAAACATTTTCGTTTTCCTGCCTATGATGACGAAATTGGCGTCAAACTAGCAAAAAACCAAAGGCGTGTTTTATTTGATGGACAGGATGATCTATTAACCGAAAACAATAATCAACCAATGTTTGAGCAAATGCAAGAATTTCACTTTGCTCAAGGCGATGCTAGAGAACAACGCAAACGTCGAAATTTGAGCAATTCAAAAAAATCAACAATTCCAAAAGAAAATTTAGTCAGACACAAAGAACAGCTTCCTGATTATCATACGCATCAAGCAAGTAATCGCCCATTGACTAATCAGCGGACGAGAAAAGCGGCTGATTCAATGAATAGTCAGAAGAGTCAAGAGCAGCACACAAGTACCAAAGCCTATACATCGAACCAACAAAAAAATGGTCGTGGGCGTTCTTACTTTGTACCTAAGTATGTGCCAGCATCAATTATTCCTGATCCAAAAGTATCTAGTATTTCTGACGCAGAACTAGTTGATTCAATGAAAAAAATGAAAGATTCATATTTGTTATTTGATAATGAACCGGTACCTTACCAAACAAAAAAAGCCGGCTCTCCTTCTGTACAACCTTTTAACAAAGCTGAGAAAGAACCACTCAGTGCGACATCAAAAAGAAAAGATAAAAATCATGGTGTTTTAGAAAGATCATTAAAAGGATTGATAGAAGAACAAGGGAATTCTTTGGGAGAAAATAGCTATTTTAAATAATGGAAAGCCTGGATAACTCCTTTCGTGGATTGATCCAGGTCTTTTTGTATAAAGAAAGAAGGAAAGGTTTCTATGAAAAAACAAATGAAGCAAATAGGGTTTTATGAGGGATTACCATTGACTGACAAAAATAGTTTTTTAGAAAAGTTGGCAGAAACTCCGGTTCCTAAAAAAAGGGAGTTATTGGTGGAGATTTCAGCGGTTTCAGTGAATCCAGTGGATGTAAAATTTAGAATGCAGACGCCAAAACAAGAGTCTTTTACTGTTTTGGGATTTGATGCGGTAGGGAGAATAGTTGCAAAAGGTCCCCAATCTGAAAACTTTGAGATAGGAGACCGTATTTATTATGCTGGTTCAGCAAAACAACCAGGTAGTAACCAAGAATATCAGTTGGTAGATGAACGAATTGTGGCAAAAGCACCAGAAAATCTCACGGACGAAGCTAGTGCAGCATTACCGTTAACTGCGATCACCGCCTATGAACTCTTATTTGAGAAATTTCAATTGATTCCTAAAGAATCAGCGAATAAAGGTAAAAAAATATTGGTCATCAACGGTGCTGGAGGTGTCGGTTCGATTCTCACACAATTAGCAAAATGGAGTGGGTTAGAGGTGGTTGCGACAGCCAGCCCCAAAAACTTTCAATGGTTAAAAGAAAATGGGGTCGATCATCCAATTGATTACCATCAAGAGTTAAAGCCTCAACTAGAAAAGGTTGGGATAAGCACCGTCGATGTCGTAGCGGTTTTACATGATATCCGTCCCTATCTAACTGAGCTGGCAGAAATGATTCAACCTATGGGGAAAATTGGGATGATCGTAGGACTTGATGGACCAATCGATATTGCAAGTTTTAAAAATTTATCTGTTTCATTTGAATGGGAGTATATGTTTACTAAAACGGATTATGGTCAACTAATCGAGACACAAGGGGAAATATTAAAACATTTGACAGCATTGGTAGAAGAAGAAAAAATCCATACTACTTTAGGAAAAGTATACAGAGAAGGCATCAGCAAAGAGACTTTAAAGCAGGCAACGAAAGAAGTAGAGACTGGAAAAGTACATGGTAAAGTAGTGATTACTGGAGGTTTTGCTAGTAACGAAATAGCGACTGAAAAGTAGAAATATACTTTTCAGTCGCTAACCAATCATTTAAGAATGTTATTCAAATTGTTCTGCAGAATCAAGAGTATCAAAAGGTTCTTTTGAACGATTTGCAGAAAAAGGATTGAGAGAACCTTTTACTTCGAGATATTTCACTTTGTTTAACGTATAAGATAAGATGGAGCAACTGAGTAAGGTATAAACAAAATGTGTTACATCCAGATATAATAAAGAAACAACCAAGATACCAAATGTAATCAAGAATAGACTTTTACCGATCTTGATATGGAAATATTTTTCAAAGGCTTGGTAAATAATGTCTGTTCCGCCAGTGCTTCCACCAAAGCGAAAGACCAGACCACAACCGATACCAGATAATACACCAGTCATCAGGCTATTGAGTAAAAGACTGTGGACAGCAAAATGGACGTTTAAACCTTCCCACAAATGTAAAAAGAACACTAAGGCAAAGGTTCCGACAATCGTTCGCAGAAAAGACTGCTTACCAAAAATGAATAATGAAACCAATAGCAATGGTAAATTGATAATAAGTGATGTAATGGAAGGAGCAAAACCGAATAAATTATTAAGTAAAAGGGCAATTCCTGTTACACCACCATCTGCTAATTTAGCAGGAACATTGATCCCGGTCACAGCTAAACCATAAAGTGCAGCGCCAAAACTGATACCAACCAGATCAATTAATAGATTTATTTTTTTCATTCTCAAACCTCTTTTCTTTTGAAAATTTTCAGCAACTTCTTTATTATACTTATTAGTTAAGAATCTTCAATAGATAATTTGAAAATTTTTTTCAACATTTAAAGGATGTTCAAGGAAAGGAGTAACTATGCGAGCAGCTGATCTATTAACACTCATCACAACTTCTCCAACGAAAAGAGAATATAAAGGCATCTATTGTGATCTTCATGATAATCTGCAGGCTTTGACGAGCATTCGAAGAAAAGGTGAGACTCAATGTGTGTTTTTATTTGAACCAAATAAACCCAATCTGCCGATGAAAGAGTTGCTTATTTTCTTGATGAAAAATCGTGAAAAAGAAATTTTGTATCAAAAAGGTCAAGAATTTTACCCATTATACGGAGTGAAAGAAAGAGCAAACCAGCTAGTCATTTGAGAAAAAATAGGAATTTCGAGAAAAATTGAACGTTTATGACTCTAAAACGATCATTTATTACTTTTTTTTATCTTTGGACAAAACTTACAGTATAATAATTTATGAACAAGCCAGTAAAAATTATCTCCCCCACGAGGTTTCTGCTTTACTGGCTGTTTTTTTATATTCAAATAAATTAGACACATTTCTCGTTCAAATTCGTGAGATGTGTCTTTTTTTATATAAAAGAAATACATAGAGTTTGAAGAAATATATTTCTTCTTTCTTTCCATTTTCTTTCCATTTATTGATTAAGGACTTTATTGCTAGTTTGAAGCATATTCAGAGAATTGCCGGGGTGTTGGATTTACAAATGATGAACTATGCATCTTTTTTGTTCTTTTCAGACAACTTAGTTGGGGATTTTTTCGTCTATGTTTATACTTAAATTAGAATGGAAAGGAAGATCCTATGAATAATTTTTTTCAAACGCTTGTTGAGCGAAAAGGAGAATTGATCTCCGCAACATTTCAGCACTTATCAATTTCATTAATTGCCTTATTGATTGCGATTGTTATTGCAATCCCATTAGCTATTTGGGCAGTGAACCATAAAAAAATGGCAGAAGTATTGTTGCAGATAACCAGTGTTTTACAGACGATCCCATCTTTAGCTTTATTAGGATTGTTGATCCCCTTCGTTGGAATCGGAACAGTGCCAGCGTTGATCGCATTAGTGATCTATGCGTTATTACCAATTTTTCAAAATACGTATATCGGACTTAGTGAAATTGATCCATCCATTGAAGAAGCAGCAGTTGCTTTTGGTATGTCACGCATGAGACGGTTGATCAAAGTGGAATTGCCAATCGCGTTACCTGTTATTATTTCAGGTATTCGGACAGCCCTTGTCTTGATCATTGGAACAGCAACGTTAGCAGCATTGATCGGTGCCGGTGGCTTAGGAACGTTTATCTTATTAGGAATTGATCGAAATACGCCAGTTTTGACTCTGATCGGTGCAATCAGTTCAGCTTTGTTAGCGATTATTTTCAGTAGTTTAATCAGACTTCTTCAACATTTGAAACCTCGATATACAGTTATCACTTTATTGCTTATCTTTTTGGGAATCGGTGGAATATCTTTGTATCAAAGCGGACTCTTTAAAGAAGATAAGGTGACAATTGCTGGGAAATTAGGTTCAGAACCAGATATTTTGATTCAAATGTATAAAGAATTAATTGAAGATAATTCAGATGTTGAAGTTGAATTAAAACCGAACTTCGGCAAAACCAGTTTTCTTTTTAGTGCATTGGAGAATCAACAGATCGATATTTATCCGGAATTTACAGGAACTGTTTTAGAAAGCTTAGTTAAAGTACCTGATGACTTAAAAAATAAAGAATTGAATGAAAAAGAAACCTATAATCAAGCGAATCGCTTATTAGGTGAACAATTTGAAATGACACTTCTTCAACCAATGGCGTATCAAAATACCTATGCTTTAGCGGTGAAGCGATCATTTGCCAAAGAAAATGGGCTAAAAACCATTTCTGATTTGGGAAAGATTGAAGATCAGATAAAAGCCGGTTTCACATTAGAATTTATTGATCGTTCGGATGGCTATAAAGGAATCCAAGAACTTTACAAGCTTAATTTTCCAAGTGTCCAAAGTATGGAACCAAGTTTACGCTATCAAGCCATCGATAACGGAGATGTCAATGTAGTAGATGCTTATTCGACGGATAGTGATCTAAAACAATATGACCTTGTCACCTTAGAAGATGATCAGGGATTATTTCCAGATTATCAAGGAGCTCCTTTGATGACCAAAGCCTTTGCGAAGGAACATCCAGAAATCGTTGCAGCTCTAAACAAGCTCGCTGGCAAAGTAACAGAATCTCAAATGATTGAAATGAATTATCAAGTGAATGTAGAAAAACAACAACCTGCGGAAGTAGCGCATGCATTCTTGGAAAAAGAAGGACTACTGAAGGAGGGGAATAAATGAATAATCTGATAGAATTCAAGCAAGTCCAAAAGAAATTTGGCGAAAAATATGCAATTAAAGAACTAAACTTATCGATTGAACAAGGGGAAATCTTTGTTTTGGTGGGTCCCTCTGGTAGCGGGAAGACGACCTCGCTTAAAATGATCAATGGTCTATCTCAGCCGAGCGCAGGGGAGATATTCTTCAAGGGTAAATCGTTAAAAGACTATGATTTACAAAAAATGCGGTGGAAAATGGGCTATGTTTTACAACAAATTGCGTTGTTTCCAACTATGACTGTCCAACAAAATATCGAAGTTATTCCAGAAATGCTAGGATGGGAAAGAAGAAAAAGAGAAAAAATAGCTGACCAATTACTTGAGAAAGTCGGACTTGATCCTACAATCTATCGAAATAGAATGCCGCAGGAATTATCCGGTGGAGAGCAACAACGGATCGGTATCGTCCGTGCTTTGGCAGCTAGCCCAGAAGTTATTTTGATGGACGAACCATTTAGTGCTTTAGATCCTTTGTCTCGAGCTTCTTTACAAGACCTTGTACTTTCCTTACATCGAGAATTAGGCACAACGATCGTCTTTGTGACGCATAATATGGATGAAGCCATAAAATTAGGAGATCGGATCGCTGTCATGAAAGAGGGCGAATTAATTCAATGTGACCAACCCGACCAGTTGTTGACTCAGCCTAAAAATGAATTTGTACGGAGCTTTTTTGATGAAACGATTCAACAAAAACAACAAACAGTAAAAGAGCTGATCGTAGCTGACGATTACAGCAAAGGACTTCATCAAGCGGATTTTCCAGATGTTTACTTAAGTACACCGCTGACTGAAGTATTCGAATTATTGATCCAACATGAAGCAGTAAATATTCGAGAAAATGAGGAAAATCTAGGGGAGATTACAAGAAAAGATATCTTCACTTATTTATCTAGAAAGGAAAGGGAAAATGAAAGAATATGATGAAGTTGTGATTGGTTCTGGCGTAGCTGGTATGAGCGTGGCTTATGGGTTAAAAAAAGCAGGGAAGAACGTCTTGATCATCGAAGAAAATCTTTGGGGTGGTACTTCTCCTAATCGAGGATGTGACCCTAAAAAAATTCTACTAAATAGTGTGGAAGCAAGAAAACGAATTGAACAGTTGTTGGGTAAAGGATTCAGCGAAGTACCAACTGTTGATTGGCAAGAACTACAAGCATTTAAGCGCAGTTTTACAGATCCAGTTTCAAAGAATCGTCAAAAAGAATTAGCAGCAGCTGACATTGATTATCTAGCTGGAACAGCACGCTTTATCAATGAAAATACGATCATTGTAGGAGAAGAAAAAATTTCAGCTGAACATTTCATTCTTGCTACTGGTCAACGACCATCGATTTTACCTATTGATGGGAATGAATTTTTACAAACAAGTACTGACTTTTTATCATTAAGTGAATTGCCTCAGGACATTATTTTTATTGGTGCAGGCTATATTGCATTTGAATTAGCGATGATCGCTCATGCTTCAGGAAGCAATGTCACGATCGTTCACCATAATCAACGACCATTAAAAGAATTTGACGAACAATTGGTCAAACAATTAGTTAAACAAATGGAAGCAGCCGGGATTCGATTTGTTTTTGATTTTGAGTCACAGCGAATCATTCAAGAAGGAACGCACTATTCCTTGCAGTCAAACGATCAAGAACTACAGGCAGATGCGATTTTTTGTGCCACTGGAAGACAGCCAAATGTTGAGCGACTAGACCTGGAAAAGGCGAAGGTAGAAACAACGAAACATGGTGTTGTTGTTAATGACTATCTTCAAACGAGTAATCCAATGATTTTTGCTTGCGGGGATATCATCTCACGGACAGAGCCAAAATTAACGCCAGTTGCTACCTTTGAAGGAAATTATGTTGCAAACTATGTATTAGGAAATACTAAAGAAAAAATTAGTTACCCTTCCATCCCTACGATCGTTTTTACTAGTCCGAAATTGGCTCAGGTCGGGGTAACAAAAAAACAACTCACTGGACAAGAAGAAGTAGTAGAAATTGATATGACCAATTGGTTTACCTATCATCGTGTGAATGAACCACTTGCTAAATCCCAAATGATCTATGACAAAGCTGGGTATTTGATTGGTGCCAGTGTCCTTAGTGAACAGGCAGATGATTTAATCAATGATTTGAATTTATTGATCAGTCAACATACAAAAAAAGAAGAATTAGAGCAGTGGATCATGGGTTATCCAACGGTAGCGAGTGATTTATCCTATTTATTGAAATAAAAAATACAGTGTATTGATTATGTAAAAAAACGATTAAATATAAAAAAATAAACGCTTAAATCTGTGGCTGAAAATGTCCTCGAATTTAGGCGTTTTTTCTATTGTAGTGAAAATGATAAAAAGATTATTTTAGTGAAAGGCTCTTTATAGAGTTCTCTAAAAGATCCGGTAGTAAATATTTTAATAATAGATATCTTGAGTGTTATTTTTATTAAAATATTACCTCGCAGAAAAGCACGAATCTTATAGGTTGATCACTACTTTTTTAATATTATTATACTTATATTTTAATGAAATGGTAGACATACTTATTTTCGTACATTAAAATTAATAATAGAGGAGAATAGAGAAAACAAAGCGTTTGTAAATTTTGAGGGATTAGGAGGGGAAAATGAAGCAATTACTAACGAAACAAAGTTTAAGACAGCTAGCACTCTTAGAGTTACTCTGGAGCAACGAATGGCTGACGATTGCAGAGATCGTCAAAAAAATAGGTGGGGTTGAAAAAACGATCCGAACAGACATCAAACAACTGAATGAAATAATTGAACCTTTAAAAATAGAGACTTCGGTAAAATATGGCGTTTTTTTAAGTAAAGACTTAGGTGTTTCAAAATCATATGTTTATTCGCTTTTTTTACAAAAAAGTGTCGAATGTCAAATGTTGGAAATGATATTCATCAATCCCATGATGAAAAGAGGGGAACTATGCGATCAACTCTTTATTTCAGAAACACAACTCAATCGATTACATAATAAAATGAATATTTTAATGAAAAAATACGAAATAAAAATCACAAATGATTTGAAATTGATCGGACACGAAAAAAATATCCGTAAACTTTTCTCTAGTTTGTTCTATGAAAAATACCTTTCACCCGATTTACTTTTTAAAACAGAAGAATTTCAACTGATTGATACAGTACTTGATATTTTTTATAAACAAAATAAAGAGAAGATGGTTATGGATGATCAACATCATTTTTTATTGAATAAAATGCGAATGAGATTATGGGTGGCTGCCTATCGTTGTAAATCTAGCTCATTCTTTAAACAAGAGGAAGATTATTTTAATTATTCTATGATTACTGGAGATCGAGAATTAAACAAAAGGTGGCAAGCTGTGTTTGGTATCGAACTATCAGAAGAAGTTTTGTTTAACCTGTTTGAGTATTTTCATGCTCCATTCAAATTAAATGAAAGATGCTTACAACTAGGGACTAGTCAATCGATCTTACAAACAAGACTGGAAAATCTGATTTTGGAAGTTAGCTATGAATTTAAAATTAAATGCCAGAACAAAACAGCTCTACTTCAGGCCGTTATGTGGCGGATATTTCGTACGATCGGTCCAACGCATATTTTAAATAACGTTGAAGAAGATTTTGTCTGCGAATTAATGAATGATCGACAAGATATCGTTTTAAATTTGAAAGCTAAATTCAGTGAAATTTATGACGATCTAACCGTTCATTCTCTAGATAAAAAAAATATGATTTATCAATCCATTTATACTTTAGTTTCACAATGGTCTGAATTTCGTTCGGAAATACGTAAGCCAACGATTAAAATCCACGCTGCATTGCTATTAGATGCACCAGCCGGGCATTTAAAAATGCTAAAAGAAGAAATTGAATATCATTTTAGAAATACATATGAAGTTGATATTTTATTGCCAATAGCACAAAATTCTGTGAATCAGCTAAAACACTATGATTGTGTCCTAACCAATGGCTTTAATACTGGCGATCTAGGAGATGTGAAAATTATTGGCGCCCCTAATTATTTTGGAGAAGAATTTGTCAAAAAACTACATCATTTTTTGATCAACAAAAAGGAAGAATTACACGTTTTTAGAAAGAATATACTCATCTAAAAGCAAAACAAGTTGAATATACATATTGAGAAAGAGGCTGAACGATACAGTAACAATCATAGTAGTATTTCCGAATAAACATCCAAAGAGCAGTTATCGTTACATTAACTATAAAAAAAGTGAGCGTACTATTTAGTGAAAACGATTCTGTTTGTTGCATAGATCTACCTAGTAAAGGGACCCGAGATGAATGATTGTCTTTGGTCTCCTATTTTTTTACTTTGCATCACGAACAACTCAATGGATCGGTGGAAAAAATAAAAGATTATGAAAGATATTTTACCAAGGGCTCGGTATATTAAGGTTATTTTTAAAGATTGGGATATGCTAAAAATAAAACAAGGAGTATTTATCTGTTAGGAGAGGAGAGATGTAATAGAAATGAGAGAAATATTAGACGGGCGTTTGAGACGCCAATTGAATATTTTAGAAATCCTTTGGAATACGGAATGGATTACGACTGCGGAATTAGCTGAAAAAATTGATAGTTCAGAAAAAACCATTCGAAATGATCTATCTCAAGTCAACGAAATGATTGAGCCTCTATCAATTGAAACTTCTTTTAGAGCAGGAATCATTTTAAAGAAAGATATCACAACGCCTAAGTCATTTATCTATTCAAAAATTCTTGAAAAGAGTCTAGAATACACATTACTGGAAACGATTTTCCTAGGAAAAGTTACTTCTAAAGAAGAGCTTAGTGATTTGCTTTATATTTCAGAAACTCAGGTATCAAGGGTAATTAATCGAATCAATCAAGAAATCCGGTTTTTCGATTTTCAAATTACCAATCAAATCAAAATTATCGGAAACGAAGGGAATATCAGAGACTTCTTTTCAGTATATTTTTCTGAGAAATATCATTTGCCCGAAAAATTGATACAAAAAGAAGAAAGAAATTTGATTTCAGAGATCATTGATATATTCATCAAAGAAAATACGATATGGGCAATTGTGAACAATGACCATCATTTATTTTTGGGAAATTTAAAATTTCAATTGTATGTCTGTTTTACACGATTGAAGCAAGGCTATCAATTAGAAGTTAACGAGATACCTTTTCATTTTACACATCTAATGAACGAAAAAAAACTAGTAGAAAAAATACATAATGTCTTTGGCATCAAAAGTGTAAAAGAAAATCTTCAGCAATTATTTTATGAATTCCATCAGCCAATTAATCCAATCGCTCGCTTTCATTCAGAAGGAGTTGAAATCGATTCGGTCTCAATAAAGAAACAGATCGGCTATGTGATTACTTTGCTGGAAGAACGTTTTGGATTACTTTGCGAGAATCGAGATAAATTGATTCATGATATTTATTGGACGACCATGAGTTCGGTGCGACCTACTTATATTTTATACAATAAAAAAACGGATTTTTTTGAAAATACGTTGAAGGTAAGTCCTGAGTTAGTTATCGCATTAAGAGATGAATTTTTTGATATTTACTTTTCTCTTGGTAATCCATTTTTATCTTACTTAGATGAAATGATCCAGCAATCCATCTTCAAATTATTAACTTCTTGGTCTGAACTATGGGTACGCGTGAGAGAAAGTAAAGCAAGTATCAATGTAGCGCTTTTATTGGATAGCTCTTACGATCATATGCGGATGCTCAAAGAGGAAATTCAATTTTATTTTAGACATAATATCAAAATTGAGATACTCGATCCTACTACTCAAATACAAAAGGGCTATTTACAAAAGTTCGATTGCCTTTTAACAGATGTATATTCGCCTGACCATTTCGGTATTCCAACGATTGGGATGTCTAGTTATTTTGATGAAGATATCATTAATAAATTAGTTGATTATTACCATATAAAAGTTAATTCCAGTATGGATAGTTAGTTTGCACTATGACTATAAATTTCGGAAAAGTTTCCGCTTATCAACTGATATGGCTAAAAATTAAGTATTATTTTTTAGATGTTCTAAGCTAATCATCTTTTTGTTACATAACAATTACTAATGGAAAAGGTATTTACCAATCTATCGGTAAAACTTGGTTTTCATTCTATTTTATTTTTACGGATAATATTATTGTGGAGGTTGCGTCGTTAAAGTATTGGAGGTGAAGAGCGAAATAAAAAGAGTGATGTATTATTTGATAGGTGTTTTAATGGTTAGTCTTTTCATTACAACAAACTGTCATGCACAAACCACAAATGAACAAACGATTCAAGTTGAAGCAATAATAGGAGTATGGGATGCGGACGCAGATGCCAGTACAATTGATAACGTAAGTGACGCAGGAACCAAAGAAAAAGCAACTATAACGATCACACGATCTGATTCAGGTTCTTCAAAAAAAGTGAGACTTCCACAAACTGGTGAACAATTGAGCGTTTATATGATGTTACTTGGAACAATTGTATCCCTTTTCTCAACGGTTATGTTGATTGAGCTCAATCGAGAAAAAAACTATATCATGTAATTTTATTTTTATGGAAATGTTGTGAGACGTTTTCAGCGAGGAGAGAGACAGAATAATGAAGAAGTTGACAAATGTGTTACTAGTATCATCTATTTTATTAGGTGGATTTGGAATTGGAACAATGAATGCAAGTGCAGAAACAGTTAAAGATAATGAATTAGGCTGGATTCCTGGATTAAGTGACCCTGAGGATGACAGCGCAACTATTCAAGGAAAAGATAATGCACAAATTGGAGTGGATGGCTGGATTGGTCCATGGGATCCGGTCGGACCGGAAGATGTATCTTATGTTGACATCACTGTACCTACAAAAGTACGTTATGCAAATGCGGTAACAGATGATGGCCAGCCACTTCCTAATATCTTATCACCTATTTATACCGTAACAAATAATTCTAGTGCACGTAGAGTCAAGATTGAAATATCAAAATTTGAAGAAAAAAGTCAATCGGGTGTAAGACAAGATTTATACTTTACGCCAACAAATGAAGCGGGCGTCCGTTTACAAAGTGTTGCGGGTCAATTTCTTAATAGCCCTACTTATTTAACAGAATTAGATAAATCTTCATCTAAAACGTTAAAATTCGAAGGAAAAATCGCTGAAGGATTTAAAGAAAATCAAGTGGTTAGACCAAGTTACGAAATAACGTTTAATTTCACTGCTTTAAAAGATACTGAATCATAAAAAAGCGTGATTTGTTTCATTTATATCATATATTATTGGAATCCCCAGCAGAATAAACAGGGAATTTCGCACATAGTAACAATGACATGACTGTCTTAGAATACCATTTAGCAGGATTCCAAATAGTTGGAGTTCTGCTAATCATTGAAAGTATAAACTGTTGGAACGAAAGAAACTAGTTGATCAACAAAAAAACTTGTGGATTGTTTGAAAAAAAATAAAAGTAAATGCTTAACGAATGATTTTTTTATCCATCTGGTTGAGACGATTTGTTTTTGATTTTATCAGAAAGGGAGATTTTTAAATGGCACATAAAGCAAAACAAAGAAAAAAAAGCACATATATCCTGATAACCTTCTCTGTAGTACTTTTGATATTGGGGATCAGTGGATACTTCTATTTTAATCAATCTCCCCCTCAAGTCGTTACAGGATTGCCAGATTTTGATGAGAACATCACTCAGTTGAATAATGGCGAATTATTAAAAAAGATGCAGGAAGAAGTCGATAAAGACAATGTTCGGATTGTATTGAAGCATGAAATCGAATTAAATAAAGAGGGAAAAGCCCACGTGGATGTACGTAATGTGGGTGTCAACTCCTATAATATACAAGTAGAATACTATTTAGCATCTAATCAAAAAAATTATATGTTTCAGGATTGATTCCACCCAACAATGGGATTGAATCGGTTGCTTTCAAGAATATGCCTTCCTCGGGTACGCATGGCATAAAGATATATTATAAAGTATATGATGAAAAAGAACTAATCAATACAACAACCATTGATGGAACACTCCGTATTGATTAACGAATCATAGCTAGTATAATAAAAAATAGTTATTTAGAGGCGGGCCAAAGCTTGCTTTATTATCTTAGTTCACTCGAAAATTCACGAAGTAGGTTTTGTTTTAACTGGTTTACTTGGGATCCTTTAAAGAGGGTCCTTTTTTATTTCACTAAAAGTACATAATTACCAAGAAATAGGAATTTTTCGGTTTGTTTTTTGGGATAGAATTAACTAAACTTTAGATGAAAACGTTGTTTATTTACTTGTTTGAAAGATTCACATAGTAAGAAGAAAGTAAGGAGGCAGAACTATTAAATCAATCAAATTAGAAAAAACGGATTATCGATTTTATGAATTAGAACAAGTCCAAAGACATAATCAAAGAGAAATAGTTGAATCAAGTATTGTACAACCAGATAAAACATCTTTAAATTATGATGTTTTAAATAAGAAATTTATTGACTATAAAAAGATCATTAGAAAATATTTGACCCATTTATCTTCAACAAAATCGATTCATTCTAATTGGACAATATTAATTGAATGGCGAATCATCTTTAAAGAATCGGCATTAAAAAAATTATCAGTAAGAGAAACAAAACTATTTTTTTTACAAATTGTTCAAACCTTTCAAAAACTATACGGTCTATCGAATATCATTTATGCACATGTTCATTTTGATGAAGAGAAACCACACTTACATATTGGCCTAATACCCATGAAAGAAGGACGTCTCAATTCTGCTTATATTATGTCCAAATATAAAAACTGTGAAATAGAAACAGAATTACTCAAAAAGTTAGAAGCAGTTCTTCAACAAAATAAGACATCCATCTATCGAAAGAAATCGACAAATGATCATATGAAAGAACAATTGAATGCTGAGTATCAGGAATACAAAGAACTGTATACTAAATTACTTCACCACTCGTTGTTGCCTTCTGAGGTGGGGATGAAGAAACCAGTAAGAGAAACAGACAACTACTCAAATCATATGACAGACGAAAAGAGTAAAACAATAGACGAATTACATAAAGAAAACAATTATTTGAATTCATTAGTGAAACGATTGAAAGCAGAGAACAACTATTTATTGAACGTCATGAAAGAAACAAAAAATAATTTTGAGCAGTTAGACAAACACAACTGTTCAAAAAACACGATGAACGAACCACCATTTGCCAAACTGGAATTAGAAAATCGAAATTACCAAAAAAATTGACAGAAAGGATACCATTTCTGCCAATTTTTTTCATTTACGCTTTGCTTAGTAAAAAAAAACGAAGATCCTAAAGAGGGACCTTCGCTTTTTAAACAAGCTATTTTATATTAGTAC
>ERZ773115.17-NODE-17-length-195245-cov-28.263958_pt1 | contig 195245 bp, 266 predicted proteins | sample MGYA00511116_ERZ773115 | MGnify/ENA primary metagenome ERZ773115 (study PRJEB29015, sample SAMEA2737869) | human gut metagenome | biome: human gut; feature: human-associated habitat; material: faeces | place: China | collected 2012 ... | reverse complement strand
CACATATTGATACACTGCTTCTTACATTTTTCTACAGATTCATGCCTGAGCTTATTAATCAGGGACATGTATATATTGCTACACCACCTCTTTATAAGGTTGTTCCTAAGAAGGGCGAGGGTGAATATCTATATGATGATAAGGCACTTGAGGATTACAGAAAGAAGCATACGTCAGGAACATTTACACTTCAGAGATACAAAGGTCTTGGAGAGATGGATCCTGACCAGCTATGGGAGACAACTCTTAATCCTGAAACAAGAATTTTAAAGCAGGTTGAGATTGAGGACGCAAGGCTTGCAACTGAGGTTACAGCGATGCTTATGGGTACAGATGTACCACCTAGAAGAGAATTTATATATACGCATGCTAATGAAGCTGAGATTGATGCGTAAAAGCTAAAGGAGTAGAAAATGGCTGAGAAGATTATAAGGACTGAGTATTCTGAGGTTATGCAGAAGTCCTATATAGATTATTCCATGAGCGTTATTACAGCAAGAGCACTTCCTGATGTAAGGGACGGTTTAAAGCCGGTACAGAGAAGAGTGCTGTATGCCATGGACCAGTTGGGGCTTAATTACGACAAGCCTCACAGAAAGTCTGCACGTATCGTTGGTGATACAATGGGTAAATACCATCCACATGGTGACAGTTCAATATATGAGACACTCGTTGTACTTTCACAGGATTTTAAGAAGGGTATGGCTCTTGTTGACGGACACGGAAACTTCGGTTCTATCGAAGGTGACGGAGCTGCCGCTATGCGATATACAGAAGCTAAGTTAAAAAAGTTCACACAGGACGTATATCTTGCTGACCTTGATAAAAATGTTGTGGATTTCGTGCCTAACTTTGATGAGACAGAAAAAGAGCCTGAGGTTCTTCCTGTAAGAGTACCTAATCTGCTTGTAAATGGTGCAGATGGTATTGCGGTTGGTATGACAACTAATATCCCTCCACACAATCTTTCAGAGGTTGTTGATGCAGTATGTGCATATATGGATAATGAGGATATCACAACAGACGAGCTTATGCAGCTCTGCCCTGGACCGGATTTTCCTACAGGCGGAATTGTAATTAATAAAAGCGAGCTTGGTGCAATATATGAGACTGGAACAGGTAAGATTAAGTTAAGAGGCAAGGTCGTATTCGAGCCTGCCAAGAACCGTTCTGAGAAGGACAAGCTTGTTATTACAGAGATTCCATATACAATGATTGGTGCTAACATAGGTAAATTTATATCTGATGTAGTAAGCCTTATAGAAACTAAGAAAACTACCGATATTGTCGACATTTCCAATGAATCTTCTAAGGAAGGAATAAGAATTGTCCTTGAACTTAAGAAGAACGCTGATGTCAAGAATCTTGAAAATCTTCTTTACAAGAAGACCAAGTTGGAAGATACATTTGGCGTAAATATGCTGGCTATCGTTGATGGAAGACCTGAGACCTTAGGTATTAAGGATATAATAAAACACCACATTAATTTCCAGTATGAGCTTGCTACAAGAAAGTACACAACACTTCTTGAAAAGGAGAAGGCTAACAGGGAGATTAAGGAAGGTCTTATAAGAGCATGTGATATTATTGACCTTATTATCGAGATATTACGAGGCAGTGCTAATCTTAAGATGGCTAAGGACTGCCTTGTTAATGGTAATGTTGAGGGAATCAAGTTTAAGTCAGAGCAGTCAAAAAAGCAGGCTTCAGGTCTTGATTTCACAGAGAGACAGGCTGGTGCAATATTAGAAATGCGTCTGTATAAGCTGATTGGCCTTGAAATTCTTAATCTTCAGAAGGAATATGATGAATGTGTCAAGAAGATTGAGAAGTATGAAAAGATACTTGGCAGCAGAAAAGAGATGGCTAAGGTTATCAAGTCTGACCTTCTTAATATTAAGAAGGAATATGGTGTTGCAAGAAGAACTGTAATTGAAGACGGAGAAGCTGCTGTATTTGAGGAAAAGAAGATTCCAGAGATGGAAGTTATGTTTATTATGGACAGATTCGGATATGCAAGAACCATTGATATGGCTGCATTTGAGAGAAATAAAGATGCTGTATTTAATGAGAACAAATATGTCATTCCGGTAATGAACACAGATAAAATCTGCATATTTACTGATACGGGAGATCTGCACCAGTTAAAGATAAAGGATCTGCCATTCACTAAGTTCAGAGATAAAGGCACACCGATTGATAATCTGTGTAACTATGACAGCTCTAAGGAGATAATTGTGTACATTACTCCATTTGAACGACTTAAGAATCAGAAAATGCTTTTTGTCACAAGACAGGGAATGATGAAGCTTGTTGACAGCGAAGAATTCCAGGTTTCAAAGCGTACAGTTGCATGTACGAAATTAGCAGATGATGATAAGCTAATCGGAATGTATTCAACAGACGCAAGAGTAGAGATTTATTCAAAGTTCTCACTTGATGGAGAAATCAAGGAAGAAGAGGTTGTCGAGAGCAACCAGAATGTAATTGTACAGACAGAAAACGGAGTGTTCTTAAAGTTCCCATTAACAGACATTCCAATGAAGAAGAAGAGTGCTGTTGGCGTAAGAGGAATCAAGCTTTCAAAAGATGATTATATAGAAGATGTATTCCTGCTTACAGAAGGTGACGAGTTCACAATGGAATATAAGGGCAAGAGTATCAGCTTTGCCAAGATGAAGACGGCACACAGGGATACTAAGGGGACTAAGATAAGAGTGTGATTCTAACGGTTGGGGAGTCGAAGAAGTGCTTCACACCATCACAACTAAGGTAAGCAGTCCTAGTGGCTGTATATGGCGGCATAACACCCACACCGAGAGCTTACAATTTAGTTGTGATGGTGTGAAGCACTTCTTCGACATGACCACCGATAAAAAAAGTATATTTTTCTAAAATATAAATGGATAGTTAGTTAAATTGTTTTTGGGTTGGTGAGACTACATTTGAAAGAATAATTTGACCAGCGAGGTCACTTTGTTAGTCAGAATATGGTATGGGATTATCCATACCATTTTTTAAATACTGGAGACATATGGCATGAAACAAAATCGGTACTTCGCGGTGGTAGTGTCTGTGAGTTAAGCGTTAGCGACAACGGCATGTAAGCTTACCGTGTGGGTGTTAATGCCGCTATATATAAAAGTTCGGTGCAGGAAATCTCGTTCAAGCGAAGCGCGTTTGATTTCCTGCACCGTAATAAACTCTGTATATGGCGGCATTTACAGCCACTAGGTCAGCTTACCTAAAGTTGGCACTAATGCTAAACCCACAGACAGTACAACCCCGAAATACTCTTAATTCTCCTTCATATATTCATCATATATAGCAATAACCTTATTCATAACCTCCGGTCCAGGAGCGCCAAGAGTAAGTCTCTTATCTACACAAGTCTGGAGGCTGATTGCCTCGTAGATATCTTCATCAAATACAGGGCTTACAGCCTTGTATTCTTCAAGTGAAAGGTCATCAAGTGCAATATTTTTCTCAATGCACATAAGAACAAGCTGGCCGACAATACCGTGGGCTTCTCTGAAAGGAACCCCCTTCTTAACAAGATAGTCAGCAGCATCAGTAGCATTAGTGAAGCCGTTCTTTGCTGAAGCTTCCATTCTCTTGTTGTTGAATTTCATAGTATCAATCATGCCCTTGAAAAGGCTGATGCAGCCCTTAGCTGTGTCAAATGCGTCAAATGATAATTCCTTATCTTCCTGCATATCTTTGTTGTAAGCAAGAGGAATACCCTTCATTGTTGTAAGGAGACTCATAAGAGCACCATATACTCTGCCTGTCTTACCTCTTACAAGCTCTGCGATATCAGGGTTCTTCTTCTGAGGCATAATAGAGCTTCCTGTACTGAAAGCGTCATCAAGTTCGATGAATCTGTATTCGTTAGAATTCCATATGCATATTTCCTCAGAGAAACGGCTTAAATGCATCATGATAGTTGATAATGCAGATAAGAATTCAATAAGGTAATCTCTGTCAGAAACAGAATCCATGCTGTTGAGTGTTGGACCATAGAAACCAAGAAGAGAAGCAGTAAGTTCTCTGTCTAATGGATAAGTTGTTCCTGCAAGTGCACCTGCACCAAGAGGGCAGTAATTCATTCTTTCATATATGTCGTGAAGTCTGCTTCTGTCGCGCTTGAACATTTCGAAATATGCACCAAAATGATGAGCAACAGTAACAGGCTGTGCCTTCTGAAGGTGAGTAAATCCAGGCATAAATGTATGAGTATTCTCTTTCATGATTCTTAAGATAACAGCCATAAGCTCTTTAAGCTCAGCATCAGTATTAAGAACTTCCTGTCTTGTGAAAAGTCTCATATCAAGAGCAACCTGGTCATTTCTGCTTCGTCCGGTGTGAAGCCTCTTTCCAGCATCACCGATTTTCTCGATAAGGGTAGCCTCCATAAATGTATGGATATCCTCGTATTCATCAGTGATTTCGAGCTTTCCTGATTCAATATCAGCAAGAATGCCCTTAAGACCTTCTACAATCTGTTCACTTTCGCTTTCAGGAATAATTCCCTGCTTGCCGAGCATAGTAGCATGTGCAATACTTCCTTCAATATCCTGCTTATAGAACTTCTGGTCAAATGAAATTGATGCATTGAAGTTGTTAACAAGCTCATTAGTTTCTTTGGTGAATCGTCCACCCCATAATTTCATTTATAAATCCTCCTTGAATTAAATATCTGTATTTTCTTCATTAAAATTATCTTCGTCATCTTCAATAGAAGAGAGAAGACTGTCAGTAAGTTCATCATCAATATCAGGTGATTCAAGATTCTCGAAATCATCCATATCATCAAGAATAGAACTTTCTATATTATCATCAGACAGTTTCTTAATGTATTTGTCAGTAAGAGACGGATCATCAAGATATTTTCTGATAACTAACGGAAAATATGCCATATTTACTTTTCCTGCTTTAATAAAGCAGCTGGCAAGATAAATGCCAATCAATATAATAATGCAAAGTGTAGTAATAACGCAACCCAATATTAAATTAACAGGACGATATTTTAATACAACGGTATGAGTTCCGGCACTTACGTCAACACATAACAATGCATTTTCCCAGGCATAAGTGTCAGCTTTCTTGCCATCAATATACACAGACCAGCCACCATCGTATGGAATAGAGAATAATATTGCTTTGTCTGAGGAAGCAGTAAGAGTTCCTGTAAACTTAGTATCAGAGAATTTCTCAACCTGATAGCTTTCTGAATTGAGTTTATTGTAAGCCCTGATGAATTTGTCTTCATCGAGTGTGTATACAGAAAGATTCATTCCGCCGGTATCAGAAGTTACTTCGACAGTATCTGTGTCGTGGACATAACCAATATCAAGAATCCGGTTATTGCTCTTTATATTATTGTAGGTGTAAGTGGTTGTGTTATTAATAGTAACAGTTACGGAATCAACAGATTTATTTGCAACTGACAGGTACATATGACCACTTTTTGCCGGCGTGATGATACAATCGGCTTCAGTAGGGAATGAGGTAGTATATTCAAATACATCACTTATTCCGGTAAGAGATTGAATAAGAAGATTCTGGTTCTCAATACCATTGTTATTCTTAGCCATAACAAGGTCATATGCTGTTGAACTGTTAATCGCATAACCAATAGGAAGTGTGTAATTATTCTTATACACAAATTCACCATCGCTGCCTGTATAATAATTTCTTATATCACTTTCAACTAAAAGTCGGTTAGAAATAGTGTATTTTACAGAGAAAAGAGAATCAGTAACAGCGGTAAGACCATTGCAGCCATATGCATTAGTTGAATTTTCCATTCCTATAAGGTTGTAAAGCTTTGACATTCCTGCATTGCATGTTGATGAAAATGTTGAAACAGTTCGGTAATTATGCCATGCACCATCATTTTTAGAACGCGCTCCAAAAAGCTTATCCATTCTATAGAAGGATGTGTCATTATCAGATACGGTTTTTGTAACAGTCTTTACGGCATCATAATCAAGAAGATATGATGTACGGCTTGTTGTTCCAATACCGGTTGCATCCATATTCATTGTACATTCAATGATTGATACTGAGAATGTAAGCATAAGAACGACAGGAATCTTGAACTTGGCGTTGTTATGAATAAACATTAACAGACCATATATAAGAATAAATATTCCACTTATATATACACTCTTAAATGAATATTCAGTCTCTGAGTTAATAAAAAGTTCTTCCATAATAAGCAGAAGACCAATTGCAATCCATAATGATGCACCAAGCTGCCTGTTAGTAGAATTCTTAAGGTTAATAACAGCTTCATAGCACATTGCAAGCAGAAAGAATATATATATGAATGACTGTCTGCAAGGCAGGCTGTTAGGAAAATGCATACCATGCCATATATAGTTAGGTATATTTAAGTTAAATGCTGTCAGGAAGATAAGCAGGATGACACATTTGCCAATCTTTTCACGTGCATTGACTTTGCTGCACATAATATAAAGCGGTAGCAGTACAAAAACAGCAACGCCGCAGTATATGTTAGGCAGATGATCCAGTCCTAAATGAACCGGAATGTTGATAAGCTGTCTTGTGAGCATTGATAATATGCTGAAATAAGAAATAAGCTTATCAGGGAATGTCGTGTCGCTTGAGGCTGAAAGTGAAAATGTATAGAATTCAGGCAGAAGAAGACACGCTCCCAGTCCACCGGCAAGCAGTGAATATACACAGAAATTAATAAATTTCTTCACATACTGCATAGGGCTTTTAATACCGTTATAAGCAATCATAAGAACAACATAGTAAATCACTACTGAAAGGCATACCATGATTGCAATATAATAATTAGTAAATATACATAATCCGAGAGTTATGCAATAGAATATGCAGCGGTTCTCATTAACAAGTCGTTCAAGTCCAAGCATGATAAGTGGAATCAGAATAACACAGTCAAGCCACATAATATTCCAGCTGTATGCCGCAATGAATCCGGACATACCATAGAACATACCGAATATGGCAGCAATAACATGCTTGTTATTATTGTGTTTAGTAAGATAATACGTTAAAGAAAGACTGCTGCCAGCTATCTTAAGTATTATAAATGCATTCATTATCTCTATAGTGTATTTTTGTGGAAAAAGTGCAACGAACCAGTTAGATGGACTTGCAAGGTAATATGCGAACAGAGATGTGAAGTTAGTTCCCATTCCTATATTCCATGAGTAAGTAAGACTTTCACCATTTCTTATCTTGTGCCACAGTTCTGAAAAGAATGGTGCATACTGATGGTACATGTCAGACCTCAGATAACATTCGTTTCCCCATGGGAATATGCCTCTTGTATAGTACAGTGCCATCATCATTATAACTGGAAGTACAAAGGCAGCAAGATATGTAAAGTTAGAATTAAGAATTGATTTCTTTGATGAATTCATGGCTTTCCTCCCTTAGCCGGTAATAGTAACATTTTACCAAAGAACGAAAAAAGTGTAAACAATTATAGGCAAATTAGGCTTGTATTCGATAGTACAATTTTGTAAAATAGAAAAGTACGCAAAAGGAATCTCCAAAGGGTAATGCTTAAGGAGAGTGTACATGGAATACAGACAATTATATAAAAAACACAAAAGGGCTGTACAATACGGAATATGTGCAGTTTTTCTGATTATAACCGGATTGATATATCTGGCAGGAAGAAAGAACGCTTCAGTGTCAGAGAATACATTTGCAGATAATGTCGTATCAAGTAGTATAGAAGACAGCTGGCATATGGAAAGTGAATCATCAGTTGAAGACATATATGTGTATATATGTGGTCATGTTAATTCTCCAGGTGTTGTAAAGTGCCTGAAGGGAACAAGGCTGTATGAAGCAGTGGCAATGGCTGGTGGAGCTGATGATTTGGCTGATATGTCTGCAGTTAATCTTGCAGCACTTGTTGCTGATGGGGAAAGGATATATATTCCGGCATATGGAGAGGACATTTCTGTTGAAGAACAGACAGAGGGGATTGTTAATATTAATAAAGCTACAGAAAGTGAGCTTATGACACTGCCGGGAATTGGAAGTTCAAGGGCAGCAGATATAGTAAGATACAGAACAGATAATGGCAGATTCCAGACAATAGAAGATATAATGAAAGTGTCTGGAATTAAGGAAGCAGCATTTAATAAGATAAAGAATTATATTTGCGTATGATAAGATGCATATGCATAGAAAGTAAAAAGGAGTAGATTATGGCAGGCAGAGTTTTAGTTGTTGATGATGAGAAAATGATTGTTAAGGGACTTAAGTTCAGTCTTATGCAGGATTATAGCGTTGTAGACTGTGCATATGATGGTGAAGAAGCTCTCGAGTATGCTAAAAACAATGAATATGACATAATACTTCTTGATATTATGCTTCCCAAGCTTGATGGATTATCAGTATGCCAGCAGATAAGAGAGTTTTCAGATGTGCCAATAATTATGCTGACAGCTAAAGGCGATGACATGGACAAGATTCTTGGCCTTGAGTATGGTGCAGATGATTATATTACAAAACCATTTAACATTCTTGAAGTTAAGGCGAGAATGAAAGCCATTTTAAGAAGAAATGCTGTGACAGAGAAGAAAGCAGCAAAGAGCAATATTATTAATGCGGGTGATATGAAGATAGATTGTGACAGCCGTAATCTGTATATTGCAGGAAGACCTATTAATCTTACTGCTAAGGAATTTGATCTTCTTGAATTGTTAGCAGTTAATCCAGGAAAGGTATACAGCAGGGATAACCTTCTTAAAGCTGTGTGGGGACAGGATTATTCAGGTGACGGCAGAACGGTTGATGTCCATATGAGAAGACTTCGTGAGAAGATTGAAGATAATCCGAGTGAACCAAAGTATGTTCACACTAAGTGGGGAGTAGGTTACTATTTTAATGTTTAATAAGATTAAAAAAAGAAATGACCATAGGAAAATCTTTTTTGACAGGGAGTTTCAGTCATTTTTCAGGTTCATAAATAAATATTCAACAAGACAGTTCGCAGTTATAGCGGTAATAGTTGCAACAGCGGTAATATGTACATTTGAAGGCTTTGAGTATATTTACAGGCAGTCTGTAATTACAAGACAGACTGCGGTTATTCAGAATGAAGCGGTTCTCATTGCAGCAGAATATTCTAATTATGAAAGTCTTGAAGCAGCTGAGAATAATGATATGAACAGCAGACTCAGCAGTTATTCGGCACTTAATCAGATAAGAATAAGAATTGTTAATCTTAATTATGTTGTCAGTGTTGACACATATTCTATTGACACTAACAAGACAATTCTTAATCCAAGAGTATTCGATATATTCAGTAATCATAAGAACAGTTCCGGTTATGATAAGAAAACAGGTAATATACAGGCAGCGGTTCCGGTATACAATGATTCGGGTAAATTTATCGCTGTTCTTGTGGCTGATCTTGATTACACGGAGATAGATGCAATGTTTCACGATGTGAACAGTCAGAATAATAATATTAAATTGGTTATTATAACAATATGTCTGGCGTTACTTATCGTAGGCATATATTTTCTTAACCGGCCTGTAAAAAGGGTACTTGATATTGTTTCAAATGTAAGTGCAGGGCATACTGATGAAAGAATCCCTGTCAGGAGTTATACCGAAATACGTGAGATTGCAGATGATTTTAATAATATAATGGACAGAGCTAATGAAACAGACCAGTCCAGAGCAGAATTTGTTTCAAATGTGTCACATGAATTAAAGACACCTATAACATCGATTAAAGTATTGGCTGAGTCTCTTAATACACAGGAAAATGTGCCAATAGAAGTGTATCAGGAGTTCATGCAGGATATTGTAAGTGAAATAGACAGAGAAAGTAAGATTATAGAAGATTTACTTACTCTTGTCAGAATGGATAAATCTGTTGCAACACTTAATGTTACATCTGTTAACATGAATGATTTATTAGAGATGACCCTCAAGAGAGTTAAGCCATTAGCACAGAAAAAGAATATTGAACTGCTTTTTGAAAGTTTCAGACCGGTTGTTGCACAGATTGATGAAGTTAAGATGACACAGGTTATATCCAACCTTGTTGAGAATTCTATCAAATATAATGTCGAAGATGGATGGGTACATGTTTCACTGAATGCAGATTATCAATATTTTTATATAAGAGTTGAAGATTCAGGAATAGGAATACCAGAGGAAAGTATTAATAAAATATTTGAAAGATTTTACCGGGTAGATAAGGCAAGGTCGCGTGAAACGGGCGGAACAGGACTTGGACTGGCTATTGTAAGAAACATAATTCTTATGCATCATGGAACTATTAAGGTTCATAGTGAGGAAAATATAGGAACAACATTTACAATGAGAATACCTCTTAATTATGTTGAAAACCAGCAGTAATGCAGATGAAAGTATGCCAGTGGACATATTCATAAGCTGTTAAGAATAACAGGATAGGAAAGGAGCAGTTATGATGGGACATGTAAGGAAAGCTATTATGAAATTGACATTCGTTATAATTGTTATTGCAGTAACATTTGTAACTGTTTCATGTTCTTCGCAGAAGAAGGGAACAGCATATTCTGTATATTTTCTTAATGAAGACGGAACATCACTAACTGAAGGCAGGGTATACATCGAAAGTCAGGATGCTGTTTCAGTTGCAAATGAACTCCTTGAAAAAATGAATGTTGCAAAAGGCAGGCATACAAGCATAATTAAGCCAGTGTCTGTATCGCAGCCAACGGTTGAAATTAATGGAATATATGCAGGGGTCTATTATGACAGCTCTTATTATGGAATGAAACCAGGTACGGAAGTACTTTACAGGGCAGCAGTTGTTAAAGAATTGTCACAGATAAGTGATGTCCTGTATGTAAGATTTTATGTTGATGGTAAGGATGCTGTGTATGAAGATGGAACAGTCATAGGAAATATGAGTGATGAGGATTTTGTAGATACACAGGAAGGTGCTATGGCTGATGTGAAGTGGAAGACGATTAATCTGTATTTTGCTAACAAGTCAGGAGATGCCCTTGTAAAGAACAGCAAGAGAATCTGTTATAATAAGAATGTATCTGTTGAGAAGGTTGTAATGGAACAGCTTATTAAAGGAACAACAGAGTCAGGATGTTACCAGAGTATTCCGTCGAATACCAAGCTGCTTAGTATATCTGTTGTCGACAGGATATGTTATGTTAATCTCAGTCAGGAATTTGCAACAGATATGGTTAATGCAAAGAGCAATGTAACTATATATTCAATTGTTAACTCCCTTTCAGGACTGGAGGGAATTGATGGCGTTAAGATACTTGTCAATGGGAATTCTAATCTGATGTATAGAGATGTAATCAGCCTTGATACAGTATTTCATATGAATAATGAACTTGTAAAAAAAGATTTATCTGATAATTAATGGTCGTTTCTGGAAAGGATATTATTGAAGAGACCATTTTTTGTGGCAGCAGTTATGAGCATTGCTGCAGTATATTTGTCATTATATGCCAAGCCATATATCGTTATTATAGTAGGAATAATGGTGTTTACCGGATTCCTTATATATCTTAAGAAAACAGGAATTCCAGGATTTTATGTGATTTTTATAATGATGTTTCCTATTATGTGTCTAAGAACTGAAGAGAGTATGGAAAAGCTATGTTATCAGGGACAATTGTTGGACGAAACATATGCTGCTTGTGTAAATGGATACATAGCAGATATTAAACAGTCAGAAAACGGTTATGCGGTGTATATAAGAAATGCCTTTGTTATGCCGGATTCATGGGGCAGGCAGTTTAAAAGCGGTTTGGTAGTATACTCAGAGAAAAGATTTGCCAATCTGGGGGATGAAGTTAAGATTAAAGTAACATTAAAGGATTTTAATATACCATCTAATGAAGGACAGTTTAATGCCAGAAAATATTATACATCACTTGGATTTAATTATTGTGCAGATTTGTCAGATGTTGTGAATGTACAATCTGGAAGCAGTTATATTTCCAGCATTTACAGGTTTGCAGATTCTATAAAAAATATTTACCAAAATGCATATTCTGAGCAGAATGCTGGAATTATGCAGTCAATTGTGCTAGGTGACAGGTCAGGGCTTGATGATGATGTTAAGAGAATGTATCAGAAGAATGGAATTTCCCACATTTTGGCAATAAGTGCACTTCATGTTTCGCTTGTTGGAATGTTTATATATGACTGGTTAAAAAAGAGAATTGGGAGAATTGCATCTGCATGTTTTAGTACATTTCTTATAATTTCATATCTGTGCATGACAGGTTATAGTGCATCTGCCAGCCGTGCTGTAATAATGATTCTTGTATATATGCTGGCAGACGTGCTTGGGAGAACCAGTGATATGGTTAATACATTAGGAATAGCAAGTGTTATTCTTCTGTGGATTAATCCATATAATATTACAAATTCAGCTTTCTGGCTGTCATTTCTTGCTGTGGCAGGAATTATATATATTAAACCCATACTGTCTGATGATAAAACTATTCTTATATATATAAGACGTCCTGATAAAAAGAATGCAGGAATTTTTCAATTAATTTTATTCAGAATCGCAGATTCGGTTATTACAGGCATGTGTGTTACAATTGCGACACTTCCGGTAATTCTTATTATATCTGGGCAGATTCCGGTAATAAGCCTGTTCCTTAATGTTATAGTAATTCCACTTATGTCGTTGATAATGATAAGCGGGATATTTACGGGAATTGCAGGCATACTCTCTCTTGAAGCAGCATATTTTTTCGCGGGAGCAGGTGGATATATTCTTGATTTTTATTATAAGCTGTGCAGTTTGTCATCACATTTTAAATATGCAGTCATTGTTACGGGAATTCCTGATACTGCAAGGGTGTTTTTATATTATGCAGTTTTGATTATATGGATATGTGCACATATTATATTGATAAATAAGAAGATTGATGCTGTATGTTTTGTTTTATTAGTGTGCGTGCTGACAGGGCTGCGTTACAATATTAATTCAGACATGAAGATTGCCATGCTTGATGTTGGACAGGGGGATTCAATTGTCATGCATACTAAGGAGGGCATGAATGTATTGTTTGACGGAGGAAGCACAAGCAAGAAGAATGTCGGGAGATATACCATATATACTTATCTTAAATATTGTGGGGTAAGAAGTCTCGATTATGTGTTTATAAGTCACCCGGATAAAGACCATGTTAATGGAATATATGAATTGATTGAATTGTGTGATAACACATTTGAGATAGGTACTGTTGTACTGCCGGGAATCAGTCGGGCTGCGGCAGTAAAGAAGCAGGCTGATGATGATATGTCGAAGTTAGAGATGATATTGAAAAATGCTGGGATTAATGTTGTTTATGCTGATGCGGGTGACAGTATTAAATCGGGAGAATTCTCGGTTGAGTGTATGCACCCATGCAAGGGTTACAATTACGAGTCAGCTAACGACTATTCTGCTGTATATCTTGTGGAATATGGAGATTTTTCTATGCTTATGACAGGAGATGCAGAAAAGAAAGCGGAAAAGTGTATTATTGAGGATGTCAATAGTATGACAGGGGATGCTGGCGAACCGGCACGGCTTGTGTCAGTTAATATATTGAAAGTCGGACATCATGGAAGTAAGGGGGCAAGTTCAGAAGAATTTTTAAGTTATGTAAAGCCTGAAACTGCATTGATATCTTGTGGAGCAGGTAATTCATATGGACATCCTCATACGCAGACTTTACAGAGATTGTCGGGGATTGGAGCAAAGGTGTATAGGACAGACGAAAGTGGAGAGATTGCGGTGCGTGTCAGGGATGGTTTGTATAAAATTGAGGTATTTAAAGCTTTGTAAGAATAGAACTGTGAAGGTGCTGGGATATGAGAAAATATTTTTCAACTTGAACCACTTGTACATATCTGATACTATTGTTTAAGATTAGAAACGGAGGCAGCAGGTTTGAAGGTCATAAGTGATGATATTAAAAAGGGCGAATTTAAGAGTGTATATCTTCTGTATGGAGAGGAAGAGTATCTTAAGAAGCAGTACAGAGACAGATTAAAGAATGCTATAGCTGGTGACGATACAATGAATTATTCATATTATGATTCGGATAATGCCAGCGTTAAGGATATAATTGATGTGTGTGAAACACTGCCTTTTTTTGCCCAGAAGAGACTTGTTATAATGGAAAATACCGGTTTTTTGAAAAGTTCTAATGACGAGCTTGCAGATTATATTAAGCATATTCCTGATTATCTTGTTATTGTTATGGTAGAAAAAGATGTGGACAAGCGTAATAAGGTATATAAGGCGGTTGATTCTGTCGGGTATGTATGCGAGATGAAGCCACAGACAACTGCTACTCTTGAAAAATGGATAGCGGGGCTTCTTGCTAAGGATAATCTTAAAATAAGCCGTGAAGCCTGTGATTTGATACTTGATAAGACAGGTGCAGGCATGGATTATATAAAGCAGGAGATAGAGAAGCTTGTTAGCTATTGTCAGGGAAGGGATGTTGTGACAGTAGAAGATGTAGAGAAAGTATGCACAACACAGACAACAAGTCATATATTTGATATGATAAGTGCAATCGCGAATAAGAAACAACAGCAGGCGCTTGATTTATATTATGACTTACTGGAATTAAAAGAACCTCCTATGAGAATACTTTATCTTATAGTAAGACAGTTTAACGGAATACTACAGGTAAAAGATCTTATGTCAAGGGGAATTTCAGGTAAAGAGATTGCATCAAAGATAGGAGCAGCACCATTTGTTGCCAGCAAATATCAGGCACAGGCAAAATATTTTGAGATGAATACACTGTTGGATGCATTGAATGAATGTGCGAAGACAGAAGAAGCAGTTAAGCAGGGAAGGCTTAATGACAGGCTGGGAGTAGAACTTATTATAATTAAATACAGCAAATAAAAAAGAACCCGGTGCGAGTGGGTGTCAGCACCGGGTTCTTTAAATTATTAAAATTCCTATTAAGCCATTGCGTTAACAGCTTTAGTAATGTGAGATACTTTTCTTGCAGCAGCGTTCTTGTGGAAGATTCCCTTAGAAGCAGCCTTCTCGATCTCAGCTATAGCAACAGGGAGAGCTTCGTTAGCAGCAGCCTTGTCACCAGCAGCAACAGCAGCCTCTACCTTCTTGATATAAGTCTTAACTCTAGACTTAACCGCCTTATTTCTCTCAGCTCTTACCTGACTTGTAATTACTCTCTTCTTAGCAGATTTAATGTTAGCCAATCCGTACACCTCCAAATCATAATTCAATAATAATATCTGTTTCGCATTAAAGCCGGACACGGACGATCTAATGTAAACATACTCACACATTTTATAGTACAAACATCTATATGTCAAGAACTAAATGAAGATTTTGGTATAAAAATTTCGTTTTTCTGCACAATATGTTGGGGAGGTGATGTGAAAAATGGATAATATAGTTGTAAGAACTGACCTTGCAGTAGAAGCAAATGAAGAAGCAATGAATGGAACAGGAAAGCTGCGGGGGATAAGATTAAGAGAAAGCAAAAAATCAAGGATGGGTGTGAAAGTCACAGAATTGCAGGTGACAAATCATTTGGGCGAAGCCGCGATAGGAAGACCCAAAGGAACTTATCTTACTATAGAGGCAGATGATATTACAGGTGGGGACGAAGAATATGCAAAAGAGGTTATATCGACACTGGCAGGCTATATATTTAAGCTCTTAAAGCGCATGAATAAAAATGTCAAACCAGAAAAGCTTCTTGTCATAGGGCTTGGAAACAGAAATATAACATCAGATTCATTAGGCCCTGAGGTTGTAGATAACATTAGTATTAATATAAGTGATGGAGAGGAGACAGGAGTATGCACACTTAGTCCGGGAGTTATGGCACAGACAGGTATTGAGACTGCCGGAATTATTAAAGGTGTTGTAAGCCAGATAAAGCCGGATGTATGCATAGCAATAGACGCTCTTGCTGCAAGAAGTGTTAACAGATTAAATAGTACCATACAGCTTTCTGACCAGGGAATTAATCCCGGCTCAGGTGTTGGAAATCACAGAATAGGAATAACAAAAGATAATATAGGTGTTCCGGTGCTTGCAATTGGAGTGCCTACTGTTATAGACGCGGAAGGCATTATTCAGGGAGCAGGAAAAATGTATGTAACCCCAAAGGACATTGATTCAGACATTAGAAACATAAGTATCATAATATCCAAAGCAATTAACCGTGTTGGTGTTCATATTCATGGCTGATGTGAATACAATATAATGGTAATGCAAAGCAAGGAGGATGTATGAGTGATAGAAAGTACAGGCCTGTGTATATGTTTATATTCATGGGCTTAATGCTTATGGTAATAATGATGAATTATAGTTTTAATCTAATATATTATATTCAGAACAGAATTTATGAAAATGCAGTTAAGACATTGTTTCCTGTAGAAACATATTTTGAAGACAATTATGATGAAAATGCAGGTTCTGTGTGGGTTGATTCGGAATATATGTTTAGCATGGCTGAGGAGGATAAAAAACCTGCTACACAGACGGATGAGGGGGTCGTGGAGGCAGGTGCTGCAGTCTGCCCCTGGCCTTTACAGGAAAATGCAGCTGGAAATGTTTATAATATTGCAGATTTAAAGAATTATGATTTTCTTATGAAGTTCTATACGGTCACATCCATCACAAGCCTGACAACACAGATAATGCGTCCAGAGGAATTTCTGGCAAAAGACCTGTCGTTGGAGAAAAATGCAGATTTACCGCAGATACTTATATTTCACACACATTCACAGGAGGGATTTGTGGATACAGTTGAAGGGGATACATCTACAACAATAGTCGGTGTTGGAGATTATCTCACGGATATACTCACTAATACATATGGTTACAATGTTTATCATGATACAAGTGTGTATGATTATGTTGATGGAAAGCTTGACAGAAGCAAGGCTTATACATATGCAGAAGAAAATGTGGCAAAAATACTGGAAGAAAATCCGTCAATTGAGGTTGTAATAGACCTTCACAGGGATGGTGTTCCGGATACTACAAGACTTGTAACTGAAGAAAAAGGTGTAACAATGTCAAAGGTAATGTTTTTTAATGGAATAAGCTACAGCAAGGCAAAAGGAGATATAGGCTATCTTTACAATGCCAACAGGGATGACAATCTGGCAATGAGTCTTCAGATGTATCTTTTAGGAGAAGCGTATTATCCCGGGCTGTTACGGAATATTTATATTAATGCATATCGTTACTGTCTGCATATGAAGGGCAGGTCGATGCTTATAGAAGCAGGAGCACAGACTAATACAAGTACAGAGGTTAAAAATGCGATGATACCAGTGGCAGATATGCTTGACAGATTACTGCGGGGTGAGAAGGCGTATACACAGTGACGCGAAGCGCATCTTGTTTTTTACCTCACATTTTCCCTATAATGGGCGGTGGAGATATCCTGTCGCCCATTCCACCACACACGATAGTGTAAAATGGCATATGAAATTAATGTATGAATGGGGCAAAAACCTATTAAAGCTGCTAAAGGTGATGAAATAGTAGGTAAAGGAGGTAAAATATGAGTAACAACATTTTAGCAGATTTACAGCCACAAGCTGTCTTTAAATATTTTGAACAGATATGTGCACTTCCACATGGTTCTGGTAATGTGAAGCAAATAAGTGATTATCTGTGTGAATTTGCAAAAGAAAGGAATCTGTGGTTTAAGCAGGACGAAAATTATAATGTAATAATCAAGAAACCTGCCAGCGACAGTGAAAGCAAGGCGGCACCTGTTATTTTGCAGGGACATATTGATATGGTTGCCGTCAAAACGAATGATAAGGTTAAAGATATGGAAAAAGAAGGTCTTGACCTTTATATAGATGATGGCTATGTCAAGGCTGACAGGACAACCTTAGGTGCTGATGATGGAATTGCAGTTGCGTATGCGCTTGCTATATTAGACAGCAAGGATATGTGTCATCCGCCGATTGAGGCTGTGTTTACGGTAGACGAGGAAATTGGAATGCTTGGCGCAGAGGCAATTAATACTGACTGTCTTGAAAGCAAAATTATGCTTAATATAGATTCTGAGGAAGAGGGAATATTCCTTTCAGGATGTGCAGGAGGAGCAACTTTAAAGGCTTCTTATCCATTGAAAAAATCGGATATGACAGGAACGCAGATGTCTATTAAAATTAATGGTCTTACAAGCGGACATTCTGGAACAGATATAATATGCCAGAGAGCTAATGCTAATATTCTGATGGGACGTATTCTTTTTGACGTTAAAGAATGTGTGAATATTGTAAGCATATCTGGTGGTGAAAAAGATAATTCTATAGCTCCATTTGCTGATGCGGTTATAATGACACAGGAAGCAGATAAGGTCACTGAGCTTCTTAATAATACTGCAAATGTCTTGAAAGAGGAGTATTCGGTTACTGACCCACAGCTTACCATCAAGGTGAATTGTGAAGGTGAAGGCAGCACTTTGGCATGTGATGATGCGACAACACAGATGCTTATAAATGTGTTTAATTTTATACCTGATGGTGTTGTTAAGATGAGTAATGATATCAAGGGGCTGGTGCAGACTTCACTTAATCTGGGGGTTACAGAGCTGGCTGAGAAAACATTTGCAGCAACCTACTTAATAAGGAGCAGTTCGCAGAGTGAAAAAGAATATCTTACTGATAAGGTTGGAAAAATGACTGAATATCTTGGTGGAACTTATGAACTTAAAGGTGTTTATCCAGCATGGGAATTTAAGAAGAATTCTGCAATCAGGGATATGTTGTGTGAATCTTATAATAGACTTTTTAATAAAGAGGCTTTGGTGGAAACAATGCATGCAGGTGTTGAATGCGGTATTATGGCTGCAAAGATTGATGACCTTGACTGTGTATCGTTTGGCCCTGATATAATTGATATCCATACTGTAAAAGAAAAATTGGATATTGCTTCGACACAAAGGACATGGGAGCTTATAACTGACGTTTTAAAACAGTTGGCATGAATAATTGAATAATACTATATATTGTGTTAGTCGTATCTGGTAAAATGAGCTGAAAAAAGCTTTTTTTATACCAGATACGACATTTTTTATACCAAATGCGACATAAACTCAACAGAACACAACAAAACATATAGAATACTATATATATTGTTGACAGAGATTTGCTATTAATGTACTATATTACTTGTACAAAACATTTATTAAATTCCGTGCGCAGGGGGATAGGAAACATTTGAAAGGAAAAGGTATATGGAGTATAAGGAATTTGTGGAATATATTAAGATGAATGCAGGGTATATAGCTGGAGAAGGTGGTAATATTACTATTAATCATGTGATTAAGAATAATGGCTGTGAGATGGATGGGCTTGTTATTATGGAGAAGGGGAAAGACATTGCGCCAACTATATATCTGGACAGCTTTTATGAATTGTATACGAATGGTGAGAATATTAAGAACATAATACGACAGATAGAGGTTATATATGAACAGAATAAGAATAATGTTACATTTGATGTAAATATTCTTAAGCATTTTGACACTATAAAGGACAAGATTGTTTATAAGGTCGTCAATTACAGAAGTAATGAAAAACTGCTCGAACAGGTGCCGCATAAGAGAATACTTGACCTTGCAGTGGTGTTTTACTGTCTGCTTGATAATGAATATGGAAGAAGTGCAACAGCATTAATATATAATAACAATCTGAAAAACTGGAATGTAACTATTGATGATGTGTATAAAGCTGCTTTGAAGAATACACCCGATCTGCTTCACAGTAAGATTAGTTCCATGGCCGCACTTTTTGAAAAATGTGGTGTTAATGTGGATGGAGAGAAAGTTGATTTAAAAGATTATGTTCCGTCTGATATGTATGTGCTTACGAATGAAAGCAAACTGAATGGTGCAGCCTGCATATTATATGAGAATGTATTGTATGATTTTGCGCAGAAGCTGGGAGCAGATCTGTATATACTACCTTCATCAGTGCATGAGGTTATACTTCTTCCTAAGCTTTCGATGTTTGAGAAAGATGAACTTGTTAATATGGTAAAGGAAGTTAATACAGAAGGGGTTGCTGCAGATGAAGTCCTTTCTGATCATGTATATGAATATAACAGAACAGAAAGATTGATAACTATGTAGGGACAGAATAATACAATAATGTACATGATGGGATTCGAACCCACGATCTTCCGCTCCGGAGGCGAACGCTTTATCCAGCTAAGCTACATGTACACAACATATAATAATTTATATGCTTATATACTATACATTATTAAATTAAAAACCGCAACAATTGAATTAATTTTTTTCTTTTGTTAGAATTAATACATCTGTATATTGATTTGAACTTATCAGCAATGAAGATAAGAATTGGAGGAAACATGTCAGAGCGTATTAATAAATATCTCAGTACCCATGGAGTCTGTTCAAGACGTGAAGCTGACAGAATGATACAGGAAGGACGTATCACAATTGATGGTAGAATTGCAGTTATGGGTGAGATGGTAGAAGACAATACAATTATATGTGTTGATGGCAGGAAAGTTGACAACACCACACCACCACAGGTAGTCATAGCTTTTAATAAACCTGTTGGAATTGTATGTACAACAACTGATAAACAGGGAAAGAATAACATAGTAGATTTTATTGGATATAAGGAACGCATATATCCTGTGGGCAGATTAGATAAAGAGTCTGATGGCCTTATACTGCTTACTAATGATGGCGACATGATGGACAGGCTGCTTCGTTCCGTTAATGGTCATGAGAAGGAATACATCGTTTCAGTTAATAAACCAATTAATAAAGAATTTATAAAGAGAATGTCAGGAGGAATATATCTTAAGGAACTCGACAGAACTACAAGAAAATGTGTTGTGGAAAAGATATCAGACAAGACATTCAGAATAATTCTTACACAGGGGCTTAACAGACAGATAAGAAGAATGTGTGCGGAATGTGGATATAGTGTAACTAAACTGACAAGAATAAGGATTATGAATGTGGAATTAGGGGATTTAAAGACTGGTGAGTACAGGGAACTTGACGGTAAAGAGCTTAATACACTTTATGAGCAGATATATAAGCAGATAGAAACAGTCAAAATACAGGCTGATAATTAAGGAGCGGATTATGGATTTATTACAGGAATATTCAGAACTTAAGAAGACGATAGATTATCATATGGACAGATATTACAATCAGGACGAGCCGGAGATAAGCGATTATGAGTATGATAAGCTTATGATAAGGCTTAAAGAGATTGAGAAAGAACATCCGGAATGGGTGACATCTGATTCACCTTCACAGAAGATTGGTGGCACTGTAAAAAGAGAAGCCGGGGTTAAGGTCACACATAATGTACCTATGCTGTCTATTGAAGATGTGTTTTCAGAAGATGCAGTGTGTGCATGGATTGATAAGGTTCATGCCATGCATCCTGACTGCACATTTTCAGTAGAGACTAAAATTGACGGTTTAAGCATGAGCTTAAGATATGTAAAAGAAGCAGATGGGAAGCTGCATTTGCAGTTGGCAGAGACAAGAGGAGATGGTCTTATTGGTGAAGATGTGACAGCTAATGCAAGGGTAGTGGGGGATGTGTTACAGGTTATTGACCTTCCTTATGATTCACTAGAACTTCGTGGCGAAGTGTATATGAGCCATGAAGATTTTGAAAAATATAATGAAGAACAGGAAAGACTTGAGAAAAAAACAGCTGCTAATCCCAGAAATCTTGCGGCCGGAACATTAAGACAGCTTGATACTTCAATTACGAAGAAGCGAGGTCTTAAGATGTTTATCTTTAATGTACAGGATGGACCTGATGTGATTATGGAAAGCCACGGCAGGGGAATGGATATATTAAAGGCAGCAGGTGTACCGGTTGTATATCATAAGATATGTAAGACTAAGGAAGAGGTTGTCAGAACAATTGACGAGATAGGAAGAATGAGAGAAGAACTTCCATATGACATTGACGGTGCTGTTGTAAAGATTGACCATATCGCATTCAGACAGGAGTTCCCTGCAGGAAGCAAGTATTCAAGCGGTCATATTGCATACAAATATCCACCGGAAGAAAAGGTTATTGTTATGGATGATATTCTTGTAGATGTGGGAAGAACAGGAAAACTTACATTTACAGGGATATTCCATGATCCGGAAACCGGAAAGCCTGCAAGGCTTTGTGGTACAAGTGTATCAAGAGCGACTCTTCATAACCAGGATTATATTACACAGATGAATGTAGGTATTGGTGGGGAATATAAGCTGTTTAAGAGTGGAGAGATTATTCCTAAGCTTAATGGATGTGTAAAGGCACCTGAGCATGTGTTTGAAGCACCAAAGGTATGTCCTGTATGTGGGGAACCTCTTGTACGAGAAGAGGACACAGCAGATATAAGATGTGTTAATCCGTCATGTGCAGCACAGTTGTCAAGAACAGTTGCATATTTTACATCTCTTGACTGCATGAATATCATGGGACTTGGTGAAACTCTTGTTGATGCCCTTATAAAAGAAGGATATATACACAATTATGCTGATATATATACATTGAAAGAACACCGAGATGAACTTATTGAGAAGGGAATCATAGGAAAAGAGAAGAATACTGATAAGTTGCTTGCAGCTATTGAGAAGTCTAAACAGAATACACCAGACAGACTGCTTACTGCACTTGGAATAAGAAATGTCGGCAAGAATACAGCCAAGCAGATTATGAATTATTATGATAATCTTATGGCACTTGCTGATGCAGGTGAAGAAGAATTGCAGAATATTCCTGATATAGGCACAACTACAGCCAAATGTATATATGACTTTTTCCATGATGAAGCTAATATTGAATTAATAGAAAGGTTAAGACAGTCAGGGCTTAATATGCAGATGCCAGAGAAAAAAGAAATATCAGATAAGCTTGCAGGAAAGACGATTGTTGTAACAGGAAGCTTTGATAATTACAGCCGTAAGGATATGGAAGAACTGATTGTTTCTAATGGAGGCAAAGCAACAGGAAGTGTCAGCAAAAAGACTGATTATCTTGTTGCAGGAGAGGCAGCAGGCTCTAAGCTTGATAAGGCTAATTCACTGGGGGTTAAGGTGCTTACGATTGATGAATTTATGGAAATGATAAAGTAAAATAATTTTTTGTTCAGTTATTAAAGGTGATATGATATAATCAGACAACAATGATAACAGAAAGAAGGAACAATAATGCCAATTAAGATTCAGAGTGATTTACCAGCTAAAGCAGAATTGGAAGAAGAGAATATATTCGTCATGGACGAAAACAGAGCTATTTCACAGAATATAAGACCTTTGGAGATAATAGTTCTTAATCTTATGCCTATAAAGCAGGACACAGAATTACAGCTTTTAAGAGGGTTATCTAATACACCTTTACAGATAGATGTTACATTTTTACAGATGTCATCACATGTTTCAAAGAATACATCAGCTTCACATATTAAGAAGTTTTATCAGACTTTTGAAGAGATTAAGAACAATAATTATGATGGAATGATTATTACAGGTGCACCTGTTGAGAAGCTTGAATTTGAAGAGGTTAATTACTGGGATGAACTTATAACAGTAATGGAGTGGTCTAAGAAGCATGTTACATCAACAATTCATATATGCTGGGGTGCGCAGGCAGGATTGTATTACCATTATGGTATTAAGAAGGAATTACTTCCGAAGAAGCTGTCAGGTGTGTACAAGCACAGGGTTATGAATAGAAAAGAGCCTTTAGTAAGAGGCTTTGATGATGTATTCATGGCACCACATTCAAGATATACACAGGCAAGCAGACAGCAGATTCTTGACAATCCAAGACTTAAAGTACTTGCAGATTCAGATGAGGCAGGAATATATATTGTTCTTGGCGATGGCGGGAAAGAGATTTTTGTTATGGGACACCCTGAATATGACAGATTAACTCTTGATCAGGAATATAAGCGTGATATTGACAAAGGAATTGAGCCTGACCTTCCGGTAAATTATTATCCTGATGACGACTGCAACAGAAAACCATTGCTCTCATGGAGAAGCCACGCCAACAATCTCTATACTAACTGGTTGAATTATTATGTATACCAGATAACTCCTTATGACCTTAATGAAAGTTATGATAATTACTGTATTTAAGGGAGCTGTAGAATTATTGAAATAAATGGTGTGTATATTTTTGCTCAAAAGAATATATTGTTGATTAGCATAGTTATTATTGAGGTCGGAAATGGTTCCTGACACACTCCTCGGAGTACCTGAGATGATGGATACACCGCCCATCCAATAATAATTATGCTTTTATATTTATAAGATAGCTGTAATGGGTTTATACAGGAGAACACAATGTCAAAAGAACAAGCACTAGAAGAATTATTAAAAATGATAAAAGAGGGAAATATTACAGATTACGATGCAGAATTAGCTTCATACCGGGATGAAAAGTATGGTTATAAAGATATAGATGAGAATACACAGAGGGTTAATAATAAAGAATAATCAATACATAATGGACTCGTGCTATACATCACACCCTTTAAAAATCCCCCATTCCATGTTATAATCATTAATCATCAGAAAACGGAGATAAGAACATGAGCGTAGTAACAGAAAAGTCAAAGTGCAGAATTCTTAAATTAGCATCAATGCTTGCGGTAACGATGGGAATTATAATGGCATTTTATGCGTTTTATATTATGTCGGAGCTATATTCATTTTCAGCAACAGAGCAGGGAAAGGCATTATATATGATTGTCAAGCTGCTGAATATAGCATTTATAGCAGTTATTGTGGAAGGAGTTTACTTTGCAATTGCTGGATTTTATGGAATGACCAATATAGGTGCTGTTGATGCAGTTAATAAAATCAAAGTTTATGGAATTGTTATGACTATAGCAGGAGTTGTTGATTTAATAATAGTATTTGTGGTATCTAAGTATTCAATAACTGGTAACATGCTGATTCTTATATGCCTTCCGGTTGTAATAGGAATTATGTATTCAGGTGGCGCATTTTATAATGAGAAGCTTATAAAGAATAATAATGGTGTGGAAGGTGATGGCAATGATTGATCCGAATGGAATAATGCCACTTAATTTCTTCAAATACAAGGGTGTGTATACAGGACAGCACAATGGAATGAGATATATGCTTAAGCAGACAGGAGAAAAGCCTGATTTAAAGCTTTCTGCGTGCGTGTGGCGCGGGCCATATGCTTCATGTGCTGTTAAGGAAGAAGATAAGATGACAGAGATATTTGAACTGACAGAAGATGGTCGTCTTGCTGCCGTGGAATGGATAAGGCAGCAGTACGAATCCAGACTTGACTATTGGGAAGCGGCACCATCTATAAAGGATGCTGTTCCGATTGTTCATGAATAAAGAGAATAATATATACAATGCAGCATATGGCTGCACCGGTAAGCAGGAGAATGTATTCTTCTGCTTCTTTTATTATAAGACTGAACACAATGCGGCATATTATTCTTGATGAAAATATAGATATAACCGCGATGCATAATGGCACAATTATACTGCTAAATGGGTCGGGCTGGATATTCAGCTTCTTGTAGATATTAAAAATGTAAAGCAGACTCATGCATATGTTGCTGATAAGAACACCATACAGATAACCGGTTATGCCAAGACGCGGGATGAGCAGAAACACACAGGCAAGCCGGATAATAATGCCGGTTATATTAATTATAAATGTAAGCGTGGTATGTCCCATGCCGTTAGTCACGCTTGTAAGGCTGATTTTAAGATAAAGGAAAGGACACAGCCATGAAAGAATGCAGGTATATATGTATACAGATTCTTCGTGAAACATCATTGCCCCAAGGCGCGCACCATAGTTGATGAATAAAAATGTGCTTATAATTCCGAGACTTAAACACATGGAAACTGTTTTTTTTACTGTGACAGCAAGGTGGTCAGACAATACATTGTGGCTTTCATCAGATACCTTTGGAAGAAGCATAAGTGCAAATGAATTAGCTGCCGTACATGGAAAAAGCACCAGTGGAAGAGCCATTCCTGTAAGTATACCAAACTGGCTTATAGCGTCATCTTTAGTCAGTCCATGCATGCACAGGATTGCGGGAATAAGAATTGCTTCTGAACTTTCAAGCAGATGCAGAATAGTCTGATTGGCGTTGATTGGAAATGCATATTTAACAATATATCTGTATTCACGGAGTGAACAGGAGAGCTTCTGCGTCATGATTTTATTATGAATGGAACGGAAAAACAGCGGTATAGCACAGTATGTGGCAGCTGCAAATTCACCGAATATATTACCGGTAACTGCGTCAGCAATTGATATTGTTGATACATTTTTTATGCGCACATAAAGTATAATAGTGCCAATACGCACAAGCTGTTCGACAAGCTGCGAGGAGGCTGGCAGAAAAGATTCCTTCTGGCTGTAATAGTAATTAGACAAGCAGTTATGTATGCACATGAATGGCAGAGAGATTGCAGTTATACGGATTATTCCCTCACAGCGGCTTTCCATAAATATATGGTTTGCAATGAAATCGCTGAATATAAGAAATAAAAGCATAACGGCAATTGAAAGAGAAATTGTAATCTTTAATACGCAGAAAAGCCATTTCAGAGATGGAGATGATGCTGAATATTTTGAAACAGCTACAGAAAATCCACTGCAGCATACTGCAAATGCAAGCGCAATAAGAGGTATGCACATCTGGAATAGTCCGACTCCTGCAGCACCTGTATAATTAGTGAGAAGTATCCGAAAATAAAATCCGAGCAGTTTTGATAGAACGCCGGCAATTGTAAGTATTATGGCGGATTTGAATATGCCACCTTTTAAGGATAATTTATTATTCATAGCAGATACCGCAGATAGACTTATTAACAATATATGCCCTGCCTGAATACAATATTATAAGGAATTACAGGGCGGAAATATAATGATATATATGGACAATGCGGCGACAACTGCTGTCAGAAAAGAAGTGGCTGAAGCAATGCTTCCATATCTTTTGGGAGATTATGGAAACCCGTCAGGTGTGTACAGGTTGTCTGAAAAAGCTAAAAATGTTGTTGAGGAATCAAGAGATATTATTGCAGATATAATAAATGCTGACAGAAATGAAATATTTTTCACCTCTGGTGGAACGGAAGGGGATAACTGGGCAGTTAAAGCAGAGAGCCTGAAAAGAAAACAGGGACATATAATAGTAAGTTCAATAGAACACCATGCGGTGACGGAATCGGCACTGTGGCTTAAGAATTATGGAATAGATGTCACATTTGCACCAGTTGATGAGCAGGGAATTGTTAAGCTGGAACAGTTAGAAAAAATTATTAGAAATGATACATTTTTAGTGTCAGTTATGCTTGCTAATAATGAAATTGGAACTATCCAGCCGATAGAAAATGTATGTGAAATTGCGCATGAGTATGGTGCAAAGGTTCATTCTGATGCAGTGGCGGCATTTGGACATATTGATGTTGATGTGAAAAAGCTGGGCGTTGATTTCTTAAATGTAAGCGGACATAAGATATGCGGACCAAAGGGCGTAGGATTTCTGTATGTCAGGGGCGGAAAGCCAGAACGGTTCATGCATGGAGGCGGACAGGAGAACGGACTTAGGGCAGGCACTGAAAATGTAGCTGGGATTGCAGGACTTGCGACGGCGGCAAGAATTGCTTATGAAACACTTTCTGACAGGGCAAGGCAGGAAAAGAAAATCAGCGACTATATGATTAAGAGAATACTAAGAGAAATTCCTTATTCAAGACTTAATGGAAGCAGGGAAATCCGTGTTACGGGCAATATGAATTTCAGTTTTCAGTATGTTAATGGCGGAATGCTGGTTGTAATGCTTAACAAACAGGGAATATGTGCATCTGCAGGTTCAGCGTGTACATCTAATTCAGGAAAACCTTCACATGTCCTTCTTGCGCTTGGACTTGATGAAAAAATAGCAGAAGGTTCACTAAGGCTGACAATTAATCATACAATTACACACAGGGAAGCTGATTATGTGGTTGAGTGTATTAAGAAAGATGTTGCCAGACTGCGGGAATTGGCTTAATATTAATATATCAGACAGTTACGGAGGTTAAAATAATATGTGGTACGAAGAAGCGGTGTTTTATCAGGTATTTCCACTTGGATTTTGTGATGGATTAAGAGACAATGACGGGGTGATGAACAGATGCATATCAGAATTTGCAGACTGGATACCGCATTTGCAGAAGTTAGGAACTGATGCGGTGTATTTTTCTCCAATTTTTGAGAGCGATTATCATGGCTATGATACAAGGGATTACCGTATGATAGATAAAAGAATAGGAACTAATAAGAATTTTGCAGAGCTTGTGTCAAAGCTGCATGAGGCAGGAATAAAGGTAGTCATTGACGGTGTGTTTAATCATGTCGGAAGGGGATTCTTTGCATTTAAGGATGTGTGTGAGAAAAAATGGGATTCTGCCTATAAGGACTGGTTTAACATCAGCTTTGATGGCAATTCACCATATAATGACGGCTTCTGGTATGAGGGCTGGGAAGGATATTACAATCTTGTGAAACTCAATCTGAATAATCCGGATGTGGTTAATTATCTTATTGAGTCAGTGCGCGGATGGGTTAATGAATTCGATATTGATGGAATAAGACTTGACGTTGCGTACTGTCTTAACAGGGATTTTATGAAGCGTTTAAGATACGAAACAGACCGGATGAAGCAGGAGTTCTTCCTTGTAGGAGAAATGCTTCACGGTGATTACAACACAATAGTCAATGATGAGTGCCTGCACAGTGCAACTAATTATGAGTGTTATAAGGGACTGTACTCAAGCTTTAATTCAATGAATATGTTCGAGATTGCACACAGCATTGAAAGACAGTTTGGGAAAGAGCCATGGTGTCTCTATACAGGAAAACATCTGCTTACATTCGTTGATAACCATGATGTTTCAAGGATTGCCAGCACGCTTACCAATAAAGCACACCTGCCGCTTATATATGCGCTGATGTTCGGCATGCCGGGAATTCCATGCATATATTATGGAAGTGAATGGGGCTGCGAGGCAGTTAAGGGCAGCGGCAATGACAATATCCTGCGTCCTTCATTTGACAAGCCGGAATACAATGAGCTGACTTATACAATAAGTTCATTAGGACAAATGTATCATAACAGCAGGGCATTAAGCTATGGTGATTATACCAAGAAAGTACTCACCAACAGACAATATGTATTCAAAAGGGAAGCTGATGGAGAAAAAGTGCTTGTCGCAATTAATGCAGATGAGAATGAGTACACAGCGTACTTTGATACAGAATGTGCAGATGCACTTAATCTTATAACAGGTAAGAAGGAAGACTTATCTGGGAAAATAGTTCTTCCACCTTACAGCTTCAGATTTTACAGATGTATGTAGAAGGTGCAGATAAGATACATGCATATAAAATAAGCCTGAGCTCATCATAATCTGATGAACTCAGGTTTTCTTTCATTAAATATTGTGTAGTAATTAAACCCTGCGTTCTTAAGCATATCTGCCACGACATCAAATCTGTAAGCAAAAAACTTAACTTCGTGTGCATCAGAACCTACAGTGATTATCTCTCCTCCGAGGTCGTGATACATTTTAACAATATCAAGGCAAGGATTAGGTTCAGGCATACCATATTTAAGACCGGCAGTGTTGATTTCAATTCCTTTTCCTTGCTCAATGATTGTTTTAAGAATTAGGCAGATTAAATCGTTAAAATCGTGCCAGTTATATGTGTAAGAATTGGCAGGTATATATCTTGCAATATAATCAAGATGACCATACACATCAAAGTTGTGACAACAGCCAAGATTATCAAGAATACTTTCGTAATAAGTTAAAACAGTATCCTTTGCAGAACGTTTCTCCCAAAACTCAGGGTAGTAGGGATCTTCTCCATATACAAGATGTGACGAGCCTATTATGAAATCAAGCTGCTTTTCAGAATCATAAGCATTAACTCTGTCAGCGACGCTTCTCATAAGTCCCTGTTCAACACCTATGTGAATATTGATTTTATCATTGTATGATTCTTTCAGATTCTGGAAATACTTAATGTATTCCGGAAAATCAAGGTCAAACATGACTTTTCCATCTTCTAAAGGAGCATCAAAGTCATTATGGTCGGTAAAACAGATGTGTTTAAATCCCAGTGAAATAGCATTGTTAACAACATTTACAGGGTTCTCCTCTGAATCAGAAGAGAACATAGTATGTATATGTGAATCTGATAACAGCATATTAATGTCCTCCATCAAATATTAGTCATATGCTTAAATGTCAATATACATTATACATAAACATAATTAATCCGCAATTGATATTTTTGATGTTTATGTAGAACATGTAAACTAATGTAAAATATAGGTAATTTTTCCTTGAAAATGATTATTAGTATTGATATTATTAAAAAGACAGCGTATAAATTCTGATTATGTGAATGCGCATAGATGTAGAAGTACCAACTACGCTGTCCGACCTTGACTTTTATGCGCAGATAGGAGCTTTCGTGAGTTTTGAATTGATACACATTGTGATTATTCTTCTCGGAGGAATAGCGCTTTTCCTTTTTGGAATGCAGCTTATGGGAGATGGATTAAAGAAAGTGGCTGGTGGCAAACTGGAAGTTATTCTGTATAGATTAAGTAATACACCTCTTAAGGGAGTACTGCTTGGTACAGGTGTTACGGCAATTATCCAGTCATCGTCGGCAACTTCTGTTATGGTTGTTGGTTTTGTTAATGCCGGTATGATTAAAATGAAACAGGCTATCGGTATTATTATGGGCGCAATTATAGGTACATCTGTTACTGGATGGGTATTATGTCTTTCTGATATCAGTGGTGGTGCCGGATGGGTAGACTTACTTTCAACAGAGGTTCTTGCTGCTGTTATTGGTGTTATCGGAATCATGTTTAGGATGTTCTGTAAGAACCCTACAAAAAAGCATATAGGTGATATTATGATAGGTTTCTGTATCCTTATGGTAGGAATGCAGAACATGAGTGCAGCAGTTGCACCATTAAGATCTGAGCCGGCATTTATTGATATGCTTACCAAGTTTTCTAATCCATTTATAGGAATACTTATAGGACTTTTGGTTACTGCCGTTTTGCAGAGTGCATCTGCTACAGTTGGTATTCTTCAGGCTTTATCAGTTACAGGAGCTATTTCATTTTCAGTAGCACTGCCTATTATAATGGGTATTGCTGTAGGAGCTGCCATGCCTGTTATCATTTCTTCATTTGGTGCGACTACAGATGGTAAGAGAACAGCATTTGTATATCTTCTTGTTGATGCACTTGGTGCTTTAATATGGGCAGTAGTATTTTATAGTATTAATCATTTTGTGCATTTTTCATTTATGGACAGAACGATGACAACTGTTTCGATAGCATTTGTGAACTCATTATTCAGAGTTGCAACAGTTGCTGTACTGTTTCCATTCATCAGATTCCTTGAAAAGATGGTATGTGCAATTTTCAAGGAGGTTGTTGATGAGGAAGATAAAGATATTGTTGAAATCAGTGTACTTGATGACAGATTTATTGCTCATCCTACAGTTGCTATTGAACAGGCTAAGACAGTTCTTTGTTCAATGGCACATATGGCACAGAAAAATCTTATTCGTTCCATGGAACTACTGGATACATTTTCGCAGGAAAAATATGACAAGATTCAGAGAAGAGAAGATAAGGTTGACAGATATGAAGATAAGCTTGGAACTTATCTTGTAAAGATTACACAGCAGGAGCTTACTTCTGGACAGAACAAGGAGGTCTCAAAGCTTCTCCATACAATTTCTGATTTTGAGAGAATAAGTGACCATGCTGTTAACATATCACAGGCAGCAGCAGAACTGTTTAATGAAAAGCTTAGGTTTTCTGATTGTGCTGTTGAAGATGTTGAACTGATGTCATTAATTATGAAAGAAATAGTTGGAAATGTAATAGATGCATTTGAACAGAACAAGGTTGAATATGCCTATAAGACAGAGCCGTTAGAAGAACTCGTTGACATATATTGTGATGAAATGAAGATGAATCATGTCAAGCGTGTCCAGAAAGGTGAATGTACACTTCATCAGGGCTTTATATTTAATGATCTGCTTACAGATTTTGAGAGAATTGCTGACCATTGTTCTAACGTGGCAGTTGCGATTATTGAGCTTGAGTTAAATGTTTTTGATACACATGAGTATCTTATTAATCTCAAGAAGGATAACGGAACTAATTTTGATAAATATTTTGAGGAATACAAAGAAATGTTTCCTTTAAGTCAGTATTAAGCGGGGATTAGCGTTAAGTAAACAATATTGGATACAGAATTTGTTAAAATTTCGTCAAAATGACTAATTGATAATGAGTTATTATTGAAAAAAGTGCAAAAATGTAAAAAATGGGAAGAAAGCCTTGATATTTTGCTTCTTCTTATGTAAAATACACGGTAGTTGAAATTTTAACAAACTATGTTATAAAAATTCATTTTAGGAGGAATTGTTTTTATGTCAGTAAAAGTTGCAATCAATGGTTTTGGTCGTATCGGTAGACTTGCATTCAGACAGATGTTTGGTGCAGAAGGATATGAGGTAGTTGCTATTAACGATTTAACAAGCCCTAAGATGCTTGCTCATCTTTTAAAGTATGACTCATCACAGGGAAGATATGTTAACTTCGGTGAGGAAGATCAGGTAACAGCTGATGATGAGGCTGGTACAATCACAGTTAAAGGTAAGACTATCAAGATTTACAAAGAGCCAGATGCTAATAACTGCCCATGGGGAGAGATTGGTGTTGATGTAGTTCTTGAGTGTTCAGGATTCTATACATCTAAGGCTAAGGCACAGGCTCATATTAATGCAGGTGCTAAGAAGGTAGTTATCTCAGCTCCAGCTGGAAACGACCTTAAGACTATCGTTTACAATGTAAACCATGAGACACTTACAGCAGATGATCAGATTATCTCAGCTGCTTCTTGTACAACAAACTGCTTAGCTCCTATGGCTAAGGCACTTAACGATTGTGCAACAATTGAGTCAGGTATTATGTGTACAATTCATGCTTACACAGGTGACCAGATGATCCTTGACGGACCACAGAGAAAGGGTGATTTAAGAAGATCTAGAGCAGGTGCTTGCAACATCGTTCCTAACTCAACAGGTGCTGCTAAGGCTATTGGTCTTGTTATCCCAGAACTTAACGGAAAGCTTATTGGAGCTGCTCAGAGAGTTCCAACACCTACAGGTTCTACAACAATTCTTAATGCTGTAGTTGCTAAGAAGGTTACAGTTGATGAAGTTAATGCTGCTATGAAGGCTGCTGCAACAGAGTCATTCGGTTACAATACAGAGCAGATTGTATCTAGCGATATCGTTGGTATGAGATTTGGTTCATTATTTGATGCTACTCAGACAATGGTTAATGAACTTCCAAACGGTGGCTGCCAGGTTCAGGTTGTTTCTTGGTATGATAATGAGAACTCATACACAAGCCAGATGGTTAGAACAATTAAGTACTTCGCTGAATTAAACTAATCATTTAGATTGTTTTTGCCGGAGAATGGTATGACTATTCTCCGGTTTTTTATAAAGCTGTATATGTAGCTATTTTATGTATTATATGGAGGATATTAATATGCTTAATAAAAAGTCTATTGATGATATCAATGTAAAGGGCAAAAGAGTATTATGCAGATGCGATTTTAATGTACCTTTAGATGGAAGCAGAATTACAGATGAAACAAGACTTGTAGCTGCTCTTCCAACAATCAAGAAGCTTATTGCTGATGGAGGAAAGGTTATTCTTTGTTCACATCTTGGAAAGCCAAAGGGACCAGATGCTGCATTTTCTCTTGCACCAGTTGCAAAGAGACTTTCAGAGCTTCTTGGTCAGGAAGTTAAGTTTGCAGCAGATGATACTGTTGTAGGCGATAATGCAAGAGCAGCTGTTGCTGCAATGAATGATGGAGATGTTATTCTTCTTGAAAATACAAGATTCAGACCAGAAGAGACTAAGAACGGTGAAGCATTTTCTAAGGATTTAGCTTCTATTGCAGATGTATTTGTTAATGATGCATTTGGTACAGCTCACAGAGCGCATTGTTCTAACGTAGGTGTTACACAGTATGTTGATACAGCTGTTGTTGGATACCTTATGCAGAAGGAAATTGATTTCCTTGGAAATGCAGTTAATAATCCTGTAAGACCTTTCGTTGCAATTCTTGGAGGTTCAAAGGTTTCTTCTAAGATTTCAGTTATCAATAATCTTCTTGATAAGGTTGACACACTTATTATCGGTGGTGGTATGTCTTATACATTCCAGAAAGCACATGGTGGTAATGTAGGTCAGTCATTAGTAGAGGATGATTATCTTGATTATGCTAAGGATATGATGAAGAAGGCTGAAGAAAAGGGTGTTAAAATGCTTATTCCTATCGATACAGTTGTAGCTAAGGAATTCAGCAATGATTCTCCTTCACATGTTGTAGAAGCAGGACATCAGGCAGATGATGACATGGGTATGGATATTGGACCTAAGACATGTGAGCTTTACAAGGAAGCTTTAAAGGATGCCAAGACTGTAGTATGGAATGGACCAATGGGAGTATTTGAATTCCCTAATTTTGCAGCAGGAACAATAGCTGTTGCAGAGGAACTTGCACAGCTTAAAGATGCTACAACAATCATCGGTGGTGGTGATTCAGCAGCAGCTGTTAACAACTTAGGATTCGGAGATAAGATGACACACATCTCAACAGGTGGTGGAGCATCTCTTGAATTCCTTGAAGGTAAAGAACTTCCAGGTGTAGTTGCAGCTAACGATAAGTAATTGATTTTACTGACATAGTTATATAATAATATTTTAATCCGGATCTTTTTTTGTTAAGTAAGGTCCGGATTTTTGTTATTTATTTCACAAACTATACTTGAAATATGTACCAAAGTATGCTATTATTTGTTTTACTAGGATAGTTATATCGGAATAATTTAATAGGATTATCCATATATATGTTATTATGGATAATTTCCTGTGGGGAGGCGTAGAATGAGAAGAAAAGTAATAGCAGGCAATTGGAAGATGAATATGACACCAAGCCAGGCAGTTAAGCTCGTTACTGAATTGAGACCGAATGTTAATAATCCGGATGTTGATGTTGTGTTCTGTGTACCATCCATTGACATTGTACCTGTGGTGGAGGCAGTGAAGGGATCTAATATACATATTGGTGCAGAGAATGTATATTATCAGGAGAAAGGAGCATTTACCGGTGAGTTATCGCCTGAGATGCTTGTTGATGCCGGGGTAAGCCATGTTATAATAGGACATTCAGAAAGAAGAATGTACTTTAATGAAAGCAATACAGTGCTTAATCTCAAGATGCATAAGGTACTTGAACATGGAATTATCCCAATTCTTTGTTGTGGAGAGACACTTGAACAGAGAGAAAAAGGGATTACACTTGATTTCGTTAAAGAACAGATAGTAGAAGCATATGTTGGTGTTACTAAAGAGCAGGTGCTTCATACAATAGTTGCTTATGAGCCAATCTGGGCTATTGGAACAGGAAAGGTTGCAACTACAGCGCAGGCACAGGAAGTATGCGGATTTATAAGAACTGTATTCGAAGAGTTATATGATAAAGAAACAGCGGATCAGATAAGGATTCTTTATGGAGGAAGTGTTAATGCTTCTAATGCAGCAGAGCTTTTTGCCCAGCCTGATATTGATGGTGGACTGGTAGGAGGTGCAAGTCTCAAGCCGGATTTTGCGGATATAGTTAATTATAATAAGTAAATAAGCATGAAAAGACCTTGTTTTGATGATAATATTCAAGACAAGGTCTTTGATTTTTTTTACAAATGTGCTATCATGCTATAGGCAATTAATTAGAATACATTTAAAGGAGAATCACATTATGAGTAAAAAACCAGTAGTTTTAATGGTACTTGATGGTTATGGTTTAAATGATAGAACAGAGGGTAATGCTATTGCTATGGCTAACACTCCTGTTATGGATAAGCTTATGAAGGAATGCCCGTTCCAGAAGGGATATGCTTCAGGACTTGCTGTAGGTCTTCCAGACGGACAGATGGGTAATTCAGAAGTTGGTCATATGAATATTGGTGCTGGTAGAATTATTTATCAGGATCTTACAAGAATTACTAAGGATATTGAAGATGGTACATTCTTTAAGAACGAAGAATTACTTGAGGCAATGGAGAACTGCAAGAAGAATGATTCGGATCTTCACCTTTTCGGACTTTTATCAGATGGTGGTGTTCACAGTCATTTAAGCCATGTATATGGACTTTTAGAGATGGCAAAGCAGCAGGGAGTGTCTAAGGTATATGTTCATGCGTTCCTTGACGGAAGAGATACACCTCCAGCTTCAGCTAAGGGATTTGTTGAGACACTTGAGAATAAGATGGCAGAAATCGGAGTTGGTAAGGTTGCATCTTTATCAGGCCGTTATTATGCAATGGACAGAGATAATAACTGGGACAGAGTAGAAAAGGCTTATGATTCACTTGTAACAGGTGATGGGATTAAGGCCGAGTCAGCTACACAGGCACTTCAGGAGTCATATGATAATGGTAAGACAGATGAATTCGTTGAGCCAACAGTTATCTGTAAAGATGGTCAGCCACTTTCATTAGTTAAGGCTAATGATTCTGTTATATTCTTTAACTTCCGTCCAGACCGTGCAAGAGAGATGACAAGAGCGTTCTGCGATGATAAGTTTACAGGATTTGAAAGAAAGACAGGATTTATTCCATTAACATTTGTATGTTTCAAGGATTATGATGAATCAATCCCTAACAAGAAGGTTGCATTCAAGAAAGAGATTATTAAGAACACATTTGGTGAATTCCTCGCTAATCATGGAAAGAAGCAGTTAAGACTTGCTGAGACAGAGAAATATGCACATGTTACATTCTTCTTTAATGGCGGTGTTGAAGACCCTAATGTTGATGAGTTCAGATTACTCGTTAACTCACCTAAGGATGTTGCAACATATGACTTAAAGCCAGAGATGAGTGCTCCGGAAGTAGGTATGGACTTAGTTGAGGCTATCAAGTCTGACAAATATGATGTTATTATTATCAACTTTGCTAACCCTGATATGGTTGGACATACAGGCGTTATTCCAGCAGCAATCAAGGCTGTGGAGAAGGTTGACGAGCTTGTTGGAAAGGCTGTAGATGCGGTTAAGGATGTAGACGGAGTTCTCTTTATCTGCGCAGACCATGGTAATGCTGAGAAGATGATTGATTACGAAACAGGAGCTCCACATACTGCACATACAACTAATCCTGTTCCATTCATTCTTGTTAATTATGATGAGAATTATACACTTCGTGAGGGTGGAAGATTATGCGATATTGCTCCTACACTTATTGAAATTATGGGACTTGAGAAACCGGTTGAGATGACAGGTGAATCTCTTCTTGTTAAGAAGAACTAATTGAGTGGTTGAAATTAATTTGTCAATTTTTCTTGCACAAAATGTTTGTTTGTGATAGAATGACCTATGTTGCCGTATTGGCATAATTATGTAATAAAAAGCGCATGATGCGCAGGAATGAGGATGGTATGAATAAGATAATTCCATTGTTTCATATGTCTGTCGGAGATGTATTAAGAATTGGTTTAATGGGAGTATTTGTAGTAATTTGTATAGCTTTAGCAATAATAATTCTTATGCAGGAAAGTAAGCAGAACGGATTGTCAGGAACAATTAGTGGTGCTGCTGATTCATACTGGGGTAAGAACAAGGGCCGTTCAATGGAAGGCAAGCTTGTTAAGATAACCAAGATTCTTGTAATTCTTTTTGTTGTTATAGCAGTTATACTTAATTTTAATTTCTAAATTACGGACACTCTTAAGAAACGGATAATTTCTTAAGAGTGTTTTTGTTTTACGGACAATCTGGTGTAATCCGGATATTTTAATGGTAAGAAAGGGATATAAGGGATATGGAGAAGGATATATTTAAACAGCGAAGACAGATGCTTGCTGATATGATTCTTAATAATGAACTGTATGTTCCAATGAAAGCTAAAGAAATCGCTATGCTTCTCGATATTCCTAAAGCTAAGCGTTCTGAGCTTATAGAAGTGCTTGACAGTCTTGTTGCAGATGGAACAATAGGTGTATCAAAGAAGGGTAAGTATATGAAGCCTGAAAATGTAGCACTTGTTGGAACATTTGAAAGCACAAGCAGAGGATTTGGCTTTGTAGTAATACCTGACAGGGAAGATGATATATTTGTCAAGGCTAATGACACGATGAATGCTTTCTATCATGATAAAGTCAAGGTTGTGATAACTATTGAGAAGAATGGCGGTAAGAGGGCTGAAGGTAAGATTGTTGCTATCGTTGAGCATGAGGTTAAGGAAGTTGTCGGAACATTCCAGAAGAACAGAACGTATGGTTTTGTTATTCCTGATAATGCAAAGATTAACTGTGATATATTTATACCGCAGGAATTCATGAATGGAGCGGTTGAAGGTTCTAAGGTAGTTGCTTCTATAAGTGATTACGGCAGCCAGAGTAAGAATCCACAGGGAAAGGTTACAGAAGTACTTGGACATATAGATGATCCAGGTGTGGACATAATGTCTATCATCAAGGCATATGATTTACCGGTGGAATTTCCTGAATCAGTTAAGAAGGCACTTAATGATATTCCTGATATTGTCAGTGAGAAGGATAAGGCTGGACGAGTTGATTTAAGAAATATTCAGATGGTTACTATAGATGGTGAGGATGCGAAGGATTTAGATGATGCAGTATCTATCTCGAAAGAAGGACCTGTATATCATCTAGGTGTCCACATTGCGGATGTAAGCCATTATGTTACAGAGGGAAGCACGCTGGATAAAGAGGCACTTAAACGAGGTACGAGTGTTTACCTTGTAGACCGTGTTATTCCAATGATACCGCATAAGTTATCAAATGGGATATGTTCACTTAATCAGGGAGAAGACAGACTGGCACTCAGCTGCCTTATGGATATTGACGAAAAGGGAAATATTGTTGGACATAGAATATGTGAAACTGTTATTAATGTAGACAGAAGAATGAGCTATACAAGCGTAAAAAAGATTCTTGTAGATAATGATACTAATGAAATTATGAAGTATAAAGAGCTTGTTCCAATGTTTCATATGATGGAAGAGGCTGCGGAGCTTCTTAGAAAGAAGAGATTTGCAAGAGGTTCGGTTGATTTTGATTTCCCTGAAAGTAAGATTATACTTGATGAGAATGGTCACCCAACTGATATTAAGCCATATGACAGAAATGTAGCAACTAAGATTATTGAGGATTTTATGCTTGCTGCTAATGAAACTGTTGCAGAGGATTATTTCTGGCAGGATATGCCATTTCTATATAGAACTCATGAGAATCCTGATCCTGAAAAAATGCGTAAGTTAGCCACATTTATTAATAACTTTGGTTATACATTAAGACTTACTGATGATTTAAGACCTAAGGAGATTCAGAAGCTTCTTTCTGAGATAGAGGGTTCTGATGCTGAGAATCTTATAAGCAGACTGACACTCCGCTCTATGAAGAAAGCTAAGTATACTACTGAATGTGTAGGACATTTTGGACTCGCTGCCAAGTATTACTGTCATTTCACATCGCCTATCAGAAGATATCCTGATCTCCAGATTCACAGAATTATCAAGGAGAATCTTCACGGAGGTTTAAGTCCTAAGAGAGCTGACCATTATGATGCAATATTACCGGATGTTGCTGTCCAGACAAGTGCGATGGAGCGGCGTGCGGCAGATGCTGAAAGAGATACAGACAAGCTTAAAATGGCTGAGTATATGGAACAGTTTGTTGGAGAAACATTTGATGGAGTTGTTTCGGGTGTTACCGCGTGGGGCGTATATGTTGAACTTCCAAACACTATCGAGGGCATGGTTTCTATCAATAATATGAAGGGATTCTATACATTTGACGAGGAACACTATGAGATGGTAGGAGAACTCGGAAACAGAAGCTACAAGCTTGGACAGAAGGTTAAGGTAGTTGTCATAGGTACCGATAAGATATTAAGAACAATTGATTTTGCATTTGCATAGAATAGAATGGAGACTGACATGGCATCAAAAACAAGCGCATCAGGAAACAGACTTATAGCGAACAATAAGAAAGCTTATTTTGATTATTTTATAGAAGAAAAATACGAAGCAGGCATGGTACTTCACGGCACGGAAGTGAAATCAATCAGAGCAGGTAAGTGCTCAATTAAGGAATCTTATATTAAGATTGAAAATGGAGAAGTATACGTCCTGGGTATGAATATTACACCATATGAGAAGGGAAACATATTCAATAAAGATCCTTTAAGACCTAAGAAGCTGCTCCTTCACAAGAACCAGATTAATAAGCTTACAGGTGAACTTACAATTAAAGGTTATACACTTGTTCCACTTCAGGTATACCTGAAAGAGGGCAAGGTGAAGATGGAGATTGGTCTTGGAAAAGGTAAGAAGAACTTTGACAAGAGAGATTCTATTGCAAAGAAAGACCAGATAAGAGATGCACAGAAGGAATTCAAGAACAAGAATCTTAGATTTTAAAAATATTTAGAAATATTTTATCAGTTTTGAAGCACAAGTTAATTGACTTGGCATTATGCCAATGTTAATATAAATAAGCAGGTGAAACTGCTTACACACGGGCTAGTAAAGGTTTCGACGGGGATCTTGAAGCTGGTGAAGCTATCCGCAGGAAAGCGTCAAATTCCAAACTTAAATATAAACGCTAACGATAATTTAGCATACGCTGCCTAATTGCAGCAGTCTGACTTAAAGCACCTACACTTTAAGACCCAGGCTTCGAACATGTAGGAAACGACAGTATCAAAGCTTTGAGGTGCTGGTCGTATCATGAAGCTACTAAAGGTACAAGGGTGTTGATTCCCGTGCACCGGAGGGAATGTCAAATAATCAACTATGATAGTAGAAGAACAGGGAATGGGTTTTCGGACAGGGGTTCGACTCCCCTCTAGTCCATTACTACAACACCACAGAAATCCAGTGTTTATGCGGACTTAGAAGATTGAGGATTTTCAAAAAGTATCATTTTAGACCGTTTTAGGTCGTCATAGTACGAAAAAAGTGTCGTCAAAAGTGTCGTCAAAAATAAGGGTAGTATAATTATATTTTTATCTAAGTCAATAAACAGTCGGTGTTTAAAATATAAGTTCGAATCTTATATATTGAATTAAACAGAATGTAGATTTACTCCAAATTTGTCTACATTCTACATTTTAAGAAAAAGGAGGTGTATAATAAAATACATCTCCTTTAAATTTTTTTATAATAATTGTCCATTTAAATAATTATGAGGCGGTTTTTTTATTTCGGTTTTATATCTTAATTCCTTTGTGGCTTCCTCTTCAGATCCATATAGTCTATTAATAGGCACTCTGATTCCACCGCCTTCTTCAAATCGTACAGTAGCAAGATTACCAGTAACATGAGCGACAGTTACCTTTCTAACCTTCAAATTACTCTCAATAATATAAGCTTCAATTCCCTCTTTCATAATATACCTCCACAAATATCAACTGAAATAATTATACCATATTAAAATCGTAAAAAATAGGGAACACTTCTGATTAATATAACCAGGAATGTTCCCTAAAAAATTTTTTGTTTATGTCTATACGCCTATATAAAATCGCTTATATATGGCTCAAATTGACTTAAATATAAAATACACCGTCAATTTATCATATAATTATATAAAAGCCTTAATTTGGTCAAATACAAGCGATTTACCCCTTGTATATAGCTGTATTAAGAAATCGGTATTTCATGTGAAGTTTTTTGTAAAAAATAGGAGAATGCAATTAAAGATTCTCCTATTGAAAAGAAATATAAATATTACAATTAAACAGTAATAATATTAAATACGATGGTGTAATTACTAAAGCAGTCTCTGAAACTTAACTAAATATAAGCGAACCTGTAATATAATCACCCTTTTGGAATTCGCTTGTTGCCCATGCGCCTTTCTCTCCATCTTTTGTATAATATCGAGCAAAAGCATAATGTTGACTTGCAGAGCTATATAATAATGTTGTTCCATAGCCTATCAACTTTGCTCGAACTACACCTGTGGAATCGTATGGAGTATAATTGCTTTCCAATATTTTATTAAAGCTAGTAATACCCATATTTTCAAGAACTGTTGTCACATCATAATAGCCAGAAAAATTATTTAATGTAGAATCTGGTGTTTCAATTCGAGACGCAAAGTGTAATATTCCTATTTTAGTAGATTTATTATAATAACAATAATTATAGCCATAACCTTCAAGAGTACCATCTACACTTGCAATATTTTTGCAAAAACAGTTTTTTATTTCTATGTCTGTATTATTAGATTTCCAATTAGTCCAAAGTGTGTTATCAGTATAAGTAGAACGAATGTAAATTGCAGTGTCATTTCCGGGAAGAAGTATCTGTGTACATCTTTTTGTGTTAACCGCAATCACTATAAGATAACTATTTGTTACTTTGGTATTTGGAACATTGCCCCATGTTTCTGCGTTTAGAAGATAATATATTCCAGATGTAGTTATGGTATTTAAGTCTGTGTTTGGTTCTAAATTTTTTGCTTTTTTTACCAAAGTGGAAAATTCTATATTGTTGTTTAGTTGTTGAACTGGTGTTGATGCTGCGACAGCTTGATCTAGTGTGATTTGCTTTAAATCATCACCTGAATTAACGAATAATTTATCACTACCAGACATAGTGCTTATCTGAGTAGCATCTGTTATTTTTTTATTTGCCATATTTTTTTTATTTCCTTTCTTTAAAAAAATAAAAGAGCTGATTTCTCAGCCCTTAATTAACCGACTAATATATAACCGTTTCTATCAACAAGAATATTATTGCTTGCATCAATAAGTTTTGAACCAATTATATAATCATCAAATATCAATGTATCAGAATTTCTTAATATATTATTACCATTCGCAGACATAGTAACTTGTATAATTGCAGAGGTGTTCTCATCGACTGAATTTTTAATTGTATTAAGACTGTTACTTATCGTAGTGTCTGTTTCCACCATTTTACCCAATTTGGTATCAAGCGTTTGTTTATCTTCATCAAAATAAATGAGAGAAGATTTAATGGTTTTATTACCCTCATTAATACTTGTTACAACAGAATCTATATTAAGCTTATCACCTGAGATACCATTATAAGTTGTATCTTTCTTCTTAACCATTTTGTCCACAATTAAACCATCTGCAATAGCATTAGCAGTAATACCTGAACCATTCATAATAGCAGTTCCATTACTATCATTAATAATAATAGAATGTCCACCAGATTTGTCTGTGCCTATCTGAACATATACATTACCGTTTTTGTCTTTAAATTGCATTGTAGAACCGTTCATAAGAACATAACCACAATCATCAGAACCTATTGTAAAATTACTTGTAAATAAATCATTAAGAGTAGCATGACCAGCAATAAGAGTTTTAACAAACTCGGTATTAACTGTAGAATTAATAGAATTAGATGTATAAGAATTAAGAGAAGTAATAAAAGCAGAATTTGCATACAACTCATTAATTTTTACAATGTCTATCTCTGCAAACTTAGCAGAAAAATTATCTGTACTGATATATTTTGAATTAATTGTATCTACCTTAATCGCAACAGTATCAAGACCTGTAACAATTTGTGTTTTTTCACCCTTATCATCTTCAGTCGTATACTCAACAAGCACATCTTTAAGTGTAAGTTTATTTCCTCCTGCTGAATAAATAATCTTATCACCAGCTAAAGAAAATGAACCTGAGTCAAGATCAATATGAGTCCCTGTCTTATTTGTAGAAGAATAATTAGCTGAATATATGTGTCCTGCAATTATTATTCCAGATATCATACTCTTAGCAATTATTCCATAAGATGAAAACTCTTGTCCGTCTAATGTATATTTTATCTCACCAATCGCTGTAGAAGCTGTAAGCCAGTTATCTTCGGTGAATACAATCATATTATGAATAATCTTAAGTTGTTTAGGTTCATACGCAGACTCTATATCATTTAATGCTCTAGCAGATATACCATTTTTATTAATAATAATATCTTCTGTATCAGCATTTTTTATTGCGGTTATAGCCGTATTAAAACCATTAGTAAGAAGAGAAGCAATAGAATTCTGTGCTTGTTCACCTTTCTTTGCTTGAGTACTTACATAACTATAATTAGTAGCCATCTGTTGAGCTTTACTGATGATACTTTTTGTATCATTTTGACCATTTAAAGTTTGTGTAACATCAGAAAATTCAACATTAATATTTTCTATACCACTATTATTTACTTCATAAGATACAAGTCTTAATCTATATATATTATTATCGACTTTGACTCTTATCCAATTACCTAATTGGAACTTATCAATAATTTCAGAAAATTCTTTCATCTGTAACAAATTATACAAAGTCGAAGATATACTGTGTTGTCTTTCACTTGACTTGAATAATTCTAATTTAGCTGTATTCAACAATTCCTCGGCTTTATTTAACAGTTCTTCATTGGTCAATCCATCGGATATATAATTATCATTAGTATAAGTATCTTCTCTAATATATGATATAAATTCATTATATAATTCCTTACCAAGATACTTTTCAAAATTAAGTTTATCTTGAATTATGTTTCGCTGATTAACATATGAATCATACTTACCATTCCATTCGGTTATTGTTGCATTACGAGTATCAATTTCGTCCTGACATGCCTGAAGCATGTTATAATACTTTAAATAGAACTTCTCATATAAATCTGCACCTTGTTTTGCTTGATCAGCTTCAATAAGTATGTTCATACATCCTTCAATAGCAGAATAAAATGATGTAAGTCTATTCAAACAGTAATAAGTTAATGCATTCTTAAATTGTGATAAGTCTTCAATAGATAATATATTGAATAGATTACCTTCACCATCTTTATCATTACTTACGATGTTTTTCTTAATTTTTTGATCAAGATATTCTTCATATAAGTCGTATACCTTAATTTCCATATAATTAGTGTATACAATATCTTTTTCGTTGCTATAATTGGTAACTTTAAATCGACCATACCAAGTACCATAATGATTATGCTGTTCATCTATACCAACATAGGTAAATGTATTTGTGTTATCTGTATCAACTTCAACCTTGACATATCCTGATTTAACAAACACCCTTGCTAACATCTTCAGTGCCGTGTTCACTGTGGCAACAGAAGTAGAAGTAGTTACTTTTTGTAATCCTAGTGGACTTAATTTAGCAGAGGTAAGTTTTGCTGCTTCGGTAGATGCCGTAACTTCTTCATGCTCAACTGTCGGCATCATAGATGAAGTATAATACAATATTTTATCCATAGCATTATAGATATCAATATTGATTGATTTATAAGTACTTTTATAAAAGTCACATAATTCATCATAATCAGATAATTTCTCTACAAGTTCAGAAGACATATCATCTTTTTGTTCGTCCGTTATTCTATATATAATATCTGAACCATTAGGATTGACATTATGAATAGCAGCGTTGATATCATCGTCTCCACCCACAACTTTAAAACAGTTCTTTACAGAATTAATATCTGTTGTAAATTCAATAGAATCTGTTAAGTTGTCCTTGTCAATATAAATAAAAGTATCTTCGCCAAAATATGAAAGATTAGTATTTCCACATTCGGGGCAAGTATCATTAAATTCTCCACGGTATCCGCATTCAGGATTTAAACAATTTGTATATAAATCATATACATTAATTGTTCTTGAGGTAGAATCGAATTGAAATAAACATCCAAATTGCTCAGAGCAATCACCAATTAAGAAATCATATATACTTGTTCCATCAATAGAAAAACTTCTTTGTAGTTCGACAAGAGTATCATCAACATGTCCAATTTTATAATTTGGAGCAAACGACAATATTCTATCTAACAAAGAAGCTTTTTTATCAGTAAGGCTATAAAATTTTGTAATTGTATAATCATCTCTAGTAATATCATTCTCTGTATTGATTTCCGTATTATGAATATATTTCTGACTCAATTCTGCTTCGCATAAAGAAGTAGCAGATATTACCTTTGTTATATCATCAGATGTATCATTAATAGTAACAGATATTTGATAATATTGATTTAGTTCTTTAACATAAGCCAATTTTAGATCGGTTATCTTATCCCATAAAGGTTCAATTATATTGTCAAGATTCTTATGTACAGTAAAAGACAATTCATTTGCTGCATTAAGAGAATTCTTGTAAGATATACTATCAGAATCTATATTAACTATTTGTCCAAGTAGCTTTAAATTCCTTGAAGCTAAGATTATTGTTAAATCTTTAGAATATGGTGGTATATCAGAAGAACCGTTGTATATTTCGGTCAAAATAGAATCAAAAGAAAAATATGCTGTATATATATTATCTTCATTGTCCGTAATCAAATTTCCTGAAAAATTTGTAAGACTATTCTCATCCATAACAAAGACTTTATATACCACATTACCACATTCATCTGATATAATTGTTATTGTTTGTCCAGATGCGTCCCATTTAACCTCTCGACCTTCATGATATTTTTTCCATACATAATGATAAGTAGAAGTATCATTTATAATATTATCATTATCATCATATAATTGAACTGCTAAAGTAGCAGTCTGTCCAAATAACAATGTATTACCGCAAGATGATAGAATTTTAATTTGCATTAATATACACCTACCTTTCTTGGCAGTTCGTAACTAATTGTTACTGTACATGGGGCTGAAACCGAGAAATTATTAGTAGCGATTTCATAAGATGTGTATATTTTTGGAAATTCATAATTAAAATCATTAGGAAGAGATGTATGAGAGAGTGAAGAAGTGATGATTTTATTTTCACCATTGATAGATATTGTTTCGTTTTCTGAACAATTTTTGATCGAAGTGACGGAATTATCAATCATATTCATTAAAGATAAATCACTAGCTTGTTTTAAAGTTATATTTATATTAGGATAAATTGGTTTAAAATCATCAGAAATACTATTTAAAGAAAATGTTAATTTGTTGTTCGTCAAATCAAAAGATTGAGTTACATATTTATAAGCAAAAGGAGAATTAGCTGTAAATGTCAATTCAGCACCTACAATTCGACCTCCATATATTAATGCTTGTACATTGAAATATCCATAAAAATATAACTCTTCATTTTCATATTCATATTTAGGGGTAAGTTTTAAATATTTTCCTCTATTAAGCCATCGTTCTAATAATCGAAATTCTTCATGAGTAATATATATATTATCAGAAGGACATTTCTTACATATTTGGATTGGCTCAGATGTCGTATATACATCTTCATATTTTGTTGAAAGTAATTTATTTTTTGAAGAAGAATTAAGTCTTATGGTTGTAAATGTAGCATTACTTCCGAATGAAATAGATGATAAATCAGGTGAATCGAAACTACATGGCATATAACCAAAGTTCGATAATTTTTGATCAGCATATGTAAAATCAATTAAAGACATTTTTAAAATTCCTCCTTTCTTTTTTATTATTTTTTTATTCGAATTTGATAGGTGAGTAAGTGAACTAAGCAACAATATTGGTATTCAAATATATGAAGATGTTTTTAGTACTATCGAAAAAATTCTGCGATTATTAAATTTAGTGGAATGGTACAAAGTAGAATAGTGGTGGCAGTTTTATTTACCAACAATTTGATAAAAATTTAAAATTTCTATTATCATAAATTATTGACTTTGGCAATTTTTACTTCACTAGAATCAGTTGAAAATGTAATGACTGGTAAATTGTTTGTAAGCCATGTCTTAATGAAAAAGCATGTTCCTGCGGCGTTAATTAAATCGGTTTTAGTATAATTATTATTACCAAATATAATCATGTAAATATCACCGAATTTATTATCCCAGTCTGATACTAATGTTGCGAAATTTGTTTTTGAAAAATCAACATAATGACTTAAAAACATTATTCTCAACATGCCATTACTATTCAAATTGTTGATTAATATAATTTATATCTTGGTTTTTCTTCATTAAAAAACCAATATCTTAAATAATCGTCTAATATAATTCCCACTAATGATAATACACACCAAATTAATGTAAATGGTAAACATATTTGACCTAATATATTAAAAGGCATATGAGAATAATCCCATATGCCCAAATGTAACCAAAGATTCAATATTACACCTGTGATAAATTCATAGAATGTTATTAAACATCCTCCAATTAGACATTGAATCCATATTGGTGTGTCCCAACTCAATATTTCATTAATAAGTCCAATAGATATAAATGATATTCCACCTAAAACACCCATAGTCCAATGAGAAAATCCTCTATATATTACCTCAATAAAAATATAAAGACTTGCACCAACTAAAAACAAAAATAGATGCTTACTGAGTAATCTTAAACGTTTTTGCATTTAACACCTCTATAATTTTCTGCGAATGTTCCATAATATTATTAAGATTCTTGAGATATTCACCCGTAAGTTCCTGACCATATGCAATATTATTGACACTATCAATATCTTTAAGTGTATTAACATAAGCCTTAAGCTGATTAAGATATGTTGTATTTTGAGTTACATTCATTTCCTCTGTAATATAAATAGCATAAATATCAGCAGGAGAGTATAGGTGACAAAGTTCTCCATCCGCATGATAAGGTACATCCATACCTGTTGTTTTAGCCATCTGTACGAGGTTTGAAATATTATTCTGATCAGAATAATTGTATGCATAATGTTTTCCATTATAATAAACGCCGTTAAGAATTATATTTTGACAAGTTTCTGTTAATTCAGATATTTTAACATTTTTAGCTTGAATTAATTTATCAATTTCTTTCTGCTTTAAAATCATTTCCTTTTCTTCTTTAGATACATTTTCTATTTTATCGGATATGATTTTAAAATTATAACAACCATTGTCATCTACATAAACATTAGTATCATTATAATATTCATATTTCTTACCTGAGCCTGAAATACATAATACTCTGTTGTCATCTTTTTTTTCAGTTATTTCTGTTCCTGTGACATAGTTATCCTTATTTGTTATATAATAAATATAGTAAATAATATTTTGATTTGTGTAATCTACATAATTTTCGCCTATATCATATATATATTTATATTCAGAACATTTTTGGGTAGGAACATTATCACCTTCATAATATATAGAAAAACCAGTTTGATTTTTTAAAGTAGATATATCTCCGTATATTCTAAAAATATATGGATTGATAATTTTATAACTATCTATTTTAATTAAAATTCTATTATTGTTATTGTATTTTATATACATAAGTTCTCCTTTCTATTTTTTACTCCCATCTCTGCTCGGCTGTTATCCACGAAGCTACATTTACATTATCTACATAAATCCTCAATACACTTCCATCCCAATCAATAGAAATAGGATTATTCATATATGTAACTGGATTTCCATATTTTTTTCTGCTATTATGCCATATTTGTAAATTGGAATTATCATTAACGTATACTATATTATCAAACCAAGTTTTTGTACTAAATGTATTTTCTCTTCCTAAATATGCACAATTAGGAATCTTAATATAACCTTTATAATCAATAGATCCATCATCAGTTGTTTGTCTATTAGTTCCCATTTGAACAACTATTTCATTATCGTCTTTACCACTACGTAATCCTATATAAGCACCGCCTTCTTCGCTTCCACTTAGTTGTAATATATTATTTCCTAATGAATTATCCAACCATATTCCATGCCCCTGAATAAATAGTTTAGAATTATTATTAGTCAAATTTTTTATGAAGATTTGACCTCCTGAAATAACACATTGCATTAAATATGTTATTCCGTCATTACCTTTGGCTGTGCTAGAAGTTTGAATTTTTCCATTTGTTATATTCACATTTGTTGCAGTAATAGCACCCGTTTCATCCCATTTTAAATACTTACTATCAAATGTACCATCAGAAAGATTCAAAAATGAACCTGAAATATTTTCAATATAATTTCTTGATTTGATGGAATCAGTAGATAATTGTGAAGCAGTAATACTATTAGTAGCAATTTTTCCACCGTTAATCGCAGTTTGGTCTTCATTAAGAAAACTTGTAAAAATAGCATTTCCTTTAAGATTAATATTTTTTGAAATTAATGTATATGTAGTATCAGTAAGAACCATATCAGACTCAGAAGAACCTGACTTAACTAACCATGAGATTTTATCTGCATTCTGTTTAACTTCTGTAATCTTGGTATTCAAAGCACCTGTAGCGGTATTAATATCATTCTGCCATACTTTACTTGATATACTATTAGATAATTGAGTTACAATTGTTCCCATTTCAATCAAATCATATTTAACATCAAGTGGGGAAGGAGTCCATGCAGAAGATATAGTTCCTGCTTCCATTTTCCAATTATATAAATAAAATTCACCAGGGTAAAAATATAATTCCAAAATATTACTTGTTGGAATTATAATCATTTTAATTTCTTGCCAAGAAGTAGTAACATTTGCAGTCATATCTTGACATCTGATTGTTCCTGATCTATTTGACTTAATATATCCATGTATATTATATTGTTTACCTATTTCAGCAGTAGTGGTGAGTTGTAAGTATGTATCATATAAAGCATTAGAGAAATAGCCACAATCAACGGTACTACCTTTTGCACCCGTTACTTGAACTTTTTGTATCTTCATTGTTCACCATCCTTTCTGAATATTATTTTTAACCAATAATTTTAATCATTTTTGTGTATTCTTTGAGAATATCATCATATTCTCTTTCACATTTCTTTATATATAAAGGCTTTATTTTATCAAATTCAGCCAAATTTTCATCCATTTTCTTATTTTTAGCCAATAGCTCATTACAAAGCTTTTCTTCTGTCTCTTTTGCAATTTTATATGATTTTATTAAATTTTTAAGCTCGGAAACCGCATGATTACTGGGTTCAGAACCACATGAAAGAGTGATTTCAAGTTGTGTTCTTTTTTTTCTTTCTTCCTCTAGTTCCTTCTCAAGTAAGGCACAGTGATTTTTATAATATTCAAGCTCTTTACTTGTAAAGTTTTTATTTTTAATCAATTTATTTGACATTATATTCCTCCAATTAAAATGGACGCACTGGCTATGACACCAATGCGTCCATAATATTATTTCATGTATCTACGAGTGGATAATGAATTTCGACCTAAGAGCTGATTAGAATTAATCTCTCCAAGGATTTTCTGTATCTTTGAGTTTCCTGCCAGTTCGTTAGTAAGCTGTCGTGTAAAGTCTTCTGGATTATCTGTGACAACCTTATCAACATTAACATTAATGCCACCAATATCAACTGATTTGTTTGTTGAAACTGGGGTAATATTAGGCAACTTAGCACCTAAGTTATCCATATACATGTTTGGTGTAGTGATACCCTTAGAAAGATTCCAAAGTTTTTCAACTTGGTCTTTGTTAAATACTGTATCACCTGAATCAAACTGACGAAGTACTCCATATTTAGTAACAAGTACCTCTGAGCCTGGATTATCTTCACCATAAATATGAAGCCCTTTTGTTGCTGATTTAGTACCTTTACGATATCCTCCGATACCTCTTGATTTCATCCATTCGAGCATTGCGACATTATCATCATAACTACCCGTGTAGTCATTACCGAGTCCCATTTGTTCAAAATACATAGCTCTAGCACCAAAGGAAGAATCATAGTCAAGACTTTTCAACCTGTCTACTATACTAGCATTTACATTCAATTGATCTTTTGGGAAATAGTCAGGAGAGTATATCCAATCAACGCCATCTCCACCACTAGAAGAATCACTATCTCCACCGCCAATATCATCCCAATCATAATCAGGTTCACTGTAATCATCTGATGAAGATGAGTTAGATTCAGCAGCTTCTTGTTGTCTTCTCTGTTCTTCTAACTCAGCTTGTCTTTGTGCAGCTTCTTCATTAGCAAGACTAAGCATTTCCTGAACTTTGCTCTCAATACCACTAACAACATTATTAAGTGTTGTCATTGTATTATCAAATTTTGTTCCGAAATCATTAAATACAGAAGTAATATTATTATTAATGTTATTTGTATTTGTTTCCCAAATACTCTTCATACCATCGCTAAGATTTATACCAAATTCATTAGCAGTATTAGTGATAGTATCTTTAATTTCTCCGCTATGAGTATTACTATCATCAATAATCTGCTGAATAAGACCATCAAGGTTATCTAAACGAGTATTTATCCATTCTTCAGCTTGTGTCGCTAAGTCATCCAGCATCTTAGTCTGATCTTCAATGTACTGTTCATACTCTGTTTCTTCCAACTGGTCTTGTGCATCTTTAAGTTCTGAACTTATGGATTGTTTCTTAGACTGACCACTTTCAGAATTATCCCCCTGTAAAGCTAATAATCGTTTCTGTAACTGAGCAACTGTATTAGCTTGTTCAGCAACTGTCTTTTGGTAATCATGTAATGACTTCTCAGCGGATAAACTTTCTTTTTGTTTATCAATAACTTTCTGTAAAGCATCTAATAAGTCATTGTAACCATCGTTGACCAGATCCTTAATAGCATCTTTTTCAGAAATACTTGATTTGATAGCTTCTTGCTGTTTATCAATAAGGTCTTGTTTTCTATCTAACAATTCCTTATCATAAGGATTATTGACAAGTTCCTCATCAATTTTAAGAATTTCATCTTTATATTTTTGAGCCTGATTTAGATATAATTGATACTTCTGAACAAGTAACGCCTGTGCAGCCTTACCTTCAGCAGTAGTATTACCATTGTCGTCAGTAATACCTTTATCTTTTAATAATTCAACAAGAAATTCAGTTTCACTAATAAGATTCTCTACATCATCTCTTGTTCTATCAAATGCATCCCACTTAATCTGCCTGATAGCGTTATCATACTCAATAAGAGCCTTCTCAGCATCAAGAATAGAAGATGTAACAGAGTCAATAGAACTCTGCATGTCATACCAATCTTCGCTGTATTTCTCTATTTTACCAGAACCAACAGCGGAATTTAAGGCATTCATTAAAGCATTTCTTTCCTGTTTAAGTCTGTCAAGATTATCCTGTTCAACCTTTTTCATACCTTCGTTAATGGAAGTAGAAGAGAACCAACCCTTAGTGGTGATAATATCCATTTCCTTCTGAAGCTGGTCTGAATAATCTTTGAAATATGAAATCTTCTTTTCAAATTCAGAAGCTACATTATCAAACCTACTCTTAGCAAGCCCTTTTAATTCAATATTAAGTTCCTGAACAGCAGTTTTAGCATCCTGTGCTTTATCATAGAAATCCTGACAATCAGATATAGCATTCTTCAAGTCATCATCATAAATAACATCAATGCTTATAGAACCATCTGCAATCTGATTCTTATAATAGTCATCAAGACCATAAGAATTAAATGCATTCATATAGTATTCGTAAGCATCTGACTGTGCATTTATCTCATCTGCAAGTGTACTCATAGAATCTGATAATGCGTTATTACGATTGAGCCATGTAGTTGTTGTATCTGATACAACATTCTTTAGACGTGAATATGCTGTAGAAATCTTATTGATTAAGCGTTCAATCCAGTCCACATCTTGTTCTGTTTGTGAAGAGGATGAATCGTTGGAAGATGATGAATCGTCACCTGAAAAACCTTGCCATGATAAATCAATACCATTAAAAGCAGACTCAAATGATATATTCTGTAAAGCATTGTAATCATCAACCATTTTCTGCATTTCAGCAATGGCATTTGTCTCTTCATCTGCACCATTATCATACAAATATAAACCTAAATCCATATCATCATCCATAGAAGTAGCTTTTGAAGTTAATGACATTAACCCTGTTGCTGTATCTATAGTAGTCTGATAGAATTTACCCCACATACCAGAAAGATATTTAATAAGCTGATCATCAATCTTCTGTTTAGCCTGTGCGAGATTTTTATAGTTACTGAAATCTTCGCCATACGCTTCAGATAAGCCTGCAAAGAAATCATTATTTGTGTTTACAAGGTTAGAATAGAATGTACCATCATACTTAGACTTCTCAACAAGTGAGTAAATATAAGCATTTTTATCATCCTCATACACACCCTGTAACTGATCAAACAACTCTTCCTGTGAAATAATACCAAGCATATACTGACCTAAAGCGTCTTTTGCTTCTGGATACTGCTTGATAATTTTCTGCATTGAATCGACACCGATACGACCTGTTTCAGACATTTCCTTCTGAATAGAAGATAGCAAATCTGCTTCTGACTGAAGGTCTGCTAATGTTGCTGTCTTAGTCTTATCATCTGATTCTTCAAGAAGAGAAGTAGGATCAAATGTTTTGACAGGTAAATCTACCGAACTTTTGTTAGCTTCTTCTTGAGCGGCTTTAATAACTTCTTTAAGACTTTCAACTGTAGTATTCTCATCGAAAGTCACATTAGCAAGAATGTTTAAATCATCATCAGATAAGGTTGAAAGATAATTGTCAATATTTTTCATATCATCCGAACTTAAGTTTTTAGCTTCTTTTGATATTTTAGAAGATAAATCCTCTCGTTTACCTTTATCAGATAGACTATCCCAGTCATTATTCAGTCTTGCCAACGCATCAGATAATTCCTGCGAAGCTTCTGTAACTTTTTTATAGGTGTCAGAAGTTGAATCTAAGCCTTCAACCTGTTCTTTTGCTTCCTCTTGGATGTCCAATGCAGTTTTTTTTGCATCATCACGAGTTTTTTCAAGTTGTGCCTTCTTTTTCTCATACTCTTTAGTTTCTTTATTGGAAGGGTTTGATTTATTATTATATTCTTCATTTAATGTATCTAACCTAGATTGATTTAATAGCATTCTTTCTTTAGCTAGATTCATTATATCAAGCTTTGTAAGTTTTTTTTCAAATCCATCTTCGTCTACAACCGAATAATCCTTATATTCTTTAGATAAGGAAGGTGTTATTTTCTTATTAAAATATTTATTAGCAGTATCTTCTAATTCTTTTTGCTTTAAATCATGACGAGCTTTTTCAATATTATACATATTTTCCAGCTCAGTTTTCTGATTTTTGAGATTTTCTAACTCTTGTTCGTCTGTAAAACTTAAAGAATCTTGATTGTTAATTTCAGTTATTTTCTGATTTATTTCATCAAGCTGAGTTTTATAATCTTTTAAAGTTGATTCAGAATCAGAAACATCTTGTTTTAAGTTGGATATTTTATCTTTTAATTCATCAAAACTTGTCGTACAAGCGTCAACGATTTTTACGGTAGCATAAATTGCACCTATAGCAGCCGTTATAGCAAGTAATACAGGATGAGCGGCAACGAGCGATTTTAACGATGCTCCCAATCCTTTAATAGCCGTACCAAATCCAACAGTGGCAGTAGTAGCAGTACCTTCAGCAACAGCTACGGCATTAGTAGCAGTTGCGTTGGCAAGTTCAGCCGTAGTGGTTTCAAGAATATTACCTGTAAGACCTTTTGAGGATAAAATCAATTCTATTTGCTCTTTATTTAATGTACTTTGCGAAATCGCCATTTTTGCAGCTTCAATGGAACAGTCAGCAAAAGTTTCTTTTAACAATCTGTTTACCTGTGCCATTCTAGGCATACCAACAGTACCAATATTGTCTATTTCTTTTAAAGCTTCTTCAAGTTTTGATATAACGCTAACAGACTCTCCAACAGTCTTTAATTGCGTATTTATGAGTTGTCTGATATAATAAAAACAAAAAAAAGGGGGGTTATTATGAATTACGAAGAAGCAAAATATTATTTTGATAATCAAATTGAAAGCACGGAAGCAACAAAAATGTTGGTGATAATTGCTCAAAATCAAACATTAAAAGGAATAAAGTTTATTCAAGAATTAACAAATTGTTCAGATGACGATGCTCAACAACTATGGTGTGAATTAAGTAAACAATATGGAACTAAAGAAAACAATCCTGCGATTCCCGACCTTACCCCACAGCAAATCGCCCAAGCTAACGCCCAAGCACAAGATTGGTTAAATAAAGTTCATTGTCCATATTGTAATTCAACAAATTGTAAGAAAATATCAGGAGTATCAAAAGCAACATCAGTAGCGATGTTCGGTATATTCTCACAAAAGGTAAAAAAACAATGGCACTGTAATAATTGTAAGAGTGATTTTTAAGTAAGAACTAATGTTCCGAATGGTAAAATATTCCTTAATGTAGTATGATAGTAATATCAAATTACAGAGGAGGATACTATGTATACATTTAAAATTAAAAACAAAGATGGTAAAGTGCAAGAATACAACCATATCAATAAGGTCTATTATGGTCATAAAGGCGTATTAGAATACAATCTTGAAAATGAAGAAATATTTAATCATCATTATTCAGTTGGATATGATTTACATTTATATTCTGACACTAATGCATTTACCATCTCTAAGTCAGAAATTTCAATTATTGAAGTTATAAAAGAAAACTAATAATTATTCTCCCAGCTCAATTTCTATCTCTGTATTGAGTTCGGGAGAATTATTCTCCAAGTTCTTTATATACTCAACAATTGGTTTCAGTTCTCGTATTTCATTTATTTTAATCTTTATAGATAATTTCATATTGATTCACCTCACATATAATAATTTGATAAAATAACAAGTGTATAATTAAGATATTTTAAAGCAGAGGGGGGTGAGTTTATGTATAATGATATGTCTCCAACAGAACTATGTTGGCAAACAGGCGACTATACAGATGAATGTCATTGTGAATTCTGTGAACATAGTGACGAATGCAGTGGAAGTGAAGATAAAGACTTATAAAATAGTAGAAGAGTAATGTATAAAAGAGCAGGAGATTAGTCCTGTTCTTTTATATTTATAAATAAAATAAGGCAGATGTTGTACACCACCTGCCCCATTTTTATATGAAATATTTTACTTAGAAAGCGAAAAAACATTCCATATCTGGAATGTTTTTCTACCAAAACATCATGGTGGACGACACCCAAGAGTCGCCTTACATCCTCATGCACCGTATAGATGAATTACTTGGTAAGGTAAATATATCATATAGCATATTATATGTCAAGTATATTCTATATTATTCATCTAAAGTTAATTTTGTGTCATGATTAGTTGAAAAATCAAAAATTCTTCCACCACAAACATGACTTAAAAGATTTTTAACATTCACGATACTTTCTTTATCATGCTTTTCTATATTTCTATAAAATGTATTTGAAATGAAATCTATAAGTTGTAATAATGAATGATTTTTAGAATCTGCATATTTTACATCAAAATGATTACATAATGGATTAAAGACAGTAAAATGCTGTTCCAAATATTCATCTAATGTATATTTAGCATCTGTTGCAATATTTTGTTCATCTAAAATAATGTGCATATCTCGTGTATCATTTGCATATTTACTAGATGTCCTATATAAGTTATCAAAAAATAACTGTAAAATATAATTAAATGTTCGTGCATGATTTTCTATAAACTTATCAGTAGTATATGTATTGTCTAAAACAATGATTCCTAATTCAAATTCGCCATTACATTTTTTTAAAATGAGATCATATATGTGTTTCTTTTTCTTCTCACTTACTTCAGAACCTTTTATTTCTCCATTTTTTAATAATATTTCAGAATATTTCTTTTTCTTAATTAAACTAGAAATTCCACGTCTAAATTGTGTCTTTAGTTTCTTCGAATTTCTTGTGAATAATACGGCTATAATAAAATATTTATTATGAGATATATTGGTTTTGGTAATACTGCCAGATTCATCAATAAAAACTGATAAATCAAATTTTTCTTTGTCCATGATACATACTCCTCACCAATCATTAGTATTTTTCTTATTATATACCAATATTTGACATATATCTACAAGAACATTTGTTTAGTATTTTCGTACTTGACAAGACATTCAATTGAATGTAAAATACACTCAAATGAATGTAAGAGGAGGGAATATGAAAACAGAATTTTTTAAATTATTAACAACATCTAACATACTAAAAGAAAGAAGAATTAACCTTAGATTAACTCAGCAAGAAATTGCTGAGAAAGCAGGAATTCTACCTCAACAATATCAAAAATTTGAAAGTGGAGAGCGTAAAATAGAATCAGCCACTTTTCAAACTGCTTGTAAGGTAATTGAAGCGTTAGATATGGATATTGCTAAATTCTATCATGGAGAATATTCATTAAGTGATGATAAAATAACGCTTAATATTGAAAAGAACAATATGTAATGATTAACATTTAATAATATTATTGATTAGATACCATACAAAGGAGTTACATATGCTAAAAATTCATTACTGTCCTAATTGCCACCGAATTACCTACACACATTATATTAAATGCATATGTAGAACATGTGACATTGAGTGTCAAAATCTTGATATAGAATTTGAAAGATTCTTCTCAATGACGGAATCCGAAAGAGAAGAGTATATTAACTCACAATTACAAAATTAGAACTATTGTTCTGGATTGTATTGAATTAAATACAATAGTAAAATATAGACATTGGAGAAACAACATAGATGTGTGCCATAACACTCTATAACCGAAGGTTGTCCCAATGTCTATTTTTATGGCAATCGGAAAAATGAATCTGCCCTTTCTGGGCGCATATTTCCCTAATTTATATTTCTATTCTATAGAGAAGGGAGGCGAGACATGTTAAACTTTTTAACAAGTATTATCGGAAGTGGTAAGTATAATTTACGTTCCATTTTAGGAAAAGTCATTGTCGCAAACATGATTTGTAAACATACTGAACTTTCTGATAGTAAAGTAAAAGACATCACTAATATGATGTTATAATATCTTTCTCTTTATATGCCATTTCATTTTTCTCCTTTTAATTTTTTTGGTAGGGCTGTCTCACGACAGTCCTATTTTATTATTCTCTGTTTATAAGTTATTTTTTGGAATTTTCTAGTTGAGTGAAACACACACTCAAGTACATTACTAAATTCTGAAATCGCAATGTACACTATGCATTATAAGCGAATGTCATACTTAAGGCGATGACTCACTTAGAGGATGGGTATGTCGTTGGGGATTGCTCTCTTATATAGTTATTCTCTATATATGACCTTTCATTTCTATATATGGTCAACATTATAAAATATAGAGTACCGTCCTGCTCGTTGCCCGTTGTTAATGATACTTAGACACCTATCAAGTCTCCTTGATATTCTCATATATCCACATATACAATTTTTTCCGCTTTCGCAACCTCATCCAATATAACTATATGAATTACGGTTTGCTATGTGATCCGTGGGTAGTTTGTTAGGCTACCAAGCATTCAAGCATTTACTCCTCCATGTAATAGTTTATACTCCGCTAAAGTGTTTGCAGAGTTTTTATTAAGAATCCCATGTATCCATAGACTTGATTGTAACGCCATTATGTTATTCTCTTATCTATGATTGACCAACTAAAAACTGTTGGAGAGTTTTTGTGTAAGGTTTTAAAACCCAATCAAAATTCTTAATAAATTTTGTGACACCAAATATTCCACTACCAGTTATTGCAACCCCCAATAAACCAATATGTGAAGTGATGTCATCAATTAAGGATAATGCATCATTACCCAAATTTACGATATTTTTTATATCATCTGACTGAACCAAGTGATTAATAAATTCTGTCCAAGTGTTACTAAGTTTATTTAATGAGCCTGTAAGATTATTGGCTGATTTCTCGGCTTCTTCTAGTGCTGAACCATTAGCTGAATTACTGTTATATAAATTAAGCATCTTTTCATAAGATTTCCAATCGCTAAGTATAGCTGCTAAATCGTTAGCATGGTATTTCTTACCTATATCTGTTAAGATATTTGCTCTTTTCGTATCACCTTCAGGTAAGCTATTAAAAGCAACTGAAAGTTCCTTTAATAATTCAATAGGTGTTTTAAGTCTTTCTGCACCATCAACCATTTTGGTCATTGAAATACCAACAGCTTCAAACGCCTCTCGAACAGGTTTCGAGGTTGTATCTTGAAGAGTAATAAATAAACTCTTTAATGCTGTACCCGCTTCTGAACCACTTTCTCTTGTTTTAGAAACAACAGTAGCAATAAGAGCAGACAATTCATCAACTTTTACACCGTATTGTGCAGCAACAGAAGCCGATTCAGATGTTGCATCTGCCATATCTTGCATACTAATAGCTGCATTATTTGTTATATAGTTTTGTGAATCCAAAACTTTATTCAATTCTTCAACACTATTTTTATAATCGTATGCAGCGTTTGTAGCAATAAGATAATCATTTGCTGCATCGCTTGTCATATCACCTGCTGACTGAGCTAAAATAGATAGTTCTGACATTTCTTCTGCATTTTCAAAACCAGCACGGTACATCTCCTGTACACCAGTTAAATAATCGGTAGATTTTTTACCATATTTACTTGCTGTATCATAAGAAGCGACACCAAGTTTCTTTATCTGTTCAGTCGTCAAATCAGAAGTCTTACTGATTTCAGTAAGAATATCATCCATATCTTTCATTTTAGAAACAGCTTCTTTGACTTTATTAACACCTGTCATCAAACTTCCAGTTGCAATAGACCATCCACCAAATTTCTGCCAGGCAGTTTTCAACTTATCAATAGTAGTATTACCTAATAAACCACTATTGCGAGCAGAAATTTGTATGCCTTTCATTTTAGAGGTCAAATCATTGGATTCAGTTTTTGTCATCTGAACATCCAGATTCTTCATCTTGTCAATAAGTTCTTTGATTTCCTTACCATACTTCTTAGTAGCTTTAGTATTGTTGTCCAACCATTTCTGCCAAGATTCTGCTTTTGAAAGACGAGATATATCTGTTGCTAAACCGTTTGCAGTTACAGAAGTAGACTTAAAAGATGTTTGTAAGTTTGCGAATTGCGATTTAATCAATCTTAAGTCAGCAGCACTATTTACCGTTTGTAAATCATTTTTCAACTTATCAACACTTACATCGACACCATCAATTGTTTTCGAGAAATTTGAAAACTGAGGATTATTCTTTTCAAAATTATTAATTTGTTCTAACAGTGTGTTTGCTTGAGTCGAAAGTATCTTGATTGAAGACTCAGAAACATTCATTTTTACTAAGGCATTTAATTCATTTTTCGCATTAGATAGTGAAGTAAACACCTGTTCAACTTGGGCTTTAGTCATTGAAGCACCATTATCTGAACCAAATAATTTGGTTATATTAGAAACTTCATTTGTCAGTTTATCCGAAGCCGTTACACTTGAACTGTTAATTTCAGCTTGTAATGCCTTAAACTGCGACTGAGCTTTGCTTATGCCTTCAGTTAATTTGTCAGATTTAAAAGTAGAACGAACGTTTTCAGCATTTCGAAATTCAGATACTAATATTTTATACTGTGAAATTAATTCTTTAACGTTAATTTGTTCATCCGTAAAAGTGTCTCTTGAAGCGTTTCCCATAGTTGTTATAGCATTTTTAACTTCATTGTATTTACTTTCTAATTGTGTTAAATGACCACTTTCTGTTATAGGTCTGTCGGCATTTTTATCTATTGCAGAAGCATTTAGTTGATTTATTTGATTATTCAAATTGGCGGTTGCTGTTTTCTGTATCTTTGCAAAGTTATCAACTTTTACCTTAGATTCATCTAACGCCTTACTATATCTTGTAAGACCTTGAACCCAACCCATTAATGGAACATCATTACCCTTATCATCAACAGTAGTTCCAATTTGTGCCCACTTCATTGTCTTAGTAATAGCTTCGCCAGTTTCGGTATTATATCTGAATACTGCACCTGTTAATTTTTCTACATGTTCATATTCACCAGTTAATTCATTAACACTCTGTTTGGTATCAGTTGTATAATTAACAGAAACCATTTTATTCTTAGCTTGTTGAAGTTTTCTAATTTCTTTATTAACGGCATTATTAAATTCATCTGAATCTGTTTCATCAACTCTAAATGAAAGACCTATTTCTTTAGAGGTAACATTCCTTAATGAATTTTCAACTTCTCCTGAGATAATATTTCCTGCTTGCCTACCAACATTCTGTGCTGCCTGTCCTACATTATTATTCAATGCATTACCAAGATTAATATTAATTCCACTTAAAGCAGTATTAATCTGAGACACCATGTTATTAATAGCAGTTTGGTCTATAAATACATTTTGAAGATTTATCTGTACAGAATTCAATTGTTTCGTAAGATTGGTAATGGTATTGCTATCAAGTTTTGCTTGAATTTCAACACTACCAAGCTGTCTTTTTAAAGCTTCTATATCTTGATTAAGTTGCTGTTTTGATTTTGTGCCATCTAACCCAGCAATTAATCCTATTGAGAAATCATTCATTCCCATTATTATATTCTCCTTTCTGAATCTATTTTTTTGCATAAAAATAACGCTCACAGAAAGGAGCGTTAATAGAATAGAAGAGTAGGCTATGACACCTACAGTTCCAAATTATTTAATTGGTATTCCTACCTTTTTACAATTCTTTTTAAATAATGAAGTGATACCTGCTTCACGACCAAGTTCATTTAATGCCTCACTAAAGAAGAAATGTGTACCACCTACAATAATACCATGTTCCATATTGTCCATACTTTCCAAAACTTGAAGACCAGTAATTCCGTTATATGTATTTCCATGTTTAGGAGTTACAAATCCTCTCTTATACCGAAATGATAAATAATCATCATCCCATCCAACTGTAAAACTATATGTATTTCCTATAGTTTTAATATGTGAAGCCGTAAGAGACTCCATTAATTTATATGTTCTCTCATAAAAAGCAGGTTCAGTTGGATCAAGTGAAGAAAACACAGGTTCATTATAATAATCTTCAACTTTTTTAAAGACAACTTCAAATATTTCATCTCTTGTTAGTTCTAATGCTTTAATGAGATATTTATTTAGAGTCTTTTCCAAATCCTTGATATTATTTATCATTTAATTCATCATCCTTATGATTTTCAGCATGAATAATTTCAGCAAGCTTCTCTATAAAAGTGTCTCTAAGTTCTTCCATAGGAACATCCTTGACAGATAAATATAGATTTTTAACAGTGTCAACAATGTCTTTCTTTTCATTTAAAACATTTTCAACTGCTGTATAAAGCTCTAATTTAATTTTGTGTTCTTTTCTTTTCATTTTAAAATATGTAAACATAATAAATTTCCTTTCTTATATAGAAGTGTGATTATAGAAATCACCCGTTTTATCAATACTCATTCCACATACCAAAGATTTTACTTCTCGCTTCATTTCAGTATTACAAACGAGACAATAATGACCTTCTGATGTATAATCTTTCATAGCCATACTTATAATTTCTTTATGTCCACAATTGGGACAACAAAATGGATAGTTCATTAAGCCTCCTCAACGATTGGTATCAAATCAGCACAAGCATCAGTATCTAATCCCATACTAAACAATTCTTCTGCACTGAGAGACGTGAAATTAACATCTACATCAGAATCGCTCACCGCATTAATCTCCTTAATAAAATCTTTCCAATTTTCGTCTTCAGGACTAATCCTCTTCTGATTAGGAACAATTTCACCATTTTCATCAACAACATCCTTACCATATTTATTAACAAGAGAGTCCTTTGTCATTTCAAAGTCCTTTACAACTCCCTGAATCTCTGAATATAATCTGAGCAACTTAAACTTAAATGCAGCATTAATTACTGATTCGCCTTCGATCACATTCTTAATTCTTGCATTGACATTAATTATCTGATATACCTTTAATGTTTTGTTCATATTATGTTATTCTCCTTTACAATCTTGTATCGTTAAGAAAACTATTGACATCATAACGATAATTTACTTTTAATTTTTTCTTATTAATGAGAATAGGGTTGCAATATTTCAATAAATCATTTTCATTAAAACTTTTTTTAGAAAGAGAGTTTATTAATCCATCCCATTCATCTATCATAAGAAAATATGTATTACTTGTTTTTCTAAAATCTAAAATAAAACCACTACATACATTTTTATAAGTAGAAAACTTCTTTAACGATTCTACTTGATAATAGTGTATAATTCCTTTATCTTCCTTAGTTCGTTCAAATGAACAAGATCCTTCAAAAGTTTTTAATTCCAATGTCCAAAATGTATTCCTATTGCCACTAAAAATCATAAAGTCACATGGACTATGTTGACTGAATCTTAACTTTGAACTCATATCAAATGATTGAGCAGCATCAGGCGGTCTATAAATTAATACATCTTCTGGACATGAATTTTTGAAGTTCTGTTCAAAAACTTTACCTATATTTTTTGCTATAATAATCTTCCTTTCTTGATTAAGGGGTAGGAGAGTGGTCTAGCCACACACTCTCCATATAAAATAAAATGCCCTTACTACATGGCTAGATAGTAGTAAAGACATTTTGAATGTGTTATAATAAATAAACACTTACCAATCTTACCTCATAATTTTGAGAGAAAGTTCTTGGTGAAATACAAATCTATGAATGTCTGTATATATCCATATCTTGTACACGTCAATCAGTACAAACGCTTTCGTTTAGGCAAATGGGAGCATGTTTGTCAGCATTGGCGGTCTTATCCTAACCGATAATGATAATTAAGTTCATTCTGTAGCCGTGGATCAAACTCTCATATTTGACACGTCTATCGTGGGATTGGTAAGTGGTTTATTTTAAAGTGTGGCTTAAAAATTACTAAGAAACCACACTTTCTTTATTATTAGTATACTATCTAGGTATAACAAGGGACTGACCTGGATAAATAGTATATGGTTCTCCGATACCATTAGCTTCTGCAATAGAATACCAATCTACACCAAGCTTATCACCAATGGCTGAAAGACAATCTCCGCTTTCAACTTCATATGTATCATAAGAAGGTTCTTCATAAGTATCTTCTGGTGCAGAACTGCCATTAATAACAGAGTCATTTACCCAACCTCTGCCATTCTCGATGAGATATGGATTTCTCGCACCTTCAGCGATAGCTGTAATAGTTCCATCTGTATAAAGTGGGTTAAGTGGTTCTTCGGAAGTTGAAGAAGCAAAGAGTGCTGAATATGTGACATATTCGCCAACAGAATGAGCAAGATTTGTAGATTCTTCTACATCAGGTGATTCTGGTTCAGAAGTATTTTCATTATTATTTTCAATACAATCCTCATTAATCCAACCTGTACCATCGTTAATAAGATATGGATTTCTTGCAGATGCAATGATATTAGTAATTGTGCCCTCTGTAATTGAAGGTTTTAATCCATTTTCGGAAGTGGAAGATGCATAAATTGTATGATATGACACATAATCTCCTACATGATATTTTGTTTCAATATCATCTGATTCAGAGTTATCTTCAGTTGGTTCAGATGGAATAACTGGTTCAACATTAGGTAATTCTCCATAATAATAGTTAAAATCTGTTCTTGCCGAAGATCCATCAATAACAGCATCTGATGTACACTGCCACAACAGACAATCCATCGAAGGTTCATCTATTCCCCAATGTGCAAGCCATCTGTTAAATCCTTCAAAGGACATTAATCTACAATCGTTTAATACATTAGTAAAATAACTATAATTTGCGTAAACACCCGTTGTATATCCTGCGTCTTTGACAATCTGCATAAATTCTATACAAAAGTCTGTAAGAAGTTCACCGTTCTGTTCGGGAACAAGTCCATGATTTCTTTTATATCCGTCAGCATCTTCCATATCAAACCACACACCAAGAACAGGATTAAATCCCTGAATCATTCTTAATATATGTGCAGCTTCACTTCTTACTTCATCTATATTAAGACAATAAGAATATATGTACACACCATAAGGGATGCCAAGTCTTTCACATTCCTGCATATTTCTAATAGCCTGTGAATCGTCTTGACTTTCTATATCTGAGCCATAGCCAATTCTAATGATTACACCATCAATACTTGACTTAATTGTATCCCAATCAAGCTGTCCATTATTGCTTGACACATCTATAATTCTATAAGCCATAAGTTCCTCCTTTATTTTTAGACAAAATAAAAGAACGAGCCTGAATTAGACTCGTTCTCATTGAAAGTTTTTATATTTAATTGTATTGTTATACCGCTAATTGCATAGGGTATAATTCCCATTTTCCATTTGGGTATTTATCAGCATTATCAGTTACTATCTTGTGTACTTCTTCAAGACTTCCAACATTGGTATCAATATGTATAACCTTACCGCCAGTTATACATAATTCCTCACATATTAAGTTATAAAACATTCTTCCCATACTTATTCTTCCTCCTCAATTTTCGATACAAAATAACTCATATATATCAACATTAAGAATGCGAGAAAGAGTAATAGCATTGCTAAGAAGTATATCTTTTGTATTTCCATTCTCTATTTTATTTAGAGCTGCAACGGATATTCCGCTAAGTCTTGATAACTCTTGTAATGTTAATGCCTTCTGATTTCTGTAATACCATAATTTATTATTCATAAGGTTAATATATGTAAATTATTGTTGTTCATACAGAAATTATACATTGAATTTTTTCTACTGTGGTAGAAATTTAATCTTCTTTAATTGGCAAAGCCATTACTTCAGGGATTATTTTTCCTTTAATTGAGTGATTGCCACCACAAGCAATATATGTATCTGCTAATAATTGAAATGTTTCTAATCCTGCTCTTGTAATATATTTTTGTGCTATAAATTTACTATGTAAATTATAAAGTTCAGCACCATATTGCACAATAATTCTCTGATTAGTTTCTTTTTCATTTACATCTAAAGACTTTTTAATATCATCTATACCTTTAGATATTTTTAAAATTTCCTGATACTGCCAATTATCGTGTTTTTCAAGCGTTTTAATACGATTTTCAACAGTTTCTTTATCTTCTTCGTTTCCTGTTTTAATGCGAAATTTTTTTTTGAAATAACTGAATATTTCAATAATTTCCTTAGCTGCAAATAAGATGGCAAAGAACCCAAGAATGACTAATAAATAATCAATTTGTGCAAGTTTTTCTATAGATCCCACTCATATATACCATCCTTTCTTACTTCTTCAAAAAATTCTTAAATGCTTCATATAAACCTGTAGAAGCAAGACCAGAGACAAGACCGCCAAGTAATATTTCAGGTGTAAAAGCCATATTCATCCATACGTTTAAAATCACTCCTAATACACCCATAATTGCAGGAATGTATTTATTAACTACATCTGTTGTTACGATGTTTTTTAACACATAACCAATACATAAACAAATTCCTACTATTATAGGCACTGCATAATTAGTTAAAAATGATAAATCTGTCATAATTTTAATCCTCCTTATATATTAGGTCTATTTCTCATCCATTCTTCATAGCATTTCTTAGTTTCTCCTTTATGAAAGAAACAACATAAATGTCCATGATTTTTTTCACTTTCTTCTATCCATTTTGGCTGAACACGCCATTTAGATGTATAGAATATTATTTGAGGTAGTTGCGTAATAGGAACAATATTTTCTTTTCCATAACATTCATATACTTCATCTAACGAATTAAATATTTTGTTAATTTTAATCACCACCTAAATCGTAAAAAATAGGGATAGCACAAAAACAAATATCGTAGTCATGCTATCCCTATAGGTATAATGATTAAAATTAACTACAATATTTATTCTGATTTTTCTAATGGCTTTTCTTTTACTGTTTTCTGAACATTTCTCGTGGAAATTTTAGAATTGTTATATTCCTGTTCAGATACAGCAGAATATTTACCATTTTCATATTTTATGTACACAACTTTTGTTCCTTCGGGAACATCTAAGGTTATCTGAATTTCTTTACCTTTAAATTCAAAAACAACAATATTGAGGAACTTGTTGTGATATGTAATTTTACATTTCTGTATCATTGCTTAATTCCTCCAAAAAATAGAAGAGTGCTTAAAACACTCTTCTTAATGAATATATTATTCCTCAATAAGAGTAAGATCTAACATATTATCATCTTCATCTGCCATAAGATCGCATGTTATTGTTATACTTCCTGGATCACCATTATTAGAATATGAAAGACTCATATTAGACTGTGGAGCAACCTTATAAGCAGTAAACTTATATGGGAGAACGTTATCATCCTCTGTCTTCATAATAGTATCTCCATAAACAATAAAATTCTTAGGGAAACTTGTAGACTTGATGTTGATTCTTTCAACACCAGTAGATACTTCCTTAAGATAATATGCGATTACCTTATCTCCATCTGTAAGGGCAGAAGTAAGAGTAATAGCTGTTGAATCACCAGTAATTGCTAAAGATGTTCCACAATCATCATCTGCTTTATATACAACAACACTTCCTGCAACAGGTGCTTCTGATAATGTTACTGTAGCCCCTGAACCGGTAACAGCAAGTTCCTCTCTGACCATAAATTTAGCTGTCTTAGAAACTTCGCCACCTGTAATTAACTGCCATAATTTAACAGTCTGAATTTGAGTTTCAATAGTAAGAGTACCGCCTTTTTCACCACTAAAGCTAACCTTCTTAGGGTGTCCTTTACCGCCATATGCATATACATTTTCACCTGTAAGTTCAGTAGTAGTTACATTGGCGAAATCAAGGTTTAAGAAAGGCTTCTTAGTAGCATAGTCAACAAAAATAAGGTCGGCAACTTCTCTGTTAGCCATATTTGTATTACTATTTGCCATTTTATAATCCTCCTAATTTAATATTTTTATAAATAAAAAAGACTCTGCATCTCGCAAAGCCTTAATTGTCGATTCTTTTATACCATTCCGTATAATTAAATTGTTTCTTTTCATCTCCCCAAACTGAGACAGTAAATTTACTCATATCATATATGTTATTTCCTGCCATTCTTGTAAAAGCATCCCATAATTGATATACAGTTATATTCCAAATATTTGTCATATTTAGCGAAGCATGTTTATTTGCTATAACGGATACCAAGTTATCTAACTGTAATGCCTTATCTGACTTATTTTTCTTCTTATTTGCCTCTCTACCTTTTTTGAGCTTTTCTAATATTTCCAATGCTTTTTTGCTCTTAACTTTCGACTCATCAATTTCTTGTTCATCATTATTAATAGCATTAAGTTGTAATATGATACTGACTAGCTCTTTCCATATCTTTGTATGTATAAATGACTTTGGAATGATATTACCTTTATCATCTTTACTATCATAAATAATAAAAGCAGAAATCTCTTTGTTCCAAATAATATTTTCTACAATAAAAAAATCCAATACCTTAGTTAGATTGTTGATAATAGTTTCATCAACAATACATATGTCTATTAAGGTAACAGTATTTTTGTCTGTCTCGCTTAATGATTCATACCATGCACGAAGTTTTGGGTTAATTTCATCTATATACATTTGTGGGGTAAGAGATAAGATTCTTATATAAAAAAGATAAGTCTCATATGTAATATTCCACACTTCTGATAAAGTAGGAGATTTTATACTACATATAGATGTTTTGAATGGAAAAGGTGATATGAGATCAGAATAACTTAATTTCATCAATTATCCTTAATTTTAAAATCGGATATTGTATAAATCATCTGTTTGCCGTATGTTTTTGAGTTTGGGAAAAAATGTTCAACAGATGATAAGTGAAGCTTACCAATACCAAACTTATCTGAATACCTTAAAGACCTTTCAATCATATCACATAATATATCAACTCTAGTACCACGATATCCTTTCTTAGAATATTTCATAACACCTTTATGACAAAATACCCATATAGTTATCATCATGTCTTTAATTGTTCCAGTTGGTATTCTTGGAGTTTCAACTTCACAACAAATATAACTCAATGTTTGAGTTTGTGTTTCGTCTATATATAAGTAAGGAAAGATTTGCTTATACACAGTATCGTCAATCTCATCTTGTGTATATTTCTTATCGTATCCTTTACCTAATAAGACTTCCATTATTTCGCTATTGTCGAGAAATGTTTGAATAAGAACAGATTTACACAATCCAGTATCTTTTATAACAGTTTCTGCCATTAGTATCCCTCCTCAACAGTAATAGTTTTTTCAGCCATTATTTTATCTTCAAGATTTAAGATTTGTACAACAAATAATTCTTCTAAATAAGAATCATCATCAATAAATAAATGAATTGTAATTCCATCGACTGATTTCTTTATGTCAAAATCCGATACAACATTCCATTTAAAATCAGCATATTCTATCTGATTACCTTCTGAATCTTTAAATTCTACACTCCATACTCTTTCTTTCCCCAACTTTAAAGTGTCGCTACCTAATATAGAAGCAATAACATCTTTCTCTTGAGGTTCAGATGGAATATTAGGATTAGAAGCAGAAGAGTTGTAATTGCAAATCCTCAATTCTTGATTATCATATTTTTCATTGAATTCATCTTTATCAGCTATAAAATTCAGAATACTTCCGTGATATTCATCACCATAATCGTACAAGACATCATCATCACGAGTAAGCTTAAATACTTTTATAGGCTTATCTTTATATCTGTCGATAAAAACACGCTTGGTTTCCAACTCAATAGTTTCTTCGTCATAAGGAATTTTGATAGCATAATTGTTTGATGTAAGAAAAATAGTATTATTTCCATTCTCACCAACATCGTACTTTGATGCAGATGTTATATTGCACCAACGCTCAACAATGTCACCATTTTTATTCTGCCATCTAAGATTATATTGACAAAGACACATTGTAGCTTTTTCATATATTCCTTGCGTGCTAGGAAGACCATCTATAAGCCAATATCTATTTTCAAAAAATACATACATTCCTGCTTTAACAGTTCCAATACTGAATAAGCCAATGCGTTCCATTGACTTCAACATCGTATCAGCGGAGTTTCCCTGAATAATACAGCGAATTACTTGTGATTCAGACAAATCATGATTGTATAATGTTATGTTAGTAGCAATATCAGTTTCTAATGCTTCTGAAAAGGCATCATCTTTATAATCTTGAAAACCTTCATTTTCATACCCACCAATACTATTAGGTTTGGTAGAAGAGGAGAGTAAATACCATTCTTTTGACATGATAATCCTCCTTAAATAAAAGCAGTTGTTTTTTGATTTTCAACAAGATCTCTAGCATTTTCTTGCATTAAATTATATTCATCTTCTGTGTATTTCTTAGAATTATCAGAAGCACCAACAGATAAATCTTTTCCTACAATACTGATACGCTTATTAACTTTAGAAAGTTGTCTTTCCTGATAGTATTCCTTCATAAAAGCAGCAAGAGTTGACATTGTAATATCATCTATTTTTTTATCAAACGATAATATCTCTGAATCAAATATCAATTTATCTAATTCAAGAGAATATCGACTAACTGCTTTTCTAAGCCATATAATTTCCAATTCTAAAGGAATAACTTGTTTATCAGCAAAAGATGATTCAAAGAAATCTATAACTTCATTAGCAGTTGTTCTTTCTTCCATGATGTCACCTCTTATGGTTCAATACCTGTATATTTAACACAGAAATCTATCTTATGATAATCATTAAAATTAAGTTCCTTAATACACTCAATTAAATATGCTTTCTCTGCACGAGTTACAACCCTGTCTTCAATTTCCGCTTCAAAGTCTTTCTGTGATTTAATTGTAAAAATATCCTTTACAATATCTTTAGTTAAGAAAGCCTGAGTCTTATGTTCATCAGGTATATCAAAACTTAATTCTGAACGTGTAAAAGCATCATCTATGTACCAAGTTGCATGTGAACCTACAGAGTCAGTACCATTAAGTAGTCTGTTACCATTCTGTGCCTGAGCAATTACTTCTTCACGAGAGAGTAGTACTGTTCCCTTTGGTGGAACACTAATATCTCCACTTGTAGTTACTCTTGGAGCACCAGTTATCCAAGGTGCAATACTTCTCACATTTATCTTCTTGTCAAGACGAGTATCTTCCTCTATCGGCTTTTCAACAACTCTTTCAACAATCTTTTCAACTGTTTTTACATTTATATCTTCAGCCTTAATTGAATCATCGTCTTTTACTTCAATATTCTCTGTGTTATTTTCTGTTTTTTTCTTATATGTTGGCATTTGCCAATCCTCCTTATCGACTATATTTTATTTTTTTCAACTAATACTTATGTTTAACTTCATTATATAAAGCAATAATTTTATCCAATTTTTTAGATTTTGGGAAAACATAATATTTCACATTTGTAATGGGATGTATGCCTATACTTATATATGAAATATCAAAAGCTCTAATAAAATGAGACAATTTCTTTGAATAACAATAAAAATTATTGTTCATAATTTTCTCCATATAACTAAAATGCAGAGGTGACATTAAGTCACCCCCCCCTACATGTTTAAAATATCTTATTTTAATGAATCAAGACTCTGATCATGAATGAGTCCTATTTCATACTCACGTCCACTTGCTACAAGTGCGCCAACAGATAAATCAAATCTTGATATAATCTGACCTGTAGTTACATCTGTACCTGTGAATGATGTAAGACCACCACGAGTAATTGTATAAATAGGTGACTGACCGCCAGCAGGAATTACATAACCAAGACCAGCAGGAAGCATAGTATCAAAGTTATCACCAGCCTTATTCATAGTTGTAAGGTCATAAGGATTTGGAAGCTCTGCAAGAACTGCACCATTATACATACCCATAAGACCTGTACTATGTATCTCGTCCATTACCTTCTGAGAAATACCTGTAACAGCAGGAGTTGTACCCTGGAATCCAGCGAATCCATTAAACTTAGAAATAAGTGCATAATCACCAGTAATTGTTGGCTTGCCAAAACGTCTAACATTAGCAATTACCTTATCAGCATTTGTCTTTGTAAGACTTGCATCATCAGCAAGGTACTTAACACCTTTTGCATTCTTGATTGCATTATAGATTGTTTCAACAACATACTTAGCAGCCTTGTTTCTAATCTGAACTCTTACCTGATCTTGAAGTTCATTTTCATCTGTCATATCGCCAACAGCAGCCTTTCTGTAATCTACAGCATAACCACCAGAAATATTAACAGTAGCGATAGGAACTCTCTTCTTTCTGATTACTGGGAATGTTACATCCTGTCCAGCAGCCTGAATCTTAGAATCAAGATTAGCAAACTCTGGAATTTCAACCTCACAAGAATCGTTAAATCCAATAGGCTTATAGTTACCATAGATAGAAAGTAACTTAATTTCCTTCATGAGAACTGGTTCCATTGCAAAACGTCTGATTTCGTTAAGCTCAGACATTGCATTAACATCACCATTAGAAGCTTTTGAGTTAAGTTCCATAATATATTTAGCGGCAGCATCTGCTTTTTTTCCATAAGGTGATAAATCCTTACCCTGTGCCATAGCAGAGAAAATCTCTACAACAGGAGAGTTAGCCTTTACCTTGCCACTAACAAAGTTAGCGTCTTTTCTTTCATTGTTTAATTCAAATGTATAAGACATAATTTATAATCCTCCTTAAAATATCTTTTAATTATTAAGCTGTTGCACCATTAACTAAAACAACAACACCATGCTTATTACCGATTACACTCTTGACCTCAAGATTGAGTTCTGTAGATACCGAAGCATTCACCTCGAGAGAACCATCTGCTGTTGCTGTAAGCTTGTTACCAACAGCTATTTCATCAGGAAGTGGGTAATCATAAACTTCAAGTTCCTCACCTGCAAGCTTTGCAAGGTCAAGAACACGAACATGCTCACCTTTTGCAATAGGATATTTAGGAAGACCTGCATTATCTCCATCCTCTGCCTGCATAATTACCTTTGTACCATCTTCGGCAACTGCAAATGTACCAGAAGTAACAGCACCGAAAGCACCATTAAATGTATCAGCACCAACTACAGCATCTTCAAATGCGTACTTGTGCTCAATCTGATCAAAATTTCTAAATTTAATCATAGTTTTTAATTCCTCCTTAAAATAAAAATAACCCAGACAATAAATTGCCTGAGATTAATGATTGATTATTAATAATGTAAAAATTAATTAGAAAATATTTGTATCTTCCTCATCTTCATGAGATTCTGAACAAACCTCTGAGAATATGTCTTCAACGACATCTTCTTTTACTGAATTCTGTTCTGCAATCTTAGCATCGGCTTCAGCTTTCTTCTGAGCTTCCACAATATTCATACAAATCTTTGACTTAATAGAGTTAATTTCAGAAGTAACATTCTCTAAATCTTCTTTCTTTGTAGCTGCATTGATTTCAGAAGTAAGTTTATCAATATCTTCTTTTGCTACAGCCTTTTCATCCTCATTAAAATCACCAAGAGTAGTGTCTAATTCTCCAAGCTTCTCAGCAACCTTTGCTTTTGCAAGTTCCTGTTCAAGAATTTCTCTTTCAGTCCAATATGTTTCGTGGTCTTTCTTTAACTGATCAAGAGTAGCCTGAATCTGTTCAACAGAAGCATTGAGTTCTAAAATCTTAGCATCCTTTTCAGCAAGTTCAGAATTTTTTTCTTCGATAGTACTATTTAATTCTGCAATCTGTGTCTCATAAGCCTGCGACTTATCATTTAACTCAGAAATTGTAGAATGAATAGTTGACTTAATTTCATCCATATTAAATTCCATTGTTTCTTTGTCCTCCTTATTTTGTTTCTTTTCTGATATTTCAAGTAAAATTGCACTATCGTCAGCAGGCGTAATACTGAGAAATGCATCCCCCGTATAACAGTAAATTTGAGGTGTTCGATATGTATCACTAGGATTTTCTTCTTCATAAACAATTTTATTATCATTTTCTTTTATTCCCATTATTTCAATAGAAGTATCAACATTTCCTAATGCGTAATTTTTCCTTAACCATGAAACAAATTTTGGATAGCGTTGAGAATATAAAAAGCCGTTTGCACAAACAGCTTCTATATCATTACTATTTTTATCCTTAATTGTTTCAATGGTTGCATTTTCACATACACCTACAACTTCAGAATTTTCAAACACTGGTTCTTTAATACCATCGCTTATAACTTCTTCGCCTGTTAATCCGTGCCCAAATGGAGTCTCTTTTTCTTCATCTAACTCAGCACAAAATGGCATTCCTTTGGCAGAATCAAGTGCATTTAACACATATTCCTTTTTCCAATGTAAACCATTTGCGTTTGTTTCTTGTGTGTCATCATGAATTTTATGAAGCACAACCTTAATTGGAACACGCCCATTTTTACTTGATTTATTAGAAATTTCGAGGATATTTCCTAACATATATTTATCCTCCTTATTGAGTTGTATATAATAAAAGAAGCCCACAATTAAGCAGACTTCTAATTATTACTGTTATTTAATTATTATTTATTGTCACTTGGACTAGGTAAATTATTACCATCATTATTCTGTGATTTCACAGTATTTTCAGTTGGATTATCAGTTTTTGGTCTTCCTCCAACTTGGTCATCTTTAGAAATAGTGTTGCTAGTAAGGTGAGGTACATATTTATCGAAAATCTTATTATCGTATTCTTCATCAAGAATATTAAAATAAATGTCTGGATTAATACCTGTACTTGCAATTAACATAGTCATAGAACCACTTGCCTGTAAATATAAATTCTTCATCATATCAAAAAATTGCTGTCTATTGACTAAAGAGGTTGGAAGATAATATACTTCAACTCGATTACGCCTATCCTTAATTATATTCTCGTTAATAACATAATTAAGTTCAGTCTGTAACTCTTGAATCCATGTATATATCTGTGCGTTGACCATTTCCAAGTTGTGTTGTCCACCTGCAAATGTACCTGTGGAAGACGCACCTAATAATTGAGCTGCAAAACCTAAATCCAAAGCAATCTTATCTGTCAAATCTCCTTCATTTTTACTATCAAAAATATCGGTAGTTCCTACATCAAGAGTGTCTATCTTTGTACCTGCTGATACGGTAAAAAAAGAAGTACCACCACGATTATTTTTAGTCATTACAGCTTGTTTAACCTTGTTATGTTGATCTTCCTGTTGACTCTTTGTTAATGCGCAACTTCCTTTGTCCTTACCTTCTGGCAGAGTTTGAACTACTATACGATTGTTTAATTCTTTCAGAACATTTCGCTTTGTATCAACAAATTCATTTTGATAAAGAATATCCGCAATAGCAGCGATAGCAAGTGGTCTACCCCAAGGTTCACTAATTTTGCACTTAATCTTATGAGCTATAGTACGCTTATTATCTAATATAAGCCAGTTATTGCCTGTAAAATTCCCTTTTTCCCACTGTAAATATCCATTGCGAATTTCAGAAGGATATTTTTTTAACTTACGATTTTTCTCATCCTGAGTTACACATTTTTCGTCAAAGTATCGCAAATTAAAAGCAATAACATTTCTATTATTCTTTCTACCTACAATCTTTGTATATTCATAGGGGAGTGGTATAATAGAAGCATTCATACCCATATCACATAATTCTATGATATTTTCAACATCATAGTCAGATAATGCTTTTGTGTTATCATTTGGCTTCTTAGTGACTTCAAAATAATAAAAACAGTTACCTTCATTCATATCAGTAAATAAAGCATCCCTAATAAATTGTTTATCATTGATATTTTCAAGAGTAGACAACATTAAGTCTTTATTCTTGTTTAGTTTGGTTTTACCGAATAATCGTTTTTTACCATAAACAACTCTATCCAAGCATGGAAGAGATACCATATAATCAATTGAGTTTGTTACAACACCTTCACTATTATAGACAAACATTGCAAGTCGCCTTGTTAGGTCATGATTTGCAATAGGATCTTTAACAATAGATCGAATTTCTTCTGGTGTGAATTCATTATATAGGTTACAGCCAAAAATATCTGTAGAAGCTATTGAACCAAAATAACTATTGTATTCGTATGTATGTGGTGGGGTGGTAGTCTGATTAGACTGAGATGTTTGAGTTGAATTTGTTTCTGATATTTTTGTAGAGTTTATTTCTTCTATTTGCGATTTTGGAGGACGACCTCGTTTACGCTTTATTTGTTCTTCTGGCAATGAGTGCCTCCTTTCGTTAATTTATAAAAGTTGTATATTCGTAATCTGAATTTGCATATATGTCTCTGTAAAATTCATTAATCAGCCATAGTGCATATATTGTTGCTGAGACTCTATCTTTGTCCAATTTATTAACAACTTTTTCAATTGTAACGCCACCATTATTAAGATGTTTTAATTTTAAATTGGCAATTTCTTCAAAAAGCACATCAGTTTGTAGATATGGAGCAACACAATTATCAAAATCATCATATTCTTTTTCAGAAAAATCCGATTGTTGTCGCTGTTCCAACATTCTGAATTTACCACTATCTACAACATCTATAAAATTTGTTACAATTTTGCTTTGAGCTGATTGTGCTTTTAAATTGTATAATATCTTTTCTGCAATTTCAGGAACTTCTGGTTCATTAGTATCATTAATTGTGTCCCAACATCCTAACGATTCTTTAGTGATTGGATCGAAAGATTCTTTGCATAATTCATCAATTAATCCCGCCCCAAGTCCATTTCCATCAACGACAATAGCTTTTGCATTGTATTGTTTTTGATACTTTTTGATAGTACAAGCTTGTGCTGTGAAGTTCATTATATTTGGAATATTAATAAGATTAACAAGATCAAAAGATACAATCCTAGATTTATCTTTTGTCCTATTGACTTTGATTACAGATATAAAAGACTGATTGTTACTTGTATTTTGACTTCGTGCAACATCAACACCTAAGTAAAATTCTTCATTTTCATTAGTCGATTTCATAATTGGGGAAGTGAGAGAGCGACAAGACATCAATTTATTAATATTTACCAATGCACCACTAGAAGCTCCAACCCATTTAGATTCATAGTTTTGTGCAAATGATATCATAGTCATATCACGTTTCTTTTGAAAAATTTGACTTTTTGTTGAACCCCTACCATACCAGCAAGGAAGCCAAAAACTTGAACCTAAAACAATTTTCCCGTTCAAATTAATCATATCTTTTACCATATCAACTGAACGTTGATATTCATCAGAACCTTTGAAACCTGCTGTGGTAAAAAAGTTAATTTGCTGATTTAATTCTTCTGGATCAGTGATAGAATATTCTCCAACACATACACGAGGAACTTCTACAATAGGCAAAAGAGCATCAAGAAACGTATCATTATCAATAAGAGCAGATTCTTCCATATTCATACGTTTACGTCTCTGACCTTTTGATGTTTGTGAATTTGCTAAATTATCTAATCTTGCACCATTTCTAAATACGATAAGTGCGTCACCTTTAGCAAAATTTGCCTTTTCAACCTCATTTTTTAGCATAGGATAAAAACGCATAATTTCATTATATTTTTCTTTTAATAAATCAGCAGCATTTTCTTTTGTTTGTGCCGAAAGAGAAATAGAAATTTCAGGGAAAAATACACAAGCTAATATAGAAGCAAGCACCTCATCAAACGTTTTTCCATAGCCTCGTGGGAAAACTCCATAGAATGATGTAAATCTTAACATCACTCTCAAATATATTCGTTGGTCAAGATGTAAATTAAGTCCACCCTTTTGAGGTTTAATTAAATCTAAAAAGGCATCGGGAAACCATCTCGAAAAGCTACAAAAATATTCCCAATTATCAATATTAAAAGATGATGTATCATTCATTTTATTCACCATCCTTAAATTCTTTTGGTATAGTTATAAATTTTTCTATTGTTTCCCTATTCTGTTCGGTTGTATCTTCTGAAAAAATCCCATAAGGATCACCATATGTATCAACATATTCTTTTTTCTTTTTGTCATAGAATTTATAAATATCTTTATAATCAACCTCTGGCATATTATTAAGATTTCTTTCATAATTGACATAACACCAAATAATGAAATCTGCTGCATCTTTTGGTTGATATTTAAATTCAGGAAATATCTTAATTCTTTCTTTTACACCTTCGACAGCAGTAAATATATCACTAAAATTTACAATTCCACCTTGTAAATCTTCTTTAGAAATCTGCTTGGCTGTAAGTTTACCTTGTTCAGCGGCTGTCTGAGCAGCAGAATACCATTTCTGTGCCTCACCAACATCACCTTTTGCAGTAGCCATTTCTTCTTTTACTTTAAAACGGACGTAAGTAACCAATGCTTCTCTATGAATACTTGTTTGGATGATATATGTTTGTTTCATCTCTTCATATTTTCGAGACATTTTTTTATATTCGGTTTTTGTATATCCTTCACCAAAAAGATTTACCATATCCTCGGTTACTTCAAAATTATCTTTTTTTCGCAAAACCATAGGGACTTCTTCATCTGCAACATCTTTTATAAGATTAAATGCAGAAGTGTTATTATTCTCATTTTCAATATATTTTTTATTAATCCTATCCTTATCGACAACACCAATATTAGAATTAGAATGCATATGACCATCTAATTCTGAATCAGCAAATGATTTATCACGATTCTGTCTAAGCATTGTATTTTTAAAATATAATCCAATTATATCTTTACCGTGTTTAGCGATTTCTTCATCGGGTAAATAGCCATGCTCTTTTTTATACTGATTATAAGCAGAATCCAAGTCATCCCAATATAAAGGCTTATCTAATCTTTGAAGCATTGTCTTCATTTTTGTTTTATTAATCGTTCCATCGTCAGAGTTCACAATTCCGTCTTTTACACAAGTAATACATATAGGTACGCATTTATCATCTTGATATAACGGACTTGCACTTTTATAGAAACCTGTGGCTATTGCTTTTTCTTTTTTGCAAATAGGACAAATTTTCTTTTTTACTTCTTTTTTTGTAGCCAATTAGCCACACCTCCTTTATTTTCAACTAAATAAGCACCACTTCAATTAAGAAGCAGTGCTTTTCAAATAATCTTCATAATACATCCATTTTAAATATATTCCATCCTTATTTTTACTAGATTCGTATTTTCCCTCACAACAACGTTTAATTGAACTTCTATTTGTTTTACATTCTTTAGCAGCAAGACTCATTGAGTCGTATATTTTATCAAAAGTTATAGAATATACTTTTTTATATCGTGATCTCGCATTAGATTTTTTAGTTGTATAATCACAAATTCCTATTTTTGCCGCTGTTTTCAAATAAGAAGTTACAGTTCCTTCTCCAATTTTTAATTGGTTTCTTATTTCGCCTGCGGTTAATCCTTTATTCCACAATTCCCCAGTTCTGACAATAATGGAACTTGTTGATATTTTATTACTTAATTCAAAATCAATCTTTGATAAATCTATAATATTATGTAATTCAGACTGTAATATATTATTAAGAATAAATAAATACTTATTATCTCTTTTATAATTACAATCAATTCTTATAACTTGTATATTATGTTCTTTCGCTAAGTTATCTTTTATATTGTCTATTGTTTCAAGCTCATCTGATGAATATTCTGAATGCGTATGAGCTTTATTCCCATGTCCTATGCCACCATCCATTTCTATCACATATCCTTTATTATTTAATCCAAAATAAATATCATATATTCCACGCTTTTTAATGCCATTAAAATCATAAGAACACCAATCAGGTTTATATTCTCTTTCAAGAAAATTTAAATCATCTTCAATTTGATGTAATGAATTATATATAAACTTATTTGGATAACTGATACCATCTGAACAAAACGGGCAAGATAATTTATTTGATGCTATATTGCAAGGAGCTTCTTTAAATGTATTATGACATTCTGGACAATTCCATTCTAATTTTTCTTTAGAATGCATAGTATATTTATATGCATCTCTAGAATCATTTAAGAAATTTATAAGATCAGGTCGAACAGTATTTATATCATTCACTCCAATAATAACTTTATTCATAGAATTTGTAACGCAATAACATCGTGCGTTTCTATAAATAAAAGAAGTTGGTGTCATATTAAAATAATGAATCTCACCATTGGGATGATTATGTTTAAATTTAACAATATCAGTTAAACTGAAATAATCATCGACTATTTCATATTCATTTCCAACTAATTCATAAATCTTATTTTTAATATTTTTGCTTTTTTCTTCCTTTGATTTTGTTACTGCATCAGCACCACAATATTTACAACCATGTTTATTATTTAAGACAGATTCTGGTGTTGAAGTATATTCGTATTGATGAATTTTACAAAAATGTTTTATTGAAACATTTGTACCTTTTATAGGTTCTAAATTTATAATATTTCCATTAAATCTTTCATTTAATAATTGTTTATATTCATCATTCGTATACGCCATTCTTTCTTTTGAATGTCTTTTGTGACTTTCTTCTCCACATTTTGGACATCCATATTTAGAACCTAATACAGAACTTGGTGTAGAATAATATTCATAATTATGATAATTACACCTATGTAATATTTTTGTATTTAGATTAATATATGGCTCTAAATTTTCAATTTTATCTCCATATTTATCTTTTAACTGTTCTCCATAGGTTTTTGTTTTTGGTCTTCCCATTCATTATTTCTCCAATCTCTCCATATCAACAACAATAATAGAAGAGAAGAGTGACTGGATATGGAGTACAGTCATTCACGAAGATGATCAGTCCTCGTTATTCTTCTCTTAATTCCAACTATCTGCAATCGAAACAGTAATAATCCTCTCATAGTTGGCTATATATTTATTCTCTTTTATTTTTCTAAATATTTATTTACTATTTAATTTTTTTTGTCATACATATGTTATAATCTAAATATAAATATAGAAAGTGGTGATTTAAAATGGCTTCAAAATCTAAAAAAACTATGAAAGATCTAAACGAAGAAGTGGAATTGCATAAATTATTATTATCCGATTATTCAAAAAATGATGATAATAATCAATTTATTAAACAAATGGATGATTTTAGAGAATTTTTAAAAGAAGCATGTAAACTGTCTTCTGGATACTTACAGCTATATAACCAATTTAAAGAAACAGAAAATTTTCATGAATATAAAGATTTTTTTATATTTTGTGAAAGTTTTCATGAAAGGCTAATTGAAATAATTGAAAAAGATAATATTTTAACATCAAACAATCATTCTTCTATAAAAGAATATTTATCATTAGATTACAATAAAAAATTTTACCAAGATATATTAAACGAATTTTCTAATCTTGACAAATATATGAAAAATTGTAATAACTTTATAATGGTCGGTTGTGGGTCGTTCCCTATTACACTGTTCTATGTTTGTGAAAAATATTCTAATTTAAATATTATTGGAATAGATAATAGTCCAGAAGCAATTATTAATGCAAAAGAACTTAAAACCAAATTAAATTATCAAAAACTTGCTTTTGAAATAATAGATGGAATAAATTATAACTATTCAAATATAGACACAATTTTTATAGCAAATTTAGTTATACCAAAAACAAAAGTATTAAAAAGAATAGCAATGACCTGTAAACAAGGAACAAAAATTTTTCTTCGAATTCCTGTTATGTATGGTTCATTATTATCTGAAGATGTAAATTATTCATCAATCAATAGTTTTAAATCAATAGAAGTTATAGAACCATCTAAAACTACTGACGATATTTTATATAAATTATTAGTATTAGAAAAACTTTAAAAAAGGAGTCGATTTTATATGCCAGAAAAAGAATGCTTTGTTATTATGCCTATTGCCGACCAAGATGGATATGAACCAGATCATTTTAAGTTGGTTTATGAAGATATAATTAAAATTGCTTGCAATGATGCAGGATTTAAACCGATTAGAGCAGATGATGTAAAACAAACCAATTTAATACATAAAGATATTCTACAAAAAATATTAGAAACTCCAATCGCAATCTGTGATTTGAGTTCAAATAATCCAAATGTTTTATTTGAACTAGGAATTAGGCAGGCTTTTGACAAACCTGTTGTTTTAATTAAAGACAAAATAACCAAATCTATTTTTGATTTATCACCACTAAGGTATACCGAATATGTAAGTACACACAAATATAGAGATGTGTTAAAATCACAAAAATTAATTAAAGAAGCATTACTAAGTACAGAAAAGGCATCGGAAGATGCTGCAAATATTAATTCTTTAATTAATTTATTATCTCTTCCAAGTGCTGCTTCATTAAAACCACAAGAAAATGATAAAAATAGTTTAAATTATTTGATTTTGCAACAAATTAGTGATATGCAACAAGAAATTAAAAATATAACGAATAATGTAATAATTAATCCATCACAAAGCGAATTTGGTGATAAGGATAATATTCTATCATTAGTTTCCCAATTAAAGAAACTGATTAGTGATGGATATCCAAAACAAATTATTCAAAATAATTATGATGATATCAATTCTAAACTTAGTGAAATGAATGATTTTCTTAGCAAAGTTGAAAAGGATAGAATAAATAGAGAATTACAAGAAATAAAAATTTTTATTGATGAATAATATTTCAATTTATTATAAAAAGGAGAGTAGCAGTAACCACTCTCCTTAAAAATCAATAATTTAATTATGCAACCCAAAACTCTTTAACTTTCTTCATAATATAAAGTTGTCCTTTACCTGTAACAAAAGTTTGTCTATTCGTTTTAGTCTGACCAAATGAACTTGTATATGTATATTCATTAACCTTAAAATAACCAGAATTTACATACTGCTGATAAGGCTGATTGTCTTTCATTAGAATTCCTCTGATTCTAAGAAATTCAAATAATCTATTTCTACCAATATTGATATTCTTATCTTTTAATAACTTTGCCATTGTTTTCATATCAATTAAGTCAGTAGTGTCAGTCACTTGATTTGCAAAATCCACAAGCGGTTTCTGTTCTTCAATTTTCTTTTCAGCTAATTGTCTTGCCTGTCGTTCATCCTTTAAAGCTGTTGCTAACTGAATAAGATAATCTGGATCTGTCAATGTCTTTTCAATTACCTCATTTGTCATATAAGCACCATGCTTACGAATAGTAGGAAGAACTTCATCTGTTACCCAATCTGAAAACTTTTCAGCTTCAGGCTTACGACTTGTAAATACTAATTTGTAAACACCACTTTCTGTAAGAAAATTCTCACCTGCGTTATTTAATTTTCGGAAGTCGGCATTGCCGATATCCGAATTTTTAACCTTAATTACCTGATGTTTATTCATTTTTCTAAGATTGTCATTGACATTTTTTATATCAAGAATCTCTGCTACATGTTTTGGATTAAATAATACCTGACCATTTAATTCAAAAACTTCAACATTGTTACCTTCAAAAATCATTAAATTTTTATCCATAAATATTTCCTTTCTGTCACACTAAAGCAAGTGAGCCACTGTATAATTTTCATTGTTTGCCGACAATGTTCTCATTGTCTTATGTGGAGCGATTGCGGCAACAATCGTTCCTGAAAGGACTTATTTATGAAAAATAAGTAACAATAGGAGTGAATCACTCCACATAAAACAACGAGCTATATATTTATTCTCTTTTTAAATTCCATCACAATATAAAAAAAGAAGCCACCTCATACGAAATGACTTCTCATAATTTCCAATATTAAATTTCCAATGAAATGCAATTCACTTAGTACGCCGTGTGAGAGAATCGAACTCCCATATCCTTTCAGAATGCTGGTTTTCAAGACCAGTGCTGTACCAATTGAGCCAACACGGCATAAGTGTAGTATATAGGACTTGAACCTATGCACCGAATAAACGATGACCTCTGATTAGCAATCAGGTGCAATACCAACTCTGCCAATACTACATAATAAAAGAGCCACCTCATGAAGTGACTCTCTGTTACTATACAAAAAAATGTATAGCCTCGCCGTCCATTTAAGTATCAGCTACGTAATGATCTGTAGGAGATTCGGACTCCTGTTGCCGCCGTGAAAGGGCGATGTCCTAGACCACTAGACGAACAGATCTAATGTGGGTATCACCCACTGGATCAGCATAAAGCACCAACTAGCTGATATTGGACTGTACATATCCAGTTATTATTCAGGTACAAACTAAGTACCCTAAGACACACAAGGTATCCATGCTTACTGATTATTCTCTATATATTTTCGGTCTTCGGAGTAAAGATTAATTGATAAGATTTAATGACTATTATCCGTCAATTAAGTGTTCTCATTAACGCAGAGAAGCACGAATTCGTTATAGAATTATCAGACCATTCAGTAGCTTGGACAAGCTTAGATATACTGCATTAAGGTTTCGTGTGCACTAGAGTCTTTGTATAGTCGGCTCTACCAAAATACAGCAGTAGGACTTACAATGCTACATGAATAGCAAATGCCAAGATATTTATTATCACACTTATATTTTAGCAGTGAACGCATAGCTTTCTTTTATACTCTGATTCGCTTCCGAGTTTGCAACGCCAATGAGCAGTAGCGGAGGTGTTTTTTAGAGTAGCAACTAACTCAATATTTTTATCTCGTGCTTTTATATACAGCCTTACGAGTGACTGTTGCTCACTTTTATACTCTCTGTTTGAGAATAATTTTTGTAAAAAATCTATCAACGAATTGATAAACCGCCCTTACTCTTATAAAGTGTAAGCAGCTTATATTATATTATTCTCTTATTTTTGGATATTTTGACAGAAAATGTCAGATATGATATAGTTAATTTTAAGGTGCTACCTAAAGTGGTAGGCGGTTAGTCCTTCTCTCGTGAGACTGAACTCACGTTCATTCATAGATACCCTTTCGAGGAAATTAATACGAAAGGAGGGCAACAGTAATGGTTACATATGCTAATTTATTTGCTTATACAATAGTAATCTTTACTATTCTTACGTTTGCGTTTAACAACAATAACAAAAGAAAATAACCGCCCTCGCCAAAGTACGGTTATTAATGTGTTGAATATTTTATTTAGCCATTGTTGATTATATTGGCTCAACCGTCTAACGGATAATTGCTTGTTTCTTTTGGTTTGTATTGTAACACATATAATTAGCTGATGCAAGTAAAAATATAATGAGGTAAAATTATGAAATCATTTATAGAAATATTAAAAATAATTCTTCCTGCACTTATAACAGGTATATTTACCTTTATTGTAACCAAATATAATTATAATAAGAATATTCCATTAGATAATATGAAAATTGCATATAATCAAATTTATTATCCCCTGTATAAAATTTTAAGCAATAATAAGGAATATAACGAAAATACTATAAATGATGTTATAAATCATATATCAACTTATATGAATGATTATAATATCAAATATATTGACAGATCCACTCATAAAACATATATAATATTAAAAGACAATCATAATAAATATAACTACAATAATTTCAAAAATAACATATATGATAGAAATTCATATCTGCGCAGAAGATTAGGATATCTTGAACCTAATTTTATACAGAGTATTATGTATTCATCTAAAGACGATAAGTTCATATTTTCCTGTGGAGTAGATGGACTAATTATTTATATGTCATTTATAATTGCAGCTTTATTTAATAATGAAGGTATGGTCTACAAATATGCATTTGTATGTGGAGAGGTATTCTTAGTTATTTTTCTTATTAAGATTATAATTAAAGGGATAGGTATTCTAGGGGTTAAAATTATTAAATTTGGTTGTTATGTGAAGAAGTGTTGGAATAAGAAGAAGTGTTAGACGAAAGCTTCATCGGCATCCTCTGTATCTTCACGAATTACATACATCTGAGTTGTTTCGGAAGATTCGTGCCCCAAAAGTTTCTGTGCTGTTTCCAATGCACGATGGTCATAACATACAAGATTGGTCGCCCTGCTTCTTCGGAAGTTATGTGGAGTCGTTCTCCTACCAACAATTTCAGAAAATTCATTTATACACCAATCATTGAATGCACTATATCCAATCTGTCGCACCTTTGAACCATCTTTAGTTTTTACAACAAACATATAAGGGCAATCATCATCGCCACGCACTTCAAGCCATTTCTTTAATGCGTCCATTACATCTTGTCCAAACTGCAATTTCCTAACCTTACCAACGGCACTACGTCCCTTGCAGCGAATTTCATGTGTTTTATAAGATACAGATTCTACTTCTTGTTCTTTGCCATCCTCATCGACAATTGTTACAATTTTCCTTTTAGGCTCATAATTAATAACTTCTTTAAGCAACTGTAAGCTCTCTGCATGTCTACATCCAGTAGAATATGTAAACTTTACATATGCTAATTTTTGCCATTCTTCACGTTCAGCTAATACCGAACATAAATGATCCATTTCATCAGGAGTCAATGGTTCTTTTGCGAAAACCTTACCTGTTTTTGGTACTTGCATCTCCGCAGTTACATAATTACGGAACGTAGGATAGTCCTCATCGTAGAAATTCTCGATGAATTTATTCAATGCACTGACAGAAGACTTTTTAAATTTAATCGCAGCTTCAGATAGTCCACGATTAGCAAGAAAATTCATATAGCGAAGAAATTCTTTTTTTCTAATTTCTATACAGTTTTTGTTATTCAGATTATTTTTAACCCATACGAAGAATATCTTTAATGCAGACCTATAAGCATGTAAACTATGTGGTGAAAGATGAGTCTGATTACTGAGGTAATCTTCGACCATATTCCTATTAAACTCATTAACCTCTGCCCATTCCTCATCTGTAACTGGATCTAATTTATCTGCTATTTTACCATTCAATAACCTCACTTCCTTTCACATATAAAAAAGAAGTAGGATAGTGGTAACTAAGCTACTTCTTGTAAAATCTCATTTATTTTATTTTGCAATATTTCTTTATAACTTCCATTTTTCATTTCAGATGAAAACAGGAATAGATAATTACATTTATTCTCTATAAGTATTTTTTCTTTGTATAACATTTTCTGTTGATACTCTTGATGATGTTTGTACTTGTATTCATAATGTCTCCAATCTGCTGTATCATTAGGTATAACACCTGCAATTTCAACATATAACTTTTTACCATTAGACAAAAGCATACAGTAATCACAATTTGTTTTTCGTTTTTTATCACTATTTGTAAAAGTCTTATACATTACATCTCTAAAATATGATTTGTTATATTCGTATCCAAGAGAACGTATATATGTAGAAAAATCAAATTCCATAGTTGATACAGCACGTTCACCATCATCAAACGTATATTTAAAACTAAAATTATTTGGATTCATTTCAAATCCAAGACTTTTAATATAAGCAAATATATCTAAACCTTCACGCTTAAATGCTTTTGTCATTGATTTATGTTCAATATTATTTTTATGATATAAACCACTTTCTAAATCTTGCCATGTAAGAAATTTTCTGCCAGTTTTTTCATATAGATTATTTAATGCCTCTGTAATAGTATCCCTGTAATATTCAAATGGATAAAGAGGTTTATCTGTTGGCGTTGGCATAAGACCAATCTCTTCTTTAGCTTTATTAAGACCACCAAACATTCTTACCAATACAATCATTGAAAAACCAGTTTTTTCAAGTGAAATATCTTCTCGTAAAACTGGTCTACCCAATTCTTTCTCAAGATTTATAAGTGCATTCGCAATATCTTCTTTTTCTTTTTTGAGCTTATTGCTTTCATAACCACACCAACGCACGAAATCATCATATTTTTTTACATTTTTATCTGGACAATATTTTACGAACCAAATTGGATTTGGTAAACCATATTTATTATTCATTAACTCATTTCCGCATAAAGCATGACCAATATTATCACTTACTTCTTTAAATCTTTTGACATATAAATCATAATCTTTACTTTCTGTCCTTACGTGAGATACCTTACCAAACTGTAACAAGAAATCATTATAGGTGATACTATTTTCTTTTAATACACGAGTTATAATTCTGCCTTGTGGCATATTATGTTTTGAGTCACATTTTGAATATACTGGCACTTCACCGTAAGTATCAATAAATTGATTATACAAAATAACCAAATCGTCATAAGTTACTTTAGTAGATTGGACTTCTTTATTTCCAACATTTAACATTTTTGTTCCCATAATTTTACCTACTTTCCACCTACTTTTTGCAATAAAAAAGGAATAGGATGGAGGCGTAGGTGTACCTCACTCAAATCGGTTTGCAACTCCGATTTGTCCCATTCCATAAATCCCACAATCAGTTATGACACCAATCATGAGTACATATATTTATTCTCTGTTTCCATTCACAGAAACATCAAATTAGTGGGCAGGGTTGGACTCGAACCAACGAAGCCGAAGCGCCTGATTTACAGTCAGGTGTAATTGCCGCTATACGACCTACCCATACAAAAAGAGTGTGTAGTATACACCACACACTCCAAAGATTCTAATTATTAACTAGCCACATATTGCTAATTAACGCCTAAATAAAGCCTTAATACGCAACATATTACTACTTAAAATCTTAACAAATCATCAAGTTCATAGATTCTTTTAATACTATTATGAATTGCTTCATATTCAGACAGTATAGAAGAAACAGTTTCAGTCCATTTTGACATTTCATCAATTTTCTCACCTAAATAATCTGACAATTCTTTCTTAGATACCTTTTTACCATTAATCTCATAAGTTCCAGATTTTACATCAAAATAATAAGTATCATTACCACAACAATCGCAATTCTCACAATCTTCATCGTAGTCATCATCGGTATCTTTGATATTATCAATATACACTTCAAATATATTCTCACCATAAACATGCGACATTATCTTAGAATTGCAATTCTCAAGAACATAAACGGCTTCTCCGCATATATCCTTATATCCATTATTATCTTTTGCAGGCTCACAACCAATTTCATCAACAAATAATGTGATAATATATTCATCTGTATAACCATTGACATTAGAATCGCCGAGTTCTTTAATACTTGAAATTTCAAAACCTCTTTCAGCAATAAGAGTTTCGATTAATGTCTTTGCTTCATAATACTTGGCAACAATTGCTATACTGTTTAAATTATCATAAGAAACTACATTATGATACATTGAATTAGCCCAATCAGCTAATTCATGTATATCATTTATAATTATTGTATCTATAGTAATCACGCCCCTTCAGAATTAAAGCTGCTTTGCTGACTTATTCATCTTAAATGTAATTTCCTGATGGGCAGGAGTTATATATTCCTCACCTTTTCTGTCACCTAACATAATCTTGCCTGTTCTCTCAGGTACATCCTTAACCTTAAATTTACCAAGCTTACCAACAGGAACAGATTCTGTAGCATCAGCTTTTAATGTATCTGTAATAACCTCTGCGTATGTATCAAGTATAAGAGCAATATCACCTTTCTTAGCTCCTTCAATTCTTTCTGCAATTGCGCTTACTAATTCGTTCTTTACCATTTTTTAAAATCTCCTTTATTTTCCTTAATATTTTTAGTAATATAAAAGAGGGTAGCTTCTCATTTGAGTACACTCCCTCCGATACATACAATTGTGACAGTAACATCACAATTTCTATACAATCGGACTAATTAAAAGTAGAAAATTAGCCCAATTTTCATAGTTACTTATGCATAATATAAAAACCAAGTCACTCGTACTTGGTCTACTTTGTCTTGGAATTAGTAATAATTCTTGTCTTGGAATCAATAATATCACCATTTGAATCCAATGCAAGATACATAAACCCGTTCTGATTTGGAATTATAAGTTTACCGTTGTTATAATCCAGCTTATCCAAATCACACACACAACCTTGCTCATACATTTTTATTCCACCTTGAGTAAAACTTCCTACTTTGTGGGTATGAGCCATTACGATTCCAGTGAATGTTCGATCTACACGCAAGAAATAATTGACTGCCTTTTCTGTTGTTTTTAACATACCAGATGAGTAATTTAATGGGTGACAGAAAATTACATTACCTTCTTTTATCCACCATTCTTTATCATAAACGATTTCAATATTTGAATCTTCAAACGCTTCACGAATAGAAGAGTATTGTGTCTGGGTTTTATTTCTTTCATCATTAACTTTGAATCCATCGTCTACAATCATTCCTAGCGGATCTGTTGGGATGATGCCAAGTAATTCGTTTGATAATCTATCAGAACAGTATCTTTGCATACGGTATTCATGATTTCCCATCACAAACATTACCTTTTTAGGTGTAGTCAGATTGATTAAATCAATAATATACTGTCTTCCTAAAACAAGTTCTTCATCAAGATTTACTTTGAATTTTTTAGGAAATGCAGAACATGAAAAACAATCCAATAAATCACCATTGACTATTAAAGTGTCTACAATTCCCTTATAGCTTGCAAAAATATCAATAGGTAAATTAAACGGAATATGAATATCTGACACACATAAAATTCTTTCAGATGCACCATCGCAGTTGTGAATATAATTATCATATTCTTCATATCCAACAGCCTGTTTTCTAAGCTGATCTGGTGTGATACTTAATCCAAGCATATCTCGAATTTCAACCCAATCCATATCTGTCTCTTTACGTTTCTTTGCAAGGCAACATCTTAATTTCCATTCAAAATCTGTTTCATTTTCCAATCTATGTAAGTCGATTATAACATCCACCTACTCTCTATTCAGCAGATTCAGACTCTTCATCTGAAATCTCAATACTGATTTTAATATCGAAGATAGTTGTACCTTCTGGTAATTTCTCTGCAATACGATCTACAATAGAACCTTCATCGTCAACGAAAGTTCCATTTTCAATTCTTACTCCACTTGCTGTAATATTCTTTTTAGCCGCACTAACAGTTGCTTTCTTAATTTTACTATCTACCATAATCCTTTAAATCCTCCATAAAATTAAAAAATCCCACCAGAACGTTTTCTGCCAGGATTGTAATACATTTGTTTACTTTTATTCTGTTTCACTTTGATATACTCACGAATCTTCCTAATATAATTTTCATCATAGCTCAAACGAATATGCGACTCCAAATAATAACACCCACAACGAGTAGGAATTTTATTAGATAACACATTATCTATAAGCTTATATGATGGATTAAGATTTGAGAGATGAGTATGTTTTTCTGTATCTTCTTGTCTACAGATACGGTAGCCATTTTCAGTCTTGTCAATATAAAATCCTTTATACTCAATTCGATTTTTCATAAGCAGAACCTACTTGACGTATTTATCTTCAATGTAACGCTTTCCACCACAAGTCTTGTAATATCCAATATGTTCGCCTCTGCGATCTACATATCCTCGTCTTGTATTTCTAATTATACCTTCAGATAATAATTTTTCAATTTCATTTTTTGAAATGTACTTAATAATTTTCACTTCTTTCTTAATTTATTTCCTGCTGAATAGCAGAATAGAGTGAGCGTGGAGGGATTTGAACCCATCGACAACTCGATTAAAAGTCGAGTGCTTTGCCAACTGAGCTACACACTCAAAGAGAATAATCGGCAACCATACTACAAGAACAGTAGTACAGTCACCGATCTATAAGAAGAGGAGTACAATATGAATATGTACCAATTTTAGAAATAATCTTTAGAATTGTTCTGCTTGAAAACGCCTCGACTCAGGACGACCATAATGGTTAGAGCCTTTATACTTCCACAGAAATGCATTGGTACAGTCTCGCTTGCTGAACTGAACTGGTTTTCCACACCATGCATAAGTTTTTTACATGGCATCACAGCAACTACCTTATAGCCATGTATTAGACGAAATATTATAATGTCTCTCAACAATTATATATTCTCTGTTTTATCAGCCAAGAAAAGCTGATTTCATTCTAAATTATTATGTAATTCTCTAACTTTTTTACGAAAATCATCAGTGAACACTGAAGTAATAGATAAAATAGAATTATTTTTTAAATTAAGATTAGATTTAGATTGTTCAAGTGGTATATATCTTGAAGTTACTTTTAGTCCAGGAAATATTTTTAATTCAACATATTCATCACTATCACTAAATTTATCCTTTACCACATCACCTAACGAATTAAGTACACGAAGTACATCTATTGATGAACAATCAATCCTATTACGAATTTCATTTGCAATATCATTTTGATTATAATATTTTTTTCCTTGTTGTATTGTAATTCCTCCTTTGCTATAATCGCATTTATAGAATTTTACAATAGAGTAGGGCAGTAATCATAAAAGTAATAAGTAGAAAACTACCCTCTCCTATGTAACTTTAATTTCGCTCTCATATGAGAACTGTAATTAGCTGTCAATTTCCGAATTTACTTGTTTTTTTGTAATTTTAAACCCAATATTAAATAATTTAATATCAGATCCATTACCTTCTAATTGGAGAATTTCATTTTTAGATTGGATAATAGCTTTATTAAAGCTATCATTACCACAAAGATACAAAACTTCTAATAAAAGATTTTTGATTTGAGAATTTTCTTTATCCTCAAGAGAAGAAAGTAAACGATATAATGTTGAAAAACCAATTGTTTCTGATTCAATATCTGCAATTAAATCAACTTTAAGCTTATTTGCTTTATCATTTCGTTCTTCTTTTGAGTCGGAATCAATGGCGAATATATTCTTCCTTTCATTTATGTATTTCTTTAAAATACTATAAATTCGATTTATCTGTTTTTGATTTATACTAGATGTCCTAAATAAAGAGTTATCTAATATAGATACAAATGGAAGCCAATCCTTTTTATAAGGATTCTTAATTTTAAATCCATTAATAATAGTCTGCAAATAATCCATCGAAGTGTGACATTTACAATAATGTTTCTTGTCGGGATTGTAATATCCTTTTTGTTTAGAGATATGAGAGAAGAAGTGTGGCATACGCTTTTTGCCTCTTACTAATTCGCCTTCTTCATTTTCTTCATATTCACGCACAAACTCATCATACTTTTCACGTAACTTGTCTAACTCCTTACCATTGTTGATAATAAATTCTTTCTTTGCTTTATCAATTTCAATTCCAGACATAACATCTAACTGACATATATCATAATACAATTCCTTAATATCATCATAAGTAGCACCATGATACATCTTATCCCAAAGTAAAGAATTTAATTCTTGTGATAGATTAACAATTTCACCGATTTTATTTACAGATGTTTTAATATCAAGATCTGCCTGTTGTTCAGGTGTATAATATCTTTTAACTTTTGTTGAACTAACAAACGATGTTGGTGTTTTGAATATATGATAATTTCTTTTAGCTGCACGAATGAGTTTTTCATTATCTGTTAACATTACTGTATCACTATCAAAATCAGCACCCGATAGTCTCTGCAATACATTTTCTCCAATAGAATTAATACACACAATCTCATTTGTAAGATTAAGATAACAATCTATCAATTTATTCTCCGTATTATATGGAAGCCAAATGTTTCCAATTGTAACATGAGGTGAACGACTAGCAAGAAGAGTTTTGTTATATTCAAAACGTGTACTATGTATGTTGCCAATTCCAATTTGACTTTTTCCTTCAAACTTACCGATTGATTGTTGTAGCATTTCTATTGGATTGCCAAGAAGAGTAGAGTAATTACCATTTACATAAATATGTCCATTTTTGAGATTTTTGTAATATGAACGAAGTAAGTCAATAAGAAATTCTTGATAGTATTTTGTTTTTGTAAAATTATCATTCACACACATTAAGTTATAAACTACATCATTCTTACTACTCATAGGTTTATCCATAGGTGACATTTCATCAATATCAGGATATTTAATGTAATAGCGCACAACTTCTGGTCTATCTCTAAGCATTTGTGCAAAGTCGAGTGATTCCTGCAAAAATTCCCTTACTTCATCTTTTGACATCTGAAGAGTATTGAGTAATTGATAATGAGTCTGTACCAAACGACCACCAAAGAAGTGAGTTTTCTTATCATGCTTTACAACACCAAAATCAGAATATAAGTGGTCAAGCCATTCGTCCCATGTACTAAATTTCAAATATTTAATACTGTTAGGTGTGGTAATTAGCTTTACATCTTCAATGCGTGTAGCTCTTGTTTTACCATTGAGCTGAGATACATCTGTTATATTATTATCTTTGAACCATTGTTGGATATTGCAGTTAAAACAACAAGACTTGAACATTAGATTTCTAAGCAGAAGCATACCATATTCTGAATAATCACCAAATAATGATATATCCATAAGAGACTGACCATCCCAAATTGTATTTGTGATTTTACAATTCTTTTCAGTGGTTTTAAGCCATCCATCTTCATCGTGAGTCTCGATTACATCCTCATTAAATATGCTATCATAGTCATCAATTAAAAGAATATTTTCTGGTTTAATTGAAATTGTATCAATAATACTACTAGATGGAAGAGCAATATATCCCTCATATGTAGCTAAGTCAATTGGATCGCCTTGATTGTATTTAAGACTACCTGAACTGAACTTTAAAATTGATTCATATAAATCTTCTCTGATAAAGAGACATTTACCAACTCTTGCTGAACCAGTAGAACGTTTCATACGACAATATTTAATACCATTACATATAAATCCATCTTTATACAACTCAGTTCTAAGTTCTGCATTTGTCTTTATAGTCTTTGGTTCACCCTTTTTGTGATACTGAGTTTGAATCTCTTTGACAATAGATTTATCTTTTTTGTCGTAGATGTTTACCTGCTTTTTAACAAATGGTTTTGGTATATCAATCGGATCTTCAATTTTTTCATTCGTCTTAATCCCAACAATTTCACCTTCGCTATTTTTAGCAATTCCATCTTCAAATGTAAGTTCTCTGTAATCATATCCAAGTCTTACAAAAGTGTTTTTGTTCATCTGATTCCATTCTTTAACGGAATACTTAAATGTGAGATTAATTACATTCACAGAATAATCGTGCTTTTTAATTCTAAATGAAAAATCATGTTTTCTAAATTTCCTATAATAAATATCTTTTAATTCTATAAGATCCAAACTGTAATCAAGTGTATTAATAAATTTTCGTAAATTATACTGTCCATCTTTGAGTTTTAAATTATATCCTTCTGGATTTTCCTCAATGTAATGTGCTGATAAATAAATATCCTTTGCATCAATAGATGGTATGTAAATTCCTGTATTATCCAATAGTTATACCTCCATATTTAATCTAAATTCTCCCAAAATTCATCTTCAGAATCATATCCACCATAATCTAAGCTCTCTGCGAATTTATGAGATGATTTTGTAGATGCTTTGCAATAACATTGCTCCAATTCTGAACATTCTTCACATCTGAAATTACTATCAAATTCACATTTCGAAAGTTCATCTACAATCAATTCTTTCATTTCTTCAACATTGTCAAAATTATTATTCATATAAATTTACCTCCATTTATATATTCTCTAAATGAAATTTCTATTTACAATTATTCAAACCACACAGGAGCTTTACCTATGTCATATTTCTTGCAAATAAGATACGAACAATATCCGTCTATCAATTCATAATTTCTGTCAATTATAATCTTCCCCAGTTCACCATACTTGATGAATGTATTTTCTTTCTTCCTGAATTTTCTGTAATTGGGTGGAGTAGCAAGAAATTCTTCTCTAATTTTAATCTCATTAATTGGAATCCAATATTCCTTATTTGAACTGTAATCAATATCAAAAAATATTTTCAGTCTATCAATAATTCTCATCTTTATAATCCTCCTCGTCCATTGTTTCGACACGATATCCCAACCAATCTATAAGATAATCAGTACATGGAATACAGTCTCTATGTATATATTGTCCTTCTGAATTTCTCAGATAATCTTGTCCACTTAAAATACCCCCACCACAATAGCAACATAAGTAATTATATTTCTGATGAAAGTTTGGACATCTTATAAGACAAGGATTATTGCCACAAATGTTGCACATACATATAACCTCTCTTTTTAATTTATACATTCATAGGAATATCCATCGTTGCTTGTATAGTAAATATGTTTTATCCCTAAATCTTTAATCGCTGCCATACAACTTGGACATGGACGACACATACCAAATTCTCTGTCTAATCTCGTTCTAAAAATATATAATTTTACTTTTTGGAAATTTATATCCAGATGACGGATAGAATTAAGACAATTGATTTCAGCATGTAAAGTCGGTTTAATACCATTCTTATTCCATGAATTTCTATATCTGTTATAATATTTTTGAATAGGATGCGTTTTAATTGTATTACAACCAATTCCTATTACATTTCCTTGGTAAACGGCTATGCACCCTATATGTGTTTTTTTATAATCCGAGATGGTAGCAGCCATTTTAGCTTTTTTAAAATATCTATAATCTGATTTACTTAACATTTCTCTCTAACTCAAACATAGCAGTTCCTCTATCAATACAATCAAGTTCATATTTGTATCTGTCCATATATCTCTGAATAATTCCTCTTTCTATAAGCATTTCAATATATTTCACTAAATCATTCTTGATTGTTTTTATCTCAGAAGAAAACTCTATTTCAATCTGGTCATCCATAAGATCTAAATGGTCAATATCTGTCTGTTTAATGTAGAAAGTAGCTAAATAAGATTCTTTCTCTTTATTCCATTTTGCCAAGGTAACCACTGTGTAATTATTATGTAAGTCTACGCTAATACCAACATTAGCAATAATTTCGTATCTAAGCATGTACCGCTTCCTCCTTTAAATTTTGTCTTTCTTCACAAGCCTTAAGCTTTTTGTTATAATCTCTAGTTGTACATTCTCTCTTTTTGGTTTCATCAAACTTAAAATCTGCCGCTATACGACTGGCAATATTAACTCCACAGCCACCGAAATCTGATTCGACTAGCTTGGGATAGCATACAAGCTTATTCTTTCTCTTAAGTTCCATTGTTCTTCTTGCTACATGATTTTCTGTTTCCTTTGTCATAAATATTTGTTCTCCTTGTTAAATAGTTCATATCATCGCTCCTTTATATATAGTGTGATACGGTTTATGTGTTACTTTTATATATTCCCTTATTGCAAAAGGGTTTTATTAAAAAATTAAAATATGAGGGTTTGTTCTAATTCACTGATATGGTATAATCATTAAGATGTGTATATACACTTGTAACTCATTAACTAAAGTCACGACTGATTCTTATATCAGGTACGGAGGTGTGATTATGCACATTAAAAATAGTGAAATCTATAATCTTTCCTATTTTAATAGTGTCTTATTATGAAAGGAGGATTGTAGATATTGCTAATCATTATTCTTACACCAGCTGTTATAATCGCAGTTTTGAATCTTGTTAAATATTGTGTTAAGTGTTTTACACGGTATAAAGAATTGAAGCTACTTGTAACTTCAGGAAAAGAACGTGTCGCCATCACGAAAAATGGCATATCATATAAGAAATAGGATATAGTAGGTACGTGAATTACTATTGTATTCATTTCTTATAGTAACTTTTTTAACAATAATTCACCAGTGAATTAGAAGCCTCACTGCAAATTAGAGTGTTTAGTGTAACACTCATTGCGCAAATTTATGGTAAAGAGATATTGTCGTAAGTGGCAGTATCTCTTTATGTTCTTAACTTATTGTTCTCCAAAATCTCTATTTGTTTTTTGATTTCCTCACATGGATCATATTTATTATCAATTCTTTGACCATGCTCATCATTTATAAAATGTCTATAATCAACAAATACCTTTGGAGTAGTTAAATATTTTTCTTTCCCATCTTTAATATATTTTTCTCTCTTCATAGGTTGACATTTTATAATTTTTAATTCTTCCAAAATATCAACTATGCGTCCTATATATCTCTCAGAAAGTCCAATATCTTCTGAAATCGTTTTGAAATACCGATAGCAACAGAGGGGTTTATCTTCTATACGATTCAAATTGACACGAATATAGGAAAGTAAGAGTAAGATATAAGCAGATGACATTCTCGCAAGGTCTATATTTTTACCTTTTAACTCTTCCTTAAAATTCAATATTTTATCCAATTCATCAAAATAAATGATTCCAAAATTATCAGGCACATCGAATTTTTCAATATTTAGTTGTACTTGCTGATATTTCACCGAATTGGTGTTTTCTTTTAGACACTTCTCAAAATCAGGACATGATTCAAAATATCCATAATGAGAGAGAAGTAATAGAACTTCATAATATTTTTGATTTATTTTCCCATCTCTGTAATTAGGTTTCAGTTTAGACCAGTGACAAAGTTCTGTTGTAGAAAATGCCACCGTGTCATCAAGTGAACGTCTTGTGCAAAGATATGAGAAGATTATTACACGCTTAGATGAGAGATCTTTATCATAGATGATTTCTCGTGGAATTTTTACATAGTTTGGCAAGACGTATCACCTCACTATGTTAATCTTCTAATAAGGACATTTTTAATCTTTTGTTCTTATTTAAACCAGAATTGTATTCATTTACATAAATCTTTGCATATTTTAAAGATGGTTTCTTTGTATATTTATCATTATCTGCAATTTCTTTAATGATAGATGGGGATTTTTTCCCGACAGAAGTAATAAGTCTCTTATTGTCAAAAATACCTTTATATGTTTCATAAAAGTCAAACATTCCCCTAATATAATTCCACTGCAATGATTTTGAATTTCCATTCCAACAGCCCTTGACTAAATCCATACATTCAATAAAGCCATCTACGTCATTTCTTGACGAATATTCCTTATACATATCTAATAGTTTTGCAGGACACTTAATTTTATAATCATTTCCTGGTTCTTCTCCAAAAATATCTAACTTAAAGCCAAGTGCTTTTATGCAATTATTAAAATCCTGTTCAATCTTATTTTTTTCATATGTACCATTAATCTGAGATGTAAGTGTGCGTTTTCTATTCTGTGGCTTTTCTTTTGTATTAGTTATGGTAAACCAATCATTCTCTTCCTCAATAGTTAAACCATAACGAAGTTCACACGGTACAGTCGTCCATCCTCTCATCTTTAAAATTGCAATAGTATGCTGACCATCACATACTTTCATAGAACCATCTTCTCTAACGCTAACTTTTACTTCATCTACTTCGTTTTCATCAAAATATTCATCACTACTAAGTTTTTCTACACGTTTCATATCAATATCTCTCTGATAGTTAAGCATTGCATCCAATTTATCAATTGGTACTTCCTTATGTGCAATCTTATTATCTGTTACTTTTGTTCCTTTTACTAAGTCTTTTAATTTCATTATCTAATCCTCCGTTTTTAATGTTATTTTTTTTGCTAATTCAATAGCGGTTAATAGTTTTGCTATATTATTCTCCGCATTGGTAATGCATTCATCTAATTCTGATTTAGTTACACGATTTTCCATATCATTAAGAATACTAACAAATCCATCATAAAATCTTTCAAATCCAGTATTCATACATTCAATTATGTCAATCTTGTAATTCCAAATAGAATCAAGATATTCTTTTGACTTTTCAGTTTTAAGGTCTTCGCATATTTGCCTTACCTCTTCACTAACTTGATTTTTTTGAGACGATTGAGAAGGTTGAATAGTAGGAGAGGGTGTGGTTGGTGGTTCAGTATTATATTCTCTATCTTTATTATCAGATATTTGTTCTTTTTTCTTCTCATTCTGTAATTCTTTATAGCCAGCACTAATAGAAGTTTTACCTGATAAAACACGATTCTTAAGTTCTTCATTATTTGAATCAAGAACACGTTTTGCTTGTCTATAAGTTTCTTTTCCAACATTTGCAATTTTAGCCAACTTTGAATTGGTTTCATTTTCTGAACGATTATTAGTTTTGTCAGCTTCCACCAGATTTGGTGTAAGCTGTGGATTAGCTCCACCAGTTGAAGTAGCCTGTCTTTCTTTTGCTTGCTTTTCATAAATAGGTCGATACTTTTCAGCCACAGCAATTCTTTGAATAGGAGATAAGTTGCGTCTGCCAAGTTGGATATCCAACATCCATTCCATAACTTCATCCTTCGTCTCATACCCAAGAGTACCAACAACGTACTCAATATTGTGTTTTTTACAGATAGAATAGCGATTGTGTCCATCCACAATGAATCCATGCCATTCCATAATAGGAAAATTTTTATCAAATCCATTTTCTACAATATTTTTTTCGAGCTGTTTGTACTCATCATCAGTAAGTGGTGGTAATAAATCCCTTAATTCAGGATCGATTTTTAATTCTTTTTGTTCCATTTTCTTTCCTTTCTTCTAAAATATAATTTACAGTTACAATTTGTGAGATGAGAGTATTGTAAGTGGTACAATAGTATATTCTCCATCTTGACTTCTAAAAGTCGTGAATTTTTACATTTATGAAATTGTCAAAAATTCATTTGGGTACATGTATGACGTACCCAAAAGTAAAAAATTTCTTCATTTGGGTACATGTCAGGTGTGGATTTGTGTAGGTCAATATCTATATAGACTCATATTATCAAGAGAAGAATATTACGCTTGTATTTCGCTTACGCTTCATACAAGCTCTATAATTTTTTGTTTGATTGTTATTGATTGGTTTAGGTACATGGTGTTTTTGATTAACGTTTTCATTTGGGTACATATGAGATGTACCTATGTGAAATTATTCTATATTTAATTCTTGAATTTCTTCTTCTGACATAGAATCCAATTTCTTTAATGCTCTTTCAATATAAATAAGTTCTAATAATGTAAAGTTATCTATTATTAATTTTGTATCATGGCTATTAATAATATCTATATAAATATGATTAGATAGTTTCTTGGCAACGGATTTTCTTGTTCTTTTAAATAAAATTGATTTTTTCATAATATCATTCTCCTTTTGAATTATTCTCTTTTTCTAAAACAACATAATCAGCAAATGAATCTTCAATAAAAAATATAGGTAACTTATTATGATATCTTTCATATATTTTTTAACCTGATATAGCAATAAGAAAACTATTGTTACCTTGTCTTGATTTTTCTAATTGCTCTAATTCAGCTTTAAATTTTCCATTCTTAACTGAACCTATTTTTCCACAGATGGAACAATATCCATATAACTTTGTGTTTATGAATGTTTTCCCTGTAAATGCAATCGGAAATTGAATTAAACATTCTTTATATTGATGTTTGTGCTTTGATTTGCGATTGCTCTTTGAAATATTGCTTTCTTTTTGTTTAAGATATTTTGATATATCATCTTGTATCATAGATTACTCCTTTGATATATTATTCTCTTCAATTGTCTATCCCACAGATGTTCTTTTCTTGCTAACGCTGCGAAAAGACCGCCCTTATCAAAGGGCTACATCTTGTGCTTACGCACATACTATCTTTTTGAGCTTGTATATAGTTTTCTCATACCCCTATCTGTGGGTTAAAAATGAGTTTTTGAGAGTAATTTTCAATTTTTATGTCTTAGGTGATAACTTATAAGGGTATGAGATAAAAGTGGCTAATTTTTTCTGTGAGGTGTGATTTTCTCCCTAGATAGATTTAGAAGTGATTTAATATGCTAAATCATCAAATATATTTCTATAAAAGTTACATGGTAAGTTGTTAAATGTTTCTGTTGTAATTAGTTTTAAGTTACCCATATAGAATCCTCCTTTAAATTTATTTTTTTATTTGGTAAGAGTGGTGTAATGATTATTTACAATAGATTGTTCTCTTAAAGAGATTTAAGTTTTTAAGAATTATTAAATAGAATAGTGGAGAATAATATAAATTTATGCAATAAAAAAACAGACAGCTTAATTACCGCCTGTTAATTTTTTATATTTATTTGATTTATATTGATAACCAGTTAGATTCTGGTTTTGCAATAAGACGAGCATTATTATATGCCATATCAAGTGTTAAACATGTGTGACCTTGATAATAATTTCCTACTTTAGTTACGGTTAAAGCTAATGATGGAGTAGTATCATCCTCTAAGCATAATGGAAGTAACAACTGAATCTTATTTTCATAATATTGTGGTATTGCCAATTTATAATTAGCTGATACTCGCTTCTTCATAGTTTCTATTGAACCATTGAGATTGTTAAGAATATTTTTGCTATCTTTAAGCTTTTCGGGAATTCTTTCAATATTATTAATATCTTTCAATATATGTTTATAATTAATGTTTATTTCGTAGTGCCAATCAAATAATAAGAGAGATGGATCATCAAAATAATTTGCTCTTGGTGGGCGATCAGAAATATTCATATTTCCTAAATCATATGATGTAAGAAACTTTAATCCATTTTTGCTTTTATCTTGATATGCGTATATTGGTTGATAGAATTCGGTAAAAAGTCCTGTGTTAAATAGTGCATATTCATTATTAATAATTACGTTCTTTTCAGAAGATAATTTTTTATATGTGTGAACCATATAATTTGTAAGAATTTTATTATTAGGGTATGTATCATTAGACCAATTTTCTTTATCTGCTATTTTAATTAGATCTTCTATATAATCATTCCAGTTTACATTGAAATACGCCATATATTCTGCTCCTTCTGTATTTTTAAATGCTTCTGTAAGTATATCATATTTTCTTGATTCATGGAACGGGAAAATATCTGTATCATCTGGCTTGTACAATTTAAATGGATATAATTCATATTCTTGTGATTCAAGTGGTATATATTCTCCTTGTAATTTCGTACATGCTTTTATATAAGCTTCTTGTGGTGTATCAGCATAAACAAAATAAATGTAATCATATGGTTCATAACAATATGCTGCTGTTGTTGGTATTAAATATGTATTCATTTGTAAACCCTCCTTAGAAATGTGTTTTATACAATTTTATATTCTCTTTTTTAAATTTGTTTTAAGATAAAATTCTTTACATGGGATATAAGGCGAAAAATTAATGATTTTGAGTCTATTTTGGATTTTTATGTATTAAGTGGTTAGTTGTTAGGGTAGAGAGTAAAAATTGAAATTTGAGCTGTGACAGTGGATTTTTGTATAGGTGCAAGAATTAATAATATTATTTATAGTAAATGTATGTGAATGTATATAGATAGTTAATGTAATTTTGGTGATGTAAAAAATTGACCTTGTATTTTGAGCATTTAGGTAGGTAAAAATGATTTTATGTGTTATTGGTAGGGTAAAATAAAAATACTGTATATAGGCATGATAGAGGGCTTAGATGAGAGATGGGATTTTTGGTATTGTTATAGTAGGATTTTTTTTGATGAATTGATTGAATTTGGGATTCTGGTGTGGTTTTATATATTCATCTCTGTGTGAAATGGTTATGATATTTTTTTTGAAAATAAAAAAGACAACCACATTAAGTTGTCTTTTTATAGATAAAGTTATTTATGTTGATTTTTAATAGAGTCATAATTTTCTATTACACGTCTTAGTTTTGTTACAAAATATGAGATATCCGCAAAATAATTAGGATATGCCAATTTTAATGTTTCAAATGAAGATGCTGATACTAATACAACATTAATATTTGAACCTTGTTCAATTTTTCCATATAATTTTGTCGCCGTTTCGAGATTTGAAGACTTAAATGGTTTTACAGTAACAGTCATTTTGTCATAATTGAGTAATATTATATAATATAAATTTTTATCTTTCTGGTTATATTTATTACTCGCATGATTAATAAACACATTTAATCCACTAAGAGTAGATATTATATTATTTTTCTTATCAAGATACTTAATTTCTGATATTAATTCATCAGCCCATTTAGATGTATTGGGACATATAGGCATTTTCTCTTCTATGGCAAACAAAGAGGATACAAGTGTAAAGAATCTTAATATGTCATAATCTCCCTGACTGGATTTAAGATTGCTTTTTGTATATATCCCCATCATTTCAACAGCAGTTGCCCACATATGTTGTAATTTTGTACGAAATTGAATTTCTATGAACATATTTTTATTGTAAGTGTCTTTAGATTCACTGTGAAATTGATATACCATATGATAAGATCTATAACCTGATTCTTTAGGATTGGCAATATAATCATATTCACGTTTAAGTATATGTCTTATTCGAGAAAATTTATATCTATCTACTGCATTATAAACTTGTTCTATAGTGTCAACAATTACTCGACATCCACCTAAATCTTGCATTTTATATAATTGCATCTCAGGAAATCTTTGAATTTTACCAGTTATGGATTCAAGTCGTTTTAATCTTTGAACAACAATGGCATTTGGATTCTTTTGACGAAGATTACTACAAATGACTTGTAATGGATAAGCGTGTGCAGCTCTCCAATTATTTAATATTACCAAAGCTTCTTCTCTTTCTTTAGGAGTAGAAAATGGATCGGCTATGATTTTACCTGCTTTGTTAATCTCAGATTTGGTATATTTAGGTACTTCCCATTTATTTTTATCTTTCATAGAAATTTCCTCTTTAATTTGCTTAATCAATAAATCTATATTGTCAATATCAATTGTATCATTAATTAAAAGAGAATTCATTATATTTATTGGATTTATAGTTTTTTGCATTATTATGCTCCTTTTGGATTGTATTTTTGTGAATTTACTTATATTTATTCCCCTATTTTTGAATTATTGAACACTAATTATTGAACAGGAGTAATATAAATATTTATATGGGGTGTAAGAGATGTATAAGAAATGATATTTAGAATATTGAAAAATTATATGAGATAAAAATGGATTCGGTAATTGAATATTATATAAGGTGAAATTGTTATGTTTTTATAGGATGATTTTTAAATATGGGATATGTAGATTTGAGATAAAAATTAATGATTATACATTTGGTTCGAGAAATATAAGAAAAATAAAGGCTTTTTAAAGAATTATTTATGAAAATGTAGTAATTTTGAGTATATGATTATGGGTAAATATAAGAAAAAATAAATGTGTTTTCGAACTTAACTTCGAACTGAATTTTGGAAATTTCGTGTGAGTGGAACAGATAGGTGCGTTTACGCACCCTGGGCTGGCTGCTATGATGTAAACATGCCCCCCTAGTAAATATATAATAATATTGTACTATTATTGTATGTTTTGACGGTATTTGTATATTTTACCGTGGTATCAAATCGCCTGATATAGTCAGGCGAGGCGATGCCGTGAGCTGATGCCGACAGCTTTTAATATAATAATATAGTTCGAGATATGTCCGTGATACAAAGACAAAATTAAAAATCTGTACGCCACACAAAGACACAAGCTGCATTTAATCTGTCTGTCGCACACAAACAAAATAATAAAAATGTCTGCATCTATTACTCCCAACACAACGATATACAAGCATCAAGCACCAGTTTTTGACTTTACAATAATAAATACAACTCCGTTTGTCTTTTCTGCCATCTGATCCACATTATAAATATTATAACTAACTCTATTATTATATTTTAAATGCTTATCAATCTGGTATGCTTTAATATTTCTATTTATTTATATATTTCTAACTGCCTTTTTATCTGTCTTTTTATGTCTGCTCATTATTCAAATACCTTTAATTTTTACTATTTATATCATTATCAATTAATGCAAGCAAATATTCATTCATTGATTTATAACCTTTATTTTTGTAATGCTTTTCAATTATTTCTTTTTTGTCTTTCGTAACCTTGCAAGCAATAGTGATAATACCTTTTCTTTTATCATATTCAACACTAGCCTTGATCTGACTTGCTTTTGTTTTATTTTCCATATATAAATCAATCCTTTTTAACTATATCAATCCGCATTTCACAATTTAATATATCTAAAATTTTCTTCATATCAGCAAAACTAAAATTCTTTTTATTTAATAAACTTTGATATGTTTGTGGTAACATTCCCAGTTTATCACATAATTCTTTTGCAGTTATATTATTATCTGTTAAAGTTTTCTTTATTTCTTTTTTAATTTGTTCATTATCGTTATATATAAACATTCAAAATATACCTTCTTTCTTATTTATACAATATATAAAATATCACTTTTAAAATAATAAGTCAAATTACAATATCTATAATACAATATACCTTATAAATAAGTAAAAACAAATGAAAAATAATAAAAAATACCTTATTTTCACTTGACATATAAGGTAAAATACCTTATAATATAACCATAATAAAGGTAAGATATAAGGAGGTATAAGCCATGGGCGAGTATATTTCAGTTATTGTTGACGAATGCGGTTCTATCCGTGCATATTGTTCTGATTATTCAGACGATGATATTATAAATATTTTATATCAGCATCCCGAATGGTCGCAAAGATGTATTTCAATTTAAGAGAATAACACTATAAGCGGTGACGGTTTAGCCGTGGGGGATTCAGTTCTCCGCTTGCTTTTCGAGGTATTTATATCTCATGTATGATCTTTGATAATTACATATATTACACAATACGTTGATTAGTTTCGTTATCAATCAGGGCGATATCAAGCCTACAATTTAAAGCGTGTGCAATTTCAATTAATTCTTTTTCATTAAAATTATCCCGTTTAAATTTATTAGTCATATTATTTCCCGTTGTTCCTAACTTTTCGGCAAGTTCTTTAATATTGATTTTTCTTTTTAACATTACAATTTTAATATTTTCAGTCATTTATAAAACCCCTTTTCTATTTGATTTGAATTTGATTATACATTGTAAGTTATGAAAAGTCAAATATATAAAAGAAATCACACAAAATAATGTGATTTTATATTGACAAATCACACGAAATAGTGTAATATATTATTAAAGATAAGGATATCAAACGATTTTAATTTTATTAAAGGAGGTTGTCATTATGACAAGATACACATTAAGACAGCTTAAAGAAATGGTTAGATCAGGAATTGCAACAGATCTTACAAAGGCATCTAATAAGGAATACAAAGAGTTAATAGCAAATGGCGGTTATACTCAAGTCGGTTTTGCATCTGGTATATATGGATGTAATGGCAAGCTGCTCAAGGGTTTAAAGGATGGCAAGTTATACGCCATTACCGCCAGATCATCAGCAATATTTATTTTTTAATTTTAAATATTAAAAGCCTTGCACCGTGTGGCATCTGCTACGGCGTACGCATCAAAGCAATGCAAGGCACTACACAATATTTTATTTTATTGTGCATCTGGTGAGGGCTACCGCTTGCGGTAATAAGTGAATATACCCAGATAGTGAGGCGGTTTGAATGTATGAGAACTCACGAAAAAAAGACTTGGAAATATTCAAAGCATGTGAACGCTAAAAAATCACTGACAGCTCAAGATCTCAACGCTGTATAAACATTGTGAGACATTAGAGGGTGATTGTTGATTAAGCTAACACCCTAATAAAAACAGATTAGCTTGATACGTCCGTAGCCATGTGAACGGAGGACAAGAAACAGACTGGAGGGAGTAAACAATAATACTTCCTGATGGGATGCATAAAGGCATCACGAAACAAACAAGCACGAATGGCGGAGCGTGAGAATGTGAGAGGATAACACAATAAAACCTCAACCGCTTTTATATGGTTATGATGATATAACCGAATTAATTAAAACGGCTTAACTGTTCTTTACAACTGAAAGAAATCTATAAGGCGATAATAAGACGATACTCCCCAGATAACAAGCATGTAGTGATGCAAGGGACTTCTAGAAATACGCATCCAGTGAATAAAGCGTTATAACGATGTAGTTAAAATAGCCTTATAAGAGAAAAGCCCTGAAAAGGACAAGAAAGATATATTGAGTTGATATATTTCGATATGAGGAAGCACAAAGGGCTATATAAATACATATTTACATATTAATAAAGAAGAAATACAAATACATATATAAACATAGATATAAAAGCAATATTTTTTATTGCTTATAAGATGCAAGCAAAAATAACACATGATAAGTATATTACAAAAGGATTTATAAATCAGTCGGGCAAAAGTGGAAATCCCAGGCGGTGGCAAGTAGTAGATTGATTATAAATAAATATGTTTTCCCTGTCTTATCGCCGTTATACAAGCAAGTTGTAAAGACTGAATGATTAAATAACCATCAGCAAAAATAAACAACTTGCTTTTTTGTTTGCATAAATAAGCAATAAAAAAGAATAAAGGAGGTTATTCCACAATGATATATAACTTATTAAATATAAAAACAAAAAAGATTGTAGCCTATACAATAATATCTGGAAATGATAGCGATATTTTGACAAATAAAGAAATACTTGACAGCCGTTTAGAATGTGGAATTGATGAAGGATATATTTCAGATAATTACTATAAATGGATAAAAGGCAAAGAAAAAAAGGGATTTTATTATAAGGAGGACAAAACAATGAATAATACAATAGCTTGTTACGATTTTAGAATTATCAGATGTCAGGACGGATCAGAAATCATTGATGAAAAACTCAAAACTCCGCTTGATTCTATTGATGGAGTTTTGGCTGCCGAGTATCAGAAAGTCCAAGATGCACTTGATATTATACATAAGAAGGAAAAGAAGAGACAGAAAGAAGCATCAGCAAGACAGAAGAAAGAACGCAACATATTATTTAAAATTGCTTGTTTATGCGGATTAATTACAGCTTAAAACAATACATATAACGGAGGTAAAAACATTATGAAAAAGGAAAAATTCAAGTTATCAGGTGAATATTTTTGTGGAAATAAAGCGAGTGATTATGCTATCAAGAACGGATTCCTTGATTATGCCACACTTGCAAAGAGTTTTGATGCAGTATCTTCAGATATTATATTTAAAACAGATGGAGTTATAGGTTACTGGGAACAAGAAAACGGATTTATTGATAATTCAGAAGAAATTGAAGCCATAGAAGATAATATATCAGAACTTGAAAGCAGCCTTGACGATATAGAGGAAGATTCAACAGAATATACAATCATTCAGGAAAAAATCACGGACTTAGAAGAACAGAAAGAAGAGCTTGAAAATGAAGTTGAACCTGAAATTTTTCAATATTTTATAATCTCTGAAAACGGTGCTGAAATCTTAAAAGATTATACAGACGAAACTGTTTTCTATAATGAAGAGTTAGATATGTATGTTTGGGGTGTAACTCATTGCGGCACAAGTTGGGATTATGTTCTTACAGATATACCGCTTAATTGTGGATATAATGAGTGATTAATAATACATGATAGTAGTAGAAGGGATGCAGTTTTAAGCATCCCTTTATTATATGGAGGCGATAACTATATTTAAAGGATATTACACAGCAACTTGTTATTATGGACTTGTAGAAGGCTATTATTATATGCAATTTGAGACAGAAGCAGCCTATAGAGAATATATGGAGGGATAGAAGCATGACGAAAGAAGTCGGATGCTACAATATTACTTTTTGCGGTTTATCTTATGATAATAACATACCTTATGACATAGTTATTATTGAAAAATTTAATAATAATACTTACATAGAAGGAAGTAAAAAAGTGCTTTATTTTAAACATGAAAGAGGTTGTATTGTGCCAGCTTTTAACACTGAAAAAGAGGTTGAAAAGTATTTACAATATAGGAATCATGAAAAACTCAAAATAAAGAAAAGTGTAACTATTGAAATAGTATAGGAAAGAAGGGAAAAATATGAGTAAAGAATATTACATAATTATACGAAAATATTACGGATTTCCCAATTATTACGATACAGATTTATCAAAAAAGGAAGATTGTTTCTCTTTTGATACAGAACATGAAGCAAAACAATGTTTACAAGATATATTTAATAATGGTAAATGGATGGAAGATAAAAAGCATGGAAAAATAAGACACTATATAGAGAAAAGAATAGAATTATTATAGAAAGAGTGGTTGATTATATGAAAACAAAGATATTTAAACAAGATAGTTATAAGTATTTATCTGTAAATGATAATATCGTTTGTGCATTTAATGAAACTAAAAACCAGTTTATCAGATGTACTACTGTAAATATTACAGAAAAGGTTATTGATGCAATAAACGATTTTAGAAATATCTACAACTTGGAAAAAATAACATTAAAAATGTTTATGGAAGAGTTTATATAATGGAGGTTGTAATATATGAAATTACATAAAATTCCTGGAATAGATAAAAACATTTGCGCATGTGAACAGAAAGTCGCTTATAATTACGCTTTTATGTGGCGGGATAGTTTAGAAAAAATATATAAATCAGATACTTCAGAAGCTGTAAAAAGTGAAGCTTATCAGGATATTATAAATTATGTTATATCATCACTCAAAGAACATGAAACGGATAAAAAATATAATATAGATACAATTATCCATTGTTTCAGAAATGGAATAAAAAACTATATGGAAGGCTTTTCTGTATTGTGGAATTATGAAGATATAGGAAAGACATTTCCATGCTTATATGAAAATAATTAATCAGGGAGGACAATTTAATGATGAATATTAGATTAACAATGGAAGAATTAAAAACACTTATTAATAAGATAGAAAAGGCAGTACCTAAAAAGCCATCACTTAGTATATTAGAGTGTATCAGGTTAAAGGCAGCTAATAATAAATTAATAGCAACTGCGACAGATTGTGACATTGAGTTAAATATCATTCAGAAAACAGAAGTATTAACAGAAGGAACTTGTTATATTAACTTGACGGACATTAAAAAGATACTGAAACTTAAAGCGGATTATTTAACAATTAAGCATCAGGAGGACGATGGAAAAATCTATATTTCTACCGGCAAGAAAGTTATAACATTAATGGCTGTTGATTGTGAAGTATTTCCTGAAATTGATTATAAGTCATCAGCCATGACGGATTTTTTGACAATCCAGGCAGATCAGTTAGTGGATATTTTAAAGAGACTTTCTTATTATGTAGAGAATGCGACATTATACAGTCACAATGTTATGCTAAATAGTTTTAATTTTGATAGAATACATAATAGAATAACTGGATTAGATGGAAAAAGAATTGCTATTAGAAATAATATAGAAGGCTTTAATCCAAACAATAATAACGATGAAGTCAATATACAGAAGGACTTCTATATTAAGTTGGAAAGAGTATTAAAGGCAGAAGGGAACAATTATATTAGCATAATGACAACCGAGGACAATAATTATGTTGTTATTTCTGGAAAATCTTTCATCATGGCTATTCAGCGTGTATCAGGTCAGTATTTTAAAATTGATAGTATGTTATCAAGAGGTAAATATTCATTCACGATTAATAACATTAAGGAATTAAAAGAGGCAGCAGATTATGATATTAAGCTCAATGGAAGTGAAGATAAAAAGCCGTTGATTCTATCTAACATAGAAGGAATTGTATCTTGTACAATGTCTTGTAAGAACGGCGACAGCTACGATATATTAAATGTTACGGATAATGAACTGCCAGAAGGTTACTCAATGGGATTTAATCCGCAATTCTTATCAGATCTATGTATTACATGTACAGAAGATAACTTGCATTGTGAAGTAATTAATAATAAGTCGCTTTTATATGTATATGAGCAAGATTATACCTTCTTAATATTGCCAGTTAATATTATCGCCACACCAGAGGAAATTATAATAGCAATAAAGAAATTAGCTGATGCAGTTTGATGGTAATTAATATAAGGAAGTCTATATTATAGGCTTCCTTTTGTATTGGAGGAAATGATGCAGAGGGAAAAAATAAATCGTACAGAAGAACAGATTGAGGATATAAAGAAATTCATTATATCTCACGGTTTTAAAAATATGTCGGATTTTTCAAAGGCTGTAGAAATGGAAAGACAGAATATGTCAGCAAGAATCCGTGGAAAATGTAATCCTGATATTATTTTACTTTTGAAATGGGCAGTTATATTAAGATGTGACATTGTGGAACTAATAGAGTTATTTTATCCAGAAGAGTATCAAAGATATAAGAAAGGATTATATGAATAAATCAGTAAAATATCCGTGTATTAATTGTATTTATTTTTATGCATGTGGAAATACAAACAGAATAGAACCATGTCAAGGAAGAATGACAAAATCAGAGAAGAAAAAGGAAGTGAAGGAAAATGAAACTTACACAAAAACAAACAGAATTAATTGAACTGTATAAGCAGCTTGAAAGAGAATACGGGAAAGGAAATGTATTTTTCAGATATATAAATGACTATCACAGAATTAAGTTTGTTATCCATGACACTATTGGAAGTGATGTGTTTACTATTCTTTTTCAGTATAAAATCAGTGGAAAGGTAATTAATGCTTTAGAGGATAAGGGTTTAATGATTGGAAGAGATAATTTCCACAAAGAAGCTGATCCTAACTCATGGAGAAGCCAACCTAAAGAATGGCGATATGTCGGTTATCAAATTAGAACAGAATTATTATAGAAGGAGTGATTTAAATTGACAGAATATTTAAGTGAAGTAATAAATCCTGATAAGCCAGGAAGTTTTATGAAAGATACAAAGGAAAAATTTTACATGATTTAGAGCATTATACACTCGATCCAGTATTTGAAGATTATGGGAATTTTGTATATAAGCCTACTTGGGTGAATAAGGAAGCGGAGGCAAGATACAGTAAAGGTTGTACAGCTATTTGTGGAAATTTTGAGACATATTCACATGCATTTAGAGTTTATACAGATGATGAAGAACTGATAAAGGAACTTACAGAGGCTATTAGGAAGAATCAGGCAACAGAGGAATATAAAGCAGCTAAAAAGCGATTAGAGAAACGCAGACAGAAGGAACATGAAGAACTTATGGCACGGCTGGAAAGAAATAAGAGAAGATAAGGAGTGATGTAAGTGGAAAGATTAAAAGGATACATTGAAAAGTGGTTAGATGGACAAAAGGTAAGAAGTATTCAAGTATCGTTGTTTGATATAAGAGAATGTGTTAGAATATAACGCAATGGTGCGGAATGAAAAACCTGAGTTTATCAATGGTAAAGTAAAAGAAATACTTGATAAATGCAAAATAGAAACAGTTGTAGAGGGGATTGGATGGAGGATTGCATAATGAAAGATTGTAATAGCTGTAAACATTTTTGGTATGATAATTTAACAGGCACTTCTGAATGTGGTCAGTATGACAATATGACAGAGGATGAAACTGATAAGTATTATACAAACGGAGAAGATAATTGTCCGTTCTATAAGGAAAATGTAAATTAAGCAATGAATATAACTTAATAGAGAGAATAAAAAAGCAGATAGCAGAGAATGTTATCTGCTTTTTTAATTCCAAAGGGAAGAACTGTTTATAATGAATAGGAGACAATAATTATGGAAGAAAAAGATATTAGAATTTGTCCAGTATGTAATAAGGAAGTAGAAAGAAATGATATGAATTTCACAAGAGATTGTCATGGAATCACTTTTAGATTAGTGTGTAATGATTGTTGGGAAAAATTAATGGAAAAGGGATATGACGGTCAATATTATAGTGAAGCTGATGAATGTATTGATGAAGATTATTAAGAGGTAATGCAAATGTATAGAAGTGCAATAGTAAACGAACTTGGACATGTAATGTTTTGGTGTGATGAATTACAAGGAGACGAACAGATTGAGTGTATATTAAATGGACATCCTGAATGGTCTGTTAAATGCGTAGAAATTTAAAGGAATATTATTGGAGGTGTAAGAAATAGCAATTTCAAAGGAGTTGGTTCGATGAAAATTAGAGTAATTGATTGTGATGCGATCGTAGGTTTTGTTGATTACGGAACTATTGATAGTGAAAAGAATGGTGGCTGGTCAACAAAAATGCGGTGTAGAAAATGTGGTGCAGCATGGCTTGCTGAAAATCATGCAAGTGGAATTGATAGTTGTCCTAAATGCGGAGCAACAGGTAAAAAATATGTTATCCCAGTAGAATAGAAAGGATGGTTGGTCTTATGAGATTACATCTATTTTGGCTTGATAAGAATTGGAAGAAACGTGGTGATTGTGCCAATAATTATAATCTAATTGTTGATATGGAAAATAAAACATATAAGGTATATACGAATGCTTTTTATGGATATTATCATCCAGAAGATATTGAGGTTAAAAAGAAATCAGATATTGAAGATTACATAGAGTATTTAAAGAGAAATGGATTTACAGAAATGGAGTGATTTATATGTTAAAAGCAATAAATATTAAATGGGACACAGATGGAGACAAGAATGTATTCAATGAGCTTCCAACGGAAATGATTATTCCAAATGAATTGGAAGAACTGTACAAGAAAGATAGAGAATATGCACTTGAAGAAATTTCAGATTGGTTATCAGATGAGACAGGATTTTGTCACGCTGGATTTGAAGTTGAAAAGGTGATTACAAAAGAATCTGTTGAGAATGAGTTATACGATTTTTTCAATGACAAAATGGAAACTGGTGATGCGCCTGAGATTGAAAGAGTTGGTCGTTATCCTGATATGTATGTCACAGGAGATAATGGAATTGTTATTGATTGTGTAGGTGGAAAGCAGATTAGATTGATTATTCAGGTAGATTAAGGAGTGATAATTATGAAAACAGTAGAATTATTATTAAATGATTATATTGGAGATAACTATAATCCGTCAAGACAAACAAAGTTTACAATAACAGAGGAATGTCTTACTGATTATTTAAAGGAAACTGAAGATGATAGAAATGTGAAAATGTTTCTTGACACCTATGATAGTGATGAATCATCTGTTATCTATGATTATGCTACAAACGATGGAAGAATTTTATCAGAAGAGATTACTTATTGTGATGACTTTGTTGATAGATACGAAGATTTTATACGCAGAACGCAGATGTTTAATCCTGATATGTCAGCAGAAGAGATTTCAAGTAAAGAAGATTATTATTGGACAGTGTATAAAGCACAGTAAACAAGAGTTTCATTGAAAGAATGGAGGAAATGATATGACCTATTTAGAATTAGCAAGAAAAATAAAGAGTGCATATAAGGAATTAAAGCAAGATGAAGTATATAAATTTTTCAATGTCATATGGAATAATGACCTTGGAGAGTCAGAAATTACAGTTGAAAATGATGCTGGATTTAGAGCAATTATTATTGGTAATACAAGTAGTGTAAAAAAATCAAGAGGTTACATGTATTTGTTTTATACCAATGATGACACAGGATCATTTCCGACTATTAAAGAAATAGAACACAGATTAAAAGTAGTTGCAAATCAAGAAATTTTAACAGATAAAAATGCGGATTATTTTGATTGGAAACAGTATGGTTCTTTAGAAGAACAGAGAAAATATTTTTCAGAAATAATTTTAAATACAATGAAACGATGATTTACTAATAAAGTGAGGTAAAAAATATGAAAGCAAGTAAGGTAAATGCAATAAATAAAATTGCAATTAAGGGTGATAGAAACGAACCAATTATAGCAGCTATTCAAAATATTGAGATAAATCATCCTGAATTATATAAAGAATTATCAAAGGTTATTGATGTAGAATTATGGGATGGATATTCTCTTATGATACATGAAGAAATCGAATAACCAATGAAACGGAAATTTCAAGATTGAATCGGAGGTTAATAATATGATAAATATATTTGGAACAGACTTTATTGAAGTAAAAAACGAGAGTGTTTCCATTAATATCATTACATTGGAAACAGGACAGAAACTTTATTCTGTTAGTGGTGGAATTAAAAATGGGACAAGATTAAAAACTAAAGAATTTAAAACTCCTAATGAATGTATTGATGAATTAAGAGAAAGAGTTGCGTATTCTTTATTAGAATTATAAAACCAGATGAAAAGCACATTTCGGAGAGTAAATTATATGAAAATTAGATTTAAAGACTTATTATTTAATAATGAAGAAATTGAATTAGATGTGAAAGATATAATAATAATGACAGGCGATCAGGATGAAACAATATTGATTGAGAATGTCGATGGAGTATTTTATAAGGCAATTGTCATTGAATTTGTTTAAGGAAAGGTGGTAAAATTTATGGATAGGAAAGAATATTTATTAAGACAGGTACTAAAATTATTTAAGCAACAGAAAGAAAGTCGTTATGTTTTAAATATTGAAGAGATGACTGTTATGTATGATGGAGCTGAATGCGATGGAAGTTGTCTTTGTGATGATATTATGGATGAGTTAGGAATTGACAGCTTAGAAGATATTGAGGATGAGAAATTATAATAATTGAATAATTTAGAGAACATATAAGAGATTGAAAATATTCAATCTCTTATTTTTTATGGAAAGGAATGGTGAAAATTATGTTTGATTACAAAGAATTTAAAAAGGAAATGTCTAAAAGAGGACATGAAGTACATAAGAATGGAAAGTATCTTACAATTATTCCTAATAATAATTACGAGGGATACAGCAAGGGGTTTCTGTTTGCAACCGATGTAATAAAGGGATTTGAGGATGTATTAAAATTCATTACTATGAATCACTACAATACTTGGATATATAGTGCAAAATTTAAAATCATATGATAGAATTATAATAGTAACAATGAGACGTGAATTTATATTATAATTTTAAGGAGGATTTAAAGAATGGGTGTTATTTTTGTGTTATTTGGTATTTGTTATATTATTTTTATGATTATCAAGGAGGAAACTGTTAAGCCAGTATCGAAGGATTTTGATTGGAGGGCAGCGATGATTGATCAGTCAAAAAATAATTTATCACCCAGAGAATATAATCGAAGAATTGATGCTGGATATTATGACAGAAAAGATAAGAAAAATTAAATAGTAACAAAGAGTTAAGCTGTTGAGTAGAAATATTCAACGGCTTATTTTATTTAGGATAGGAGAATATTAAATATGAATAATTATAAGGTAATTGGAAGATTCTACAGCAATGGAGTAAGAATGATAACAGTATTAATGAATAAGGCAGCTTGTACTATGTCCGAAAGAGAATTTAATAGAATTGTAAGTATTAAGTAAATCATTGGATAGGTTCTCTTATGGTGCAAATAATGCAGATATATAAAAACATAGGAAAGATTGGAGAAAATAAAATGAAATATGATGATTTCACGAGCGGAGAATATGTGAAAAAAGAAGATGTAATGACATATTTAAGAGTGTTTGATTGGACTATGCCAAGAGAAGAGTTAATTGAGAAATTTAAAGGCATTTCATCTATTACTCTTAACGACCAGGACATAAACAAAGTAAAAATAAATAAAGTGTTAAATGGTGAATGGAACAATGATTAATTAGAAATGGATAATTCATAAGGAAAGGTAAAATAATGAGTTTTCAGGAATTTGAACGTAAATACTCTTATCTTTTATCTTGGGAAGATGCAGAGAAAAAGGTAGGACGCAGGTTAGATTGGAATAACAATTTTGATTGTTGTTTATATCATGATTTGTTAGTAGAAGCTGTAAATGCAAAGTAAAATGCGTGTTTCATTAGATTGGAAAGGAAGGTAAGAATAATGAAATTGGTACAAGAAATTAAAAGGAATGAGTTATTAGGAAGTAGTTGGGGAATCTACGAATTAAACACCAACGAGAAAAAGAAATACGGAAATAATTACGCATTGTCTCAGGGTGTGTTTTCTGAATATGCAATAAAAGAATTTGGTGCAGATGATCTGTTATCTAATCTCAAAGACTTTGCTTATGAAGGCTTTTTTGAAACACAAAAAGAAGCATATATGCAGGTAAAGTTAGTGGAAATGAAGAGTAAGATCGAAAGAATGGAACTTACCATGAAGGACGTATTGAAATTACAAACACCAGAATGGTAACAAAAATGTATATTTTATTAGAGTTGGAGAAATAGAAAATGAATAGAATTGATGAAATTATTTATAAAGAGACACAGAAGGCAGCTTATGAAGAACAGTGCGAACAGGGATTTGTTCATCAGGAACAGCCAAACGAAGATTATTTTGAAGGCTTAAATGATTATTTGGATGGAACAATGAGTATTTGAAATTCGCATTTCTTTAAAAGATTGGAGGAAATATATGTTTGAATATAATGGATATCATTTTGAGTCAGTAAGAAAACTAAAAGAATCAGAAAAGAAGGATATATGCACATTCTCTAAACATATCAGAAGCGATAGAGAACTTGGGATATGTGATTATGATGTTGATTGGAAAAAACATGATTATAGTTGGAAAGATTTTTATTCAGCAAGTAATGACAGTCAATTAGACATATTCTTATGCAAAGAAAATGGAAAATTATATGTTCCTTGTGAACATGAATTATTTCAGTTTGAAGAAAAAGAACATAAACTACCTACTGCAAAAAAAATAAAGCGTTGAAACTAAGATTTCATTGGAAAATTCAATCAATATATTGTGATTGAATAATGCACTAACTACAATATATAGTACATAAAGAGATAGCTGTTGGTACGAAATGTACTAGCAGCTATTTTATTTGAAAAAATATCAAAAAGCTAATTGACAAACTAACAAATAGATGATAATATAACTAATATAAGGAGGTAAAGCAAATGAAAAAAACTTTTGCTACTCCTATTGATGAAAAATTGCAGAATGAATTTAAAGCCAAATGTAAACAGGAAGGATATAAAATGAATGAAGTAGTAGAAATCCTTATGAATGGTTATATTAATGGTCAAATTCAAATTGAGAAAGAAATTTCTTATAAGATTCATCAATCAGGAAAATAAAATAGTGTAGGTTCTCCACCGACCAAAGCAAAAACCTACACCATCAGCACTTGAACCGAAGTCCTAGTCATTACATATTATATCGTATTTTCTGGACTTATTCAAGTCACATTTTCCAAACAAAAATTGCGTACCTTGAAAACTGAATAGCAGATTGGCTATCTGTAAAAGCTGTCGTGATGGAGTTGGAATACTCTCGATAGTCTGCGAGCAAATAGAGAATAAAACTATAGAAGGCTATCAACAAATTTATTTAAGAAAGGAAGATACGATATGCAATTAACAAAAGAGCAGAACGAAACAGTAAATCCATTACTTGATAATAGACAACTTAGGGACAAGTGTGTCGGAAGATATGAAGTATTGGAACAGGTAAAAACATTGTTACTTTTACCAGATAATGAAACGGCAACAGTAAAACAAATTGCTGAATATTATTCATCAATCAGGACAGATGAAGAGAAAGCATTGGGTAAGAAAGATATTATTATTTCAGAAGATGCTATTCAAAAAATTTATCAAAGAAATAAAGAAGAGTTTTCCAATGATGGTGTAATGGTTAAAAAGTCTAAGGATTTTTTGAATTGGACAAAGTGTCCAAGTCAAAGAGGAAGTATTACGATGCAATTTGATAATGGAAAGATACTAACAATATCAAATGCAGGAATCAAAGTATTTCCTAAAAGAGCAATTCTTAGAATTGGAATGCTTTTAACTGGATCAGAGGTTAGTTCTGAAATCCGTTCACAGCTTCTTAATATAGAAGAAAAGACTTCAACGGAAATCAAAACAGAAGATATTGAAGAAGAGCAGAAGTTAATGCTTAGTGTCGGAATGGCTGTAGCAAGTGGAGATGCAAATGCGGTTGCTATAGCATCAGCAAATCTTGTAGCATTCAAGAATAGGCATATTGAAAAGTTACAGAATGATAATAAAGCATTAGCAGGTGAAATTCTTTCATGGTCTGATAGAAAGAAGTTAAATGCAGGTGTTAGACAGTTAGCTGCTGTGACAGGTATTCCATTTGGAAATGTTTGGAATGAACTTTATAAGAACCTTCAGTATAAATATGGAATCTGTTTAAAACAGAGAGGTGGAAAACCATTTATTCAGTGGGTAGACGAAAGCGAATGGGAAAATGTTATTAAGACATTTTGTGCAATGTGTGAAGCATACGACCAGTCACCAACAGAAATGTTTCAGCAGACTACACCAAAAATTAGAACCAAAGGAATCAGAGAATTAGAAAAGCTAAGAGCAAAGAGAATATCAAAGTAATTACATAATATTCCACGCTGTATATGTGATGGAAACTGTCTTATACTTTCCAGTTTAAAGAAAGTAGTTTTTATTAAGATTGGAGTGATGAATATGGCATATATCATATGCAATAATGATAATTACATAAATAGAGATAAGAAAAATCATTTCAATATAGTATCTTCGATGGATAAAGCTACAAAATGGAATGATATAACGAAGGCAAATAATGTTTGTAAAAATAATATAAAGAAATTAGTACAGACATATGGATTGGAAGTAAAGTATGTATCTCAAGAGAACAAGGTCTTAAATCCAGTTGCGAAGCCTATTGAATTAGGATATGATATTCTTGATAAGATCAAAGAGATTTCTACATTCACAAAGGAAATCGAAGATAGAAGATTGTATCTAATGGAAATGGTACATAATATAGACTTGGAAATTGTTGATATTGAACATGCTGCTGAGTTTTATACATTAAATGCTTCTCAGGGATATAAACTATATAAAATGTTGCATGATACACGAATTCAGAGAAGATCATATAAAGACGAACTTGAAAAGATTAACTTGTCATTGGGAACTTCTATAAGAAGTGCAAATATGGAAAATCTCGAAAAGAGCATTGTAGGAATGGAACACAGAAAATATGAACCGAGAGTAAATAAGGAATTATTTGGAGTGTAAAAAGCCAAGTAAACCAAGTTTTCTTGTGGAAAGGAAAATAAAATATGAAAATAACATTAGAAATGGTAACAGAATTTAACAATGAACTTGCATTAAAAGGTTGTCCTTTTAGATACGAATATGATGAATATGGTACAAGCGGAAATTCGCAAATAAAGATTACGCTTCCAAGTATGAACAGTGTTGATAGTTTTACAATTAATCCAACAAGAGATTTCTTTGATTGGATGGAATTATGGTTCAAGAACAAAGGAGTTGAATTAAGCTGCAATGCAAACGGAAGTATTTTATGGAGCAAATCTGGTTGGAATAAGTAAAGAAATCTAAGTTTCAAGTTAAGAAGGGAGAATAATCATTATGCATGTGAATATATTTGAAACAAAATCGGATGAAGAATTATCTGTATTATACGGACAATTTCTTGAAGCAGAAAAAATATCTGGTTTTCCAGATGATAACGAATTGGGGAAAATTAAAAAAGAATATGAAAAAGATTTCGGAGCAAATACTGTATTAATGCTTCAAATTGAATTGACTCATACAATAGCAAATAGATGGTTCATAGAACATAGAGGCAAAGAAATTTAACTTTCAAGTTTTGGGAGGTAGTATAGTATGTACGATATTGATGATATAAAGATGATTATAGATGAGGCAGTAAATATGGAACTACTAGATAAAAATTCAAATGAGCAAACGGCTATATTGGAATTAAAAACTAGATTATATGATGCATTTGGAATTGAAGATTAAAGGTGAAAGATAATGCGTAAATTAATACAAAAATTAAATTGGAATATGCCATTTATAAAAAATCAGTGTATGTTTGTATATGCTGAAGCTGATTTAGATTCTAATCAAAAAATGCAAGAACCACTACAAAAACTATATCAGTATGAGAATCAACCAGATATGAGAGAAAAGATAAGAGAATATATTGGTGAGCTTGATATGGAAATTAATAGGTGTGAAAATGAATTGCAAAAATATTACAAGAGTAATGGAGATATAGGTGTTATAAGTATGCAAAATAGAATTCAAGTTTTAATTGAAGTAAAGAATGATTTATTGGGAAGATTGGAAGAGGTGATATAAATGGTAAGATATATGGAATGTTCTACATGTGGCAAGTCATTACTTGAAAATTCAATTATTGTTGTAAGAACTGGGTTTACAGATAAATATTGCTCATATGGTTGTGCAGCAATTGGTAGTGGATTTTTTGAAAATATAAAATTAACTGATGAAATTGTCCAAGAACACAAATCTTGTGATGGAAAAGATTGGCTAATAGGAGATTGAGGTGATATAAATGTATGAAGAAGAAATAAATGCGGCATTGATCTCCATACAACAATTTAAAATTGCATATAGTAATGAAAATGGAGTTATAACTGTTGGTGATATTAAAGATTTAATGGCTAATATAGATACTATAGAAGAATGTGTAAGAAAGCAAAAGAGAATCCCAACAACTAACGAAAGAGAATTTGGCTTGTTGGGAAAATCAAAAATTGTACATCGGTGTAGTATTTGTGGTAGTAATGTATATTCTACAAATACATATTGTCCTCAATGTGGGCAGAAATTTTGTATATGAAGTATAAGATTTAATTGAAGAATTGATGAAATGAGGTAATGTAGATGGAAAATAAAAAAACATTAAAATTTTTAAATGATATGAAGAATAGTAAAATGCCACCATTTGATAGTCAATATGAATTTTTCTTTGCTACACTGGAAGATTATTATATTGCAAAATCAAATGATGTAAAGATAATAAAAGAGGAGCTTATGGAATGGGATTCTGAAGCACAAAAAGAAATTGTTAATATATTGGCTGATATTATAGAATCTGATGAATTGATTGGTTTTGATAGAAATGATATTTTATCGTTAGCTGATTAAATGACGATTTCTTGGTAAATAGAATGGAGATGATTAAATGGCGAGAAAGAAAGCAAATAAAGAATTAACCATAGAAGAACAGTTGCAACAAGAAAGAGAAAATGGATTAAGTTTTATTAAAGATGAAGTACCACATCTGAATGAGCCAACTTATAGATTTGAAGTAGGAGATAAGGTAAAATATGGTGCATTAAAAGACTGTACAGTAAAAGAAGTGTTGTATGATGGAAAGGTGTATGGTTTACATTGTATTTCTACTAAAACGAGTTATGGAAAAACTTATGAAGAACAGGTATATCGGATTGTCGCATGGGTTGATATTCGACCATTAACAAATGGAAATAGTAATTTTAGCAACAATCAAGAAGTTGTTATTAATTTTAATAATTCAGAAGTTGGTTCTATTATCCACAAGTATTATGCTTTTGGAGTAGATATGAATCCTGAATATCAGAGAGGGTATGTTTGGGAATTAGAAGATAAACAGTTGCTTATAGACAGTATTTTTAACAATATTGATATAGGTAAATTTGCTTTTATTCATTTGGATGATAAGAAATGGACTGAGACGGGTAATGGATATGAAATACTTGATGGTAAGCAGAGATTAAGCACAATTATTGATTTTTACGAGAATAGATTTCCATATAACGGAGTTTATTACAATGACTTATCGGCTAAAGATAAGAATGTTTTCTTAAACCATCATATTGTACAAGGGGAAGTAAGAGAAGCTGATAGAAGGGCAGTATTAAAATATTTCTTAATGCTCAATAGAACTGGAAAGTCAATGGATCAGTCACAGCTTGATAAAGTTGAGAAAATGTTAGAAGAATAACCCAAAGAAAAATTGCTTTCAAGCGAAAGAGGTGAATAATAATGAAAGATTTATGTATATTAACGAAAAAAGAAAAATTAGAATTAGAAAGTATTGTAGAAATTTTATTATCTGTTCATCTTGATTTTGAATCCGCTACAAATCCAGACGAAGATAATGATGATTTATGCCAAAATGTAGAGGAAGTAAGAGAACGCATGGAATATGATATGCGGTATTTAGAGAAGGCAGAAACTGTTTTGCGTAAAATTTTACTTTGTAAAGAATTTGATAAATCTGTTTCTGTGCGTGATTTTGAATTATCTAAATAAAATAGAAAACAGTATCGAGAATTATGTAAAATATTATGAACATCAGAAGCAGAAATACCTGCTTCTTTTTTATTGCAGAAAATGAGGTGAATAATTTTTGAGTAGATACAAGAATGGAAATCCAAAACATGCAAGCAGATTCATATGTATGAAATGTATGAATGAAAATATGTTAGCTAGAGGAATCCAAAGACAAAAACAAAGAGAACAAAAACATGTTAAAGATTTATATTGTTTGAAGTGTAGAGAGGTAACGAAGTGTATTGAGGTAAGATTCTGTGATTCTTATGAAGAAATTTTTGAAGCCGCAAAGATAAAAAGAGAGAATTATTACATAGATGATTATGAAAGCGAGGTTGATGAATATGTGTTACAAAGCAGAGGTACAAAAACGAAATGAAGAAAAATTAGAAGAAATATTTGTAAAAGAAAATGTGCCTGATTTTATTCAGGATTATTTTTTATCAATATCAAGTAGAGCTGCAAGATTGAATTATTGGATAACGATAAGAAATTTATTGAATTGGTTAATAGGTAAAAAATATATTGAATGTAGTGTATTATCCGAAATTACTCCTGAAATATTAAATAAAGTAACTGATTCAAAAATAATTAGATATATGGATTACTTAAAAGAATCTGGAATAAAACTTAATACACTTATTACAAAGAAGAATCAGATGAGTAGTTTTTGGGAATATCTAAAAATTCATCATTATTGCATGGATAATATTATTCAGATGATTAAATCTAGTGAATATAAACCAGTTAAAACCAATCGTATGAAAATGGAAAAAATGCCATTATATGAGGATGTTCAAGAAATGATTGAAAAGATAAATCGAAAACCTGATGAATTTATTCGCATAAGAAATGGTTGTGTATTTAGAACATTAAGAGGCACTGGATTAAGAGAATCAGAATTAGCAGGTCTTGATATTAGGGATGTATATCTTGACGAACAATATATAGATAGTAGACATCCAAGACCGTATATACTTGTTATCAGCAAAGGAAATTATGATTATACAGATAATGGAAAAGATATTGTATTTCTTACCAAAGACGCAATTGCAGCATTAACAAAGTGGTTAAAATATAGAGAAACGCTTACAGATATTATTGATACCGAAGCATTATTCCTTAATAAAAATGGTAAACGAATGAATGAAGATAATATTAAAGCTATGTTTAGAATTTATAGTGGTGGAAAATTGACACCACACATGATGAGGCATGAATATACAACTATTCTTACAAGAGAATCAAACGATCCTACTTTTGTTCGAGAACAGGGAAGATGGAAATCAGATGCTATGATGAATAATGTATATGATTCTGGTGCAAGTAGAAGTGTAAATGTATTAGATAATATGTAACATATGTAAAGGATGATACAGATTATTTTGTATCGTCCTTATTAATAAAAGAAATATTCATATCAATATTAAGTGCATTGCATATTTCTAATAATGCTTCAATAGAAATATTATCTTGATTAAGTCTTGAAGTTAGAGCTGATTGGCTTAAATTCAATTTTTGAGCCAAATCTTTTTTTTTGATTTCTTTTTCAGTTATAATTGTTTTTATTTTGAGCAAGATTTGTTTTGCGTTCTTAACTGTAAATGCATTATCCATTATAAAATTACCTCGCTATTAAGATATATCTAAATTATATAAGATATGTACAAATTAAACAAGATATATTAAAAATATTTGTTGATTATTTTATCTTAAAAAATTAAGATATATCTTGATTTATTAAGATATATAGTGTATTATATAAAATATCAAAAGGGACAAACAGAGAAAGGAGGGCTAACAGATATGGAAATCAAGCGTGGTGAAATATATTTCGCTGATGTAACCAAATATAGTTCGAAAGGCTCTGAGCAGAGTGGTAGAAGACCAGTGTTAATATTGCAAAATAATATTGGTAATAAGTTTAGCCCTACCACTATCATAGCCATCATAACAACCAAATCAAAAAGAGAGTTGCCAACACATGTAGAAATACATAAGGATGGAATTAATGGACTAAAATATGATTCTGTTGTGGCATTAGAGCAGATTACAACGATTGATAAAGATCGGATTCAATTTAAAATTGGTGAATTATCTGCTGAAGATAGTTTAAAGGTTATGGAAGCGATGAAAATAAGTTTGGCTTTGATATAAGGGAGAGGAGAGAATATCATGAAGACAGAAACATATGATTATACCTCAATTGACGAAGCAATTGAAAGATTACAAAAGCTGAAAGCTGAAGGGAAAAATCCTAAGAATGTAGTAATACTTACAATGGATTTTGATAATAATACTTCTTCAAAGAAAATTGCAACACCTGATGATGGGTGCTTATTAGTTAGAAAATCAAAAACAATAATTGTGAATGAGGATGAGTACATTCCTCATATGCAACTATTTAATGTCGAACAGGACATAAAAAATATTATTAAGAAGGGAATTATGCATGATATTTTGCTAAGATAATTTCTCGAATTTTTGTTCGAATTTATATTGACACAAACACATGTTCGGAGTAATATAATGGAAAAGAAAATAAAAAATGCTTGACTAGCCAGCTACCAACTTTCTAGTCAAGCAACATACAAAATCTATTTCTTGGGGGAAAAAGACTAGTACGCATTTAAATTATACATATCAATTATATAAAAATCAATGCATTCGCAGAATTTTTCCAAATTTTAACAATTTAATAGCATTTTAATTTTTCTTTGGTATACCCAAGGCTTATTAAAGTGCGTCAAAAATCAGAGAGGAGTGATTATCTTGGATTATATTATCAGGAGTGGGAAAATTTATCTTCGAATAAACAGTGGGAAGATAGAAACATGTGCAGAAAAAATGAAAAGTATATTTAGTGAGTCGAAAGCAAAAAATATATTAAGTTCATTACCGAAAACATTGAAGAGATATGGTTTTCGTGTTGAAGCAATACCTGATATACCACCTAAAATTATAGAAAATAATACATATAAAATACCCGAATCCGTTTCACAATGGATTGATAAATTCGGTTCAATTGGACAGACGTTAAACGAAGCAGAAGCAAGAAGCAACATACTTATAGCCGAACTTAATACTTGTGATGATGAACTTATAGATATAGTTCATGATGCTGAGTTGGAAAATGATATGAATATGTATAAAGGATATCTGTTATATGTCAGACTTCGTAAGAATCGTAGAAGAAGACGTGAATTAAAGGATGAACTAATGATTATATCTGATGTATTAAATGAGATAAAACCATCACGTTTTCAAAAAGAACGCATACAGAAAGCTGTTGATGGATTATTACATAGAAAATATAAGTATCGTGTTACGGAGATAGAAGAAGATGAAAAAGTGTGAAGTAAATCGAGAATATATAAATGGAAAGGTAGGTAGATGTCATGATTAATAAAGAAATGATGTTGGTTATTAAAAACAATCCTAAGTTGTCAGAAATACTTGATTTATATATGACAAATGAAATGAAGAAGTTAAAAAATATTTGCTATAAAATATGGAAAGGTAAGGTTGATAATTACGAAGAAGACGAATTGCTTGATGATGCTATAGAGGTATTAATAGAATCTTTAGTTACATATGACACTAAAAGTAAGGCAAAATTTGAAACATACCTAACGGGTAATATTTCAAGATCATCTTATAGTTGGTTTCGTGATAATAAGTATACAGGTTGCCGAAACAATCTTGCCAGAGACGGTAATGGAAAGATTATATACGAAGAAATCAATGGCAAGAAAAGACCTATAAGAATTGATAGTGTTTCATTTGATATGGATAATGATGAGACGCAAAATTTAAAAGAGACACTATCATCTAAGATAAACATAGAAGATATTCTCATTGCAGAGGAATATACAGATAAGGTTGAACTATATCTTAGCAATTTACCTAAAAGAGTTAGAGGTGTAGCAAAGTTATTTTCTCAAGAATACAATCGAGATGAAATTATGGAATTATTACATATAACAGAACAACAATTATTAGATTGTATGAAGATTCTAAGGTCATACGAATACATATCATTATTATTTGATTAAAGAAGGGAGAATATTACAATGGCAGTAATGTTAGGAAGAGATAAGGTAGTAAAGACACAGTTAATGTTAGGAACGGTGATTAAGCAGTTTAGAACAAATGTAATCAATAAGAATCATCCATTACAGAGAAAGCCTGATCAGTGGTCGGACGAGGCAAAATCTGGACTTGCTGCCAGTGTAATTAAGCATGAGGATATTGATTCTGTAAAATTATGTGAGCAGTTAATAGGCGATGGTTTTACAAATTGGTTGATTGATGGATTACAGAGATTAACAGTATTAGAAGAGTTTAAGAATAATGTATTTGCCATAAGTAAATCATTGAGAATGCCTATGATTGCATATCAAGCTGAAGATGGCAGTGGTAAGGTAGTGGAATATGATTTAAGAGGTAAGAAGTATAAAGACCTTCCAGATGAATTAAAAGAAGAATTTGATAATTTTCAGGTAGACATAGTTAAGCATCTTGATTGTACTAATGAAGAAATAGCTTACCATATTGATAGATATAATAAGCAGACAAGCATGAATACAAATCAAAAAAATGTTTTAATGATGTATAAAGTGGTAGATTCACTCAAGAGAGTAACAAAGAATAGATTTTTCTTGGATTGTGGTGAGTACACAGCTCCAGAGCGCAAGAAAGAAGTACTAAATAGAGTGGTTGAAGAATCTATTATGTTAATGTTCCATTCTGATTCTTGGAAGAAAAACGCAGCTATGGCTAAGTATCTTAATGAAAATGCCACAGAAGAGGAATTCAATATATTAGAAGAGGAACTTAATAGATTACAGAATGTAATAGATCAAAACACAAACGGACAGTTATTTAATAGTAAGAATAGTTTTATTTGGTTAGCAGCATTTCATAAATTCACTTCATACAATGTAGAAGATATTAAGTTTGCTGATTTCTTAAATGAATTTCAGAGAACATTACATAGTAAGACATTTGAAGAATATGAGAATGAATCATTTGATACATATGACAGTAACAGAAGTACAAAGGATAAGAAAGTTGTATTTGCTAAGTTTGGTATGCTTATCAAGCTTATGGAAGAATATTTACATATTAATAAGGAAGAAGCTCATTCAGAAAATGAAAAAATCACATCTGAAACAGAGAATAATACTATGTCTTCTAACGAAGATGAAACAGATAGTAATATGTCAGAACAGAATACGGGTAGTTCTGATGTATTACAGTTTGTTCAGGATAATGTAAGTGAAGATATTTCTGAATTAGATATTAATGATTATGAACAGGATTTAGAAGATATAGTTAGAATAAGTTCTCCTATTTATCAGAAATGTAAAACAGCTTTGATTGCAATAATGGCTTATGTATATAAAACTCAGAAAGATATAGAATTCTCTAAATGGATGAAAGATTATCAGAATGAAAAGACTGATTTTAGTCCATCACAGAAAATTAATTATACATATATTAAGAAAGATTTTGATAATTATTGTGCTGCAATGGCATAGGAAGGAGAATGAATAAATGCCAGATATTACGATGTGTACAAGTAAGTCTTGTAAGAATAGAAAACAATGTTATAGAGCTATGGCTAAACCAGGTAAATATCAATCTTATGGGGATTTTACAAAATTATGTGCTGAGAAAGATTATCAGTGTATGTGGGTAATTAAGGATGGAGATGTTCTTATAAGTGATGTAGATAATATTATGGCGAGGTGTTAAAAATGAATACTTTAAGTAAATTAAAAAATTTGATTAATGATTGTATTGCGGTAGGAGAAGATAGTTTAAAAGTGCATCATTCTCAAGATAATGAATTAATAATGAAAGGACAATTAATGGCATACAGCCAAGTTTTAGAACTTATTGATTTATTAACTAGCGAAGAAAAACGAAAGACTAGTCTTAATGTTAATAAAGAAATGGAGTGAAAGGAGAATAATGAATAAAGAAGAATTAAGAGAAGAATTACAGAATTATTCTAAACCAAAGCTTATTGAGATGTGTATTAAGTTGTTAGAAGAAAAAGAAAAGAGTCTGTCTGATAATGCTGCTACATATGACGAGCTATTGGAAATGGAATGGAATGATAAGTAAAAGGAGAATAATTAAATGGAAGTATTTTTTATATTAATTGCAGTTGGATTAATGATTATATGGTTTCTACTGTCAAGATTTTTTCAAAAAATAGGAAATTCTACTATTAATAAAATAAAAGATCTTGTAACAGATGAAATAAATAACAAAGAAGAAAAGGAGACAAAACAACAATGAAGAAAGTTGTAGGTGGCGTTGTATCTGCCATAGTGATACTATTTTTAGCAATAATTTTATTTAAGTCAACAGTTCGTGTTCCAGCGGGATATGTTGCAATCCAGTACAGTATGTCGGGTGGAATCAAAGGTGATGTATTAACACAGGGATGGCATTTCAAGTCACCCACAGTAAAGACTACATTATATTCTGTAAGCTTAGAACAGTCATATCTTACAGCAGGTAAGGACGGAGACTCTAAAGATGATGATAGTTTTTCAGCTAGTTCATCTGAAGGTAAGGCTATGACATTAGATTTAACATTTACATATCAGTACAACACTGAAAAGGTCGCTGATTTATTTACAAGGTTTAGAGGACAATCTGGTAAGGAAGTAAGAGATAGTTTTATTAAGCCTAATATCATTTCTTGGACAAAAGAAGTCGTGGCGCAGTATAAGGTATCTGATATTCTCGGTTCTGAAAGAGCAAATGTTAATGCAGCATTAACAGATTATCTTAATAAAAGATTTTCTACATATGGAATTAATATTACAAATGTATCTCTTATTAATATTACTGTAGATGAAAATACGATGGAAGCGATTAATGCTAAGATTACCGCACAGCAGGCTGCGGAAACACAGGAAATTAATAATCAAACAGCTATTAATAAGGCAAAAGCAGATGCAGAAGTAACTAAGGCAGAAGCGCAGGCTAAAGCCGATGCACAGCTCATAGAAGCTCAAGCACAGGCAGAAGCTAACAATAAGTTAAGTTCTTCTATTACCGATGAGCTTATTAGAATGAAGGAAGCAGAAGCAAGAAATAAGTTTGGTTGGGTTACAATTTCAGGAACAAATAATACAGTTGTAACTGATAAGTAATTAGAGAATATATAGGTGTGGTGAAATTCCACACCTGACAATGGGCTGTGGTGAAGTGGTCAACACAACAGATTTTGATTCTGTCATTCGTGGGTTCGAATCCCACCAGTCTAGTTTCGTACCATTAGCTCAGTAGGTAGAGTACTCGACTTTTAATCGAGGTGTCATGGGTTCAACTCCCATATGGCACATTAAATATTTAAGAAAGGAGAAACTATGGAAGTATTATTGGGTATATTTGCAATTATTGAAGTGGTTGTCAATATCATATTTATAATTACTTTAGATATAGGAATAGACAATTCTACACCACATAAAGCATTAAAAAACTGGTTTGAAAAATTATTTCATAATAGGAACATATTGGGAAAAATATTAAGTAGTGTAATTGTAACGTTATTCATTCCAGGGATAATTATAGGATATGGAATGGAATTAATTATTATTATTGGTACATTATATCTTTTTATATGGGACTTAGGCAAGAAGAAATGAAGAACTGAGGACAAATATCAAAGTTTTTTAAAAATGGAGGTGGTTAAATGTATAAAGAATTAAAACAAAACGAAAACTTTAATGATACATATTCATCATGGATCATTGCTTATTGTTTAGATACTAATTCGTTTTTTATTACAAATCAGAGACATTTCTTTTGGGAATATGACACAGAGTTTTTACGAGAAAGAGATGCTATTGATTATTTTAGAAACCATATAGACGAATTTGCACGAATTAGAAAAGATATTCTTTCGAATTCAGGAGGCTGGAAACCAAACAGTGATATGTTTTTGGAAAATACACAAGAACGATTTCCAATATAACAGGAAGAAATTTTCATTTCTTAGGAAGATAAATGGAGAATATAACAATAGAAGCAATTAAAAAAAATAAATATAAGAAAGAAGAGGTACAAAATATGGATGGATTTATGATGTTTAAGAAGGCATTACAGAAGCATTTTGATGAAATGCAGAGAGAAGCAACACATTTATTTGAGGTAAATGTAGACAAAGATGAGTTATGGAATACATATCTTGACAGTTTTCCTGCTGGCACTAATGAGATTTTCAGAGAGCGAAGCGAGCATGATTGTAGTTGTTGTAGACAGTTTATTAAGAATATTGGTTCTACTGTCACTATCAAGGATAATCAGATTCATACAATTTGGGAGCTAGAACTTGGGGATACAACATATCAGCCAGTATGTGACGCACTTGACGCATTTGTAAAGGCTCATACAGTTACAGATATTTATACAACTAAGTTCCCTAAGATTGGTACAGATTTTAACTTTGAGGAAATCAATGGAAAGTCTCATCGGTGGGATCATTTCTTCTTAGAGCTTCCAAGTAAGTTCGTAAATAGAAGTAGTCGTTCTAACGAGGAAGTTAAAGGACAGTTCAGAGATACAAGAAATGTATTTAAGCGTTCTCTTGATGAGATTACTATGGAAGCACTTGATACAATTCTTGAACTTATCAATTCAAATACACTTTACAAGGGTGAAGAGTGGAAAGGTGTACTCACAGAGTTCAAGAAGTATAAGAAGGAATACGATAAGCTTACTTCTGATACTGAAAAGGATTTATATGCTTGGGAGAAGTCGGTAACAGCAGGTATGGCTATTGGTAGAATTAGAAATCATTCTATTGGAACACTTCTTATTAATATAAGTGAGGATATGGATCTTGACACAGCAGTTAAGAAATATGAACAGATTGTCGCTCCAAGTAATTATAAGCGTCCAAAGGCTATTTTTACAAAGAAGATGCTTGAGGATGCAAAGAAGACCATTACAGAACTTGGATATATGGATTCATTACAGAGAAGATTTGCTAATCTGAATGATATTACTGTAAATAATGTACTGTTTTCAAATAAGAGTGCTGCTAGAAGAATGGTTGGTGCAGATGATATTTTTGGTCAGATGGAAAAGGATATTGCTGTAAGTCCTAAGAAGTTTTCTAAGGTTGAAGAGATTTCAGCACAGGATTTCATTAATAAGGTACTTCCAACTGCAAAGGAGATTGAAGCTTTTGTAGAGAATAAGCATGAGAAGAACTTTGTTTCTATGATTGCACCTGTTAATCCAGACGCTAAGACAATGTTCAAGTGGAATAATGGATTGTCTTGGGCTTATTCAGGAAACATTACTGATTCTGATATGAAGCAGAATGTAAAAGCTGCTGGCGGTAATGTCGATGGTGTACTCAGATTTTCTATTCAGTGGAATGAAGATGGTCATGATAATTACGACCTTGATGCACATTGTATTGAGCCAGATAAGAATGAAATTTTCTTTAGTAATTGTAGAAAGCCAAGTGTTTCAAGAATGGGTGGTCAGTTAGACGTTGATATTATTCATCCAGATGGAAAGGTTGCAGTAGAGAATATTACTTGGGAAGACCTGTCAAGAATGAAACCAGGTGTTTATAAGTTCTTTGTACATCAGTATTCAGGAAGCGTAAGACATGGATTTAGAGCTGAGATTGAATTTAATGGAGAAATTTACAAGTTTGATTACGATAAGTCAATGAGAACTGATGAAAAGGTTCAGGTTGCAGAAGTAACACTCGATGAGAATGGAAATTTCTCAATTAAGGAGAAATTAGCAGGTAATTCATCTATTTCAAGTCGTGAGATTTGGGGTGTAAATACAAATCAGTTTGTTCCTGTATCAGTAATCAGTTACAGTCCAAACTATTTTGACGAGCAGGATGGAATTGGTCATAGACATTTATTCTTCTTCCTGAAAGATTGTGTAAATAGCGAAGAGCCTAATGGGTTCTATCTTGAGTTCCTTGACAATGATTTAATGAAGCATAAGAGAGTATTTGAGGCTTTAGGTGCTAAGTGTCATGTAGAAGATACTGATGATCAGCTTTCAGGAATTGGATTCTCTATGACAAAGAGAGCAGATTTAGTTGTTAAAGTTAAGGGTGCAACAGAGCGTGTAATGAAGATTAAGTTTTAAATTAGAAAAGGAGATTATTATTATGACAAATAATGAATTATTTATTAATGCAACGAGAAATAATTATCAGTTCCCATTCAGAGGAATGGTTAACGTAATTGATTTATGGGATTTATCTCTCACAAATCTGGACTCAGTATTTAAGACACTCAATGCGGAAGCAAAGAAGTCTGAGGAAGAAAGTCTTCTGAATACTAAGTCAAAGGAAGACGAGGAGATTTCTAACAAGATTGAAATTGTCAAGTATATTGTTAGTGTGAAACTTGATGAAAAGAAGAAGAGAGAAGACGCTAAGAAGAATGCTGAGATGAGACAGAGATTGCTCGAAATCAAGGCTAAGAGGCAGGATGCTGCACTTGAGAATATGTCTGACGAGGATCTTGATAAGGCACTTGCAGAGTTAAAGTAATGTTTTATGGGCTGGCTGACGAACAGTTGGTCAGTCCTTTTTTACAATAGAAAGAGAGAGGTACATACTATGACTGAAAAGAAATTATATACCTGCGATATTTGTAAAACTGATTATGCGGATAAAGAAAAGGCTAAACAGTGTGAAAAGAATCACAAGCTTTTAGAAAAAGCTACGATTGTTGGCGATTATAAATCTATGGGTAGTATTCCAACAGGAGAACCAACTAAAATTCGAGTTAAATTTCCAAACACAGATAAATGGATCGAATACAAGCGATAGTTTTGTTTAACTTGAATTTCACGATTCATTGTAAAATTTGAGGAGGTAAAATATGAATATTTTAAACATTATTTTATTGATTATGGGAATTTTTAACCTTATTGTTGGGATAACATGGACGAAAAAGAATGTTATCAACTTTGTGTTCAAATTATTATTCTTGGCAGGTGGTGGCTATTTAGTATTCTACGCTTTATACCTGAGTAACATTCTGATTGTTTTAAATAAGTAAGGAGAATAATTATGAAATCCACAATAAGATTTTTAATATGGCTTATGACATTAAATTTATTAATGAATTTTATTTTTCCTGAACCAGTTGAATTATGGAAATTTTTATTAATAGAGACATGTTTGGGATTTTTGTCATTTATTATGGTTGATTGGAAAGAAGATAAGTGAGGTGAGAGAATGAAAATATTTTTAGCAATTTTGATTCTAATTTCAGCATTGAATATAAATCTGACTTTAGAAAAGTTAAATGGTACAAAAAAGAGATATGATTTGCATTGTATCGTGTCGTTATTAGCATTTGTTTTGTTTATATTTTTCTTTTAAATAGAGAATAATCTAATATAGAAGTAATTCTATTCATGGCTGATCAGCCAAATTTTCCAAAAAAGTAACAAGAAATATTTTTTTCTTTATTCTCTGTCAAAATCCTTTAATCTACAGAGATTGCGCAATCATTTATACCTAGGAGTTACTGTTAAATCCTTTCTTCTTAATATTATTTTGTTGTAAAATCACTCGAAAATAGGCACGTCTGCCTAATCGAATGAAAAAATAATTATTGTGAGTTAAGTGTAATTGAACTTTGCAGTGGCATTGGAGCACAGATGAAGGGTATTGATAATACTCATCTATTTAATGCAAATATGATTGCAACAGCAGATTTAGATAAAGAAGTCGTGGTTAGTTATGCTGCAATTCATTGTGGTTTGACTAATGAAATGATTGAAAACTATGAAGATTATCCAAGCAAAGAAGAAATGGTAAAACAGCTTACAGATAAGAGACTTGGATATGATTTTAAGAAAGATGTTCTGTATGATTGGGAGAAACTTTCACGAAAGAAGGACAAAACGAAAGGTATTGAGAAATATTGGTTAGCAGACCATATTTCACATAATCTTGGCGATATGATGCAGATTGAGTCACTGCCATATAGTGATTTACTTACATACTCGACTCCATGTACAGATCTTTCCATTGCTGGTAAGCAAGAAGGATTAAAGTGGACATGTCATGATTGTGGTTGTGAATATGATCCATCAGAATTAGATGTAGATACTCGTTATACTTGCCCTAATTGTGGCAGCCACAATATTAAATCAACTCGTTCAGGTTTATTGTATGAAGTTGAGAGACTTCTTGTAAAAGCAAAAGAGAATAATACATTACCAAAGTATTTGCTTATGGAGAATGTAGATGCTCTTGTATCAAAGAAGTATATTGACAGTTTTAAGGATTGGTTGATTCGACTTGATAACTTGGGATATAACTCATATTATCAGACAATCAATGCAAAGAATACTGGTATTCCACAGAATCGTAATAGAATCTTCTGTATCTCTATTCGTAAGGATATTGATACCAAGTCATTTGAATTTCCACAGCCTTTTGATACAGGAATCAGATTAAAGGATTTATTAGAAACAGATAGCAGTGTTCTGGAGAAATATTTCTTATCTGATGAAGTACAAAAAAGACTTCAGATAACAGATCCAAAATTTGAAAAGAATGTAGTAGGAACAACAATTGGACAAAATTGTACCAGGTTAGGTAACAGAGATTTAGTTTATCAGCAGGATTCAGTAATGGGTGCTTTAGTGGCAACTGATTATAAACAACCAAAACAGATTTTTGCCAATTCAAACGAACCAATACATATTGCTGATTTATGCAGCGAAAAGTTTCAGAGAATGCATGAGCAGTCTCGCAGAGTATATAGCGAAGATGGAATTGCACCAGCTATGCATACTTGCGGTGGTGGTAATACAGAACCAAAGGTTGAGAGAGATAATTTAAAAGTCGTAAGAAAGCTTACACCAAAAGAGTGTCATAGGCTCATGGGATTCAATGATATTGATTATGAGAATTGTAAAGCAGTTGGAATGTCTGATACTCAGGGATATAAACAAAGCGGTAACAGTATAGTGACAACTTGCATCTCTTTGTTGATTGAGCATTTATATAAGGCTCAGTATGATAATACATATATTTGTACAGATGAGAAGATGGTAAATTTTCATCAGCCACAAGTGGATTAAGTTCTGCTTGTGGTGATAAACCACAATTAGTTGGTGGTGTCGGTGAAATAAATTTTGGGAAGCAATTTCGTCAGGGTAATAGAGTATATGATTCAGATCATGTAGCAATGTGTTTATTAGCACAGCCTGTAGGTAATGCTGGTGGGTTCAGTTACTTGTATACGGTGGCAAAAAATTTTAATTTGCCCTCTATTCTAAATGTAACTTATGAAAATGATGTTCAAAGAGTTGGAACTGTAAGTGAGAATAGTCTTATTGGCGGTAGAGTTATAGGAATAGAGGGTATTTGTTTCACATTAATGGCTTGTACTCATGGTTATGGTATGGAAAACATCTATGACAGTAGAAAGTTGGTGTTAGATGAAAAATTCAGAAAATACACCAAATGAATTGATTTTTGTTGGTGGTATAGATAGTAAGTTATGGTTGGATAATGGCAAACAGTTATCTAGGAACTTTAAACAAGGATACAGAGTTTACAGTAGTGAAGGAGTTGCCTGTTCTATTACGACAAATGGTGGAGGTCTAGGTGGTTGTACTGGACTCTATCTTATAGAAAGAGAGAATAATGAATAAGAATATACAATTTGAATCATTAACTCGAAGTAAGTGGGTTAATGATAAATATAAAGAGTTTTATCGTAAAAATGGTTATCTTCCTAAATATTTTGATGTATATAATGGTACAGAAATTACAGATTATGCACCTACATTGTCAACAAGAAGTAATGGAGCAATGGGAAGTGGTACTGTATTGATTATGATTGATAAACATGATATTGAATAGAAAATAACAATATATAGCGATTATAAATACAATACATACTATATATTGTATAAAAATTAAGACCAAAAGAAAGCGGAATTTCTTCTTATGAGTTTTCAGAGAATAAATACATATAAAAAACAAAGAAAAGAGGTAGCAAAATGAGAGAAACATTAATTGTTGTAGACATGCAGAATGATTTTATTGATGGAACACTTGGTACAAAGGAAGCACAGGCGATTGTATCAAATGTAGCAAAGAAAATTAAAGAGTATAAGGATGCTGGTAAACAGGTAATTTTTACAAGAGACACACATTTTGAGAATTATTTAGAGACATATGAAGGTAAACATCTTCCTGTTACTCACTGTGTAAAGAATACTATTGGTTGGCAGATTTCCAATAAGTTAGATTTTGATATTGAGAATGATATTCTGATTGATAAGCCTACATTCGGTTGGTTAAACTGGAAGGACTTTGGATTTGAAAGCGTTGAGATTTGCGGATTATGTACCGACATCTGTGTGGTTTCAAATGCACTTATTATTAGAGCAAATTATCCTGAAATTGATATTACAGTAGACGCAAGTTGTTGTGCAGGTGTCACACCTAATACTCATAAGGCTGCATTAGCAACTATGAAGATGTGTCAGATCGAAGTGATTGGAGAGAATAATGAAGTATAAGAATTATATCATTAATACTTTTAGACATTTTAAGAAAGTCTGTACGCATAAACATTGGGTGCTCTACTATTGCTGTAAAGTGGGAATTCCATTTCAAGGGTTAGTACATGATTTATCTAAATTTTCTCCAACAGAATTTTGGGAGAGTGTTAAGTATTATCAAGGTACTTCAAGTCCAATAGATGCTTGCAAGAAAGAGAATGGTTGGTCAGCAGCTTGGATGCACCATAAAGGAAGAAACAAGCACCATTACGAATATTGGCAGGACAATTTTGATAATGGTGGGAATCCTATTGAAATGCCAATGAAGTATAAAAAAGAAATGCTTTGTGATTATCTTGGAGCAGGTAGAGCATATTATGGTAAATCGTTTAATTTTGAGAAGGAATTAAAATGGTGGAAATCTAAGAAAAGTAAGCCAATTGCAATGCATCCAAATGACATAGCTTTTATTGATAAGTATATTAATCTGTTTTATGAGTACGAAAACAGAGAATATGATATTAGAACAATATTTAATCAAATCAAGAAAGAAGGAAAATAATATGGAACAGATTATTACAAGTTTATTAGAGACAGATGCCTACAAATTATCAATGGGACAGGCTATTTATCATCAGTTTAGTGATTATAAAACCACTTGGAGTTTTAAGTGTCGTAATAAGGATGTTCATTTTACACCAGAAATGGTAGAAGAGATTCGCAGACAGATTAAATTATATTGTAGTCTGAGATTCACAGAAGATGAACTTACTTATATTGATAATATCAAATGGATGAAAGGTTCGTATGTTGATTTTCTGAGATTGTGGCAGCCAAGATATGAAGATTTTGAGATTACAACAGATTCAGATTGCGGTCTTTCTATCGAAACATTTGGTACATGGCTTAATACATCTATGTATGAGATTCCTACACTTGCGATTGTAAACGAAGTATATTTCAGAATGGCATATAACTATGAGGAATTGCTTAATAGTTTCAAAAAGAGATTAAATGAAAAGTATGAAAATCTCAGAAGCGGTCATTGGTATGCTGGTACATTTTCTGAATTTGGTCTTAGAAGAAGACTTTCTGCTGAAGCACAGGAATTAGCTGTTGAGAAGTTTTCACATTTGAATGATACATTACACAGTCCATCTAAATTTGTTGGTACATCTAATGTATATCTTGCAAAGAAATATAACCTTACACCTGTTGGAACTATGGCTCATGAATGGATTATGTGTTCTGGTCAGGGTAATCATAAGCACAATCCCGCATATTCCAACTGGTATGCCCTTGATGCATGGGTTAGAGAGTATGGTGTGTTAAATGGTATTGCACTCACAGATACAATTACAACTGATTGTTTCTTGAAAGATTTTCAGTTGACATATGCAACATTATTCAGTGGTGTAAGACATGATAGTGGCGATCCAATTGAATGGGGTGAAAAGATGATTAATCATTATGAGTCACTTGGTATCAATCCTAAGACAAAGACACTTCTGTTTAGTGACAGTCTTGATTTTGAAAGAGCTGATAAGTTATTCAGACACTTCCATGATAGAGTGAATGTTGCATTTGGAATTGGTACTTATTTGAGTAATGACACAGATGTTCCTGCTTTAAATATTGTAATGAAAACCACTAAATGTAACGGCATGGATGTTGCAAAAGTGTCTGATGTAGAAGGTAAAGGTATGTGCAAAAACCCTGATTATGTTGATTATCTAAAGAGATGTATTAATTGGAGAATGAATCATGAATAAAATTTTGCTTATACCAGGAAGTTTTAATCCAATTACCAACGCCCATGTTGATATGGCATTGACTGCGAAAAAAGCGGTTAATGCTGATGCTATATTGTTTATACCTGCACATGATACATATGTTGCAAAGAAAAAGACTTTGATACCTGGATATTGTCGAGTATCACTGATTAATTCAATGCCAAATTGTGATGAAAATGATATGTGGGCATCCGAAGTTGAAACAACCAGCTTCTTTCCACAGAGGACATACAATACTATTACTCAGATAAGAGATATGAATGAAAAAGATTATATCTTCAACGAATACTATATTTGTTTAGGAATGGATAATATTGAAACACTTACAACTTGGTATAATTGGAAACCGTTTGTTGAGGAATATAATTTTGTAGCATGTGTAAGAGAAGGTCAGAATCTTGAGACTGCTTTAAGAGAAGCGAATCTTATGGAATATAAAGATCACTTCACAGAAATTCAGATACCAGAAAATCATACTTCTTCAAGTTTGGTTAGAAATTTATGTGAAAAGGGTGAATTTGAAAAGGTAAAAGAATTAGTTCCTAGAAATGTATATGAGTATTTAATTCGGTTCTATGATGTGATGAATCGAATGTAGGAAGGAGAATATATAAATGTTTGATGCTAAGAAAGTAAAAAATGAAATCGTAGAGTGGATTAGAAATTGGTTTGAACAGAATGGTAAAGATTGTATGGCAGTAGTGGGAATTTCTGGTGGTAAAGATTCAAGTGTTGTAGCTGCATTATGTGTAGAAGCTCTTGGCAAGGATAGAGTTTTTGGTGTGATGATGCCACAGGGAAGACAAAGAGACATTGAATATAGTCGTAAACTTTGCAGTTTTTTAGACATTCCACGTACTATTATTCCAGTCGGAACAATTGTGAATGTTGCTGAATATGAAATTAAAACATCATTAGATGAAGAGTTATCAATTCAGACAACAACAAATCTTCCTGCTCGTATTCGTATGACTACGCTTTATGCAGTATCACAAACAGTAAATGGTCGAGTTGCAAATACGTGTAATCTTTCCGAAGATTGGGTAGGTTACGCCACAAAATATGGTGACGCTGCTGGTGATTTTAGTCCGTTATCTCAGCTTACAGTAACAGAGGTTAAAGCTATTGGTCGTGAGTTGGGACTTCCGTCAGAATTAGTTGATAAGACACCTACTGATGGTCTTTGCGGAAAGACTGATGAAGATAACCTTGGATTTACTTATGCTGAATTAGACGCATATATCAGAGATGGAATTGAACCAAGTGAGGAAGTAAAGGCTAAGATTGATTCAATGCATGAGAAAAATCTGTTTAAATTACAGCCAATGCCAAGTTTTGTGTATCAGGCGTAAACAAGATACTATATATAGTGTTTATAGAAAATATAGACACTATATATAGTAATATTTTTACCAAGAAACATAGATTTCATAGGGAGAAAAGGAGATAGTAATGGTGGTTGAATTAAAAGTAAACGTTATCAATCAATTAAAACTATTAAGGCAAAGCACGTTTAAGGACATATATTGCTTTCTTGACGAAGATGTGCAAAATGCCCAAAGAGCAAAAGCAACAGAAGTCAAAGTTACAATTGATAGATATGAAAATAAAGTGGTTATAGAGAACAATGGAAATATTTTAACAAATCCGCAAGCATTATTTTCTATTGCAGAAAGTGGTTGGGATGAGAGTGTGAGAAGTTCTGAAAATCCTTTTGGTATGGGGTTCTTTAGTAATATTACAGTCAGTAATTTAATCAATGTTCATTCTGGAAACACATATATTACATTTGATGTAGAAAAAATGATTGCAACCAGTAATACAGAAATTGAAGTTGAAGAATTAGATGATTACTATAATGGTTTCAAGCTTGTTTTGAATAATTTTGATTTTGAAACAGCAAATAGTTGGGATATTGAAGAAAGAGTAAAAATACTTGGAAAATATGTTCATGAATTGGATATTTATTATAATGGAGAATTAGTTGAAAAGAAAGATTTAACTGAAGGAGATAACAGTGAATACCAATTTTCAATAGAAGATAATGATTGTAGTGGATGGATTGCTCTTGCAGGTAATTATAGTTGGGGAGATAATGTAAATATTTTCTATAAGGGTAGATTAGTTTCAAAATTAGAAAACTTACCTTATCTAAAGGGAGACTTGCATATAAGTGATAAAACATTAAATCTTACTTCACCTGATAGAAAAAATATTATAAAAGATGAAAAATTGAATGCGTTTCGAGATTTGGTTAAATTGTACGTAGAAGAATATTGTAACTCCTTGTTAACGAAAGGAATCGAAGATATAAATAACTACTCATCTTGCATTGGATATTATGTGAATAAAAAGAATGTAAAAAATCTTATAAAATTTATGACTTTTAAAAGTAATAACGAAGAAGATATAAAATATTTAAAAGGGGTAGCGGTTGCAAGAAGAAAAGATAAAAATATTGATAGTTTCAAAGGATATGATTTGTTTTTAAGAAAAGAAGCAGCCTCACAAAATGAACAGCTTGTGCAAGAAGTAACAATAATCCCTGAATTGCAGAATATACCTAACGAGGCGAAAGGACGTATATATCATGAAGGATCTTATTCAAGTAGAGATGGATATGTAGAAATTCCAGAAATTAAAGAACAAGATTTGATTGAGCAGAAAGGTTCAGTAATTTTAAAAGAAAAAGAACCAGTATTTTTTATAGCCTTTAATGAAGTAGAACAGTATGAATACAAATTGAATATAGCAAAACATTATGATTTGAAAATTATTGTAAGTAGAAATGATGTTGAAACTTCAATCTTAAAAACAATGAAGGAATCAGATAATGTTTTACATATTTCTGAATTAAAAGAAGATGTCGTAGTGAAAGGTTATTTATCTAATACGGAACTCTCCAATCAGGAAAGCAGAGCAATGATGTTATTTGATATGATTAGTAGAATACTTGGATTTGACCATAATGTATTTTCCATTGGTGATTTAATGGTAACAAAATCCATAGTAATTGAAGTACTTAATGTAGACGAAGAATTAGTGGAGTCGGATATTGTTGCGCTGAAAGATAGTTTAAATAAAAAGGTATATATTGACAGAAGTATTCTTAATAAGAATCACTTGAGAGAAGATATAAACGAAAACTTAGATGTCAAAGATTATCAATTTATTATGGCAAATTTTAAGCAATTAATGAAGGAAGTATCTTTGATTGCAGATATGAACGAAGATGAATGCGAAGAAAAGGTGCTTAATATTTTGGGTAACTGTGCATAAGAAATTGAATTCCCTTTGGATGTGAAATGAGGTGAATTATGGCTTATATAGAGAATGTTGTAATAGGAAAACCAATAGCAGAACCACAACTGATGTTTGCATTAGATGAAAATGATTGGAACAGAATTGAGCAGGAAAAGACTTATTATACAAACGAGAGGTTTCTTCCTAGAATTCTTGTGGAATTAGGCATTTATCCGTCAATCAGTGAGATTAGACGAAATAAGCCTAATTTTATGGTAAGTTTAGATAATGTTGATTTTATTGATAACTTGAAAGTTAGTAGAAAAAGAAGACTGTGGATTTTAGTAGGAGAATAATATGGCAGGATTTGTATCAAAACAGCCAAATGGATTATATTGTAGATTTTCGAGTGTCACGGATTGTCCTACGGCATGGAACATGACACGAGAAGATTATATCAATATGAAAATGCAGGAAGCAAAAGAAGATGCTGAAGATGTGCTGGATAATTATTTGCAGCCATTTGATATGGTGGTGGACATGTATTATCCAAACAATATGAAAAAAGAGGAATTTGATAAATTTCTTGAAGAGACTGGATATGATGAGAAATCTGAATAAATCAGAGAATAATATAACAGGAGGTGCAAATAAATGCAGAATATTAGTATTAAAGGAGTTTGCGATTGTGTAGACTTAGACAGAAATATCAAATTAACAAATGGCGCAGTTATAGTACAGAAAGAAAATAACAATGTAATAGGTGTTTATTTAGTGATTTCGTTCAGAGATAATAAAAACAAATATGGTAATGATAGTACGTCAACATATTGTAGTTTAGTAAATCTCGATAATGGACAATTAGCTTTTGAAGAAAGGTGTAGTCGTGCGACAACAGAGAGACGTGTTCTTAGACATCTAACAAGGGCAGGTTTCAGTTATCCTTATAATCCAAATTCTCATGAGCAGGATAGTAAGTTTTACAATATGAGAGTTCAGGTTTATAACAATGGAAATTACAAAATGAATCTTGAACTTGGCGATGAATACATTATGTATGGTAGATAGGAGAATAAATCATATGAAGAAGAAAATTTTAGCGGTTGCATTAGGATTGACATTATGCTTTGGATTATCTGGATGTGCGAATAAACATGAAACAATCACTATAAGTAGTCATGATGATTTTATCTTTGATGATATTACTATCAATTTGAAAGAAGGATATTGGGTAAGAGATTATAATATTGACTATGAAAATGGGGTTGTAATCTTAAATTTGGACAAAGATTAAGAATCACAAGAATCCGAAGTTTCTTTGGAGTTAGGAGGTGGCAGATGAGAAAAAATTACGAATTAGAACTATATAAATTACTAATCAATCCAGAAGAAGACGACATTGACATCTCATATGTAGATGAATTTGGATGGGTTAGTAATACAGAGTTTTATGTTTGGATTAGTTTTAATTGGTTCAATGAATTTGTCAAACGATTGAGTGATATTTTTGGCTATTCGCTTTTTGATGAAGGTGGAATTGAAGCAAGAATTTGCAGTGATTGTGTATGTATCGACTTAGAAGAAGTTATTTCTGGATATGGTGTTAATCTTGAAGAAGTATTTCCAAGAAGTAAATATACACATTAAGAGAATAATATATTGAAAGGAGCAAGAGATTTGCTGCAGCATTAAATCTGGATTTGCTCTGAGTAAGAAATGTTAGAGATTAACAAAATATATAACGAAGATTGTCTTGAAGGTATGAAAAAGATTGATGATAAATCGGTTGATTTCATTTTCACGGATCTTCCATTTTCAACAACCCAGAATTCATGGGATGTACTAATTCCGTTTGAGCCATTATGGGAACAATACGAGAGAATTATTAAAGATAATGGTTGTATTGCATTATGGGCGCAGTCACCATTTGATAAGAGACTCGCTTGTAGTAATGAAAAGCTATATCGCTATGAATGGATTATCGAAAAGACCAAAGCAACTGGTCATCTAAATGCCAAGAAAATGCCTATGAAGGCACACGAAAATGTCTTGATTTTCTATAAGAAACTCCCTACTTACAATCCACAAATGACAGAAGGACATACACCTGTTCATTCTTACACAAAGCATACAACAGATGGTAATTGTTATGGTGCTACAAAGACTGGTATTTCAGGCGGTGGTAGTACACAAAGATATCCAAGAGATGTTCTGCAGTTCAAGTGGGATACTCAGAAAAGTAGGTTACATCAGTGCCAAAAGCCTGTTGAGGCGTGTGAGTATTTTATTAAAACCTATACCAATCCAGGAGATTTAGTTCTTGATTCATGTGCAGGAAGTTGCACAACTGCAGTTGCAGCTTTGAATACAGGTAGAAATTACATATGTTTCGAGAAGGACAAGGATATTTTTGAGGTTGGAAGTAGAAGAGTAGCTGAGTATGCTCATCAGGATTTATTGATGAGTGCGACATAAAAATAGCGGAGAAAAGAAATCTTTCTTTGGAAGAGAGGTGATAACAATCAAGAAAGAAACAAAGCAAAGTATTCAATATTTAATGATTATTATATGTATATTAGCATCTATATTTTTTGGTGCTTATAAGTTTTCATTATATGCAGATTATACAGAAGATCGTATGAGTTAGAAGAAGTGAAGTCAGGAACTTATGCAATATATAATACCGTTTCTTCTACTGTTCCTGCTCATAATTATAACATGGTTACGATTTGTTACAATGGTCAAATTCATGTATTTCAAGGAACTGTGAATATTTGTCAGACAAGCAATAAACCTCATGCAGATATTATAAGCAAACCTCATAAGAATTATAGCGATGAGATAACAATTTATGTTCCAAAAGGAACTATTGAGTTTGCTGAAGGCGTTGGAGTTAAATAAGGAATAGGAATAGAGGTGAATAAATTTGAGAGTAGAATTAAGAGAATATATTCCACCAGAATCGGTTGATGAAAATATCATCAAAGCTATTAATACTGTAAAAGAATATTGTAAAACTCATGCAGAATATGAAGACTGTAGAAGATGTGTATTGGGTGATGGTATTCATAATTGTGGATGTAGTAGCCCTTATTTATGGAGTATACGAAAGGAATAATTAAATGACAGAAAAATTTTCAATAGTAAGACAGCTTGATACAGAGAAATTAAGTGGAAGAATTGCTTATTTTGTATATGAGAATGGACACAATCCATATATTTTTGCGAATAATGCAACTTTAGAAGCATTAAAGAAGCCATATGAACAGGAAATGGTGTTTACCAGTTTTGATGGTAAGAAAACTCTTTGTAAAGGTCTAATTGGTAGGTATCAAGGTTACAAGATGTTTGAAGATAACACATTAAAATATGGTGAGATTGAATTGAGATAAGAGAATAAAGATTGTGAGGGAATAAAATGTATGATTTGTTTGAAGATATTTGTATGGAACGTTTGATATTTGATGATGTTCCGTCTGACGACATACTATTAATGTATCCATATAAATTACGAAATGAATCAATATTACGAGATAATATCTGTAATATGAAGAATGTTATTAGAGAATATATCAAAGAAGTGGAACAATATTCTATGTGTGTTAGCGTTATTTCAAAATTGATATGGGATTCTCAGAAAATATCTATGCAGAACGAAGCAGATGAACATCAGAGAAAAGCAGATAAACTAGCAGAGCAAATGAATGATGGGATTAGTCCTTATGCTTGGTGTATCAAGAAAAATTTTGATAAATACATAGATTATATTCATTATAAGGCTGATTATCTTGTTTATTTGGATAAGATATGACAACCAATGAATCTCGCATTTCTTGTTTCAGAAAGGAGAAATCATGTATCAGAAAGGAGAAATCATGTATCAGAATTGTTGTAAAAAGTGTGGAAGTGTTGCACTTCATACAGAAGTAAAAGGCAATAATACAGGATTGTATTGTGATGATTGCGGTGCTTGGGTGAAGTGGCTTGGTAAGGACGAATTAAGAGCATTTGAATATTCTATGAGGGAAGCCACAAAAGAAGAAAATGAGGCTGTTGATAAATATATTCAAAGCATTAGTAAACCAACAGGTGTAAATCTATTTGACAATTCTACTATTGCTGAACGATTGGAAAGATTTATTGAAGGAATAGATAAGGAAATTGATTGTGAGTATGAGAAACGACCAATTTCTGTAGAAGATAATATCAGGAAGAATGCATATTGCTACGCATTAGAAAAATGTAAAGCTGCGATTGGTAATATTTTAGCAGGTAGAGAATTCAACGACTTAGGAGAATAACAGTATGAGTTTAACACATAGAGAAGAAGTAAATCTTTACGAAGCAATTCAGAAATCATTTCCTAAAATTCTCATCAAAGACTTAACAGAGCATGAAAGAATTTGTCCTGTCTGCAATGGTCTTGGAATGAAAATAGAAAATAATATCTATGGTATCAATGGCGATGATTCTGAAGCTGGCAGAAAATATCATTTCCCATATAAGCATCAAGCACTTTCGTTCTGTCGAAGTTGTTTCAATGGAGTACAGAGATTATGTCCTTATTGTGGACAGCCATATAAGAATCAGTCATATATGCATTGCGACTGCGAAGGACAGAAGAAAGCTGATGAAGAAGAGAAAATAAAGAAGTGGAACGAAAAGGTTTCTAAGGCAGTTCCAGTTGATGAAAAAGACGTAGATACAATGCTTTACTGCGATGAATTTGATGAGTATTACGATACTGTTGATGATTTCTTTGATGATTATTTTGGGCGTTATACAGATGAAGAATTTAATGAAGATAGTAGACCTAAGATGTTATGGGTGTGCAGCGTGGAGAAGATTCATATTGATGCTGATAATGTAGTTGACAATGCTTGCGAAGAGTTACATGAAGATGCTTATGAACAGTGTGATATTGGTGGTCTGCAAAATTTATTAGATACCTGGTGTAAAGATCAGACAGGAGCTACTACATATTATCCATGTTATAAGCAGTATGTTTTGATTAATTGGGATGAATTTGAAACAGAGTAAACCTGTCTTTCATTAGACCGTGAAAAATTAAATGGAGAATAATTAAGTGTGAGGTAACGATTATGGATAACACAGATATGTATTGGGATGATATTTGTTGGAACGATGTAGTTCCTGATTGGGATGAAAATGGAGAATTGCCAGATGATGAAGATGAGAATTGAAAGCGATAATTCATGTGATTTATAAAATATAAGAGACACTTATGACGTGCCTCTTATATATAAATATTATTAAATTGGTGAAGTATGTAATTCGTGGTAATTATATGCACCTTCTGGATATTCCCATACCGAACCAGAAACACTAAATAATTTGTGACATTCTGGACATTCAAACTCGTCACATTCAATGGAATGTTCAGTTTCAGTTCCCATACCACGATCTTCATCAACTACTTCAGAACTTATAATATATTCAGACCAATTATGTGTGACAGATTTCCCACAATGAGGACATTCTACAGAATGAGTAAACATTCTACACCAACTCCTTTTTAAAATATTTTGTGAGAATATATTATATCAAATTTAGTAGCATAAGTCAATAAAGATAAAAAGAAATTTTGGTTTCATGACTTGTCACGAAAACTATACAATATTCGAGACAAAAGAGAATAAATAATCAGATAGTTGCAAATATCTGAAAATATTGAAATAGGAGGAAATGAGGTTTGAAGCTTCGTTAAATGTACATTTACTCCTAAATAAGATTGAAACAAAAATATGAATGTATTGTATCACCCATATTTTATATGGGTAATAAGAAAAAACTTATTCAAAGGGGATTAATAGAACTATTCCCAAAGGACATTGATTGCTTTATTGATGTTTTTGCAGGTAGTTCAGTAGTCTCTATGAATACAAAAGCCAATAAATATTTCATTAATGATAATGATAAAAACTTAAAGCAGTTATATAAGTTATTCAAAATATATAATTCTGATACAATTATTAATCATATCATTTCCAGAATTGATGAATATGGATTAGCGCAAGAAAGAACAAGTCATAAAGTATTTAATGATGACAGAAAAGATAGATATAAAAATTCTTATTATGAATTTAGGAATTATTATAACACTCATAAAAATGCTCTTGATTTCTACACGCTTATGTTTTATTCATTTTCACAACAGTTTAGGTTCAATGATAAAGGTGAATTTAATATGCCATGTGGTAACGATTGTTTTTCTGATAAAAATCAAAAATATATTCGTAATGGTTGCACATTTTATCATTCTGATAATGTCCATATATTCAGTATGGACTTTCGCTCAATTCCAATAGATTCGATTACAACTAAAGATTTTGTATATTTAGATCCTCCATATTTTAATACCACTGCTACATACAACGAGGCAGGTGGTTGGACTGAAAATGACGAAAATGATTTATATGATTTTTGTGAAAGACTTTCTGAGAATAATATAAAATGGGGAATGTCTAATGTGTTTGAGAATAAAGGAATTATAAATCAAAAGTTGGTTGATTGGTGTGATAAGAACAATTTAAATGTATATACATTTGATAAATTTACATATATGGCTTGTGGTAAAGGTAATTCAAATGCTAAAGAAGTATTTATAACAAACTATTAGAGAATAAATATAAGGAAAGGATAAGAGTACCATGGGTAAGCTGCGCAGCACTTAGGTATAAGTATTGGCATTAAATGTAGGATATTTAACATCAGATAAAGAAGACAATGAGTTATACACACCTTATTATGCAGTGGATCACATTGTAAAATATCTCCCAAAAGATAAGACTATATGGCTTCCATTCGATGAGGAGTGGTCGTCTTTTAACAAAAGATTGACAGAATTAGGTTACAAAGTAGTAAGAAGTTCATTAGCTGAAGGTCAGGATTTCTTTGAGTATGAGCCTAAACATTGGGATTTAATAGTAAGTAATCCACCATTCTCAATCAAGGATAAGGTCTTAGAAAGACTCTATTCATTCAACAAACCATTTGCGGTTCTTCTACCGCTTAATTCCCTACAAGGTAAAACAAGATATAAATATTTTAAAGATGGTATTCAGATTCTTAGTTTTGATGCAAGAATTTGCTATCACAATAAAGAGCATATGGATTCTGTAGTAAAGGGTAGTCCATTTGCAACAGCATATTTTTGTAGAGATTTATTACCAAAGGATCTAATTGTTGAAAAATTGGTTACATACGAAAGACCGTTAGGAGAATAAACCAGTAAGAAAACCACGTTTCATTTGGTCATGAAAGTAGGTGAAAAAAATATATTGGGGTTTAAATATTGAAGAATGGGAGTTTAAAAATAATTATGAAGACATCTATTTTCTGCTTCATTGTTTATACAATGCAAAAACTGAGTTATACGACAGAACTCTTACTGATATGAGAAGTAGGTATGATCCGACTGAAGCATTTATAGAGGGCTGGAATAGAAGTAGATCGAATTGGTATTCCAAGAAATTATACGATAAATGTGTGAAATGCATTGAGTTAAAAACAAGAGGTCATTTTGTACACAGACATTGGAAAGAATGCGTTTGGAAGTACGAAGGTCTTTCAGCACAAGGATGGATAAATTTATATCAGCAGTTGATCAAAGAAAATAAATACGACAGTTGGATATTGGAATATATAGAAAATTGGAATATATAGAAATAGGAGAATAAATGAATATACAAACAATTGAAGATTTAGGTTATGAAATTCTCATAACTGAGTATATCACTAAAGATGTTCAAAGAAGAACTCACAAGAAAAAGCGTATTAACAAGAAGTGGTTGAAAAGATACGGCATGAAAATTGTACCAGATAATACGAAAATACTGCTAGTGAATAATACACTTATGATGACAGGAAAATGTTATGAAAAATTAAGAAAACTCACAGATAAAGACGCTGATAGTATGGAAAAATTTTTGAAAAAAGCTACTAAGAAACAATCTCAATAAAGAAGCATTTCCTTGGAGCTTTTGAATGATAAAGAGAGAATATATAGGTGACAATAAATTATAAGGAGATATGTTTTATGAGTAAGAAACAGCAATTTAAGGGTTTGAAATTTAATTATTCCATAAATGGGAAAGGATTGAAAAGTAAATATAAGACAATTGAGGATTTCTTAGATACAGAATTTCCGAAGAATAACAATCCATTGTCGCCTACTCTTGATACAGAGATTACAGGAATTAAATGGAATGGTAATACTATTTCTATTTCCAATAAAATTCACACAGTAAGAGATTTGGTTGACTTATTAAGCAAGGAAAATGCAGAAAATGTTTTTATTTCAAATAAAGATATTAGATTGCATGAGTTTAAACCAAAACATGACAATCTCATCAGAAAATCCACGTACTCCATAGAAAAGGTATACGATAAGGTTAAAGATGTTTTATTTGAGAAAGATAGGCGACTTGCAAAAGTGGATTTTGATGGAGATTTGATTAAAGGTAATAGTCAAAGATACCAGACATTTTTTACGAAGGGTTGTAAATGTGCAGTTTGTGGGATTGAAGGAAAATATTTTGCAAAAGAAAAATTTGCAGACCAATCAACTTATCATCTGAATTTGTATGCAGTTGATGATAATGGTGATGAAATTTTAATGACAAAAGATCATATTATACCACGCTCAAAAGGTGGTATTGATGATATTAGTAACTATCAAACAATGTGTAAGCTTTGTAATGAAGCAAAAGGTAACAAATTAGAAGATTAAAAAAAGAAAGGAAAAATAGAAAAGTTCCTATAGGATAAAGTGCGCACTACTTACTAAGGTAAGAGGAACTTATGTATTGTGCTTATATCACAACGTTAAAAGGATTAAGAAAACATAGCAACGCTGATAGATTACAGTGTGTAGAGGTATTTGGACAGAATGTAATTGTAGATTTGAGCTATCAGGAAGGACAGAAAGTAATTTTCTTCCCATCTGACGGTCAGTTGTCACTCGAATACGCAACAGATAATAACCTTGTCAGAAAGAAAGACGAGAATGGAAACAACATTGGTGGTTATATGGATGCCGAGAAGAGAAATGTAACTGCTATTAGACTTAGAGGCGAGAAGTCAGAAGGTCTTGTGTTGCCAGTTGAGACACTTGCTAAGTATACAGATATTTCAAAATTAAAAGATGGCGATCAGATTACAGTTCTTGGTGGTCATGAGATTTGTCAGAAATATATCCCAAGAGGAAAGAGTCGTTCAAGAAACAATGGGAACAATTCAAACAAGAAGAACAAGTTTTATAAAGAGACAATATCATATCCATTTTTTGAAGAACATAAAGATACTGCACAGCTGGCATATAATATGTCAGCATTTAAACCAGGAGATACGATTTATATTACTCGTAAGCTCCACGGAACATCAGCTCGTACCATGAAGACTGTCAAGGTTATAAAGAAGAATAGTAAGCTGAGAAAGTTCTTACATATGCAGCCAAAGGTTACAAGAGAAGTTTCTGTTGTATCTGGTAGCAGAAGAGTTGTATTAAAGGATATGACAAAGAATGATGGATATTATTCTGATAATGGATTTAGAAAGAAGTATCATGATTTATTAAAAGATAAGCTTCCTGAAGGTGCTGAGATTTTCTATGAAATTGTCGGATATGTAAATGAAACAACACCAATTATGGGTTCAGTATCTAATAAAGGTGTTAAAGAAAAGGAATTTACAAAGAAGTTTGGCGACACTACGACATTCTCATATGGCTGTGAACCAGGTGAAAATGAGATGTATGTATATCGAATGACAATGACAACAGCAGATGGAACAGTTGTTGAAGTACCTTGGGAGACTGTAGAAGTATGGTGTGACAAGTTAGGTGTTAAGCATGTACCTGATTTAGAGAAGTTTATTTTTACTACACCAGAAGATTTGAAAGAAAGAGTAAATAAATATCTTGATGGTATGCCAGCAGATGAAATTGGCAAGACACATGTTGCCGAAGGTGTAGTTGTTCGTATTGATAATAGAGCAACATTCACGGCTTATAAGGATAAGGTGTTTGAATTTAAGGTAATTGAGGGAATCGCCAAAGATACATCTGATGTACCTGATATAGAAGAAGCTGAAGAATTATTTGAGGAGACTTTAAATGAATAAACCTACAATGTGGGTACTCGTTGGACTGAGTGGTAGTGGCAAGTCAACCATTGCCACTCAGATTGCAAACGAGAATCTAAACACAGTAATTGTATCATCAGATGCAATTCGTGAGGAATTGACTGGTAATTATGAAGACCAAGAACATAACGAAGAAGTGTTTAAGATTTTTCACAATAGAATTCGCAAGAATTTAGAGAATAAAAAGAATGTGATTGCTGATGCAACTAATCTGACTATGAAATCTCGTAGAGCAATTATGATGAAAGTGAATGGATTGGATATCAGAAAAGTATGTGTGATTATCCCAAAACCGTTTGAACAGTGCAAGATTGATAATCTGAATCGTGAGCATCCTGTACCTGAATTTGTGTTAGATAAGCAGATTAGAAAATTTCAGATTCCGTTCTACGAGGAAGGATTCGATGAGATTATTATTCATAATTTATTAAATGATTACGAACCAAATGATATTCCAGATATGAAAGGATTTGATCAGAAAAACCCACATCATACAATGGATTTATTTGAACACTGCCAATATGCATCAAGATTATTTTCTACAAAATATGCTTATCCTGCAAGATTCAGAATAGGTGCTTTGTATCACGATTTAGGTAAATTGAGTACACAAACATTTGATGAAGATGGAATAGCTCATTATTATCAGCATCATTGTTATGGTTCATATCAATACATGACAGCTATGTATCATGTTGATTCTGATGTTGTCTTAGACACATGTTTTCTTATCAATTACCATATGATGCCTTTTAATTGGGATACTGATAAAGCAAAGCAGCGTTGGAAAGAAAGGTTTGGAGAATATAAATATAAGATGCTTTTAGATTTCAATGAATGTGATAAAGCGAGGTAAGTGTATGTGTAATCGTTGTAATTATGACTCACCTGACAATCGGATATATGTTGATCCATTGACTAATGAATATTATTTAGACATAGAAACTTCTGAATGGGACGAATATGATGACGGCTTTATTCATCAGCGAGAATATATTGCGTATTGTCCTTGGTGTGGAAAGAAATTAGGAGAATAAGATATAAGAGGTGATTTGATGAAATGTAAAGATTGTCCTTATGGATATGAAGACTTTGAAAAATATAAATCATACATTGACGAAGAAGATATTGAGAACTGTGTTTGGTGCGATAAAGTTGGTGGCAAGGTTTATTCTTTTGGTCATTGTAGTGATTGGTATGAACACGATGACCAAAAGCATAAGAATCATTCCAAGAAAAAGAGAATGAATAAGCGTGAGAGATATTTAAGGCATCAAAATCATCTCAAATATTTAGAAAGAGTGTCATGTAGATATCCTTATGCTGTAACATATAAAGATAAGATATTGATTAAAGGTTTGGGATATGTTGAAAATCCAAAACCATATTATAAAAGATGGTATAGAGGTAAAAGAAGCAGTTATTTGAAGCGACAGTCCAATAAAGCGATTCGCAGATATAAGGGTGAATTACACAAAGGTTATCAACATATTCATAAAATTTATGATTTTTGGTGGAAATTTAGCTAGGAGAATAAATATGAAGATAGAGCTAATCAAGTTAAAATTCAATAATACACATTCATACAAGTACAAGCCATTTAAACATTGCTGTGATGAAATCCAGAATGATAAAGCCATCATTTTCACAGATGAAGATTTAATTTATAGTGATGATTGTTGGGATGATGAAAGATATATTCCGAGATTCTGTACTTCATATACAGAAGTTATTACATCATATGAAGACGAATTTGTACAGACAGACAACTATCCAATTCAGTTTTGTCCGCACTGTGGTGAGAAGATTGGAATTGAAGTCGTAGATGAGATTGAAGTATCTGAAAAGTATGATGAACTGATTAAGCAGCGTGATGAATTACGGAAGAAGTGTCAGAGAACAGATAGTAAGAAAGAAGAGTATGATTTAAGAGCACAGGTCAGAAAGTTGGATGATCAGATTAATGATTTTTATGAATTGGGTGAGTGGAAAGGAGAATATTAAAATGGGAAACAGATTATTACTTGAGAATGATGTTATTAAAGCAGTTGATAGGCACACAAACAGATATGGTAATCTTGATGATGATATTAGGTGTATCCTTGAAGAGTTAAAATCACCAATCCCTGTTGGTTCAAAGGAGGCAATAAATAACTTAAAAGTAGAAAATAAACCAGTACAGAAACAGAAGCGAGTTCAGTTATTCGAGAATGAAGATGTCGTATTAGAACAACGTGGTAATAGATATTACTTATCTTTGTATGACAAGGAAGGGAAATTTCAGCGAGAAGTTACTATTGATGTGAAAGATGATTATAAGGTTGGGCTTGGAAACAGCAAGTAAAGGAGATTATTATGGCAGTATTTAAAAATTTTAAAGATGATGAGTTGATTGTAAGCTGCAAATGTGGCTGTGATGAGGGTATTCATTTTAAAATTTATGATTATAAAGATGGAGATTATGCTTTTTTGACCTATACGAATGGCAATTTTTATACTCAGCAAAGAACACCGTTTTTTGAAAAGTTGAAGAAAATTTGGGCGATTATTAGGAATAAGGATTTTTATTATTCGGATATTGTGTTTACAAAAGATGATTTTAATAAGTTTAAGGAATGGATTAATAGAAAGTAAATTAATTAATATGAAAGCAGTTTATATACATAAAAAATATTTACATTTAAAAATAAACGGAATATGGAAATATGCAGATAGTGTTGGTGGCAGATATGTCTATTTATATGGGGAAGTGCCTGAAAATAGAGTAGAAGAATTTAAAAATAAAGATAATGTGTTTTCTGAATTGATTAAACGAAGTGGATACATTGAAGATTTTATAGGATATAAAACATTTTGGAGAAAAAGGTTTTATGTGGATTTATTTCCATTAGCAAATGGAATTGTTTACAAAGATGAACTAGAAGCATTCGAAATAGAACATATTTACGAAGTAGTAGAAAATCCAATTATAGAACAATTGGAAAAGGATCTTGGGTTTAAAGGATATAGTCAGTTAGTTTTTGATAGAGAACAAGAATTAAAAAATATGTTAATTAGCAAGTGACAGTAAATTCAGTTTCTTGGTTGTAATATGGAGGTGAAAATTTGAAAGACATTTTAGGTAGAGAGATTAAAGATGGTGATATGTGCATTGGAATGGCAATAGGTAGAAATTCGCCAGGAATGCATATTGGAGTTTTTCAAGGTAACTCAGTTGTTTATTTAGGATATAGTGAAGAATATATCAATAAAAGTTGTACAAGCAATACATATCTGATCGAAAATCCAACGAAAAAGGAGTTGGAAATTAGAGATAAAATAAATATACTCCTTCAGAAAGAAGCAGAAGAGCGAGAGCGAAAAGCAAATTTAAAAACAATTCCGTTAAGTAAATTAGAAGTGGGTGGAATTTACAAATCAACTCAAGGGGAAATGTATTTATATCTTGGTAAGAAAAAAGTAATTTTCGAAGATTTTGATTATGGTAATACTGATATAAAAGAAGGGTACTGTTTTGCTTATGTATATAATAGTGATTATGAATCAGATGAAAAAATTTTAGAAAGAGCTTTGAAAATTAATACATATCGAAGAAGCCATTCTATTTCAATTTTAAAAGGCAATAAAAAGTTGACAGATATTGTTAGAAAGGTTGATTTGAAGTTTCCACTAATCAAAGAGGAAAAGCAAGAAGGTAATTGGAGAAATCATGGAAGCAACATGAAATTGACCATCGAGTAGAGAATATTAAAGCAAGAATAAAATCAATGATTTTTATAATTAGGAAAGATAAAAGAGGTGAACGATTAATGTCTTTGGCATATAAAAATGACACATACAACTATAATGGCGAATATGAAATGGGTTCATTAAATAAATTTGCACGAGCAGAAAGAAGATTGTCTGCAAAGAAACAGGCATTGGATGATATGAAGAATGAATATGACCTTATTGAACAACAGGCATTTCGCACTTATAAAGAAAATATTCAGTATATGTTACTCGATCAGACATCTACAATTAAAACGTGTAGAGAATGGTTAAATATGTTATCAAAGAATCAGGATGCTGATGGGAACAAACTTGATAAAAGAAAGAAGTATAAGGAAAAGGAAACATATGATTGGTATATTGACTATATTAAAAAGCTTCTTGACATTGAATATATGAATGATGTTAAATTCATTGATTATAATTTTGGTCAAGCTACTAATATCCAGTTTGAATATAAAGAGCATAATTGGTATTTAGAAATTCCTCATATTAAAGCTATCAAATTAGATGCATATAAGAATTATGGTGGCAGTGTATTTAAACTTGCGTTAGTACACAATGATACAGAATGTAGTTGGTCGCAGTTTGGCTCTACATATGAAGAAGACGAATTAAGAGATATTATGACACAAGGTATTGAAAAATATTGCAATTAGTTATTTCATAAGAAAGCAACATATCGTTGGATTTTGAGAGAATAATACATTGGAGGTGAAAACATAATGGAAATGTATACAGAGATTAATGTGTGTTTTGATTTACTGAAAGACACACCAAAAGACATCGTGGAAATTTTACATTATCTTATAGATGGAACAGATATTCCTTCTGTATTGCCAGAACATGAATTTTTTCAGTGTGATAGATGGGATATGGTAGCTTGCTGTGACAGCTATTATTTTAATGGAACAACCAACAGTAAAATGGTATTTGATGATATTTCTAAGACTTGGAAAATTAATATCAGAGCCAATTTGAATAATTATGATTCTGAAATTGAAGAGTTTTTAGATTGGTTAGAACCTTATATTGGAACAGAGGGCTTTATTGGATACATAAGATATAAAGAATGGGAAGATCCAACATTAATTTATAATGATTTTTACAATGATAAAATTGTATTTAAAGATGTATAAAATTGTATTCAAAGATGTAGAAGCAACAGAACCTGAATAAGAAACCAATCTTTCATTTGAAAAATTTTTAATCATATCTAAGCCATTCGGCTATGGGAATCCCAATAAATAAGAAAATATTACAGTGTAACTAATAAAAATATTATATATAAAGGAGATTTTAAATGAAGAACACAAATTGGAAAGTGCCAGTAATTATTGGCGTAGGAGTATTAGCAGTTATTTTGATGATTGTATTTGGTGTACAGAGTTCACAGAATAAGGCTATTGCACTTGAGGAGCAGGTAAACACAGCATCATCAGATATTAAGGTACAGGAAAAGCGAAGAGTTGACCTTGTATATAACCTTGCTGATTGTGTAAAACAGTATGATAAACATGAAGCTGATACATTAACAGCAGTTGCAGATGGTCGTGGAACAACAGGAGATATTGAGAATGTAACAATGGCTATTACAGCAGTTGCAGAAGCATATCCTGAGCTGAAGTCCAATGAGAACTATAAGACTCTTATGAATGAGTTATCTATGACAGAGAATATGATTGCAGAGTATCGCAGCAATTATAATAAGCAGATTAAGGAATATAAGCGATATGTGAGAAAGTTCCCTACAAGACAGTTTCTTGGATTTCTTGGATATGAAGTACAGGAATATGAGTATTTGGATTACAATGCGCCAGTTGATGCTCCACAGGATTTGTTTAAAGAGGATTAGTCTATGAGATATGGTAGAAAAGGTTTTGATTTTGGTGATTTTGAAATAACAAAACGTGAAATCTTGGCTAGTATTTCTATCATTGCAGTTATGATTCTGTTTGGTATTCTGATTTCTTCCAAGATTTCAGAACACCAAATGGATGAAAATGAAATTTACAACAAGGCTGTTAAGATAGAAAGTCAAGAAATGTTCCAATATGGAATGGATACAAATGTTGGTAATGCGTTTGTATATGGTGATTTGAAAGCAGTAGATACAGTTACATATCCTGAAATTGGTGGAGAATATATGTATGTAGAAAAAGTCAAAGAGCGATACACAATGCATACAAGACAAGTAGCTCATACAAGAACTGTTAATGGCAAATCACAAACTTATTATACAACAGAAACATATTGGACTTGGGATAGAGTCGGAAGTGAAAATATTAAGTGTAAAGAAGTATCATTTTGTGGAGTAAATTTCACAAGTAATAAAATTAATTTACCTGGTACTGATTATATTGACACAATTAAAGAGTCGAGTCATGTAAGATATAAATATTATGGTGTTGGTACTGAATATAAAGGAACAATTTTTACAGATTTGAGAGATAAAACCATTTCTGATAACACATCATTTTATAATAATTCGACTATTGACGAGACGATAGAAAGATTAGAATCTGATTTTCCAATTATTATTTTCTGGTTCTTTTGGGTTATTTTAATCGGTGGAATGGTATTTGGGTTCTACTATTTGGATAATAGGTGGTTAGATTAAGGATAAGAAAGGAGAACAAATGAGTAGCAGTGGCATTTATGGAATAAGAAAAGATTATACAGGAGAAGAGATATTTGAATATAAAAACTCATGGTGGTTTTCTCCTATAATTTGGAGTGTCTTACCAGATAAATATATTCATGATTACATTCAAACACCATTTGGTTTTAAAAAGGGAATTATTGGAATGGATGGGAACGATGTATGGACAAGAACTAACAAATCCATTAATGAGTGCGATAACACACCTGATAGGGTTTGTTGGGAGATGTCGAATCAACAGATTTTTCATACATCTGACAAACAAATTATTTCAGATTCTATTATGCAATTCTTAAAACAAAATGATACTTATGATGTATCAGAAGAAGATAATGTTCCCGTTTTAAAAAGAGAACATATCATTGAGAGATTTACAGAAATAGCAAATGATATTTTATCAATTGATGAAAATGAATTTCCATATTTTGTATTTAAAAATACAACAGTGGATGATGGTGTTGAGAGATGGTTTGAAAAATATGACGAGGAATCTGATGAATATGTTTCGTGTGCAATGTCAGAAAATACAGATGATTTTTATGCAGAATTTGTATTTTTCAAAGATGGAAAAATTAACAAATTTGTAAGTAACAAAGATTATCAGTTTGAATCATAGAAAGAAATTTTTCTTTCTTGGGAGGTGATTAATATATTTCGTATAGAGAAAACTGAAGTTGTAAATGGATGTGATTGTTGGGGAAGACCAGAATATGATGATGTATATGAAGTTTATTGTAATGATGAATTTGTATGTCGTATGTCAAGTGATCCAACAATATTAGTTGATAAGATAAATGATGTTTTAAATAGTTATAGGAGAATAATTATATAGGACAGCTAATTAATAAAACAGTATTATGAAAAATCGGAGAAAAAGAATGAAAAGAGGAGATATTATTGAATTAATTGAGGATACAACAATTTATAAAAAAGGTAAGAAGGCTTATTTTATTGGTAGATCAAATTTTAATCCTAATAAAATTGAAATTGTTTGGGTTGGTGAAGAACAGGCTTATAAAGATGGCGATATAGACGAATTTCCAGCTAGATTGTTTAAGCAGGTTGAACATGGCGATAGGTGATGGAAGAAGAACATATTCAGATAGTACATTAAAGTCTATGACAAAAGATGAGCTGATTGATATTATTCGCTGCTTAGAAAGTAATCTTAGAAATGCACATGAGACAAATGATATTCAGTATGAGAATTGTAAGAGGTTGCTAAGTGAAAATGGGATAATTCAAGGTGGATATAAGAAGAAAATTGATGAACAGACAGAGGCTTGGATTAAAGCAGGATTGACATTATCAGAAGCAGACAAAGAAGAATTGATGAGAATGTCGCAGTTAAGAGAATAAGTAATTGTAAACAATAATTTTATATCATAGGAGGAAATAAATATGATGAACAATTTTTTAAATGGCATGTTTGGTAAGGTAGGAAGTGGAATGTGTAGACTTTCTATGAATGGTGGAATTGCAGTTAAGACAAATGGTGGTTATAAGACATATAACATCAAGACTGGCAAGCTCACAAACTGTAGTAACTTTGTATTTGATATTGGAGAGGAATTCTTCTTTATTATTCCAACTAATAAGGTAGAGAAGGGTGACATCATTCTTGTAAATGGTAAGCCAAGATGTGTTATTGAAGCCGATAAGACAAAGATTACAGTAATCAATTATGAGGACTCAACAATTGAAACCGTGCTTCCTGAAAGACATGTATTTATGGGCAATACATATTTTTATGGAAAGATTGTTTCGATGTTTGGAAGTGATGTTATTAAAGGTAAGAAAGGTACAAATAATATCTTTAAATACATGATGCTTTCTCAGATGATGAAAAGTGATAATGGTTCTGCTGGCATGATGAATGGCAATGGTGGAATGAGTTCTATGTTACCACTTATGATGATGGGTGGAAATATGGGTGATATGTTTGACGGAATGTTCGACTTTGATATGAGTAGCAATGATGACGATGATACAGAAGTAGATGAAGAGGAGGAGGCATAATATGGGATGCGGTTCATGGACAAGAGATAGTTATGTAAGTTATTCAACAACAAAGGGTATGAGTGTTTCAACGGATGGTATGATTAGAGGTTCTTATTCTAATCAGGACATGTTTAAGGCAAGAAATATTGATTCTGCACTTGATCCTAAGAATGTTATTAGAGAGTGTTGCGATACAGAGGAACATCCAAACACAATTCCTGTTATTCTTGCACTTGATGTAACTGGTTCTATGGGACAGGCTGCCGTTGAAGTGGCAAAGAAGTTAAATGTAATTATGACTAAGTTATATGAAAAGGTTACAGATGTTGAGTTCCTTATCATGGGTATTGGTGATTTAGCTTGTGATAGCTATCCAATTCAGGCTTCACAGTTTGAGTCAGATATTCGTATTGCTGAACAGCTTGACAAGATTTATTTTGAATTTGGCGGTGGTGGAAATAGTTATGAATCCTACACAGCAGCATGGTATTTCGGTTCTCGTCACACAAAGCTTGATTGCTTAAACCGTGGAAGAAAAGGAATTATTATTACAATGGGTGATGAGCAGTTAAATCCATATCTTCCATTTAAGAGTAGAGGTCATGGCTTATCAGAGGTGACAGGTGATAACCTTCAGTCTGATGTAGAGACTAAGGATTTATACGAAGAGGCTTCTCAGAAGTTTAACATTTATCATTTAGATGTAAATCACGGTCACAGATGGGATGAAGAAGAAATTGAGAAGTCCTACAAGAAGTATCTTGATGATACACACTTTAGAAGAGTAACTATGGATAGTATTACAAATGAGATTGTAGATATTATTGTTAGTGAAGCAGAGAATAATGTTACAGATACAGTTACTACACCTTCTAACTCAGAAGGAATTACTTGGTAGGATAGGAGATTTAAGAGATGAAAGACATTAAGATTGTAATAGGTGCTAACTTTGGAGATTGTGGAAAGGGATTAATGACAGATTATTTCTCACAGAAACCTAATAGTATTGTTGTTTGTTCAAATGGTGGTGCTCAGAGAGGACATACCGTAACAACGCCTGATGGAATCAGACATGTCTTTCATCATTTTGGATCTGGAACATTCAATCATGCAAGTACATATTTATCTGAGGATTTTATTGTTAATCCAATTATCTTTAAGCAGGAATATGATGAATTGATGAAATTAGGATATATTACGAATGTTTATATCAATCAAAATTGTATGTTGACTACACCTTTTGATATGATGGCAAATCAGATTATAGAAGAAAATCGTGGAAAAAATAAACATGGTAGTTGTGGCTTGGGAATTTTTGAAACTATCAAAAGATATAAAGCTGGCATAACTGATGTAGATAATCATATCAGGGAATACTACTTAGAACAATTTGAAAGAGAGAATATTATATTAACAGATGAATGGTCAAAAATATTCCTTGATAATGGTATATTTGAACACTTTTTAGATGATTGGGATTTTATGAATAATCACTCATTGGCTATATCAGATAATTATTTCTTAAATCAATTTGACAATATTGTATTTGAAGCTGCACAAGGTTTATTGCTTGATCAGAACAACACAGAATATTTTCCACATCTAACACCGTCTAATACAGGTATTAAAAATCCCAAGAGAATAATTGAAAATGTTGAATGGAATGATGAGATAAATATTGAAACTTGTTATGTATCTCGTACTTATTTAACAAGACATGGTGCTGGTAAATTCCCATCTGAATGTAATAAGAGATTTATCAACGAATATATGTTTGATAAAACAAATGTGCCAAATCCATTCCAGGATACATTGAGATATGGAACACTGGATTTAGGAGAATTATATAGTAGATGCTCTAATGATATAGGAAACTTTGGAGATAAAAAATCAATCACCATTACACATTGTAATGAATATGATTGGGATAATGATAAATTGATTGAGTTATTCAAGGATTGGAATATTTATTACTCAGATGGTGAAACACATAATGATGTGAACTGAGAACAAGAAAGATTCGTTCTTTTGGAAATATGGAGGTAAAAAATGGAGAAATTTTATATTGTAACAAATGAAGATTTTTTAAAAGGGTTACATCGTGATGAAGTAATAGAAAAAAACAGAAGAGAATTTATCAAAGATTTTTTCAATCGCATAGGAATAAGTGGAAATCATTATTATATGCGTGGAGATGGTAATATTAATGTTGCGTTTAAGGAAAACACAAAAAGTAATATTGAATTGTATATTGATGATGTGCAGGAAAATAGTGAAAAATTTGGTAATCAATTAAACAAACCTAAAATGTTTGAAGGTCAAAGTATGAGAAAGTTTAAAAAAGGTTGCAAAATATTAAAGCAATTTCAAGATGAATGTATTAAAAAGGAGATAGTTATTAATGCTTATCCTTTGAGGTGTGGAGACTACTTCGAAGAAACGGAAATGGGTGGCTATTCAAGAACAAGTTTTGAATACAATGGAAAACAATACTTACGTATGAGTACTAATCGCTATAATTCATTAACTCCTTATGAAAATGGTTTTGAAGAGATAAAAGGCAGTGAGTTTTATAAAGCATTTGAAGAATTTGAATCAAAAAATAAGTAATATCGGTTTCGTGTGGAGGTGAAACGAATGATAACACCATCAGTAATGCAAGGATTAACAAATGAAAATACAATGCTGTCAAGTGTTTCTATAGAAGATTTAGAAGAGTATAAGAAAAATGCTTGTAAAATTCTTAGAAGTCAGACGCAGTGTGCTACTGCAAAAATCGTAGAAGAATTGATTGATCAGGAAATTATGAATAGAAGAATTATTGAAGAGTGGAATAAAATCTATGAAAAATTTCCTGAATATGTTGGAATGTAGGAGGTGATACCAATAGAATTAGAGAATAATTCAAAACAGATTGAAGAAAATCTTAAAACTATACTTACATTAGAATATATGGGAATTCATATTGAAGACACAAAAGAGCAAGATTTTAAGCAGTTATATTATTTTTCTGTACCAGAAAAATCAACAATAGAAACAAATGATTTTCTAAATGATCAAATCAAGACATCAGACGGATTAATACAGGTTGCAAAAGATTTTTTAGCTGTGATGATTATTAGTTCATGTAAATCTGAATTTGATGATAGTGAAGAGGACGAAAAATTTTACGAAGATGTGGAAAATAATATTTCAGAATATGCTTTATTCTTTGCAAGGGTTAGACAAGGTGAAATATGGAATAAAGAAATGGGCAAGGTTGCTGTTAATAAGGTATTAGGAAAGCTCCAAAATCAGTTATATAAACAGGTTTAAAAGGAGGATGAATAAATGACTTGTAAGTACCCAATAACTAGCAGAAGTTATAAATTTTGTATAGGCTGTAGCGATATAGATTGTTGTAAAGATGCAGTTACTCCAATCATTTCTATGCCAAAATTTCAGTCACCAAAGAATGTTATTCCGTCTGCATCAGAAGCAAATAAAATGACAAATAATGCAATTGATAATTGCACTACACAGCAATTAGCAGAGTTATCAAAATTGATTAGAGATGCGATTGCAGATGGCAAATTTTCAATCAGTGAAGATGGTTGTTTAAAACCTGAAACACGAAAGAAATTAGAGGAATTTGGTTATAAAGTTGAAACTGGCAATCAATATAATGAATCGTATTACAGTATCAGTTGGAGATAAACGAAGTAAATTTCGATTTCTTTTGGAGAATATAATTATAGAAAGAGAGGTACATATATGCCAGTACATGATGATTTAAAAGAGGTGATTATTTATACAAAAAGAAAAAATTGTTTTAGATAAAGACAAGTTATATGAATTATATTGTGTACAAATGTTAAGTCAACTTAATGTTGCAAAATTACTTGGTTGTAGCGTTGATACAGTAAGACGAAACTTGTACGATTATAATATGCCAATACATATACCAAGTTATCATGCTCATCAACAAAAGGTCATTTTAGCAGAAAATCAGAGAAACTATTTATACGGAGCAATGTTAGGTGATGGATGCCTTCATAGAGCTAAAAATGGATTAAATAGTCAGTTTTTATATATATCTAAATCTTTTCAACATGTAGATTTTGTATCAAAACCATTTGTTGATATTTTATATAAAGAAGGAATTAAATATAGTTCATATTTTGATAAAAGAACAGGAAAGACATATGATAGGTATACATTTAGAACAATAACTGATGTTGGTTTTGAAAACGAAAGAAAAATATGGTATCCTGATGGAATTAAGCATATACCTAATAATCTAAAACTTAATTCTACAATTTGTTTAGTATGGTATATAGGTGACGGTGGCATTTGCAATTCAAACAATTCACAACATATAAAACTTGCAGCACAATGTTTTAATAAAGAAGAACAGGAAGATATACTAATTCCTCAACTATCTGACTTTGATGCGAAATTAATGAAAGCAGACATATCTAAAAATTCTGAGCAACAATATTTTATTTATATTCCACGATTAAAAATGAGAGATTTTTTGAGTTATATTGGTGAATGTCCATTTGAGGATTATTCATATAAATGGAATTTTAATGAATACAAAAACAAAATATCCCATTCACAGACAAATAATGAAAAATATTTTATCAGATTATATTTACTTGGTCTTAAATGTAATCAAATAGCAGAAGTATTTGATGTAGATTTTAACACAGTTAAGAAATATTTGATAAAAAATAATCTATATAAAGGAGAATAAAATTTATGGATACAAGTGATTTAGCAAAAAGAATGAAAGGCTACGAAGAAAGAAATAGATATTATCTTCAGCGTAGAATGCCAGTAATCTTGAGACTAGATATGAGAGCTGGACATAGCTTCACAAAAGGATTTGAAAGACCATTTGATGAAGTGTTTATAAAATCAATGCAAGAGACAGCCAAATATTTATGCGAAAATATTCAGAATTGCAAATTATCTTATCAACAGAGCGATGAAATCACATTACTTCTTGTTGATTATGATAAGTTAAATACAGATTGTTTCTTTGATTATAGAGTTGATAAATTATGTAGTATTGCAGCAAGCATGGCTACGATGGCATTTAATAGGGCTTTTGCTAATAATGTAGGAGATTATTGTGCATATACTTACGAATGTATGGATAATACTCATGAAAACTATGAACATATTTTATCTTTAGCAGTTGATAAAGGTGCAATGTTCGATGCTCGTTGTTTCAATATTCCAAAAGAAGAAGTAACAAATCTTTGCTATTGGAGACAATTAGATGCTTCTCGTAACTCAATTCAGATGGTAGGTCAAGCCAATTTCTCACATAAAGAATTACAGAATAAGTCATGTAATGATATTCAGGATATGCTTATGACTCAGAAAGGTATTAACTGGAACGATTTGCCTACTTATCAGAAGAGAGGAAGTTGCTGTGTAAGGAATAAGATTATCATTGAATCTGATGGTGTTATGGCAACTGCACAATTAAGAGACGCTTCTAGGTCTGAAAATGAGTGGATTATTGATACAGATATCCCTATTTTCAAAGGTGAAGGTAGAGAATATATTGATAGATTAGTTTTTGTTGGTGAAGAGTAAGTAAATATAAAGGAGAATATATATGAATGAAACAATTAAAAACGAAGAAGCGTTGGAAGAAATTAATCCAGTTGATGAGTATTTAAAAAACTATAAGGAACAGAAACTTGCAGAGTTTTGTGTTCAGAAGGACAAAGAGATTGAGAACCGTAAGGAAGAAAGACAGAAACTCATGGAACAGATTACAGATATGAAAGTTACGGTTAAGCAGCATGACGAAACATGGAAGAATATGGATAGTTTGTATGCCAAGATTAAGAAATTATCTGTAAATGATTATTTGAAGTTATATCATATGATAAATAACGATATTGCAGGAAATTACTCAACAATTACAACTGTACTTCCTAGTCATGTTGGTATTAATGGCAATTGGTAAAATAAGAGTACATGAATCTGACATTTCTTGGTGCAATTTTAAAGGAGAATTATAAAATGAGCGATATTTGTAAAGATATAGAAGCTTTAAGACCTGAATATGAACATTTTATTCAGACTGAGAGAGGTAAAGAATGGAAACACTTTTGGCAGAGTGAAATGGGTTCAGAAAGAGGTGGAGATTTTGGTGATTATTTGTATGACTTTTATCCAGAAATGTTGAATATATAGTTGGAGGTGAGAATGTGATTCAAGTAATTGAGACAAATTTGAGTATTGATAAAGATAATATCATAAGAGATCATCAGTCACGAATTGTTGAAGTTGAAGATTGGGATACATATTGCAAAGCATTTGAAGAATATAATGGTGAAGCTGTTTATTTCAAATCAAAAGCTATGCGTGGTTACAGTATCTTATCGAATTGTACAATGACAGATTTGATATATGATGACATTCATCTATCTTGTATAGTCTTACATCCATCAGGTTTTATTACAAAGAAACTTGCATATAGAATTGTTTTATAATCTATGATTCATTCGAGTCACAATTTCCAATAAAAATAAAAATCGAATAGAGAATAAGTAAGAGGTGAGAAATTATAGAATACGATTTTGAAGGAAAAGAAAACGCTATCACGGCAGAACATTTAAAAAATGGTCAAACTTGTAAAGTAGTTGGATTTGGTCAGTCAATGACACCAATACTTAAATCAGGTCAACCAGTGATTTGTAAGCCTGTGACAGAAGATACAGAGTTAAAAAAGAATGATATTGTACTCTGTAAGGTTAAAGGTAATTATTATTTACATAAAATTTCAGCCATTAAAAATGGTGTTAGTTACCAGATTTCAAATAATCATGGTCATGTCAATGGCACAATTACAAGAAGTAATATCTTTGGTATTGTTGTTGAAATTCTTTAAGACTTATTCGAGTTACAATTTCCAATAAAAATGAAAATCGAATAGAGAATATATAAGTGAAGCAGTTCAGTGGAATTCACTGTTTCTTTTGAAAATTTTAGGAGGTATATAATATGAAATATAGAGTGAGATTTGATGGATATGTAGAAGTGGACTGTAAAGAAAACGAAAATGTATATGAAATAATAGAGAATAGTTTTAAAAATGCAGAATCAACATTAGAAGAAAATGAACACATTTCTGTTGCAGAATTATATGATTTAGCGGCAGAAGATCTTGATTAAAACAAACACAAGTGAATCAAAATCGAACAGAGAATATATAAGTGAGGTGAGATACATAGAGTGAAAGACATTGATATTTTTCAAGAAATATTAGGTAAGAATTATGATGTTTGTTATGAAGTCGAAAGAGGTTGTGGTGAACGATGGGCTAATGGAGAGTTAATCAATTATAATTCAGGAAACATAGTCTTATACAATCATGACAGACAAGTTATTTATCATATTCCGTATAAAGGAGTTAAATGGATATTACCAGGTAAGAAATCTCCATCATTAGCGGAACAATTCAAGAAGGCTTAATCAAGTCAAAATTTCCAAATACAAATAACCGAACAGCGAATAAAAATATGGGTGGCACAGCATACCCTTGGGTTTTTGCACCCAAAAAACACTGTTTATTGATAAATTTTCATATAGATTTACTTCCATGTTCCGTCCTAAGTGGGCGTTTATATATAAGTTATCAAAAATTATTTACATATAAGGAGGATTCATTTAATGAATTTTGAAATGACAGGAAAGTTAAGTATCGGTAAGGAGAGTGAAAAGTTCCATCCTTATCAGGAAAAGCAGTTTGATTCTGGTTGGGTACGCAAGCAGTTAATGTTTAATGTAGCTTGCGGAGACAACAGACACATGATGACTGTTACATCAGGTGCTTTTGCGGATGGTCATGGTGATGTGTACACATTTTCTAAGAGTGGTGTAGATGAAAATGGCAATAAGATTAAAGGTGAATCATTAAAGATTCCATTTAAGGAGAGACTTACATCATCAAAGTTAGCAGAAGTTGCAGAGTTCAAGAAGTTTATCTTTGATCTTGAAAAGCCAGGTCGTAGATATAAACTTGAAAAGGCTGCTGAAAAGGTTAAGGAAGGAACAAACCTTACTGATGAAGAGTTAAAAGAGATTGGTCTTGAGAATGAAGCAGATGTAAATGCGGAGCTTGAAAAGAGTAACAAAAGGAGACATGAATTTATTTCAGAATGGGATTTCATAGACTTTATTAAGAAAGTTATTGATAGTGGAAAGTATTCTGATAAGAAGTTCTTCATTCGTGGAAATGGTGAGTATCAGTATTCAGACAAGAATCAGAGAGTTTATGAATCATATGTTCCTAATCGTATTTATCTCGCAGCAGACGATGCAGAAGAGAGTTCAACAGCTACAATTAATATCTTATTTAACTCAGAGAGTTTAGATGATATGAGTGTAGAAGAGAAGGGTAAGTATTATGTGAATGGATACATGATGGAATATGACAATAATCGTAAGGGCAATATTGCTGTGCCAGTTACAATTACAATTCCAGTTCCTTCAGATGATGCTGATGAAAAGGCTAAGAAGAGAGCAGAGTCAATCAAGCATAAATTTATTGTTGATGATGATACGTTCAAGGAATATGGTGCAGTCGTTAATATGCTTAATGGTGCTCAGAAGACAGAGATTACAGAGGACATGCTTACTGATGAACAGAAGGATGACTTAGAGTGTGGTCTTATTACTATGGACGATATTCGTGCAGAACTTGGTGGAAGTGTATATGGTGAAAGAATTAGAGAGTATCAGTTCTTAAAGCCAGCAAAGGGATTCACTAAGGGCAGACAGGACACGGTATATACAGAAGATGATATGGTAATTAAGCCACTTGAAGAGGAGCTTCCAGAAGGAACAGAAGACCTTTTTGAAGATGACGATGATGAACTTTAAAAGAGATGAGGGCATTTTGCCCTCTCTCGATAATAACAAATAGAAATATGGAGGAATTATATTAATGAACAAACCAACATTACAGAGATCGGCAACAGAGATCAATAAGATTACAGGATTTATTATGGGAGTTCGTAAGTTTGGTAAGACAAGTTTATGGGCAGATATGATTAATGCCAAATTTGGAAATCCAGAAAAAGGATTGTTAGTATCTTGTGGTATGGAGCACGGTACTAATATGATTGATAATATTTTTACAACACATGCAAATACATGGAAAGATTTAGTTGAAGTAAAGGATTGGCTTATCAAAGAAAAGGGTAAAGAGCATGATGTTGAGATGGTATGTTTCGATAGTGCAGAAGAGTTTTTTGGTATTGCAGAATCAGAGGTAATTAGATTATCTATTCTTGAGAATGGAAAGAAGATTAAATCAATCAAGGCTGCTTATGGTGGATATACAAATGGCGAAAAAGAGTGTGCAAAGTTAGTTAAAAAGTTTCTTAATGACTTATATAATGCAGGAATTATGCCTTGGATGATTGGTCACACAAAATTAAAGACAGTAAAAGATAAAGCATCTCTTGACGAAGAGGGATTTCAGAGATTGGGTTCATCTCTTATTGCGGATTATGAGAGTGCAGTTGCTGATTGTTTTGATATTATTGCAACTGGATTAATTGATAGAGAGATCGAGGAAAAAGGCGAAGGTGATAGCACAAAACGTTATGTAAAAGAAACAGAGCGTAGATTATATTTCCGTGGCAATGAAATTGTTGAAGCTGGTGGTAGATTAAAGGATTTATCAATCCCTGAATATATCCCATTTGACCAGTTAAATATGGGACAGACATTTATTGATACAATTGAGACTGCATTAAAGAATGGTCGTGTCGATTCTGTTTCCACCAAGAATCCTACATCTAAGAAGGCAACACCAGTTAAGGAAGAAAAGGTTGCTGAACCTGATCCTATTGAGGAAGACGATATTGATGATATCGACACACCCGTAGAGGATACAATCGAAGAGACAACAGAAACTTCTGCATATCCAGATGATTTAGATGCTGTTATTCGTAAGATGTACAAGGAGTGCAAAGATGCAGAACTCAAGGCATCTGTCAAGAATGTAATTGCTGAGTATGGCAAGCTTAATGATGTCGATGAGGACGGATTAAAGAGAATCTACGACATGATGAACTAAAAGGAGTAACACATGCTGGTTAAATGCAGACTGTGTGGTACTAAAGTAGATAGAAATGAAGCATTCAAAGTGGTAGTAGGTGGCAAAAACACCTACTATTGCAATGAAGCTGAATATCAGAAAGTATTGCACGAGAGAGAAGTAAAAGATAATACATATGAGTGCATTAATAAGATATTTGGATATAAAGTCCTGAATTCTGCACTATTCAAAGAGATAAATCTGTTATTAGAGGTATATTCTTATGAACATATTTTGGCATATCTAACAGAGAATAAAGAGTATATAGCAAAGGTTCTTGAAAAAGATTTTGTAAGTGAATATGCAAAGATTCGATACTTCGCTGCAATACTAAAAAATAATATTGCTGATTTTAAAATGAAAGAACCTGAAAAGCCTAAAGAGGTGGATGTAGATATGCCAACTATGAATTATAAGAGAAGAAATAAACGTAGAAGTTTATCTGAAATTGAAGAAAGTGTAGGTGATTGACATAAGTGAATTTATTACAGGCGTGAAAGAAAAGTATCCTGCTCAATTATTAAAAGGTAGGATTGAAATAGAGGGCAATGTCATTAGTTGTTTTTTCAAAGATATGCTTCTACTTGATGATACAACATTTGAGCAGAAAGATTTTGTTACAGCAGATGGTCTTTTTTATTTTTCTTTATTGAAAAATTTACGAAAAAAGGGATTTTATTCTTTGGATGAAATTACCATTCTGTCTAATATGAATCAAGAAGTTATTGAAAAATTTGAGGATAAAGGTGGTTGGGAAACAATTCAACACCAAATTGATATTATCAATACTCAGAATTTTGATACATACATAGATATTCTTTATAGAGAGAATATTATGATGAATATGTATAGGGATGGTTTTAATCTTCTGCAAGAAATAACGATAGGAGATAAGAAAATAATTCCACTAAAGTTATTTAGAAAAATGACTGCTGAAGAAGTAACAGATTGGTATGAAGCTCGTATATCTAGTTATGGAACTGGTTATAGCAGTAAAATACTTGAAGAGGAAGAAATTGATTTTGATGATGAATTCATAGAGTCTTGTAAAGATGGCGAAGAAAATGGTGTACCATTTGATATTGCTGGCTATGATAAAAATGGTGAAGAGATGAACTGTTTTCCGTTTTTATCACGACAGATTATGGGATTGCTTGAAGGAACGCTTACAATGATGGGTGGATTCTCAAGTGCAGGTAAATCTACTTGGTGGATTACAATTCTTATGGCACTTCTGCATTATGATCGAAAAATTCTTATTATCTCCAATGAGGAGAATATCAAAAAATTCAAGATTAAATTCATGGTTTGGTTGCTTGGAAAGCGTAATAGATATTTTAAACTCACAAAAAAGAAAATGGCATCTGGCGATATTAATGCTGAAAGCAGAGAACAGTTAACAGATGTACAGAAATTTTGGAGAGAGAATTATAAGGGCAGAGTTAAATTTATTTCTATAAATGATGCTGATATGCGAATCGTAAAGAAAAAAATTCGTGAGAATGTATTGAGATATGGATATGACACTGTATTATATGACACATTTAAGATACAAGAAGGAGATTTTTCATCTGCAAGACAAGACTTATCTCTCGTAAGAGATAGTCGTGAATTAGACAAATTAGCAAAGAAATACAATCTGATTATGCTTGCTTCTGTACAGTTAGCAGAGTATATGAAAGGAAAGTTATTTTTGGATGCAAGCTGTTTGAGTAATGCTAAACAGATTAAGGAAATATTAGAAAATCTATTCCTCATGAGAACGGTATATGCAGAGGAATTGGATGAAAAGAGTAAATTCTATTGTCGTCCATTCCGATTAAAAAAAGTCAATGATAAATGGATAGAAGAAGAATATAAACCTGATCCTAATGCCGTATGGCGTATGGTTTTTGTTGAAAAAACAAGAAATGGTAATAATTCCAGTGATACAGGTGTTGCTTATCTTTTGAAGTTTTCAGGCGACCATTGCATTTTCAGAGAGACTTGTCAGTGCAGACCTCGACATGGAGAAATAAAATAATAACTTTTGGAGTGATATATGTTAGCAGATATTAAGAAAGAACTGATAAATCACCCAGATAAGCTTAAAGATGTGTTAGAACATTTTGGCTATTGTAACATAGTAATTCGTCCTAAATATATATCTTTTGGACGAGATGAAAAGTCATCAAAGAAAAGTATAGTAATCAATCTTGAAAATAACGAGTATTTATACACCATTGATTATGCGAGAAATATAAGAAAAGATATTTTTTCATATATTATCGAGCAAAGAAAAGTTGAATTTATAGATGTCCTTAATGAAGTAAGACATGCATTAGGGATTACAGATTATTATGATTTCTTTGATAATAGAGGAATTTTTGGAGGATTTTATGAAAAGATTAGAAAGCGAAGAACTAATAAAGTCAATACATACGATGATTCCATCTTAGATTGCTATGTTAATTGTGGGAATACAAGGTTTCTTGCTGATAATATATCACTTCTTTCACAAAATTTTTTTGACATAAAGTACGATGTAGAATCACAAGGAATTGTTATTCCCATAAGAAATCAATTTGGACAGTTAATGGGTGTTAAGGAACGATTTAATTATGATGTTCCTGATGGTGAGATGAAATATTTTTATGCTGTTCCTTGCAGCATGAGCCAAACATTATTTGGATATTCTCAGAACTATGAATTTTTAGTAGATAATACTATCTATATCTTTGAGGCTGAAAAGAGTTGTATGCAGTGCTATTCATACGGAATAAGAAATTGCATATCTCTTGGAAGCGGATCTATTTCTATTCAACAAGTCAAAATGCTTCTCGAATTAAATCCCAAACGAATAATCTTCCTACATGATGTAGGATATGGACTTGAAAATATTATGAGAAATATTGATATGGTCAAAAATTATTCCAGGTTTACAGAAGTTGAACTTGGATATTGGAGTTACTTCGGTCGAGGATATGAGAATAAAGTTTCGCCATCTGATTTAGGAAAAGAGTGTTTAGAAAATATTTTACAAAATGAGATAACAATGATTGGAGATGAGGATGACGAAGACGAATTATAAAATATTAAACGATTGTCGTGGGATGTATGAAGATGAAGTATTTGATACGATTCTTAATCAAAGAAGGGTTGAAAATGTTGAACATTTCTTAAATCCAACAGAGGAAGATTTATTACCATTAGATTCATTATTTCGTATAGATGAAGCATATCAAAGAGTAGACTCTGCAATTACAAATAATGAATGTATAGGAATTTTGTTTGATACTGATTTAGATGGTATTACGTCTGGTGCAGAAATGACAAGATATCTAAGGCATTTTACTACAAACATTAAGACCTATATAGATGAAGGTAAGATGCATGGTTTGATAGGACAAGATTTAGCTCAGTTCAATGGGATTGATTTGTTGATTATTGTAGATAGCTTAGATAAAGATGTCTCTCAATATAAAAAACTGAAAGAGATGGGAATAGATACAATTATCCTTGATCATCATGCAATTAAAAAGAATGAACCATATGATGAAGTTTCAATTTTAGTATCTTCACAAAGAAATTATGAGAATCCACAGTTATCAGGAGCAGGTGTTGTATGGAAGTTTTGCAAATATCTTGATGAGCAATATATTACAGATTATGCAGATGAACTTGTTGATTTAGCAGCTTGTGGAATCGTTGGAGATATGATGGATATGACTGTCATGGAGAATAGACATATTGTCTCAAAAGGATTGGAGAAAATATATAATCCAGCAGTTAAGAAGATAGTTGGGGGATTTGAATTTAATAGTACAGCTATTGCTTTTAGTATTGCTCCAATTGTAAATGCCAGCAACCGTATGGGTAAGAATGATGTGGCAATGAAAGCTTTTTTGGAAGATGAAAATAAGCAAGTATTGGCTTATGTAAAGGAATTAAAAAAATGTAAGGAAGATCAGAATGTTGAAGTTGATAGATTGTTACCAGATGTATTGGAACAATGTAGCTCACAGTCAGATAAAAAAATGATTATTACATATATAGATACTCCATATGGTATCAGTGGTTTGTTGGGTAACAAATTACTAGAAAAGTATCAAAAACCAATCCTTGTATTGAAAGATACAGGAGAAAATTACTCTGGTTCTATGAGAGCTGTAGGAGTGGATGACTTTAGAAAAATATGTAATGAAAGTGGTTTAGCAAAATGTGATGGTCATGAACTTGCGGCAGGAATTACAATCGAAAAATCTGATGTAGATAGATTTGCATTATATATAGAAGAAACTCTTCCAGAATTAAATACTGATGTTTCAGTGGATGTTGATATTCGATTAGATGTTTCTGATATTACTCGTAAGCTTGTGGAGAATATAAAGAAGATAGATAGAATATCTGGATCAAATTTCAAACCAGTAAAGGTGTTTATCAATGGAATAAATGAATATGAAATTGGACAAATGAGTGATTATAAACATCTGGTTGTAAAACCAAATGATTATTTACAGATTATTAAGTGGAATTTTGATGGTTCATTTGATGAAATGGAAGATCATAGCATGATGAATGATGAATTAGAGGTTGTATGTACTCTTGATAGCGGCTTTCTGGGCAGGAAATTTGTTCTAAAAGCAGTGTGTGATGAGATTAAGGAGGTGGCTTGATATTTCGGACATTGAATTAATAAAAAAAATAATTCCTACTCTTACATTTAAGTTCCCATATTCACCAGAAGAATATGAAAAAAATCTATATCTTGAAAACTATCATTGTCATAAAGATTTTAGTAATACATCTACACCAGATTGTGCTGAATCTATTAATGCCTATGCAGAAAGAATTCATGAATTTGGTGCAAAATGTTTATATTCTGGCGAACATGGTTCACAAGGCAATCAGTTTCAAGTATATAAGGTCGCAGAGAATGAACATCTGAAATATATTCATTCTTCTGAAGTTTATTGGGTAAAAGATAGGAAAGAGAAAGATAGGGCAAATTGTCATATGATTATTGCAGCTAAAAATGCTGAAGGTCGTGGAGATATTAATTTTGCTCTATCAATGGCTAATATAGACGGATATTATTATAAGCCACGTATTGATTTGGAATTACTATTTAATATTCCCAAAGATAATGTGATTGTAACATCTGCTTGTGTTGCTGGATGGAATTATGAAGATGCAGAGGATATATGGTTAAAGGTGCATAGATATTTTGGTAACAATTTCTTTTTAGAAGTACAGTATCATAATACAGACAAACAAAAGGAATTGAATAAAAAGATACTAAGGATTGCAAAAGAGCATAATATCCAGATTATTTGTGGTCTTGATAGTCATTATGTAAAAGATGAGAATTCAATCAAGCGTGATCAGATTCTTAAATATAAGAATATTAATTATCCTGATGAGGAAGGATGGTATATTGATTATCCAGATACTAAAACTGTTATAAAAAGATTTGAAGAACAAGGAGTCTTGAATAGGGAAGAAATATATAGGGCAATTATGAATACGAATGTTTTTGTATCTGATTGTGAAGAAATTGTTCTTGATAGAAAATTTAAAATTCCGAGTGTTTATAAGGATAAAACATATAAAGAAAAATGTAAAATCTATAAAGATACTTTGAATAAAGCATATGCCAAAGAAAAGGAAAAGTCTAAAGAAAAAGCAGATGGAATCAGATATGAAGCAAAACAAGTTATGGAAGCTGGGGTTGTTGATTATTTCTTGACAAGTAAGGCTATTATAGATGATGCAGTTCAAAATGAAGGTGGTATTTTAACAACTACATCAAGAGGTAGTGCAGCTTCATTCATTACAAATAAACTTTTAGGATTAACAACCGTTGATAGATTCAATGCTGATATTCCAATTTATCCTGAAAGATTCTTAACTAAAGAACGTGTATTGGCAGGTCAGATGCCAGATATAGACTTGAATGTTGCCACACAAGAACCATTTGTTAAAGCAGCAAGAAAATTACTTGGTGAACATGGTTGTTATCCTTTGATGGCAATAGAAAAATTGAAAGAAAAAGCAGCATGGCAGTTATACGCAGGTGCAAATGATGTTAAACCTGAAGATGCCAATCAGATTTCAAAATATCTTGATGAATATAACAAAGCTTTGAAATATGCCGATGATGATGAAAAAGAGGATATTCATGTTGAAGATTACATACCAGAAGAATATATCTCTTTATTCAAACAAAGTAATGAATATCAAGGTATTACTATTAACTTAAAAGTACATGCTTGTGGACATTTTATTTTTGATGGTGATATACGAAGAGAAGTAGGGCTGATAAGTGCCGTGTCTGAATCAACTGGTAAAAGAACAGTATGTGCAGCTATTGAGGGTGGTTATCTTGATGAATTTGGATATGTCAAAGAGGATTTTCTTATTGTAGATAGTGTTTATCTCACATATAAATTCTTCCATAGTATCGGTATGGAAGTTCCTACTTTTGATGAACTAAGACATATGATAGACAATGATAAAAAGACATGGGATATTTATGCGAATGGTATAACTTGTTGTGTCAATCAATGTGAAAAAGAAGCCACGACTAATCGTGTAAAAAAATATAAGCCACAGAATTTGGCTGAATTAAGTAGTTTTATTGCAGCAATTAGACCTGGTTTTGCCTCATTACTTAGTACATTCTTAAATCGTGAACCATATACAACAGGTGAAAAAAAGATTGATGACTTATTATCCGACACTGCCCACTTTATGATTTATCAGGAATCTATTATGAAAGTTCTTTCATTCCTGCAATTACAAATGGGTGAAACATATGGTGTCATTAAATCTATTTCCAAAAAGAAATTAAAGGGTGAGAAGAAAGAACATTTGCTTTCTGAATTAAATCACTCATGGAATGATGAATTTGGAAATACAGATAATTTCAAGAATGTATGGAATGTAATTGAGGATTCTGCGAGATACGCCTTCAATTCTCCACATGCTTATTCAATGGGAGGGGACTCTGCTTATCAAGCTTGGTTCAAAGCACATCACACAAAAACATTTTACGAAGTGGCTATTAACCATTACCAAGAGAAAAATAAAAAGGATAAAATTGATGCTCTTGTAAAAGAAGCTATTAAATTTTGGGGATATAAATTAGGTGATTATGAATTTGGTGCAGATAATCGAAAGGTTACAATCAACGAAGAGAATAAACTAATATATCCTAATCTATCCAGTGTCAAAGGTTTTGGTGAAGGTGTAGTTGATACTTTATATGAATTAGGACAAAAGGAATATGAAACTTTTACAGATGTTTTGACTGCATTGTTTTCAAATTCAATTAATAAGACCATTGTAAATAAACTTATTAGAATCAATTATTTTAAGAAATATGGTGATGTAAATACTTTACTTGAGATTACAAGATTATATGATTTGTTAAATGGTGCAAAGCAGATCTCTAAAGATAAAGCTGAAAAGAATAATATTCCATTTGATATACTTGTGAAACATGGCAATGAGACAGCTAAACAATTTAATAAACTTGATTCTGAACAAATTATTAAGGAATTGATTTCTAAAATTCCTTATAGAGAACTAACTTTAAAGGAAAGACTTGATAATCAAAGAGAAGTTCTTGGTATTGTCAGTGACTCGGATTCTAAAGTAAGTAAACGTCTATATTATGTTTCTGAACTTGATATTAAAAAGTCTATTGTAAATGTCCATCTTTTTGAAATCTATAGTGGTAAAACACGAGAAGTAAAGATATGGACAAGTCAGTATAATCGAAATCCATTTGATTTAGGTGCAATTCTATATATTATTTCCCTTGAAAAGAAGAATAAAAAAGAGCCAACTGGTGAAATAAATCCAGTTACAGGTAAGAAAATTTATAAAGAAGTACCTGATAAATTTGAATTTTGGTTAAGCAAATTTGTAATAAAAAATGATATTGAGGAGGACGAAGACGATATTTAGCAAGTACAAATATACAGATAAAGAGATGGAAGAGTTAATATCTTCCATCGTAATCCTTATAGATACTCGTGAAAAAGTAAACTCTCACATTACAGATTATTTTGATAGAAAAGGAGTTTCTTATAAGAAGAAAGCTCTTGACTATGGTGATTATAGTTTCATGATTCCTGCAAATGAGAAATTATCAATACCTCGTGATTTGTATTTTAATACCACTTGTGTAATTGAACGAAAAGCGAGTCTCGAAGAAATTAGCAACAATTTGACAAAAGAGCGTGACAGATTTGAAAAAGAATTATGTCTTGCACCAAAGACTAAAGTGTTACTAATTGAAAATGCTTCTTATGGGGATATTGTCACAGGTAATTATGATACAAAGTATAATCGGAAATCTTTTATAGCATCTATTCATAGTTTTTGGTTCAAGTATAATATTCCAGTTATGTTTATGCCAAACAATCAATATTCTGGCTTATTCATTCGTGAATACTTTGAATATTTCTTAAAGAATTACCTTCGATAGAGAGAATAATAGAGTAGGAGGTAATGATTATATGAAAATTCTAACAAGACTATTTACGAAAAATCTTACAAAAATCCCTCTGATATGGATTACATTCAACTGGAAACTTTTCAAAGAAAATGGAGCAAAAGGTTCTTGTATGTGTAATATTCATCCTTGTCTAAAGGATGATGAGCACATCAAGACCACAATGCAAGAGTTATGTGACTATATAAGAGAGAATTATGATATGAAGGAGATTATATAATTTCAAAAAGCCAAGGAAAGACGGATTTTAAAATATATTAAAATGAAGAAGATAAATTATAAGTCGTCTTCATCTTCTTCATCATCTCTATGATATTCATCAATCAAAGAATACTCATCGTCACATTCTGGACACACTACATCAAAATCGCCATCTGGTAATAACCCAATATGACCGCAACTTCTACAAACAAGTTCATCATAATCAATTAAAGACATTTTATACCCTCCTAGTATTTTAGATTTAATTAATATTTTAACATCTTATACATACATAGTCAATATAAAGAAAGGTAGATATTATATGGAAACAATCGTAATAAATTTATTTGGAGAACCATCAGCAGGTAAAAGTACATGCGCTATGGACATCACGGCACAATTAAAAAGAAATGGTATCAATGCAGAATATGTTTCAGAGTTTGCCAAGGATAAGGTATATGAAAATAATGATGAGGTATTTAAACATCAAGAATATTTATTTGGTAAACAATCATTCAAGATGGGTAGAGTTAAGAATAAAGTGCAAGTTATGGTAGTTGATTCCCCATTGATCTTATGTGCTGTATATAACAGCGATAAAGTGTTAGGAGAAGATTTTAATAAGACTGTACTGAATGTGTTTAATTCATACAATAATAGAAATTATCTACTCACAAGACATCACTCTTATGAGAATGAAGGAAGATTCCAGAATGAAGACGAAGCAAAAGAAGTAAGAAAAGAAATTATTGATAAGTTAAATCAGTATTGTATCAAATATGAAGAGATTGCTTCAACAGAATCAAATTGTGGATACATAGTAGAAGAAATTATGGAGGAAATTAGAAATGAACAGTAAAGGACATTTATTTATTAGTTTAGGAAAATCAGCAATTAGAGTAATTGGTGGAATAGTAACATTAGTGAATGGTTCGATTATTCCATTAGCAGTAGGAATTATTGTTGCTGAAGTTGGTGGTGTGTTAGAAGAATTGGTTGATGAGAGATAGGTTAAGAAGCGATAGTTTCTTGTAGAAATTAAGGAGGTAAAAATGAACAGAATAACTATTAATGGCAAAACTATCACTTGTTCAGGAGCTAATGTTGTTATCAATAATGGAAAAGTAATTGTTGATGGCAAAACTATTCAGGAATGTAGCAGTGGTGATATTAAGGTGGTCATTGAAGGAGATGTAAATAAAATTAATTGCAATGGTTCAGTAATAGTTCGTGGCAATGCAGGAACTATTGATTGTGGTGGTAGTTGTGAAGTCAGTGGAGATGTCAAAGGAGATATAGATGCAGGTGGCTCTGTAACTTGTGGTAACGTATCAGGTGATATAGATGCTGGTGGAAGTGTGAGATGTAGAAGATAAGGAGAATAACGTAATGTATAACAAATTAACAGACAAACAGTATAACATTACCATTGGTATTATTTTACTTTGGGGATTTTTAGTGAATACAATAATGTGTGTATTTTTTCAAGACACATTTTGCAACTTAAATCCAACAATGGTATTAATTGGCTACTTTGTAGTTGCATTAGCAGGTATTGGCATGAGTGAGTTTTCAGACAACCCAATTGTGAGTTTTATAGGATATAACTTAGTTGTATTGCCAGTTGGTGTAGTTTTAAGCATTTGCTTAAAGGATTATTATATGTCATCCATTGTACAAGCTTTTATTTTGACTACTTTGATTACCATTGTGCTTATCATTGTATCAAGTATTAAACCAGAAATATTTCTATCAATGGGAAAACCATTATTTCATGTGGAGATTAGGAGGCAGAGAATGAAAGTAATTTTACAGTATACAGATTGTATGTCTGACGATAAGAATATTTTTGGAGTATTAGCCAAAAACAATGTAGAAGTTATTAAAACGAAACAAAAGCAGTTTTCAATTTATCCACTTGTCACGATTAGAGTCAAAGATACAAATACACTTAATAAAATTTTAGAACAGTTAAATGAAAAATCTGTTTACGGGGTTAGGATTGTAAAAGTGAAATCAGATAAATCATTTATTGAGAAATTGAAGATGTTATTTAAATAAATTCACAGTAAACTAAACTTTCATTGAAATTAAAAAGTAGGAGGATTAAGATTTGAAATTTAAGAATACAGAGGTATGGGGATTTGAACACAGTCTCCGTGGAATGAGAAATCCTAAGAATAGTTGGGACAAAAGTGATAGTGGAACAAATTATGATTGTATGAATGGTTGTCGTGAAGATTGCCCACATTTAAATATGGATTGTGACGAAGAATATTGTGATGAATTTAGAATTGGAGCAAATGATATGAAACTTGCACAGACACTTATTAAAGCAGGAAATGAGCACAGAAAGTTTATGCGACAGATTTTTGTATCGGTTGATATTACAGCTCCTTTATATTGGTGGAAAGAATTTGATACGTATAAGGTAGGGACGGTTGCGAACTCAACGAGTACAATGCACAAGCTTGCTACAACACCAATTACATTAGATTGTTTTGAGATTGATGATTATGACAGGAACTTATCTCTTGCTGATAATCCAAAGAATAATGACGGATTAGATAATATTTCAACATTTGAAGAGGATATTATTTATGTATTAGAAAATATTCGTCAGAAGTATCTTGAGACGAAAGATAAGAGATATTGGAAAGAGCTTATACGTTGGCTACCTGAATCATGGTTACAGACAAGAACAATCACAATGTCATATGAAAATGTTCGTAATATGTACTTCCAGAGAAAGAATCATAAACTTACAGAGTGGTCTAAGTCATTTATAGAGTGGGTAGAATCGCTTCCATATGCAAAAGAATTAATTACATACGAAGGAGAGTAAATGGATAAATTTGACATAGTAAAAAGAGTTAGAGAACTTAATGCTGCATCTGAAGCTTATTACAATAGTAGTAAGCCGATAATGTCAGATGCAGAGTTTGATAATAAGTTAGAAGAATTAAGACAGTGGGAAGAAGAGACTGGTATCATATTATCAAATAGTCCAACGCAGAATGTTGGTGCAACGACTTTAAGTAGTATTAAAGAAGTTACTCATAAAACACCAATGCTTTCACTTGAAAAGTGTCACAGCACAGAAGAGATTATTAAATTTGCAAATAATCATAATCTTGTGGCTTCTGTAAAGCTCGATGGTTTAACTGTACGTCTTACTTATAGAGATGGTGATTTAGTTTTAGCAGAATCAAGAGGAAATGGTGTAGTTGGATCTGATGTGACAGAACACGTTAAACAGTTTACTAATGTTCCATTACATATTAATAAGGAAGGAACTTATATAATTGATGGTGAAGCATTAATTAAATTAGATGATTTTGCAGAGATTAACAAAAACGGAGAATATAAGAATAGCCGTAATTTAGCAGCAGGTACATTATCAAATCTTGATACATCAGTTGTAAAAGATAGAAAATTATCTTGGTATGCTTGGGAAGTCGTAGAAGGTGCTAAAGAAAGCAAGTCATTTACATTTTCACTTATAGAAGCAGAAGAATTGGGATTAGATGTTGTTCCTAATGTTAATCTAGGATATTCAGAAATGGATATAGAAGAAGTTATTGAGTATTGTTTTGATAAAGCAAAAGAATATAATCTTCCTCAAGATGGTGTGGTATTTAAGTTTGATGATGTTGAATATGGAAAGTCTCTTGGAAATACAAGTCATCATTTTAGAAATGGTATTGCCTATAAAGTGTTTAATGATTCAGTAGAAACAATATTAAAAGATATTGAATGGAGTTGTGGTAAGACTGGAATTTTAACACCTGTAGCAATTTTCAATACGGTAGACATTGATGGTAGTGAAGTAAGTCGTGCATCATTACATAATATTAGTATAATGGAAGAAATTATGGATAATCCTTGGATTGGGCAAAAAATTGGTATTTATAAAGCAAATTTAATTATACCAGCAGTAAGATGGGCAGAACAATTAGATTATGATAATCAGAATAGTTCTAATAAACAATTTCTTGATATACCATCTGTTTGTCCAATATGCGGAGCTTCTACAAGAATTATTAAGGATAACGATTCAGAAGTTCTTTACTGTACTAACGAAGACTGTAAAGGACGATTACTTGGCAAACTTACACACGCCGTATCTAAATCAGCTTTTGATATTTCGGGGTTATCAGAATCTACTCTCAATAGATTAATTAAGTTTGGTTGGGTAACTTCTATTAAAGATATTTATCATTTATCAGACTATAAAAACCATATGATTGTACTTGATGGTTTTGGTAAAAGGTCTATTGAAAAACTTCTTAACTCTATTGAAGAGTCTCGTAATACAAATCTTGAGCGTTTTCTTTATGCTTTATCAATTCCATTACTGGGCAAGTCAGCAAGTAAAATGATTGCAGAAGCAGTTGATTGTGATTTCGATACTTTTATTGATGAAATGACGATGAAAGGTGCAGAATACTTTAAATATTTACCTGGTATTGGAGATGCATTAATAAATTCACTAAATACTTATTGGAAAAGTCACTACTTAGAAATAATTCAGTTAGCAAACGAATTTACTTTTGAAAAACCTAACTTAATCTTAGATGAAACTCCAAAAACATTACAAGGTAAAACATTTGTTGTAACTGGTTCTGTTAACCATTATAAAAATCGTGATGAACTAAAAGCTGATATAATTGTTCATGGTGGCACAGTTGTAGGTTCTGTAAGTTCTAAAACATCTTATCTTATTAATAATGATATAAATTCCACATCGTCTAAAAATCAGAAAGCAAAATCGCTTAATATCCCAATTATTTCAGAAGAAGATTTTTTAAAAATGATTCAGTAATCAGAGAATATTCTATTGAGATTAATCAATCTCATACTAAAAGAAAGCAGGTGATAAAGATAAGTAAGGTAAGAAGATTAGTAGCAGGATCGCTATTAACTGCTTCAGCTTTAACTTGTATAGTCCCCTTATGGGGACAAAATAATATACAAACTGCTAAAGCAGCACAGGAAGGTCAGTACATATATTCAAAAGTATTTACTGATTTAAATTTAAAGAAGAATCTTGAAAAAGAAAAGACTCGAAAAGAGTTAGAAGAAAAAGAAGCTATGGAACAAATTATTGCTAGGGAATATGAGAGTTTAGAGAGCGAAATTGAAGAATACTTGGAAAAATATACAGATTATCCTGTTCCAGATAACAAGCCCTTTAAATCTTATATGGACGCTGAAACTATTAAGGATAAAAGCTCAAAGCAATATGCTATGAAATCAACATTTCTTCTTGATTATAACACGGGAATATATATGATTGGTAATAGATATGCTTGTGCTTTAGGTTCATTTTATTCGACTGATATAGGAACTGAGTTCGATATTGTGCTTGAAAATGGAGGAGTTATTCCATGTATCTTAGCTGATGTTAAAGATGATGAACATACAGATTCTCTTAACCAGTATACAGTTGCAAATGGTTCAATTGTTGAGTTTGTAGTACATACAAACACACTCATTCCTAATATCTCAAATCGTTGGGGTAATACAGGAGATGTATCTAAGATAGATGGATTTGAAGGTGAAATAGCTTATATAAGAATTTATGAAAGGGAGTAACTATGTTAGAGACAACGGCGGTTATTACTTTAGATACGATTCAACGAGTTAAGAATTTTGTTGAAGTGGTTACGAAGTATGATGAAGAAATAACAATTAAGTCACACAGGTATGAAGTCAATGCAAAATCAATCATGGCAATATTTTCGTTAAACTTACTTGAACCAATTAACGTGTGTCTATATTGCGATGATTCATCTGTAGTAAAAAGATTTGTTGATGATATGAAAGGATTTGAAAAAATATGATTATATTGGTAGGTAAATCTTGTTCAGGAAAAGATACGGTGGTTAAGGAATTAGCGAAGATGGGTTACAACAAGATTGTAACTTGTACTACACGACCACCAAGACCAGGTGAGATTGATGGAAGAGAATATCATTTCTTAGATAAGATGAATTTCTTAACCAAGATTGATTGTGGTAGTTTTGCAGAGTACAGAATATATAAAACCGTCTCAGGAGTTTGGTATTATGGTTCATTACTTGAAGATTATAAGACATCTCATTCAGTTATTATTCTTACACCTGATGCTTTAAATAAAGTAAGGAATAAGATTAATGATAATGTAACGGTTATTTATATTAAAGTGTCCAATAAAGAAATTAAGCGAAGAATGCTGAATAGAGATGTTGATAAAACTGAATCTAAAAGAAGGTATAAGGCTGACAAAAAGGACTTTAGACATATATCTAAGAAAGTTGATTATATTGTACATAACGAAAATAGAACAGCTTTTGAGACAGCCTTAATATGTAAGGAGTTAGATGAAATCAAAGAAAAGAATAACAGAGAAAAATAAGATCAATTGCAGTAATAGGACTTGTCCTTATATGGAATGTGTAAGGTATTACAAGAATATTCCATATAATGTGTTAATTCTAAGAGAAAATTATAAATTGGACAAGAATAATAAATGTCCAAACATATTATTAGATTGGGAGTGATGATGTATAAAACTTTATTGTGATTTTGACGGAGTTATCGTAGATACAATCGCTGCAATATGTGATTTGTATAATGAAGATTTCAAATATTATAGTGATTATAAATATATTCTTCCAGAACAGGTTAAGACTTGGGATTTTGAAGAACTTGACTGTGCAAGTAGAGAATATATAAATACATATTTTAATCAGCAGCGATTCTTTGATAGGTTAAAGTTCATGCCACAAGCCTATGAAACTTTAAGAAAATTCGCCTTAAAAGGTGAAGTTATTATTGTCTCTTCTGGTTACAGCCCAAATCTTAGAGCAAAAGAAGAGTGGTGTAAAGAACATCTTCCGTTTTGTCAGTTTATAGGAGTTAATCTTAAAAAATATAAAGATAAATCTCATATAAATATGAATGGTGACTTATTTATTGATGATTCTGCACATAATCTTAAGACTTCTAACGCAGAGACAAAGATTTGCTTTGGTGAAATTTATCCTTGGAATAAGGAATGGAATGGCAAGCATTGTTGGGATTGGAATATGATTCATCAGATATATAAAGCAGAATTGGAGGATTAAATATGTTAAGAGAGACTACAGAAATTAACATGGATAGTATTACTACTGGTGATTGCATTGAATTGTTTGAATGCAAGAATACAAGAGTCGTTATTAATGATGGTAATGTTATTGGATTTGAGGAGGAATAAATATTGAAAGTAATTAAAAGAGATGGTCGAAAGGTTGATTTTGATAAATCAAAAATATCATCCGCAATTCTTAAAGCTATGAAAAATGGTTCGGGTATTGTAAAACCAAAGATTGCGAAAGACATTGCAAATGAGATTGAAGAAGAGTGTAAAGGTAAAGACGAAGTAAGTATTTCTGATATTGAATCAATGGTTTATGATAAATTGATTACAAAGAAACAGAGACTTACTGCAAAAGCATATGAAGGATATAGAAGTATTCGTGAATTTCAGAGAGAAAATGAGAATACAATAGATACAGAAATCACAGAATTGTTGAGTGGAGAAAGTGACTATTGGAATAACGAAAATTCTAATAAAAACCCAAGACTTAATACAACGCAGAGAGATTATTTAGCAGGAATTGTAAGTAAGGATGCATCAAGAAGGTATATCCTACCACCTGAGATAGTACAAGCTCATGATGATGGATTGATTCATGTACACGATCTTGATTATCTTATTCAGTATATGAACAACTGCTGTCTTATTAATCTTGAGGATATGTTACAAAACGGTACAGTAATTAGCGAAACATTGATTGAAAAACCACATAGTTTTTCTACAGCATGTACAGTTGCAACACAAATTATTGCACAGGTCGCTTCAAGTCAGTATGGTGGACAGAGTATATCTTTAGCACATCTTGCTCCATTCGTAGATATTTCAAGACAGAAAATTAAAAAAGAAGTAGAACATGAGTTATGTGACATTGCTAATACTTTTTTAGAAGGAAAAGAATTAGAGAACGTAATAAATAAAATTGCGGAAGAACGCTTGAAAAAAGAGATTGAAAAAGGTATTCAGACAATTCAGTATCAAATCACAACGCTCATGACAACTAACGGGCAAGCTCCATTTATTACATTATTTATGTATCTCAATGAAGCGCATAATCAGAGAGAAAAAGATGATTTAGCCATGTTAATTGAAGAGGAACTTCGCCAAAGTTATCTTGGTGTAAAGAATGAAGAAGGTGTCTATATTACACCTGCATTTCCAAAAGTTATTTATGTTCTTCAGGAGGACAATATTCATGAAGAAGATAAGTATTGGTATCTTACTGAGATGGCAGCTAAATGTTCTATGAAAAGATTAACCCCTGATTATATCTCAGAAAAAATTATGAAAGAGATGAAAGATGGTAACTGTTATCCTGTAATGGGATGTAGAAGTGCTTTAACAGTATGGCATGATGAAAATGGTAAACCAAAATTCTATGGACGTTTCAATTCTGGTGTTGTAACTGTATCATTACCAGATATTGCATTATCATCAGGTGGAGATTTCAATGAATTTTGGCGTATATTTGATGAACGTACAGAGTTATGTCATAAAGCGTTAAAGATTAGACATCAGAGATTACGTGGAACAAAGTCAGATGTTGCTCCTATTCTTTGGCAACACGGAGCATTTGCAAGACTTAAAAAGGGTGAACCCATTGATAAACTACTTTTTGGTGGTTATTCAACTTTATCCCTTGGTTATGCAGGACTTGCTGAATGCGTTAAGTATATGACTGGACATTATCATTGTGATGAGGGTGTTGGAGAAAAATTCGGTCTTGAAGTAATGCAAGCATTGAATGATAAATGCTCTCAATGGAAAAAGGATGAAAATATTGACTACAGCTTATATGGCACTCCATTAGAGGCAACCACAGAAAAGTTTGCCAAAAAGCTTAAAGAAAGATTTGGTGTTATTGAAGGAGTTACAGATCGTACATACATCACAAATTCTTATCATATCCCAGTATTTATACATATTGATGCCTTTGCAAAGCTTCGTATTGAAGCTAAATTCCAAAGATTAAGTCCAGGTGGAAGTATTTCATATATCGAGTGTCCAAATATGGAGAATAATATTCCTGCTGTACTTGAAGTAATGAAATTCATTTATAACAATAATATGTATGCTGAATTAAATACTAAGAGTGATTATTGTCAGAAATGTGGATGGAGTAAAGAAATCAAACTTATTGATGAATGTGGTAAGTTGATTTGGGAGTGTCCCAATTGTGGTAATAGAGATGTAAGAACTATGGATATTACTCGTAGAACTTGTGGATACAAAGGTACGGCACGTAATGGATGGAATCAAGGTAGACTTGGTGATATTCATGATAGAGTACCACATCTTGACGACATTGAGGAGGAATAATATGAGATATTCAAGTATGCGTAACCTTGATATTTCTAATGGAGAGGGAGTAGGAGTCTCCCTCTTCGTTCAAGGTTGCCCATTTCACTGTTTTGGTTGTTTTAATTCTGATACATGGGACTTTAATGGCGGTAAGGAATGGACAGAAAAAGCAAAAGACAAATTCATAAAACTTATTAATAGACCATATATTAAGCGAATATCTTTCCTTGGTGGTGAGTGTTTAGCTGAACAGAATCTCGATGAAATCTTATCTCTAATCAAACTAATCCGTAATTCTTTTCCTGAGAAAACTATCTGGTTGTATACAGGATATAATTTTGATCTTTTAAATTCCAAATATAATGAATATAAATATACTCCATTTGCAGCAAATGCAGATGAGTGGCTTACACGATGGGAGATAATTTCCAATGTAGATGTACTTGTTGATGGAGAATATATAGATGAGCAGAAAGACCTATCATTAAAATTCAGAGGTTCAAAAAACCAACGAGTGATTGATGTAAAACAGTCTCTCGCTCAGAATAAAATGGTTTTATATTGTGATTAATTTAAGGAGTAATTAAAGAATAATTATGAATGATAAAGAAGCGTTAGTAAAATTAAAAGCATATCTTAAATGCCAGAAAAGACAGGTTAAGGGTGTTCATGAAGATTGTAATAATAAGAAGTGTGACAACTGCGATTTATGTTATATGCAGGGAACTACAGGTGAACATATTGAAGCTATTGAATCAGCAATACAGTCACTCGAAAGCCATAAAAGGGTTATTGAAAGATTAAAAAAAGAGTTAAAGCTTGCTGAAGATGTAGAGGAAAGAACTGTTAAAGAAAATCCTTTGCAGTTTGATCGTGTTAAAGGATATGCGGTAGGTATTTATAATGCATTAGAATTTGTAAAAAATGGTGGTAAGGAAAAATAATGAACAAAACAGATATTCAAAAAGGTAAAATGGTCTATTATGCTCGGATGCTTAAGCCAGTAGGAATATATGAAGTATGTGACCTATATGTAAGGACAGTTAGAGATGATTACTTCGTTGGAACAGATAAGCGTGATAAACATGCTTATCTATTTTCTTACAATAAGCTAGATAAGACAATATTTAAGACAAGACAAGAGTGTTTAGATACTGTCTTAGAAGCTGAGAAAAATGCACCTAAAATAAGTGATGAACAAGAATATGAAGAGTATTAATAAGAGAGGTGAACAACTATAGGATATTTATATGATAGGTTTAAAGGAAAATATAGAATCTTGTGTCCTGTAAATAAAGATACAAACGATTTTAATCGTAAGCTCAATGGCACATTAGAAGATATTGATTGTTATATATCTTGTCAATATGGCAACAAGGTATTCTATTATGGACATAATACTTTACAAACATATATTCCTTCTTTAATAAGAGGACATAATATTATTAAAATAATTCAGCAATCTGATCCGTCTCTTATATTTGACATTGAAGAAACGGATTCTGAAATTCTATTTAAGTTCAAATATGTCAATTCAGACAAGGTTATTCCTTTACTAAAACCAAGAACATCAGGCTCTCAAATAAGTCCTTTTTCATCCAAAAATCTCCCAAAATCTAATTTTAAAATCCCAGATGATAAATTGACACAGTACAAAGAAATCGTGTCTAAAATTCCTCCTGAGAAGCTTTTAACCCTAAGTAGAATAACACATTCTTATTTACAAACTTTGATTACAAAGAAGAACACTTGGGAGAATATTAAATCAGATATGAGACTTAAATGTGTCAAGGGTAAGGAATATATCTACATGATTGACAAATGGGACGAATATCTCAAATATCTTGAAGATGAAATTAAGGAGATGTAACGATGGGTGAAGTAAGAAAAATTAAAGTGAATAAGTCTGTGACCAAAAATAAGTTGCTTGATTATGGATTTAGGTACAAGGAAAATGGTGATTATAGATTATATGTTCCTGTATATAAATGGAACGATAAAACAACCATATATGCGTATTTCTATGTAAATATGGAAGAGAATATTTTTACTTATGATATTCAGTCAGAAGGTTCTACATATTACCCATACTATAATGAAACAAATAGTGAAGTGAATAGGATAATAACAGAGAATATCAATACAGAAATAATAAAACTAATCAAGAAAGGAATTTTAAAAGCGTATGAAAATAATTAATATTAAGAAAACAGATGAGAATGCAAAGATTCCTACATATGGTAGTGAATTTGCAGCAGGTGCAGACTTATATGCAGCAATACATAACGAAGAAAATAAGGTAGAGATTCTTCCTGGCGAAACAGCTTTTATTGACACAGGAATTGTGATGGAAATACCTAATGGATATGTCGGTCTTGTTTATGCTAGAAGTGGTTTATCTTGCAAGCAGGGATTAGCTCCTGCCAATAAGGTCGGGGTGATTGATTCAGACTATCGAGGTAATATTATGGTTGCACTATATAATCAGAGTAATGAAGTAAGAACGGTATCTGAAGGTGATAGAATCGCACAGATTATTATTCAGCCAGTAGAACAGTTTGGATTTAAGGTAACGGAAAATCTTAGTAATACAGTTAGAGGAAATGGTGGCTTTGGTAGTTCGGGAAAGGCATAAATATGGAAAATAAGGTTTTAAGCCAAAAAGATTTATATGACATTCTTCCTTTTGGAAAAACTAAGATAAAACAACTAATAAAATCAGGAGAACTTCCCCTAATGAAAATTGGTAATGATTATATAACAACATTTTCCATATTGGAAGAATGGATCAAAGAACATATCAATGAAGAAATATATTATTAATCATTGAAAAAACAGGGCAGACATATTATGATTAAGTCATAATTGTACTGCCCTTATATTGATGTAAAAGAAAGGTGTGATAATTATAAATAGTATCAATATATCGGCAACTATTAATAATATGAATATAATGCAACGAAAAGATGATAGGTTTGAGGCTAAAATTACAATCAATGGTATTAGAAAAAGCTTTTATGGTAATACAAAAGTAGAAGTAAAAAATAAGGTCAAATCCTATCTTCAAAAAATTAATAATGGATTTAAAGAAACAAAAAAAATTAAGTTAAATGATTATGTGGAATATTGGCTAAGTAATTATAAATTTGGAACAATTGAAGGTTCTAGTTATACTAGGTTATACAGTGTTTATCAACATCAAATTAAACCTTATATCGGCAATAAATATATCTGTGATATTACATCTCAAGATATAGATGTCTTTATTAAGGAATTTGCCAATCCTCCATTAAAATCAGGGAAAAAACCATTAGCTTTATCTGGATTAAAAAAAATCATACAATTATTAAACCCATGTTTTGAAACAGCAATTAAAGAAAAAATTATATTTAATAATCCATGTAGTGATATTAAGCTACCAACAGAAAGTTATCTTATTGTTAAAACTAAAGAACAATTTTCATTAACAGATAAGCAGTTAGAGCAATTTAAAAAAGAAGCTGTATCTAAATACAAAACGATAGATGAATATAAAGGAAGAGACTTCTTAGTTTTAATTATTATGTTGAATCTAGGGTTGCGAACAGGCGAGGTACTTGCATTAACATGGGATGATTTTAATTTTAAGAATAATATAGTTAAAATTAATAAAACAATACAGACAAAAGTTGCATTAGATTCACAATGTAAAAAACAGAGTTTAGCTTTAAAAAATTCCACAAAAACTGTCGCAGGTGAAAGATATCTAAAACTTAACGAAAATACTTTACATTATATTCAAGAACTAAAACAATACGACATAAGAAACAACATAAATAGTGATTATTTTTGTTGTTGTAAAAATAATACAAGACAATGTGCAAGAAATCTTCAACGTAGTCTTGATAGATTAACACGAAATATTAAATCGGACGAACATATAACATTACACACTTTAAGACACACATTTGGTTCAACATTATTAAGAAATGGTGTAGGAATTGAAGTTGTAAGTAAGCTATTAGGACATGCTAATATAACCATCACATATAATAAGTATATTCATGTAATTAAAGAGCAAGAAGCAATAGCAATGAATATGGTAAAAGTTTGCTAAATAGTGTCGTCAAAGTGTCGTCAAAACAAAATAACACATTGGGAAGCCAGTAAAATCAAGGGGTATAAGAGTTTGACGAAAGGTTCGACTCCCCTCTGGTCCATAGGGAAAAGGGAGTGAGGAAGCGTGAGCTTCT